>Ga0136632_10000061_pt1 | contig 23370 bp, 15 predicted proteins | sample AntDrymUQ6112106_2_FD_104670 | JGI IMG/M metagenome (GOLD analysis project Ga0136632, IMG submission 104670) | Polar desert sand microbial communities from Dry Valleys, Antarctica - metaG UQ611 (21.06) | ecosystem: Environmental > Terrestrial > Soil > Desert | place: Antarctica: Dry Valley...
GATACTGCTGGCACCAGTCCTCGATCAGGACTTTTTCGCTGCCGGTCATCGTGTTCGTGGCGACGGCCGCCGTCAGGCGCGAGAGACGCCCGCTGACTACGCAACCATCGGCGGTCGGGCCCGGCGGCGTGGGGCATGGGTCCGAGGTCGCACCGGGCGCGCCCCAGCGCGGCGCATGTTCGTGGATCAGTGCGTCGTGGGTGTAGAGTGCGTACACGTAGGGTCTGGCCGGGAAGCCAGGGTCGAGGGCAAGACCAAGCAGGCCGCGGTCCCAATAGTTGTGTACCTTGGTGCGAAGGTCGGCGAATATCGTTGGTTGCTTGTCCGAGAGGTCGTCGTAGACCTTGATAAGGCCGCTCTTTTCGGCGACGAAGACCCGGCCATCCTCAGAAAACTCTACATTAGTGGGTTGGTTCAACCCGCCCAAGACGACCGACTCATCGAACCCGGAAGGGAGCGTAGGCTCAGCGTCAGCCGTCGTGACGGACGCCAGGGTCACCAAAGTTGCTGCCAAGACGGCGATCACCAGTACGACAATGTTGGCCTTTGCCATGCCCATGTCTCCTCCTGTCAGGCATGTTCATCTCCCCGCCCGAGGGCTCTAGACTACACCAGCCTACTACAGAACGGTATGCCGGCGCACCCTGCAAATGCACTGTTTCTATGAGAAGGGAGACATCGCCTACATTGCGAGTCACTATCATCCCGCCTACCAGATGAAATGCGCTCTCGAATGGGTCTGGAAAGCGGGTTTCGAAGATCGTTGCCCAGAGGGTATGATGCCTTGCTATGGTTCGGCTTCGGTCAAGGGTAGGGATCTAGGCGTGCGGCAGGGCCTCGGGCGCAAGATATGGGATGTGATCCTGGCCGCGACGGCAATCGGTGTCTTGCTACTCGCGTTCGCACTCGATATCTACTTCTGGCCAGGTATTCTGGAGACGATCTCGACCGACTCAGTGAGAGCCCACGGGGACTTCTATACGTTCTGGCATTCTGCTGCGGCGCTCTGGGAAGGGAGGGACATCTACGAGACTGGAGCCGAGGCGGAGAACCGAAACCCGCCATTCTGGACCGTGCTAATCTCGCCGCTCGGGCTCCTGGAGCCGCTCCTGGCCTACCGTATCTTCTCTATGGTAAGCGTGATCATGACGATCGGTTGCCTCACCTGGATGGTTAGAGAGGCGCGGTTGAGCGCCAGGTGGACGGTCCCTGGCACGGTGCTGTTGCTCCTCTCCTCGCCCCTGCTCAAGACGCTTGCCCTGGGCCAGATATACCCTGTTCTGACCACGGGGTTGGTGGCGGCGTGGGTCTCGGACTGCCGGGGTAGGGTAATGGTCTCCGGCAGTGCCCTGGGGCTGGTGGTGGCGCTGAAGCCGTCTCTCGCCCCAATAATCCTGTGGCCACTCATGAGACGGCGGTGGAAGACGTTTGCGGCCTCACTCGCCTCCGCGGCGGCGGCGACGCTCGTAGGGGCGATCGTGGTTGGACCTGGGGCGACCCTGGACTGGTTGATGCTGCTCTCCGATGACACCGTTAACCCCTTCTGGGATAACGCTTCGCTCTCCTCCGCGGCAGCCCGGCTGTTTACGGAGAACGAGTTTGCACGGCCCATCGCCACGCTACCGTGGCTGGTTCCAGTTTCGTACGTGTTAGGGATAGGGGCTATCGTTCTTACCGCTGTGAGAGTCAGGTACAGCCCCGAGGTAGCGTTGTGGGCGCTCGTTGCGGCCTCGCTCCTGGCTTCACCCATCGCCTGGCACAACTATCTTGTGTTGCTGGGCCCCGGCATCCTGTTGCTCCTGGCCCGGGGTTGGATTGCGACTGGCTTCCTGCTGCTCGCCCTGCAGTCCATCCCTCCGTATTGGCCCACGCTCTGGATTGACGAGGATACGGTCCTCGCGACCCTGGCGCTCACGCTGTACTTCTATATCCTGTTAGCCCACTGGCTCGCTTTCATAATCTCCTCCCGGCGGCGTCCGGAAGGTGACAAACAGCCGGGGACATCGGTCCAGGCCCGAGACCCGCTTCGCGATCCCAGCCCTTAGCCGAGGAAGAGTTACGCTGCTCGTTGGCCTCGAGGCGGGTGCTGATCCGAGGTCCTGTCGAGCATGAAGAGTAGCAAGACCCAGAGAAGGACTAGCAGGAGGTTGCGGGCGAGGAGCAGATCCGGCCCGGGGAAGCGCAGATACACCAGGTCGGGGTAGTGGATGAGGACGAGCCTGGTTACGCCGCAAGCGGCGAGGAAGACCGCCGAGATGCCGATCCTTGCGAACCCCCGCCCCGCCAGGGGTACGAGCGGCAGGAGCCAGAGCATGTACTGCGGCGAGAGGACCCTGGAGCCGAGCATGTAAGCGAGTATGAGCGCCGCCGCATAGCGCGGATACTGCTCCACACCGAGCCGCCCCCGACGATACTCCCTGTACATTATGAGCGCCGTGATCAGTATCAACCCGGCACTGAGGGGGAAGCTGAGCGAACTCGCTAACTCGACGCCGCGTCCCCTGACCTCGATGGCGCCGTAGTCGAAACCCGTGCGACCGACCCAGCCGAGCTTCATGAGTACTGACGCCGCGAGGCTCTCGACCTGCAACCCCCTGTCTGTCTGGTAGGCGAAACTCTTGATGAACCCCTCGCTGGCGAGTAGCAGCGGAGGCGTGAAAAACAGCGCCAGGATCGCGAAGAAGGCTGCGTAGCCACTCACTGCTCCCTTTCGTAGGACCGCAATGGGTAAGGTCGCGAGGGTTGGGACGAGCTTGGCTGCGGCACCGAAGCCAAGTGAGGCGTAGGCCAGGAGCACGTAGCGTCCGCCGAGGGCAACGCAGAGGGTAGAGATGGCCAACGTCAGGGTGACGACCGCGTCGTAGCGGGCCAGGATGAGATTGTGGAGCACGAGCGCCGCTGCAGTAAACGTTATGGCAGGAATAACGTACGCCCACGGTCCCCAGAGCCTCTTGGCCGCGAGCGCCGTCAGGACCAGCGCCGCCACCGCGACCAGGGCCATCTCCATCGCGAAGAGACCCGTGTAGTCGACCCTGTTGGAACTGAAGAGGGCTGGGGGCACGAAGGCGAGCAGGCTGCCTGGCGGGTACTCTATAAAGAAGTCGCGGTAGGGGATCTTGCCGCGCAGTAGTGCTTCCCCGGCGTGGTGGTAGATCTTGAGGCCGGCGGACTCTTCTTTCTTGGTCGCCGGAAGCTGCGCAAACATGGCGAACAACCGCCAGTACAGAAATGCGCCTAACACTGTGAGCGACGCCCAGAAGGCGACCGTATGCGAGTTCTCCCCGGTCGCCCTGGTGGCTGCTCTTACTCGCGTGCGAAGAGCCCATCGTTGCCTGGCCACACCCGGACTGTGGCAGATATTGCGAGGTCTGTAAAGGTTCTGTGCCACAAGGCAGGTCGTTGAGTAATATGGAAGGGATGAGATCCAAGGAGATGATAGGAACACGCCATCTGTTGCAAGGACCGCTGTCAGGTCTTCTTGTTCTCGGCGCTGTGTTTGTGGCCGCCTTTTGCCTGAGGCTATATCGTATCAGCGAGCCCCTCTTCGACTTTTCGCCTGTCCGTCAGTATCACTCTGCTCTGCTGGCAAGAGGGTTCTACGAATGGCTGCTGACCGGCAACCTGATGACCCTCGCTCCCGACGGAATCATTGAGCCTCCTATCCTCGAACTCCTTGCTTCCCTTGCCTACGCAATCACCGGAGGGGAGTACCTCTGGATCCCACGGCTTTTATCCGCCTCCTTCTGGATGGTAGGCGGCATCTTCCTGTACCTGATCGCAAGGAAGATAGTCTCTCCAAACGCAGCCGTCTTCTCCGTCGCTTTCTATCTTCTGGCCCCGGCCGCGGTGCTCCCGAGCAGAGCCTTCATGCCCGACCCGCTGATGATCATGCTTTTGGTAATGAGCGTTTACACGATATTGCGCTACCACGAAAACCCCACCATGGGAAGGCTTCTGGTCGCCATTGCGGCTTCTTCTATGGCGCTTTTGGTCAAGCCAGGCATCTGTTTGTTTCAGATTTTCGGGGTGTTTGGTGCGCTGATGGTTTACAGGAAGGGATTTATCAGGACGATTACCAGTGCCCACTTACTACTGTTCACCGTATCGAGCCTCTTGCCCGTGGCCCTCTACTATTTGTATGGGGCGGTGATCTGGGGATTCCTCCAGGGGCAGGCACAAGGCAAGGTCGTGCCACAGTATTTGTTGGAGACCTACTTCTGGGTGGGTTGGCTCGAGCAGATCGGGTCCATGGTTGGATACATCCCCCTCCTTGGCGCGGTCTTTGGGGTCCTGTTGCTCCCCTCAGGATCACCGAGGGCCCTGATGGCGGGTATGTGGGGCGGCTACTTCCTCCTCGGGTTGGTCTTCACCTATCATATTCACACCCACGGGTACTATAGCCTGCAACTCATCCCAGTGGTCGCCCTCTCGATGGGGCCTGTATGGGATGCTGCCGTGGGCTACATCGGCAGGAGAGACCAATACAATTACAGGCGTGCCCTTGTCCTCGGCCTGCTCCTTATCGCGGTGATCTTCGCCGGGGTCGAGCAACGGATTACCATCTTTGGCATAGCACGACAAGCCGGCGGCGCGAAGCCTTTCCCGGGGAGGTATATGGGGTCGGCCCTCATCGCCGACTACGGCGCCCGTGCGAGGACTTACGCGGAGATCGGAGAGCTCGTCGGTCACAGTCCCACCACCATCTTCTCGGCTCCCGACTTCGGCTACCCCCTTCTCTATCACGGGCGGCTCGATGGTGAGTACTGGCCCACCCCCGACATGATGGCGTGGTGGCAGAGCCGCGGGAGGACCGAGGCGCACCTCGGCGGCGCAACTACCAGGAGAGAGCTCTTCGATAACTGGTACTCGGAGGCCTCACCCGAATATTTCATCGTCATCAAGTCCGAGGGATGGAAGGAAGATAGGCAACTGAGAAGGTTGCTTTCGCGGAACTTTCCAAAGGTAGCGAGAGATAGGGACTATGTGGTGTTCGATCTACAGAAAGGAGATTATCAGCCGAGGTAGAGCTCCTCCGAATCAGAGAGGCGCTGAGCGTCAGGCGAACTGCGCCAGCAACTCCTCGACGCTCTCACGGGGATAGAAGCGCCAGTACGCTCCATCGCTTTCGAGTAGTCTCTCCCCGATCTCCGCCACGTCCTTGCGGTCGTAGAGCTCGTTCGCGTTCCTCCCAGTGAGCGCTTCGTCGAGCCCCGCGGCGGCGGGTACGATGGCCGCCAGGGCTCTGCCCCCCGAGGCGACTAGATCTTCGTAGCGGACGATCTGCTCTTGCGGCAAGTATAGCTCGAAGCGCTCGCACCACCAGTCAAGCAGACCGAGCTGGCGCCCGAGGCGGTTTTCTATGGCGGTCAGGCGGCGGACGAGCTCGGGGTCGTAAAGCTCCGCTTTGGGCACCCTCCCTTGCCTCGCCGGTATGTCCACGCTGTTCCATGATGCCAACACGGCCAGCGGGTTGCGCACGATGGCGAACGTCGGGAACCGCCGCGCCAGGATAGGCAATAGGGCGGTGAACATCGGGGGATCCTTGACCACCAGGAAGAAATCGCGTTCGAGGTCTTTTCCGACCCCGATCCTACCCTTGCTCGCGAGCCACTGACGTGGTTCTTTGCCATCCCTACTAGCCTCGAAGGGATTGTCGGGGATCTCTCCGCCAACGTGCTTGGTGATGACCGCACCTTCCCTGAGAGCCCTTCTGCGCGCCTTGCGGTACCAACGCTCCATGGCGTCTCCGACGGCCTCTCGGTCGGGGAGCAGGCCGGCGAACCGGCCAGGCTCGATGGGCTCCAATAGCGCCACTGTATCGGGGAGTTTATTCAGAAGGTGGCATGCGAGGGTCGTCCCTGACCTTGGCAGGCCCGTAAGCACGACATTGCGGCGGTTGCGCCCGATTACGACATCGTCCACGCCAGGAGGTTAGCACGCGACCGGTACGAGATGGAACTCGGGTGCTGTCCCTTGCGACCTGGGTCAGACTTCTCGTCGGACTTGAAGTTGGTCTTTCCCGTCCAATACAATCCCCCGAGGCGAGAGCGAGAACGGGAGGAGTGTCGAGAACGGCCGACGATTCTATGCGACCCCTCCTGCACATCGGTTACCACAAGACGGGGACGACCTGGCTCCAACGGCACGTATTCGGTGATGCCGGGTCGGGCTTCTCCCAGCTGGGGGGGGCGCAGCGCCTTATCGCGGTCAATGCCTTCGATTTCAGGCCGAAGAGGATCCGCAAGCAGATGGAGCGCAAGATGGGCCTGGCCCAGGGTCTCGTTCCCGTGCTCTCCTCCGAACGCCTCTCCGGGGAACCACATTTCGGAGGCTATGACAGCGAGATCATCGCCGACCGGCTCGCCGCAGTGTTCCCGAACGCAAGGATCCTCATTGTCGTCAGGGAGCAGATGAGCATGTTTCTCTCTATCTACAAGGAATACATCCGGCGGGGAGGAGCTGCCTCGTTGAGGCAGTATCTCGCCACACCCCGAGACGGATACTGGATGCCTCAATTTCGGTTCGAGTTTCTGGAGTACCATCGGCTTATCGGCTACTATCAGCACCATTTCGGCGCGGAGAGCGTGATGGTGCTCCCCTATGAACTCCTGCGGGCGCGGCCCGGGCGCTTCCTCGGAATGATCGGCGAGTTTGTGGGGGTGCCCGTCGTCGAGCCGCAGGTTCGACCTGTGAACGTCTCGCTGTCTGCACTTGCGCTGAGTCTCAAACGCCACGCCAACAGGTACTTCGTTCTCGACGGTCCCGTCAACCCTGCTCCACCCTTCGATTTCCCGGCCTCGAACGAGTTGCTCGAGCGGATGTTCCGTATGTTGGATTCACAGCTACCCATTACCGTCCATGACAGGCTCGAGCGCCGCTGGCGCCGCAGCGCCGCACGCGAGGTAGGTACCCGCTATGCAGCGAGCAACGCCGTCACGGCGGACCTGACCGGACTCGACTTACGGGCGTTCGGATACGTCTGTGAGTAGCAGGATGCCGCAGGCAGTCTTCCTGAGATGACGGGTACAGTCCGGGCGAGCAGAAAACGTTCCGGTAAAGCCCCGACTCTGGTAGGTTGTCGGCAACGATGAAACGATTCTCACAGCCGCAGGCACTCTTCGCGTCCGCAACCGGGTACATGGGGGCCCTCCTTGCCATCTTCATGGTGGGGTTGGCCATCAGGCTCTACGGCCTCGGGTCCGAGAGCCTGTGGTGGGACGAGGTTTATGCGATCGCCACGATGGCGCATCCTGGCCCGCTGGAGATCATCCGCCTGAGTTCAACCGACAACAACCCGCCCCTGTTTTACCTGATCCTGCACTACTGGATGCTTCTGGCAGGGGAGTCCGCGTTCTCGGTAAGGCTTCCTTCTGCCATAGCTGGCGCACTCGCCGTTCCTGTGATGTACCGGGTCGGTACGTTGCTCTTCGACAGGAGCGCGGGCCTGCTGGCCGCGCTCATCCTTGCACTCTCCGCGTATCATGTCCGTTACGCCCAGGAGGCTCGCGCCTACGGCCTTATGGTCTTCCTGACCCTGCTCTCGTTCTACTTTTTCGTGAAGCTCGCAAGGGGCGGTTCGTCCCGATACTCAATCGTCGGCTACGTCATCTCCACCGCCCTCCTGATGTACACGCACTTCTACGGCGTCTTCTTCGTTGCGGCCCAGATCATCTACCTGCTGGCGAGGAGGGTGAACTTGCGGGGCTGGATCGTACCTGGGGTAGCGCTGGCCTTCCTATACGTACCGTGGGTGCTGCTGCTTGCCATCAACGTATCTTCGCCCGCTGGAGCCTGGCGCGGCGGCACGACCTGGATCCCCGAGCCCGGCCTCGCGGACGTAGCCAGAACCCTGCATGCCTACTCCGAATCGCTGCCGCTCACCGTCGTTTTCATCCTACTTGGCTGTTATGGATCATTCAGAATAATCAGGGGAGATAGGCCCACCGCATACCTGCTTCTGGCATGGCTCCTCGTGCCGATCGTGGTGCCCTTTGTAGTCTCGCACCTGTACAGGCCGATGCTCGTCGACCGCTACACCATCGCCGCCTCGCCGGCCTTCTACCTGCTGGTAACCCAGGGAATTGCGGGTCTCAAAGGCTTTGCCTACGGTAGGAGGAGGTACGCGCAAGCGTTGCTCGTCGTCCTCGTGGCGGCGCTCGCCGTAGTGAGCATGAAGGGCTACTTCGGCGCCGTGACCAAGCAGCCGTGGAGGGATGTTGCCGGTTACGTAGACGAGCATGTTCGGGCTGGGGACCTCGTGTTGCTCTACGGCGGGGCTCTCCCCTTCGACTATTATTCCGAGCGGGCGGACGTGGCTAGAGAAGCCTTCAGCGTAAGAGAGAACGTAGGCATGAGGAAGGCGGTCTCCACCACGGTCTCCGGACACGACAGAGTCTGGCTCGTGGTTTTCTGGGAGACCGGGCGGGCGAGGAAAGTGCTCCCAGAAGAGTTGACGAGCCACTACGGCGAGGCAACCCACAACGAGGTCTATGCCGTAAGCGACACGTACAATAACGAAGTGGCGACGTTCCCTTATCAGGGGGACGGAATCGACCTGTTGCTATTCGAGGGTCCTGAGACCAAGCAGAGAGAGCTGAGATGAACGGACTACAAAACACCGGGCCACGCGGCACATGATCGAGAACAACAACGCAGCGAGGCACGCCGGCGGCCCCCGAGAAGATTCCCGCAGTCTTCCCGAGGGTGGCAAGGTCAGCGTGGTGATCCCCTGCTACAACCAGGCGCACTTCCTCACCGAAGCCATACAAAGCGTGCTCTCCCAGACCTACACCGACTTCGAGGTCGTGGTAGTAGACGACGGCTCCAAAGACGATACGGTAGCGGTGGCCTCAGGCTTGGCCTCCCTTGACCCAAGGGTGAGGCTCATAAGGCAGGAGAACAGGGGTTTGGCGGGAGCGAGGAACAGGGGATTAGCAGAGTGTGTTGGAGACTACGTGGTGTTTCTGGACTCCGACGACCGGCTGCTACGGGAGGCTTTGGAGATAGGGGTGAGGAGGCTTGAGGCTCATCCAAAATGTGCCTTCGTCTCCGGGCAATACAGGGCCATAGCGGCCGACGGCTCGCATTTCTGGAGGCCGTATGAGCCGCCTGTCGAGCGTGATGGCTATGTAATGTTGCTGCAATACTGCTTCGGGATGCCGGCGGTGGTGATGTACCGGCGGTGGGTCTTCGAGGAAGCTGGGGGCTTTGACGGCTCGGTGGACGCAGCGGCGGACTGGGATCTCTACCTGCGCGTTGCGAGGCGTTTCCCTATCCACCACCACGGCAAGGTCGTCGCCGACTACCGTCAGCACGGCACGAGCATGAACCAGGATCCAGCGCTGATGCTCGAGTCCACGGTTGCCGTACTTCGCTCGCAGCGGCGCCACCTGGGTGATGGTGGGCGGCGCAAGGAGGCGTACGAGATCGGCTTGAGAAGCATGCAAGCGGACTACGGTGTGCCGCTGGTCGAGGACATAAGGGACGCCTGGCGAGAGCGCGCGTGGAAGCGTGTGGTAGGGGGCATCCCCGTTCTGGCGCGCTACTATCCGCGGGGATTTGCCCTGCTGCTCAGCCAGCGGAGCCTGGATCGATCCAGGCTCGCTCGTCACCTGCAGGTTACCGAGCACAAGCTCGACGCCAGCGAACGGCGTCTCCGCTCATACAAACGCCGGCTGCGAGCCCTCCGCAAGCAGCCCAGCAACCGTTCGCGCCGGAGACGGAGGCTGGAGAGCGCCCTGGTGCATGAACGGCGGGAGGCGACACGGCTAAGGAGGCGCAAACGGCGCCTGATGCGTGAGCTGAGTGAACCCGGTCCGCTGGCAAAGTACAGGGATATCGTGCCACTTCGAGGATTGGCCAAGGGGGCCAGCCACCTTCGCGCCAGTATCGTCGGACGCTTGCCGACGCTGCGGAAGAGAGAACCGATGGTCGCCCTGCTGCCGTGGGGTGACGTGTATGAGGACTACCTCGATGGGATCGGGGTCTCCCTCGACGAGTTCTGCACCGAGATGAGTGGCGGCTATCTGTTTGGCTACGTCGACGCTTTGGAGCGGGTGGGGGTCCGTACGGTGCTGGTGTTGTGGTCTCGCAACGTCAGCCACCCCGAGCGGCGCGTGCACGTGCCCACAGGAGCGACCGTGTGGGCGCTTCCTCCTACGCGTGTCCACATGGCTGCCCGCCGACTCACGGATCGCCTGGACGCCAGTGGCGGCCAATTGGCGCGCCGCCTGGAACGCCCAGTCCGGTTTGTCGCCGGCTACTGCGCCACGACACCCCGGGTCTTGGCCAGGGTGTTAGCCCAGGAGGGCTGCTCGGCCTTGATGGTCCAGGAGTACGAGTACCCCCGTTTCGACGTCTGCCTCCTGCTCGGCAAGCTCTTGGGCATCCCCGTACTCGCCACCTTCCAGGGCGGGCGCCCAGAAAAGGGAAGAACGCTCGAGGGGTGGGTGAGGGAGCGGACGCTGCCGAGGGCCTCCGGGCTCCTGATCGGACCCCGAAGGGAGGCCAAAGCCGTGAGGGAGCGCTACGGGCTTTCTCCCGAGGAGGTGACCCTCGTTGCCAACCCCATAGACGTCGAGGAGTGGAGGCCGGGAGATAGGTGGGCTGCCCGTTCTGAGATGGGACTGCCAGAGGATGCCGCGATTGCCTGCTGGCACGGACGAGTCGACATCAGGCGCAAGGGCTTGGACATCCTGGTGAAAGCCTGGAGCCTGGTGTGCGAAGAGCGCCCCGATGCGGACCTGAGGCTGCTGCTGTGCGGTGGCGGGGCCGGCAACGAGAGGCTCAGGCAGATGATGGATAAGGCGGACGTTCGCGGGGTGCACTGGCTTGATGTGTACACGACAGACAGGGAGATAGTGCGCCGCCAACTGGCAGCCTCTGACCTGTTTGTTTTCCCATCGCGCCATGAAGGGTTTGCGGTAGCCCCGATGGAGGCTATGGCGTGCGCAAGAGCAGTAGTTGCGTGCGATGCTCCAGGGGTAGCGGACTTACTGAGGGGGGAGAGGCCCGGGGGTATAGTGGTCGGCAAGAAGGCCGGCAAGCTTGCAGGGGCTATGGGGAGGCTTTTGGATGACAGGGAGCGAGCGTGGGGGATGGGAAAGGTGGCAAGGAGGCGGATAGAGGAGCGTTACTCGCCTGAGGCGATAGGGGAGGGGTTGCTAGGTGCGCTCCACCGTGCATCACCCGAGATTTTCCTTCTCCCTCCCGATTAAGCCTCGGGCCAGGGCACTGCTCTGTGCTCGGCCATCTCTGGGGCAAGCCGAGACAGAGGAGGGCTATCACGATCAATCTCCTCGGAAGGCCGCCCTACTGTAGTAGCCCTGGTAGAGGTTCCTGAGGTCCGGATGCGGGTTCGCACCGACCTTGAACACCGCAAAGTTGCTCGTCGACTCGAACTGAGACGCGTAGGTGATGCGTCCGGCGTGGTTGATCATCCATTGTAGGAGTTCGCGCATAGGACCGGGGCGGTCGTCGCTGGCGTTCGCCGCCCAATTGAACTCGGGTATCGCGAGCGGCTTGTTCCTGTTCGCCGCCCACACGTTGAAGTCCGACAGCATTTCGAACTGCCCGCGCCTGTTGGAGTCGTCGGCCGACGGATACACGTTGGCCCCGCAATGGTCGACCCAGGAGTTGCCTGGATAATAGTCGCCCCAATTCGTGCGGGCCGACGCACCCGCCAGGATGGTGAAGACGAACCGCAGCCTGTTGTTGACTCCGACGCTCTTGGAAGTCTTGAGCGGCTCTTGGTTGATCGCGGCGAGGTTGGCGTTGACGTTGCCACCCCGCATGATCGTCACATATCGCTTCCAAAGTTTCGGCACAACGTCGGGACCACCCCAACCCGACTTCCGTGCATTGAGTTCGTGGAACAACAGCACCGGCACGGTGTGACCGGTCTTGTCGGTCCACGCTTTGAGATGCTGTGCTATGTTCATAATGTAGGTATCGCCGTTGTTGCCAGCCTCGGTCAGGCCAGTCCCGTCCACAAATTGAGGGAAGTAGTCGCCGTTGGTGCGCATCGGCTCAATCTCGATGTTTAGCTGCAGGTGAACTCCCAAGTCCTCTGCGACCTTTAGCGCGTTGACGTTGTAATTGTCGCGCAGGGCATCGTCGTGTTTGTTCATAGGATCGGTCCAAGCCGAATAGTAGTATGGCTTCTTTCCGGACTGGCTGGCGAACACATTGAAACCGCGCTGCATACCTGGCTTGCTGGGGTCGGCGTTGTAGAACGGTTGGACCCCGAGCTTGATCGTGTCTAGCGCCAGGGCTTCCCTGGGAGAGAAGCCGTAGGCCAGCCCCAGGGCGGCGAGCGAGCCGCCGCCCATTACCTTGAGCGCTTCTTTCCTCGTGAGTTCGTGGTTCATCGTGCGCACCGCCATATGTTTCGCCGTACATCCCTATCTGCCATTTCTACCCGTTTCCTCGCCTTTCACACTGGCCCGATACCCTTCTTGCCGGCTTGCGCCAAGTATCGCATAGCCCCAGCCTAATGTCGGTGAGCTCGGATCGACATCTCCATCGCCTACCTTAGGTGGCCCCGGCCAGGGCGTAAGTCGAAGGCCTCAGGCCAGGGCACCGCTCTGTACTCGGCCCTGCCTAGGGTAAGCCGAGACAGAGGAAGGCGGCCGGTTTGCCCACTCCTTCCACAACCACGAGTTCCACAGCGGGTATACGATCTGTTCGTCGATGGGGTCGTTGGCCAGCCTCTCCGCGCAGTACAGCCAGAACGATGTGTATCCTCCAAAGGCCTCGCTCAGGAGTTCTAGGTCTTTGTGGTAGCGGCGGGCCAGGTGGGTTGCCACCCAGCCCGGCATCTGCTTTGGGGATCTGGCGTTGACTTTACCTTTCAGAGCTTTCTGGGCGAAGGAGGGGTCGACAGCGAGGAAGTTGTAGATATGACGCAGCAGCCTGACCGGATGGAAGTGGACGTCTTCGATAAAACCGACGAATATCTGATCCGCCGGGTAGTACCGTTGCCACTTCTCGAGGATGGGTAGGTAGTTGGTCTCAGCCCGCACTTCAGGGTGGTCGAAACCTTCGAGAAGTTGCTCTTCGGTGGCCTCTTCCACCGTCTGTCCCTTCAGAAGGTTCCTTGCTATGAGCATGTGAAGACGCCACACGGAGGCTGCGTAGACCCTCTCGATAGGATTACGCATGAGGAAGAGGATCCTGGCGCTCGGCATCAGGCTGTGGATACGGGCGACGCCCTCCTCTTCGAGGATCGAGTACTGCGGTGTGATCTCGCCCTTCGTCTTCCCCTTTCCGTCTTCGAAGAGGGAGGCATACCACCTGTCGGAAGGGGAACGCGCGAAGAACCGCAGATCCCATAGCAAGCTTCCTGGATCCAACCTCTCCCGATGCCCGCTGAGGCGCGTTTTCAGCTGGTATCGCCAGACCCAGGGGTACCAATCGTCGGCGTTTTGCTTTGCAAAGAGTCTGGCCACAGGGGCCCCGAACGAGGGTTCCGCGGCCCTCTGGTCGAAGTAGTGAAGCTCCTTTAGCGGCGGCGTCCACAAGTCGGGGTGTCTGGAGAGGTTCTTGGCCAACCAGCTCGTGCCCGACCTTGGCGCACCTATGCCAAGGAAATCCGGGAACGCCAAGTGCGGCTTACTTCCATTCTTCGCACGTTTCATGGCGCGGAGTGTAACAAAAGCTCGACACGACGCCGAGAAAAGCGTGGGCCGCACCGTGACGGCCGGAAACGGTATAATCGCCAGGCGGCGCAGGCGCTCGAACAATGCGTGTGCCACCGGCGTGTTTGTTCCTATTCGCGGGGGAAAGCGTTATGGCAGTCGGTCTCTCAACTCTCGATGTGGAATACGTGCACGGCCGCAAAGAGGTTCCTCTCCGGGAAGAGGAGCTCGTCGTCGTCTGCCTCGTCCGGGATGGCCAGACCTGGCTAGAGGCCTTTATCGAGCACTACTTTTCGCTCGGCGCCAAGCATATCGTCTTCCTCGACAACGGCTCATCTGACGCCACCGTGTCTGTTGCCGCCAGCTACGATAACGTGACGGTCCTGCGGTCCACCCTACCCTTCAAGAGGTACGAACTCCTCTTGAGGCAGTACCTGATCGAACGCTTCGGCAGAGGCAGGTGGTCTCTGTGCGTGGATGTCGATGAGCTCTTCGATTACCCCTACTCCGATGTCATCGGCCTGGATTCCCTCCTCGGCTACCTCAACACAAAATCCTACACTGCGGTTGCGGCGCAGATGCTGGATATGTTCCCTGAGGAATCTTTGGCGGGTGGAGCGGGCCGGCCGGAGGAGTCCTTCCGGGCAAGGCACATCCTCTGCGATCTCTCCGCGCTCAGGAGGAAGGATATAGACAAGCATTCGGGCCGCAACAACGTGTTCGACGGCGCCGACATCGACTGCCTCGCCGGCGGGATCCGCGAGACGGTCTTCGGGGTGATGCCCCGCCTCACGAAGTTCCCCCTCGTATTCTCGGACGGCGCCGTCAAACCCGTGGAGGAATCGCCACACCACATTGGCAATGCCACAATAGCGGATATCTCGTGTGTGCTCTTTCATTACAAGTACGTCGGGCGATTCCACGAGCAGACTGCGCGGGCTGTGCGAGAAGAGAACCACTGGAACGACTCGGCCCAGTACAAGCAGTACCTGGAGGTGCTGGAGAAGAACCCGCGCCTGGCGCTGAGGCGAGAGACCTCCAGGGAGATCAAGAGCACCAACGACCTTCTGGAGGAGCAGTTTCTCGTCGTCTCCGACGACTACGTAAGCTGGGTAGATGCTGAGGAGGCGAGGACGCTGCCCGGGACCGGACAGCACGCAACGTCCGAGGCTCTGCTGAGGGCCAGGCGCCTCGAAAGGGCGAAGACGCTCAGGATACAAAGGCTCGAGAAGCAGCTACGCGACCTTGGCCGACAGGTCGAAGAGTCCAGGCGCACCAAGCGGCGCCTCAGGCGCCGGGTCCGTGCGCTCAGACAGCGACTCGAGAGCACAGACCCCGAAGCCGGCAGTGAGACTACGTAACCGGGAGGCCCAAACCGGTTGACCGTCCCTATTCCCGGTAGTAACCTTTATCCTCGATTATGAGGACAGATGGTCTGTAGAAACAGCGCGGGTTGGCCCACGCGAAAGGGTGTTCTTCCCCCAAGGTCGTACGGCCACCCTTGCGCCTGATAGTGCGACGGACGAGCCAGAATGCCTGCTCCTAACGAGGCCCCTAAGGAGGAAAACGTTGCAGCGGAGGAGCTGGTCAGCGTGGTGATCCCCTGCTACAACCAGGCACACTTCCTCTCCGAAGCCATACAGAGTGTCCTCTCCCAGACCTACACCGACTTCGAGGTCGTAGTCGTTGACGACGGCTCCAAGGACGATACGGCTCAGGTATCAGCGGGGTACGCTGCCAAAGACTCGAGGGTGAGGCTAATAGAGCAGGAGAACAGGGGCCTTGCGGGTGCGAGGAACAGGGGCCTTGCGGAGTCCCATGGGCAGTATGTGGCGTTTCTGGACTCCGACGACAGGTTGCTGGAGGAGGCATTGGAGGTGGGGGTAAGGGAGCTCGAGGCTCATCCCGGGTGCGCCTTCGTCTCCGGGCGCTACCGTCCAATAGACGCTGATGGTGAGACCTATTCCGTCCCGCGCCAGGCTCGCGTCGGCGGAGACCACTACCTCGCGCTCTTGCGCGACAACTACATCTCTATGCCGGCCCTGGTAATGTACAGGCGTTGGGTGTTCGACGAGGTAGGGGACTTCGACGGTTCGGTCGACGCTGCGGCTGACTGGGACCTGTATTTGCGCGTTGCGAGGCGCTTTCCTATCTACCACCATGGCGAGGTCGTCGCCGACTACCGGTGGCACGGCTCGAATATGACCGCCGACCCCGCCCTGATGTTGAGGTCGACGGTCTCGGTCCTACGTGGGCAGAGGAAATACGTCGAGGGCAACAAGGGGTACGAGGAGGCTTACGAGGAAGGCATAGGCCTCTTTCGCGAGCACAACGGGATGAACCTCGCGAAGGAGGTGAGGTCGCTGGTGCGCAGGCATGATCCCCGCCGGGCGCTGAGCGGCGCCCTGGTGCTGGCGCGCTACTACCCGCGCGGCCTCGGCTTCGTGTTCGGCGAGGGGCGCCTGCAGCGTTACGAGCTGGCCGAACAGCTCGAGGCCCGCGAAAAGCGGCTCAAGAATCGGGAGCGCAAGCTGCGGGTCGCCAACAAGCGTCTCGAAGAGCTCGATGGAGCCCTTACCAAGGAGAAGCGCAGGGGCAAAAGGCTGAGGAGGCGGAACCGGGATCTGGCGCTGGAGGTACAGGTGCTGGGCCGTCAGCCAGAGCATCCGCACGACTCTGCCACGTCGTTCCGGAGAACCACATTCTTCGTGGTAGGGGAGATGAAGTCGGGGACTTCCTGGGTGATGTGGATGCTCGACTCCCACCCCGAAGTCTTCTGCAGCGGTGAGGGCTGCTTCTTCGGCAGGCACCAGGAGACGGAGGACATTCCCGTTATCCTCGACCCTACCCCGAGCCTCCGAAATGGCCTGCTGGGCTGCGAAGGACTGCGGATCTGGCGTTCCTTCATGTGGAACTACTGGGGCAAACAGGGGGACGCGGAAGAGGACCTGCGTAACCTCACGAGGTTGGCCGTAGACTATTACATGCTGCAGGGTTCGGCGCAGAGCGGCAAGCGCATCGTCGGGGACAAGAGTCCGCTGCATACTGATCATGTAGATGAGATCTTCGAGCTCTACCCAAAGGCGAAAGTCATCCACGTCGTCCGTGACGGGAGGGACGTCGCCGTCTCCTTGATGCACCACTTCTGGAACCTCTCGAAGGACGCACACGCTGAAGGGATCTACGACCTCGAACCCGAAGAGCTTGCCAAGCGCGACGCTTATCGGAAAGACCCCGAAGCATTTCTGGCCTCTGGGCAGAGCATATTCGTCGAAGAGAGGCTGCGGCAGATGGCCGTACGCTGGAACCGGAGAACGGGCAAAGCCTCCCGCGAGGGAACCGAACTCTTCGGCGAGAACTTCCTCCAACTCAGGTACGAGGATCTGCTGCTCAGCCCCGAAGAGAGCATGCAATCTGCCTTCGAACTCCTCGGCGCAAACTCCGATGCGGACACGGTCAGCCGCTGTGTGCAGAACAACAGCTTCGAGCGGACAACCGGTCGCCCCAGGGGTACCGAAGAGAGCGAATCCTTCTTCAGGAAGGGCGTCGCCGGCGACTGGCGGACCCCGTTCACCCAACGCGACCGCGAAGTGTACGAGCAGGTGGCAGGCCGGACACTTGTAGAGATGGGATACTCGCTTGACTGAATGTCTGCCCGATAATGCCGAGTCCCCAAGGTCAGGAAACCGCATAATACAATGAAGCGATACGTGGACGGGGCGCGGGGCGGTCTTGGCCGGCTATTGGGCACTGAAGAGCAGGTCCGCCGGTTACAGGAGGAGTTGGCTGAAGAGCGCCGGAGGGTCGAGAGGCTAAGGGAGCAGAACCAGAGACTGAAGAGGCGGGCGCGACGCTCTGGCCGGGGGGGAGGAGGTCGCGAAGTTGGGGGCGTACGTTTCGGTGACTTCGGGCGGTTGGAGCCTATAAGCCGCGAGTTCGGTCTCGACCGGGGGAGGCCCATAGACCGCTATTACATCGAGGGCTTTCTCGCCCGTCACGCCGAGGACATCAGAGGACGGGTGTTGGAGATCAAAGACTCAGCCTTCACCCGAAAGTACGGAGGGGATCGGGTCAGTGTCAGCGACGTGCTCGACGTTGACGAGAGCAACAGGCGGGCGACGATCGTCGCCGACCTCACCCGCGGTGACGATGCGCCTTCGGACGCGTTCGATTGCATAATTTGTACGCAGACGCTGCACTTTATCTACGACATGAGTTCGGCGGTCCGGACGCTCGGGCGTATCCTGAAGCCCGGTGGGATCTTGCTCGCGACCTTCCCCGGCATCGGACAAACCAGTTGCGAGCATCTCGACGAACGCTACTGCTGGGCATTGAGCAGCCTGGCCGCGAGGCAGCTCTTCGAGGAAGCCTTCCCTGGGGCAAACGTGGAGATCGAGGCCCACGGCAATGTGCTTGCCGCTGTGGCTTTTCTGGAGGGGTTGGCGGTGCGGGAATTGCGTAAGGAGGAGCTGGATCACCATGATCCCGATTACGAGCTCTTGGTCACTCTCAGGGCGGTCAAAGGCGAGGTTGGGTCTTGACGGCGGGCGCTTTTGGAAGGTTGCGGAGGGCCGCCGGGCGAGCCGGTAGTGGATCGGACGGCAAAGTCCTGATCCTGCTCTACCACCGGGTGGCTAAGTTGAAGACCGACCCCTGGGGGCTGGCCGTGCCGCCGGGTCGCTTCGCCGAGCACCTCGAGGTGTTGGGAGAGCACGCCAGTCCCATGCAGCTCGGGGAGTTATCCCGGGCGCTTCGTGACGGAAGGGTGCCTGAGCGCTCGGTAGTCGTCACGTTCGACGACGGATACCTGGACAACCTCAGGAACGCAAAGCCCCTGCTCGGGCGCTACGGCGTTCCTGCGACAGTCTTCGTCGCCTCGGGGTTTATCGGGCAGAAGCGTGAGTTCTGGTGGGACGAGTTGGACCGCTTATTGTTGCAGCCTGGCACATTGCCAGAGAGAGTGCAGTTGAGCGTGAGCGGCAAGACGTACGAGTGGGAGCTGGGTGAGACGGCCGAATACACGAAGGAAGATTTCCGAAGCCACCGCGGCTGGAAGGCCTGGAGCGAGAGTCAGACTCCTCGCCAACGACTCTACACTTCGCTATATGATCTGCTGCGCCCACTAAGCGCCGATGAGCGGCGGAGGAAGTTTGCCGAGGTTCGGAGTTGGAGTATCGACGATCCGGGGCGACGCCCGAGGCACAGGCCGCTCTCGGTCGAGGAGATAGGCAGGCTGCAAGAGGGAGGTCTTGTCGAAGTCGGGGCGCATACGGTGAACCATCCCCTGCTCTCGGAGCTGCCGCTTGCTACGCAGCGGCAGGAGATCTGGGATAGCAAGATTCGTCTGGAGCAGATCCTGGGCCATCCCGTGAACAGTTTCTCCTACCCATATGGCAAGCCCCAGGATTATGCTGCCGAGACGGTAGAGATAGTGCGGCAGGCAGGGTTTGCATGTGCGTGCTCGACGATCGTCGATGTCGTCCGGCGAACAAGCGACCCGTTTCAGCTACCTCGCGTCTGGGTGCGAAACTGTAGTGGTGAGAGGCTGGCGAAACAGATCGGCAGATGGTTCGAAGGCTGAGCATCCCTCTGTCCGGTCGATCCGGCTCGCGGGGTAAATCTGCCGGTAGACGGTGGTAATCTAGCAATGGAGATGGGATGAGTAAAGAGCCCCTGGTTTCCTGCATCATCACGTTCTTGAACGCCGAGGAGTTTGTCGGGGCGGCGATCGAGAGCGTCCTCGCCCAGACGCATGAGAACCTGGAACTCCTTCTCGTGGACGACGGCTCGACGGACGGCAGCACCAAGACGGCGCTGCACTATGCCGAGCGCTTTCCCGAGAAGGTGCGCTACCTTGAGCATGCCGGGCACGAGAATCGGGGTGCTGCGGCCTCGCGCAACCTCGGGATCGGGCAGGCAAAAGGAGAGTACATCGCGCTCTTGGACTCCGATGACGTCTGGCTGGGCCACAAGCTCGAAGAGCAGGTGGCCATCCTCGATTCGCATCCGGAGGCTGGAATGGTCTACGGGCAGAGCCAATACTGGAACAGCTGGACGACGAAACCCGAAGATGCCCACCGCGACCACGTGCCAAAGCTTGGCGTGCAGACCGAGACCCTGTTCGAGCCCGCCATGCTCTCGACGCTCGTCTACCCTCTGGGACCCGCTACCGCGCCGTGTCCCTCGGACCTATTGGTCAGACGAGCGGCGGTGGAGAGGGTAGGCGGGTTCGAAGAGGCCTTCAGAGGCATGTATCAACTGTATGATGACCAGACGTTCCTCGCCAAAATGTACCTGAATGAGGCTGTATACGTGGCCGGCAAGTGCTGGGACAGGTACCGCCAACATCCTGACCAATGCGTCACCGTTGTGCGCGAATCAGGACAACAGCATACGGTGCGGCTGGCCTTTTTGCGGTGGCTTGCTGAGTACTACTACGTGCAGGGGGTCGAGGACACCGAGCTGTGGAAACTTCTTCAGGAGAAGCAACTGCAAACCACTAACAGGCTTCAAAAGGAGCTCTCCCGAGAGAATAACAAGCGGCTGCGGGCCAAGGACGCGCGAATCGCTCAGCTGGAAAATAGTCTGAAAGGCCAGGTACGCAGGACCCGGCGACTGAGGAAACGAAATCGGGGGTTGATGCAGGAGGTGCAAAACTCGAACCAGGAGTTGGGAGCGATAAAGGGTTCGGTGATCTGGCAACTCTCGCGAGGTCTGTCCCGCATAAGAGCCAGACTATCGAGATGAAGACTGGAGGTAGTGAATCAGGGGGTTCGGGGGTCGCTGGAACCTATTCAAGCGGATGTCGGGAGGGGCTGGTCAGCGTGGTGATCCCCTGCTACAACCAGGCACACTTCCTCTCCGATGCCATACAGAGCATCCTCTCCCAAACCTACAAAGACTTCGAGCTCATCGTGGTAGACGACGGCTCCAAGGACGATACGACCAAGGTAGCCTCATCCTACCAAGCCCAAGACCCAAGGGTGAGGCTGATAAGGCAGCAAAACAGGGGGTTGGCAGGGGCCAGGAACAGGGGGCTCTCAGAGTCTTCGGGTGAGTATGTAGTGTTTGTGGACTCAGACGACAGGCTGTTGGGTGAGGCATTGGAGGTAGGGGTAAGGGAGCTTGCGGCTCATCCAGGGTGTGCCTTCGTCTCGGGGCTTTGCAGGTACATAGCGGCTGATGGGTCTCCGATATTGAGGTTGGAGCAAGAGCGCGTAGAGGGCGACCCTCACATCGAGCTGTTACGCGCCGGTCCCATCCTGGTGCCCGCTGTGATGTACAGACGTTCCATCTTCGACACTGTTGGTGGTTTCGATGAGTCTTACAGGGCCGCCGAGGACTACGCGCTCTACTACCGCGTGGCGAGCAGGTTTCCGATCCATCTTCATGACAAGCTCGTCGCCGAGGTTCGTCGTCACGACGGGAGCATGACTCGCGATTTCCCGCTGATGCTGAGGTCCAACCTGGGTGCCCTGCGTACTCAACGGAGATACGTCAAGGGAAATAGGCGTCATGAGGAGGCTTACAGGGCAGGGATCAGGTTCTGGAGGGATTGTTATGCCTTTCTCACGGTCGCCCAGACACGAACCCGCTTCGAGAAGCGGGAGTGGTTAGCGGCGCTAAGGGGTGTGCTTGCGCTGCTTCAGTACTATCCCCAGGGACTTCCCCTGCTGGCGAACGGGCGTGGTATAGAGCGGCGAAAGGCTACCCGATGGCTCGATTCCCGCAAGCAGGAGCTGAGGATCAGTGAGGTACAGCTGCGGGACCGAAGACGACGGTTGCACGCCCTGATCGAGGAATCCGGGGATAACGAACGGCAGGTGGAGGAGCTGAAGGATATTCTGTCGGACGAGCGGCGGAAGGTCCAGGGGCTCAAGAAGCGCATTCGGCGTCGGTCGCGGCGACTTCAGGAGCTTGACAGGGACACGCAGCCAGGCCTAACCCACAGGATTCGGAGAATATCGGGGAGAATCGGCCCCGCCGAGTCCGGAATGCCCGCTGCCATCCCTACGGTCGCCCTGCTTCCGTGGGGCAACGTGTTAGAAGACTACCTTGACATGATAGGGCTCTCCCTCGACGACTTCCTTACCGCGTATCGGGGCACCTGGATGTTCGGCTACGTCGACGCTCTGGAGCGGGTCGGGGTCCGTACGGTACTCGTCATCTGGTCGCGCAACGTCAGCAGCCCCGAGCGGCGAGTGCACGTGCCCACAGGCGCGACGGTGTGGGTGCTGCCCCCCACAAGTGCCCACATGGCCGTCCGCCGACTCAGGGAGCGAGTGGAGAGTACGAGCCGGGCAACATCGTCGCGCCACTTGCGGCGAACCCTTCGCCTGGTGGCCAGATACACAGCGACCACCCCTCGGGTGCTTTCCAGGGTGCTAGGGCAGGAGCGCTGCTCGGCCGTTTTGGTTCAGGAGTACGAGTATCCCCGCTTCGACGTTTCACTGCTTGTTGGCCGGATGCTGGGCGTTCCCGTGCTGGCAACCTTCCAGGGCGGACGACCCGAGAAGGGTAGGTCCGTGGAAGGTTGGATCAGGAAGCGTAGCGTGCCGAGAGCGGATGGGCTCCTGATCGGCCCGCACAAACAGGCAAAGGCCGTGAGGAAGCGCTACGGGGTGTCTGATGGAGCGGTCACTCTTGTCGGCAACCCCATAGACGTAGAGGAATGGAGGCCGCAGGATAGGGAGGTTTCAAGGGCTGAGATGGGACTGCCACAGGACGCCGCTATAGCCTGCTGGCACGGACGCATAGACATAAAGCGCAAGGGCCTTGACATCCTGGTCGAAGCCTGGCGCCAGGTGTGCGTCGCGCGTCCCGAGGCAGACTTACGGCTGCTTCTCGTGGGTGCCGGGGCAGGCAATGAAAGACTGCGTGAGCTATTGGAGGAAGCGTCTGAGGCAGGGCTGCGAGGGGTACACTGGCACGATGAGTACACGACGGACAGGGAGGTCGTGCGCCGCCGACTCGCGGCCTCTGACCTGTTCGTTTTTCCATCGCGCCACGAGGGGTTCGCGGTCGCCCCCATGGAAGCGATGGCCTGCGGAAGGGCAGTAGTGGCGTGCGCCGCACCTGGGGTGGCTGACCTATTGAAGGGGGGAGAGGGTTCCGGGGGTATAGTTGTCTCCAAGAACCCCCAAAAGCTCGCGCGCGCGATGGGGAGTCTACTCGACGACCGGGAGAGAGCCTGGAGGATGGGGAAGCAGGGGAGGCGTCGTGTAAGGGAGCGGTACTCGCCCGAGGCGATAGGGGAAGAACTGCTACGTGCTCTGCACAGGGCATCACCCGAGATCTTCCCTCCCCACCATCTCTGAATCACCGTACATAGACCAATTAATCTACATAATACTCTCCACCGATTCTACGGAATCAAGGAGACATTGATAGAGCGGCAGCTGCTTATGATCAGAGAGGATTGAACATAGTTGCCGGCCTCTACGGCCTTTACCTGTGCGCGTTCGGATTTCAGGCGGTCCACTCTACAACCTACCAGAGGGCGGCGACCATCGCCGCCTTGCCGCTCCTCCTTCTCCTACTCGGCGGACTACTCTTCGCGGTTTTGGCCGTAATTCTTCTCGCTGCGGGGTAGCATCAGGGACCATCTTCGCGAACTTCCGAGAATTCCCGTTATGCGAAGTTCGTGCGCCTGGGGGCCAAGTATCATAGAATTTGTGTGCTTGCTGCTCGGACTGGGCTCGCGTACCCTTAACTCGACGCTTCAGACCTGGGC
>Ga0136632_10000062_pt1 | contig 23356 bp, 25 predicted proteins | sample AntDrymUQ6112106_2_FD_104670 | JGI IMG/M metagenome (GOLD analysis project Ga0136632, IMG submission 104670) | Polar desert sand microbial communities from Dry Valleys, Antarctica - metaG UQ611 (21.06) | ecosystem: Environmental > Terrestrial > Soil > Desert | place: Antarctica: Dry Valley...
CGGACTCCGTGGCCGAGATCATCGCAGAACGACACCAACGACGACAGAGCGCGCGTGAATCCGCCTATCGGAAACAGAACGCAGCTCTATTAAACCCATCGGCGGAGTGACAAAGTAGAACTATGATCGCAGAAGCATTCGCGGCCATGCCGGAAAAACAATTGGCAGTGATCGGCGATGGTCCGGATCTGGACCGTGTCAAAGCCCTGGCGCGCGGTTCGCCCAATATCCGCGTCCTAGGCTACCAGCCGACCGAGGTGCTTGCCGATTACGCGGCGCGCGCGAGGGCCTTCGTCTTTGCTGCTGAGGAGGATTTCGGCATCACCCCAGTAGAAGCCCAGGCGTGCGGGACACCGGTAATTGCATACGGGGCCGGCGGGGTGCTGGAGACCGTCGTTTCCAGCGAGGATCCTGCGAAGCGGACGGGCGTTTTCTTTCATGACCAGACGCCGGAAGCGTTAAGCGATGCGGTGCGCGAATTCGAAACAATAGGCGAATTCCGGGCGGAAGTCTGTTGCGCCAATGCGGAACGCTTCTCCATCGGCAACTTCGAGAAGCATTTGATCGCGGCGGTACATACTACGCTAAACACGTCAAACTGGGGATGCGCGTGAAGCCCTTGGACTACCATCCACGGCCGCTCCACAAGGTCTCCGACGGGGAAACAGTGCCTCCATCCGGTTCCAAAGTCGGTCCCCAATGCAGTGTACGACCAACTTCAACACGCAAGGCCCTCCTCGTCGTCTACATCGGTCACTTCACCCGGTATCTCTATCTGCTGATCTTAATACCTTTTTATGCGCGAGTATTAGGTGCAGCGGAGTACGGCAAGGTGCTTGCCGCAATGTCGCTCTTCACTGTTGTGTGGATGGTAGTGGAGTATGGGTTTCCACCCATCGGTATGCGTGATGTGGCGAGTACGACTGACAAAGGCACGATCGGTGCACATTTTCGGGCGCAAATCAAAGCGCGTTTGCTCACGGCCGCGATAGGCATTGCGGTCGGTGCTATCGGTACTGCGTGTTCCCCCCTGCTCAACGCCGAACCGGCTTACGGTGTCATTGCCACGGCGATCGGTGTGGTTTCCGCCTTCAACCTTGCATGGTATTTCCAAGCCACGCATCGCTTCCGCACCTCAACATTGCTCAACATTGCCTTCTTCGCTATCAACCTTGTCTTGATACTGTCCTTGGTGCACGATGCCGGGGACGGTCTAACCGTTTTGCTCTCATTGCTCGTGACGAGTGTAATCGTCACACTGATCGCATACGTCATCGTGGTTCTTCGTATCGGTACCCAGACCGGGCGGTTCCCCTCCGCGGATTTGATCCGTGAATCGAGTCCTTTGTTCCTCGCCAACGGGATGCCAGTGCTCATGACGAGCGCGTCGACTTACCTCCTGACGTTGTTCGTCAGCGCTGACCAGGTCGGATTCTTCGCTGCTGCCGAGCGTCTCGCGGCCCTCGTATTAGGTTTCATGGCACCCGCGGGGCAGGTCCTTGTGGCAACCGTGGCAGTACGGCTCAGTTCGCGGGAAGGCGAGACGCAGGCCTATACGTTGATGCGCAAGTCCTTTGTGTTCATGGCGTACTTCGGTGTAGCGGCATGCCTCGGTGCGCTCATGCTATCACCATACCTGATTCCGGTAATTTTTGGCCGCGGCTTTGATTCCAGTATCCCCATCATGCAAATTTTGGGATTGATGTTCCCCTTCGCAGCGTTCAGCCAGGTTGTCAGATCGTATGTCCTTTTTCCTTTGCATCAGGACAAGCTGTTGGCGATAAGTACGATGGCGGGCGCGATGTTTAGCGTGTTGGCGATCCTGCTGCTCGCGGCTGCATTCGGCGCACTTGGCGTGGCGGTCGCTCGCGTGCTTGGCGAGATTGTGACCGCCACAATTCTACTTGTTATTTTAGTTAGGCAGAAACTATTTGGAAGGATTCTCCGCTCTTGAGAAGAACATCCCCTACGCTAATCATCAAGAAAATGCTGCAGCTTGTTCTCACGCAGCAGTTATCGTCGATGAACTCGATGGCGTCCAAGTGATGGCAGCGTTAGCAAGTATCAGTTCTATGACCTGGCGCCATAGTCACATGTTAGGACGATAACTTTTTTCCCATGGGTGAGTGGACAATGCCGGTAGCGACCCGCAACTACATAACGAGCTCGATGTGCTTGGAAAGTTTTCCGGGCTGGGCCAAAGCTACTGGTTTCCTTGAACTGCGTGGTTTTTGCGTCAACCTGTTAAGAAAATTAAGAAAGGTCAACGTGTTCATTGGCACTATACCGCGATTTGCTCGCTACCAGAGTGGATCGAAACTCGGAACGGGGTAAACTCCCTTGCTGATTGAGTCCCTGAATCGACACCGGCAAGTCTTTTCGGCGCTATACACGCTCAACGGACCATTGCATTCCGTGGCGGAGCGAGCGTCGAGTGCCATCCAGTCGGGTGGGAAATTGATGTTCTGCGGAAATGGCGGATCGGCCGGCGACGCACAGCACTTGGCGGCCGAGTTAGTCGGCCGACTCGTGAACGACCGAAGAGCGCTGCCGGGACTTGCCCTGAGTACGGACTCCTCCGCACTTACATGCATAGCGAACGACTTTGGCTATGAGGAAGTATTTGCCCGTCAAGTCGAAGGACTTGGTCGGCCAGGCGATGTGCTCATCGGCATATCGACGTCTGGCAGCTCTCCGAATGTGGTACGAGCGGTTGACGTAGCAAAGCAGCACGGAATCTACACGGTTGGCTTCCTGGGGAGAGACGGTGGCAAGCTTGGGTCCTTGGTGGACTTGGCGCTGGTTGTCCCCTCCGACGAAACGGCGCGCATCCAGGAAGCCCATATCTTCCTAGGTCACGTTCTGTGCGCGCTTATCGAGCAACGGCTTGGCGTGGGTGGGTGGGATAATTCGACCGCGATCTGACTATCGGGAACTTGCGTTGCTTTCTCATGAACAATTAGCCCATTACCGACTGCTGGTTGCCGGCGATGTCATGCTCGATCGTTACTGGTTTGGCGAGGTCGACCGCATTTCGCCGGAAGCGCCTGTGCCCGTAGTGCGTGTGCGCACCTCTGAGGAGCGCCTTGGCGGTGCGGCTAACGTAGCTCGCAACATGAGCACACTTGGCGCTCATGTTGCCTTGCTCGGTGTGGTGGGCCAGGACGAGGCGGGCCTTGCCCTTGACCGGCTGCTCAAGGAAGCGGCTATCACAGCGCATCTCCACGTCGACACTTCACTTTCGACAACAGTGAAGGTTCGAGTCATCGGACGACAGCAGCAAATAGTCCGCGCCGATTTTGAGAGCCCGCCCGAGGGGGATGTGCTGCTTGCCAATCTGGATGCGTTTACGGCACTGCTTCCAGAATACGGCCTCGTTGTCCTGTCGGATTACGGCAAAGGCGGCCTCACGCATATCGCGCGCATGATCGAGCTGGCGCGTACTGCGGGTCGCGCGTACTGCGGGTCGACAGGTGCTTGTCGATCCCAAGGGCGACGGGTACTCGCGTTACGCCGGCGCCACCATTATCACCCCCAATCGCGGCGAGCTGCGTGAAGTGGTCGGCCGTTGGAAAAGCGAAGGCGATCTTGAAAAGCGTACGCAATGTCTACGCAAGGAGCTTAACTTTTCTGCGGTACTCCTAACCCGTAGCGAAGAAGGGATGACGCTTTTCACCGATGAGGGAACCTGGACCGTGCCGGCGCAAACGCGCGAGGTCTATGACGTATCCGGCGCCGGCGATACGGTGGTCGCGGTACTTGGCGTCGCCCTTGCCGCCGGCCTGCCGCTGAGGCAAGCGGTCGAGCTGGCGAACCGCGCGGGCGGGGTCGCCGTCGGCAAACTCGGGGCTGCGACCGTGTCGCATGAGGAACTGTTTGGATCCGTTCCATGATAATCGTCGTTATGGGAGCTGCCGGCTTCGGCGCTAATCTAGTCAAGGTGCTCAATGAACGTGGCGAGACCGACATTTTGGCGGTCGACAACATTGCGTGTTCCGAGAAGTTTCGCAACCTGCCCGATTCCGTGTGGAGCGGGCCAGATCACGCCACAAAGCCATAATTATCCTGACCTATTTGCTGCCAGCTCATAAAATCCGCGCTTCCACCAACCATGGCCGTTATCTGTTCCACAACCGTGTATTGCGTGTGGCCGTCGGGGGAGTCGACCTGGCGCTGGAACTGGTACGCTCGCCATCCCGGTCGCCCCTGATCGCAAACCCTGGCACAATCCCTGCCTCCAGGCCCGGCGGGACCGCCGCGCGCCGCTCCTCGACAACGGGGCCGGGTGCAAAGTGCGGTGACATGGCGGCTGCCGAGCTCGCGCCAGTAGGCGAAGACCGGCGGCAGGACCTGACCCAGCTCGGGCGGCCCGAGCCGCAAAAGCCCGTGCCCGGCCCCCCGTGCAAAGGCCTGCGGTATCCGCTCGGCCAGCGCAGGTTCACCGGGACCACCATACCCAGCGGGATCCACCCCAACTGAGCGCTTCCGCCCCGGCTTGGACCGCTTTCCCACTGCCAATCACCGGCCAGCCCGTCCGACGACAAATTGCCCGTTGACAACTCGCGTTGAAACTCCTATGCTTCAGAACGTCTCTAAACGGTGCGACGGGGGTGGGCGCAGGTGCTCGAGAGTGGTCGCGGCGTTCAGTCTGTCCGCATCTTGGCCCGGCGCTGGGTCCGGTTGCAAAACCGCGTTGAACTTGCTATCCTTGAGAAGGGCTACACCTTGGCTACTCCCCCGACGAGTCGAACTCATATATTTATCTAACTCTAGCGTTACCCGGACAAGTCATGAGAAAGAATCTTAGATCATTAGCAAAGAGAGCCTTTTACGCACTCGTTCCGAAACGCTCTCAGCCTAATATGAGGGTCCTTTGGCAGTCATGTATTGGGTTTCCACTAATCATACGTGGTTTCCTGAGGGGCCGGAAACTTGAGGTTTCTGAAACGGCCGCAGCCTCGGCGAGCTCTCCACTCGTCACATCCGTGGCGGATTCACAGAATCCATTAGAAACTTATTTCGATGCGCACACCGAGGGTAGAGGTATCTGGAAGTGGAAACACTACTTTGAGATATATCACCGGCATTTTTGTAAATTCATTGGACAGGAGGTGCGTATTCTGGAAGTTGGAGTGTACAGCGGTGGGAGTCTTGAGATGTGGAGGCATTATTTCGGACCCAAATGCATTGTTTATGGCGTGGATATTGAGGAGGCGTGCAAGGCATATGAAGACGATTCAATCAAGATTCATATCGGTGATCAAGAAGATCGAAGTTTTTGGAAGCAATTCAAGATGGATGTTCCGGCCATAGATATTATAGTCGATGATGGTGGACATATGGCTCATCAGCAAATTGTTACTTTAGAGGAAATGTTTCCACACTTGCGGCCAGGTGGCGTTTACCTGTGCGAAGATGTATGTGGGAAGTTCAATCCTTTTCACGCTTATGTCGACGGGCTTACACGTAACTTACATACGGGTGCCAACCTGCCAACTTCATTCCAGCGTATCGTTCATTCTGTACACTTATATCCCTTTGTAATTGTCCTCGAGCGATTGATGACCCCTGTTAGCGAGTTTGTTGCTCCAAAGCAGGGGACCCTGTGGCAGCCATTCCTCTAGGCAGCAGGGGAATGACGAGGGGTAGTGCTGTTGCATGTTTTCCGCTCTGCAAAACTGCCCGACGCTTCTGTCGCACTAACACTAAACCGCTAATCAATGAACCAAAAAATGATATATCCACTCTGGTTGAAGTTGAAGCACGCGGCCGAGTGGCAGGCCGATCCTGACAGCGATCCGGTCCCACGTTTTGTCGAGCGTGATTTGCGCCGGTACCCTGCGCCCGACACTACTGAATAGTCCGAAGCTTAGAGCGATGTTCTTCGATGCTCGAAAGGAAGAAGAAGGCCGCGTGCTGCAAACCACCGTTTGCATCATCGGTGGCGGCGTCGCGGGAATCACTTTGGCACTCGAATTCGAGCGTTGCGGCATTGATGCCGTGGTTCTTGAGAGCGGTGGCTTCAAGCCGGACTCTGAAACCATGGATTTGTATCGTGGCGAAAACGTCGGCATTCCATATGAATTCGGCGACGGTTTTCGCAGCCGTTTCCTCGGGGGGGGCAGCAATTGCTGGGCAGGCTGGTGCTGGCCCCTCGACAGTCACGACATGGAGCGCCGCGATTGGGTGCCCAGCAGCGGATGGCCATTCGGCATCGATGAACTGAACCCCTATTACGAGCGCGCCCACCCGATCCTGCATCTGGGCCCGGCCATTTTCGACATCGATCACTGGGTCAAAGCCATCAATCGCCCCGACGTGCGTCGCATGCCATTGCCGTCGGGGCGGGTGTACGACGGAATTTCCCAGTTCAGTCCGCCGATGCGCTTTGGCAAACACTACCGAAGCGATCTGAAAAAGGCCAAGCACATTCGCGTGTACCTGTACGCCAATGTCGTTGACATCGAGACTGAATCTACGGGACAGACCGTTCGCCGTGTCGAGGTCCGGACGCTTTCCGGACGAAGTATGAGCCTCGAGGCGCGTCAAGTCATTCTGGCCACCGGCGGCATCGAGAACCCCCGCCTCTTGCTCGCCTTCAACAAGAACCACGCCAGTGGATTGGGCAATGCCAACGATCTGGTCGGACGGTATTTCATGGATCACCCGAAGCTACTGCTTGGAAATATACGCTTTCGTCCGCAATGGCTGCGCAATAAGCTGTACGACCTCAGGTTCCACCATCTGAACAGTGCTGTTTCAGCGAATGGCACGCATGTCGCAGCGCAGTTGAATGTAGCGCCTGAACTGCAGCGGCGTGAGGGCCTGTTGAACGCGCGAATTTGGCTCTCGTCGATATTCCCGGGAGAGGGCACGGCCACTGCCGAAGCGTTGGTCCGTATGAAACATCGGCTGCATGCCAAGGTCGATCCACATCACAGCTTTCTCGATGACCTGTTCACGATCGCCAGACACCCGGCGAACACCATGAATTTCATCGCCGCTCGACTGCTGCGGCCAGATTGCTTTTTGAAGGAAATGCAATCCCAGTCGATCAAGGAGGCTCAGTTCCACATGATCTGTGAGCCCTCCCCCGACCCGGACAGCCGCGTTACGCTGGCCCATGATCGAGATCGGTTGGGAATGCCCCGGGTGCGAGTGAACTGGCGTCTGGGTGATCAGGTCAAGCGCACCTTCGACCGCTCGCTTGCAATCGTGGCGGATGAACTGGCACGTGCTGGCATCGGCGACGTCACGCCAGATGTGCCGCTTCTGGGGCGCGAATGGCCTGCTGCTCTTGAAGGCGCCTGGCACTACATGGGAACCACGCGTATGCACGACTCGCCCAAGCAGGGCGTGGTCGATCGCCATTGCCGGATTCACGGCATGTCCAACATGTACATCGCCGGGAGCTCGGTGTTTCCGACCGCCGGGGCCAACTCTCCGACCTTCGCCTTGGTCGCGCTCAGCCTGCGTTTGGCCGACCACATCGCGAAACAGTTGCGGGCACTGGACGCTTCGGCTCCCCCCCCGGCCTCGAAACCAGTACCCGCGTCATAATAAGTTGATTATGTTTTCGTTCGCATTGCCAGGAGGGCATAGGTTCCAATCGCCGTGGAAGTCGGCCCGTTTCAAATTGACCGAAGCCAGCTCCTCGTCGCTGACTTGATCCCAGTGGAGTAATGGCCGTTGTCCAGCTCAGCCTGGATCTTCAGGCCGGTACGCGTTGTGGTGCTGGCGATCAAGTTGATGATGACTTCGTGACTCACAAAGGGCCGACCGCGCCAGTTCTGGGTGATGTGACAGACATGCGATGTTCGATCTTGTTCCATTTGCTGGTCCTTGGCGGAAAGTGGTACAGCTGAATCGGTATCCCGAGCTGAATGGCCAAATCCTGCAGGGCAAGCTTCCACAAGCGGCATCGACTGGTGTTGCTGCCCCCGCCATCGGCCGTGATCCAACAGCTCTTTGGCGCCGCGGTAGCACTTCGATCCCATCTTCTCCCACCAGCGGCTGACTAGGAATGGCAAACGCAACGGTCTTCATGTCACGCGGAGACCCTGTAAGTAGCTGCCTCTTGCATCCTTCGTTTTCGCTCAGGTCGTACACTCCGTAGGGAATGACCTTACCCAACTGTTGCGTATGGTGTTCGGGGAGACGCCGGTCGCGCAACTGACCCGCACGCACCCCGCCCCACCCATATGCCTGGTGAAATCTGAGCAAAAACTGCGTGTGGTAAGATGAACGGCATTCCACGCCGTCGCATCCTCCCGTGATGTGGCAGGGAGAACAGGGCGCGGGATGGACAAGAACGCGGGCGATCCGGTGGAAGGGACGGAAGACCGAGTGGTGGGTGATTCCCGTGTAGGCGGCACGGGACGTGCCGGCCGTGTGCATCACGCGCGGCATGTAGCCTGCGTTGATTGCAACATTGGGTCAGACTCATACAGTTTCAGAAGCCCCTGTCTCCACATTCGTGACTGGCAGGCCTTTGATCGCGGCAAGTCTTGCATCCCCCGACAGGTATGAAGCGTTTCCCCTTGAATCACGGCTCTCTCGAAAAGCTGAAGGCGTGTATGCCTGTTCTGGGGTGAGGACTTGTAGCTTTTCATTGACCAAGTCCTTCCTAACAAAGAACGCATTCACGCACGCTGAATTTATGCCCACCAGCTCGTAGCCCTTCTTATTCGCTAAATGCGTGAGCGCCGAAAGTGAAGCACCGAAATACAGGTTTGAGTGATGCTTGTCCGTCCGGCAAAAGCGTTCATCGTATGGCACGGTGATTTTTCTCTCGGGACCGAAGATCGCATTGAATTCGACAATGAGGATGCGAGGCTTATAGTAATCAATCGCCTCCAAGACAAAATAGTCAACGCCGTCGATATCGATGGAGAGTAGTCCCAGATCATGGTCGAACTTGCTCCGAGCCAGAATCTCGTTGATGTTTGCCCGGCTCAAGAAAGCTGCGATGGCCTCGAGAGCATGTCTCCAATAGAAATGAGATGCCTTCAGGCGCCTGATATTGGACGCGGAGCCATCGATCACAAACCCTGCCCAATTATCCTTCGTCATGAGAAAGCGGCAATTTGATTCATAGAAGTCCTGAACCCCGAACTCGATGAACGTCTTGTTCTCTATTTCTATTGTGTCGATCAATTTTTGAATAAGTCCGTCATCACCCCATTGCGAGAAGACCTTGAACTCATAGTCTCGCAGGTCTCTCGACCTCTTCGACTTGTTCAGTTCGGAAAGTATCAGTCCTTGGTTAATCTTAATCTCATCGACTATCGCTTCGACATGCCAGGCAAAGCGCAAGAGTGTGTCCACTTTGCGGCGAATCTTCTTCATGACCAGGGCGATGGTCATGTTCATAACCTCCGCTTATCGTCAAAGGGTGTGGCTCTTTTAGAACGACGGCCAACCAGCCCTCTGGAGCGGGCGGTACGTCGTGCGAGACCAGCATGTCCAGTGATCGTAGCGGAGCGCGTCATAGCAGGTCCTGCTTATTCGGGACGTATCAACATCATAAACCCATACGTAGCATGGAATACCATGTTTAACGATGGTTTGTCGCTGTAACCTATTGATTTATCGTCGTCCCAAAAGATCTGCACCCATCGTCAAAGAGGTCCGTCTGGTAGGACTTGACCTTGAGGGTTGATGTTTTCCTTTTTTTTGCCAGGTCATCGACAATGACCACGTCGTGGCCGGCCTATATAGGCGTCCGCCACGTGGCTACCGATGAAACCAGCACCACGAGTTAACAAGATCCTCATGGAATGCTCCTTTCAATTTATCCGTCCACTCTCGATCAAATACTTTGACAAAGCGGCCAGACATTCCCGATAGACGATATTCACTTCTATGCCTTCCATGCAAGGCCTCAAGGGGCATGCATATTCAAATCCGAGGGTTAAACAGGGGCTGCAGGGTAAATTGGCGCGCAGAACCCTTGCGTTTGAGGATTTTTGGCCCTTTATTTCTTCCCAACCCTGCCCGATCGGCCGGGCAAGATTCCGTTCCACCAGGGCATAAGTAGAAGCGGGACCAGGCCCCCACTTGACTGGATTCGTGGGTCCATGGAGCGCGACCAAAGGCCTGTCCAAACCCACTGCCAGGTGCATGATGCCCGTATTACCGCAAACTACCAGATCATCTTCTTCTAAAAGCGCCGTCAGTTGGGCCAAATCCAACCGCCCGCAGCGGTTATCCATATCGATGCCGGATAGTTGCTGGATTTGACCAGCCAGATCTTCCTCATATTGCCCCATGCCGGTTAACCGGATGGAGGCTCCCAATTCCGCGTTTAACTTCAAGGCCAACCCCACGTAATATTCTACAGGCCAGGCCCTTTGCCAGCCGTGGATTCCACATCCGGGATGAAAATGAACCAAGGGCTTTTTCGCGGCCCCCGAAGGTTGCTCGAGTTGTGTAGAGAAAAGTGTTTCCCGTTTAAGAAAACCGGAATAGGTCTCGATCTTCCCTTGGGAAACGCCTGCCAAACAAGCCAGGTCGGCGAACTGCTCGGACTCATGTTTTTCCGTATCGTTAACCACGCAGAGGTTATAGAGGTAATGGCGGAATTGTCCCCTGGTCTTGAACCCGATTCGCGCCGGCGCGCCGGATAGAAAACATAAGAGGGGTGAAATCCGGAGCCACTGGTCGAAATCCAGGGCCACTTGGGTTTTTTCTGCCCTCAATTGCCGCACGAACGAAAAGAAACACAAAGGATTGCGGATAAATGTTCCGAAGTCCATGACGAAGAGGCGGTCGACGGAAGGATTGTTTCGAAGGACGGCCTCGTTGATATCCGTGGCGATCACCGTCACCCGCCCTTGCGGCCCCACCCGTTGTTTCAAAGCTTTAAGAACCGGAAGCAGCAGCAAAGTATCGCCGAGAGCGGAGGACTTCACGCCCAAGACGTGATCCCCCTCGGCCAAGAATCTCTCGGGGGCCTTTTTCCAATAACAAAGTCTTACCAAAAGGCCCAAAAGCCAAACCAGCGGGATGCCCACACACCGGTCCATCAATTTAAACAAGCGTGTTCCGCGCATAAAGCCCAATTCATTTAATCGCGCTAATCACCATTCCCGAAGGGACGGAAAAGAGGTCGGCTAAAAAGAGAATGCCCGGCAAATGGGTCCTCAATTTGAGGTCGATATAATTGAAACCGACTAGCCAAATACCGACTTCGCTAAAACCCGCGTCGCCGAAAAGGCGTTTCGCGCTTCGGGCCGAATAGTAGGAAACATGGGCCGGGGGGTCCAGGTAATACCAGCGTTCTTTCTTGAAGCGAGCCATCAGGCCGTCTAGGTTGCCGGTGGTAAAGGCGCAGCGGCCTCCCGGTCGCAGTATCTTATAAACCGACTCGGCGAACAAACGGGGTTCGGGATCGTGTTCGATCACTTCCGTTCCGATCACCAGGTCAAATCGGCCCACGCATTTCCCGATGACTTCGGGATCGGACACAGTTCCCTTGTGAATCGTGAATCCCCGTGCCTGGAGGCGCTCCGACGCGAAATCGGACAGTTCAACCGCCTCATAGCGTACCTTTGGCTTGAATTCCCTCAAATACTGGCCGAATTGCCCCCCAAGCCCCGGCCCGATTTCCAACAGGCGAAGCGGCATATCCGCGGAAAAAGCGTCCAACTGCCGTTCCAGCCAAAAGCGGTGGGAAGGGCTCGCCGGCGTTTCTTCTTCCTGGGCGAAGCTAGCTTTTGCGCCCCGAAAATAACTTTGGTCGTAGAAAGTTTTGAGTTCTTCCAGACTCACCTGAACCTGTCCAAAGCCACAAACCGCGCAGCGCCAGATATCGTAATTCTTAACCGTGAAAAGCTTCGAAAGCTTGTCACTTCCACAGAGTTTACAGAGCATCAGGCTCGCGCGGTTTCAAAAAAGTACTTCTCGCTGACCGCTGCCTTTAGTACGCATGTTTATGCTCTAAAATATCCAGGACCGTGATAGACTCCAGTTTTCGATGTAATAGATGTCATATTTCGCCCATTCGGAAAGGGGCGTATTACGCAGAGGGCTGTTCACCTGAGCCCAACCGTAAGGATAGGAGGTTCAACGCGGTTTTGCAACCGGTACTGTTGCATCGGAGAGGTCGGTCGGTGATTGGGTGGTCCGGGTGGCGACGGGAAGGGGCGTTTGGGCGGGGCCCGGCGGGCCGGACGGCGGGACGCGAGCCCACCGGTGCCGGTCAAGTCACCTTGGCTCGCAGGATGGTTTGGAGTGGAACGGCGCCTACCCGCTCACCCGTTGATCGAACTCATACTCGGGCAGGGGGTCGTTCAGGGCAGCGTTGGTGCCTTTGCGTGGATCGAAGTCCTCCTCCCAGTGAGGAGGGCCGCGGGCCGAGGCGATAGGGGGTGGCGTTGTGGCTCGCCGAGATATTCGAGGATGCGTTGAACGGAGCCCACCTCGGTGACGAAGGGCGATGATCGGCATCGGCTTGCCACAGCCGGTGCAGAGGAGCGGGAAGACTTGCATCCTCGGCGCGCCCAGCAGGCCCGTCCCTGGGGCTGGCTTTCATAGTCCGTGCGAGGAGCAGCATGGCCCAGAGAGATCCAGCACGGGGACATGGTTGGGCGTCGGGCTCATCTTGCGCTTCGGTAGCCGCTGGTTGAGGCGTGTCATGGACGAGGCTCTCCACCGGGAGGTCTGGGCGGGCCGTCACCCCCGCGCGCAGCGGGGCATTAGGGGCGAGGAGCCCGTGATACCGATGGCGACGTCGGCGCGGGGGCGGGATGAGCAGGCCAGCCGGTCGAGCCACTCCAAGCGCCCAGCCCGTCCGACGAAACATTGCGTTGACAACTCGCCTCGAAATTCCTATGCTTCTATGCGGCCCAGCTCATGGCGAGGAATTTCGGCGCCAACCACCTCAACGCGCTTTGGCCTGAGCCATGGGTCGATCGAATGGGACGCGTGCGGGGCAATTGGCTCGCCCTTCGGCATCTGACGGGGCGCCTCGACCCCATGCACGTGGTGAAAATGTAGCGTGCCGAACGATCCATCTTTCTCGATCGCGGCCTTTTGCCGTCAGACCCGTTATGGTCCACGCCGCTTCCTCAACGACGCGCCCAAGCTACGGCAAAAATGTAGACTGTGATATGTGCTGCGCGAACCGGACAAGGTCAGACCTTGCATGAGAAAAACGCGTATCGCCGTCGTCATCGCGACCTTGGGCCGCCCAGAGGAGGTTGGACAGCTCCTTCCTCATCTCAAGAACCAGACTCACGCCCCATCGGACATCATCGTCTCCGTGACGGGCGATCAGGATCTGCCGTCCGACATGCCAGATGGTGTGCGCGTCGTGCAGGGTTCCAGGGGACTGCCCGCACAACGCAATCGCGGCATGATCGAAGTACTCGGCGCCTGCGATCTGATCGCTTTCTTCGATGATGATTATGTTCCATCCAGATACGCCCTCGCGGGGGCGGCGGCGCTGTTCGAACGCTTTCCGGATATCGTGGGTGCCAATGGCAATCTGGTTGCCGATGGTATCAATTCGGCGGGGATTGACTACCCTAAGGCGCTCACGTTGGTCGAGCAATACGACCGAAATCCACAACCGGCGCCATTGATTCTGAAGGAACGGCGCGGCCTCTATGGTTGCAACATGATCTTCCGCGTAGCGCAAATCCAGGACATGCGTTTTGATGAGAACCTACCGCTCTATGGCTGGCAGGAAGACGTGGACTTCGCCGCACGAATGATGACGCGAGGTAGTATCGTGACATCGCAAGCGTTTGCAGGCGTGCACCGAGGCGTAAAGGGCGGGCGCACGTCCGGCGTGCGGCTCGGCTATTCGCAGATTGCAAATCCGATCTATCTCAGCCGCAAGGGAACCATGCGCTGGGGCTACGCGGCCCAGCTCATAACAAGAAACTTCGCCGCCAACCATGTCAAGGCGCTTTGGCCTGAGCCATGGGTCGATCGAATGGGACGCGTGCGGGGCAATTGGCTTGCCCTCCGGCATCTTCTGACGGGGCGCATCGACCCCATGAAGGTGTTGAAAATCTAGCGTGCCGAGTTGTCCGCCCTGTCGACCTCGGCCTTTCAGCGTCAGACTGTCTCGACTCACCGATTCTCCAGAACGCCCACTCAGCCTGTCCAGTGCAGTAGAACCCGGCCTGGCGCTGGCATACGATTATCGTCTCGTGAAAGCAAAACTAGTCCTCCTATGGAGCGCTCGTAGGGAGCGCGTCCTCTGAATATCCAGCGTGCCAGTGGAGATCGCCTGCAGAGGACTCCGCCGCTGACGGAACAAGCGCTGACACTGGGCGATGATATTGTCGTCGCTACCTTACCGAGAGTCCCTCGAACCTATTGGCAGCCAAAGTAAGTTTGCTTCCAGCGGCTCGGCATATGAGCTGGGATCAAAACCTGCGGACGCTGCGTTCGATGACTTCTACGTAGATCGTGGCCATTGCGATTGCGTGCAATCAGCATCCACAAGATGCGCACAGCTGTCTTATGCTCACACCTACCAGATCGGCGCGACCACCTGAGAAGCGCGCGACAAGAACAAGTCCGGCCACAACAGGCTCGACAGGCTTTGGTTAGTCCGGATCATTCGACCGGGTCCAATGCGTACCGTCGCGCCTACTGCCCTGCGTAGCGCCGCTACCAACTGCTAGTTAGTTCAGAACGAGGGGCTCGGCACCTCGCTCCCGAATGTAGTCCGCCGTTCCCGGCTTCTCGTTCCACTCGCATGAGGGACCGCGCGTGCCGTACGCGCGAGCGTGCGGAGCCGCGAGATTAGAAGGGTTCGGAGAACGAGATCTCCGACATTGATGTTTGTATCGCCGATGACAATGTAGCAATGCGATCGCGTTGATGTCATTACGGAGGCAATGCGCTTGCGCGGGGTTGGACTCTTTCGTAACCGCATAAGCTATGGGGGCTTTCGCGTTTCGATTGCAAAGGCCTCGATCGCATTGGGCTCTCGCCCGACGAGCGCCGGATGGCCGTCAACGCCGTCAAAACTGGGATCGTCATAATGCCCTGCCCGCAGTTCCGTCATTCCAACGAACCCCGCGGCTTCGAGTTCCCGCTTAAGCTCCGCGCGAGTATATATGTAACGATGGCCGTGTTCGTAAAAGATAAGATTGATGGCATCGCACCAGTCGATCGCCTCGATCTTCGTAAACCTTTCGATAAAGCGCAGATAGCCATCGGCATACGGCGCGCCGTTCAAAACGGCGCCCGCGAAAAAATCGAGGTCAGGCGTCACGACGCGGAACTTTCCGCCGGGACGAGCGGTCCGAAAGGCTTCGCGGATCACATGGCGGCCAGCCGTCTTGGACACATGCTCGATCATGTGTTCGCAAAAAAGGGCGTGGAATGTCCCATTCGGAAACGGCCAGCGTCGTGCGCCATCCATATAGACAGTGTTCGGCGGCGGGAAAAGGTCGACATTCAGCCAGCCTGGCAGGCGATTCCCGCCTGCCCCAAGATTGAGCTTGGGTTCGTCGGTCGACGCCAGATAACGGCGGATTTCTCCGCTAGCAACGATTTGTTTGTACGGAACAAACAGATTGTTTCGCACCCAGACCCGAAAAGAAGGCGACATAGGGACCCGCGTCAGTGAGGAGATATGCCCACCAGAACAGGCGCATCCCCAAGATTGGCCGTCAGCCGCCGCACGTTCTTGGACGACAGGATTGCCTGCTCAGAGGACGTCGGCTCATACACCAAAACGCTTTGGCGGGGCCCCGCGATCTGAACGGTGATCGGCGTCGCGGCGTGCGGAATGGCCTTGGCCGCCCGCTCGTCCCAAATGTCCGGCTCGTCCCAGATCGCCAAGATCGTCCAACGATCGGACTCTTGGATCTAAAGAGTTCTGGCTGTGGCCGGCAACGCCGACCCGATCAACGGCTGCCTTTCGGTGCCTAGTTGATTGCCCAACAGATCACGCCGGTATCCCTCTTTCGAGATTCGCCATAACATCCTCCAAGGCCACTATCGTTGCGCTCACTGATCGTGTCAAGCGCGTCTTCCCGCGAGGGTCACCACAACAGCTCAGTGCCGACTCGCGGGATACTCAACACCACGTTGAATGGCCTGTGCCACCGCATCCGGGCCGACCAAAAGGAGGCCGGAGCGTTCCCATTCGGGATCGATCCCGGTCTCGGCCTGTAAATCACACGCCAGATCGGCGTAGCGCTCCTGGCTGTAGCTCAAGAGCGCCTGGAGCGCCGCTGGCGTCGTCCGGGGCTCGAGCGCGGCCAATACCCCCGCGCCCGCCCAGGAGGCCTCGCGGCCGAGCTGGCCGCGTTCGAGGAGCAAGGCCCTGAGCCCCCCGCGCGCCAGTTCACGGGCGCAGAAGAGGCCGATGAGGCCGCCGCCGACCACGATGCAGTCGCTCTGCACAGGGGGCCGCGCGTGCTCGTGTCGCGTCCCGGCCCGCTTCCAGTGCGCCGCATCGAATGCAGAAAGACCGGACTCCGCGCGTTGGAAGGATAGGAAGTTCAACGTGGTTTTGCAACCGGTACTGTTGCCCATGAGCCCGCGCTCATCGGGCCGGTGTTGCGGATCTTCCTCGAAGCGGTCGAAGACCGACTCAAGGCCTCAAGTCCTGACGCACCCGCGGACGCCCGGTTCGGGGCAGTGACCTTCGTCCATCGCTTCGGATCTGCGCTCAATCGGTAAATCATACGTGAATTCAAGACGCGCCTCACCGGTTCGCCCTTGCCGCGAATTCATCCCACCGCCCCGGGGCTGGCGTTATTGCGGCGGGGTTGGTTTTCTTCACCGAGACCTCTTTGAGCAGCAGGTCGCCGCTGATTTCGGTCAGCGCCAGGTTGTAGGCCCAGGTGCCGGCAAAGTTTGCATCCGTCACGCGCCAGGTATGCTCCTGCCACCCTTCGCCCTCGGGAATCGTCCACCAGCCGGCGCGGTCATAGCCGTGGATCGTCTTCAGAGTCTCATACATCAGTTGGAGGCCCGCCTCTTTGCCGGATACGGCGCGGCGGGCGATCACTTTTATTTCCAGATGCGTCGTCCCGAACGGCGCGAATCCGGGATTCGCGCGGAAGCTCAGGCCACCGCCTTTGTTCACGCGGGCATAGGATGCACCGCCGGTCTTTTCCATCGTGGCCTCGCTGGTCGGCTCCAGTCCGTGCACCGCGGACTCCTGACCCCAGCGGCAACTCACTTCCTGCGCCGCCGTGAAATCGCCGCCCCAGGGAAACGGTTTCGCGCGATTCGCTTTTGACTCCTGCACCAAATCGTCAGGCACGCCCGTAAGGAACACCGGCAGATTCGTCAGGGTCCATTCCTGCCCCGCCGGCAGTTTCGTTTCTTTGCCCGGCATCTCTGTGACTGATACGGCACCGCTGAACGTCACCTTCACCTCTTTCCCCACCGGGCTCCACGCTGCGAGCACCGGGGCCTTCCCGTTTTCAAAGAGAAAGGCATAGCTCCCGTTCCAGTCCAGCCAGCCCGCATGCCGCGGTGCATCACCCAGCGCCGTGGTCATGGTTTTCATCGCCGCCAGCGCCGGACGCGGCGTCCAGTCAGTGCGGATGAGCCCGTGATCGGTGCCTTTTCCATATGCCGGGCCGCGCGCCTCGAACCAATAGACCTTCTCGAATCCCTGCGCCAGGCTCAGCACGTACGTTTTCACCAGCAACTGCGCCTGCTGCGCTTCCTTCTCCGGGTGAGGTTTGATAGGCGCCTGCCATCCAATTTCCGTGATCCACAGCGGCAGATCCGCGCGCTGTCGGTGCGCTGCGAGCAGCCGCCGCAGGCTGCCGGCCATGCTGAGGAACGCCACCTCGCCACCGGACCGCGTCAATTGCTCCACATTCTCATAAGGATGCACGCACAAGTAGTCGAAGTGATCCTTCGCCCCCGCTTTCAGGACCATGTCCAGGTAAGCCACGGCAAAGTTCGCTGTCGTCAGGCCCAGCTTCACCTGCGGATCTATCTTCTTCGCCGTGTCATATGCGGCCCGCACCATGTCCGCATAGTGCTGCGGCGTGCCATTCTTCTGAAACGACTGCGGCTCATTCCACACTTCCCAGTAGCGAATGTCCTTCTGATAGCGCGTTACCGCGCCTCCCACATAGTCGCGCCAGTACTGCATGTCCTTCACCGGAAATGTCCGCGAGTCTCCTCCTGACGACGCCCACGGCGCAAAATAGAGAAATGCCCCAGCGACCTGTAACCCGTTCGTTTTGCTCGCGGCCACGAATTCATCCGCCCATTTCCAGTTCCACTCGCCGCGCTTCGGCTGGATGCGCTCCCAGCCGTCAAAGTATCGCACCCAGCCAACACCCGCGTCCCGCAGCATGGGTTCAAACTTCGGATAATCGCCCGACCACTCCGCGCCGGAAGCGATGCCGAACGGATTGGCTTCCGCCGCCTGCGCCCGCGCGTAAGGCCACAGTGCGGACGCAAGGAAGGCAACAGCAGTCAGCGGCAGTTTCATCGGGTGAGTGGGGAAGATCGCAGAGAGAACGTGCCCCGCATCCAACTCCGCTCTGTCCAAAAGGGAAGCGAAGGATAGGAAGTTCAACGCGGTTTTGCAACCGGTACTGTTCCGTCGGACGGGCCGATCGGTGATTGGGTGGTCCGCGTGGGGGCGGGAAGGGGCGTTTGGGCTGGGCCCGGCCGTGTTCTGGATGGCTGTCGGGGCTGTGGGGTGACGCAAAGGCGAGCACCCGGGCGCCGGGACGCGAGCCCACCGGTGCCGGTCGCACTCACCTTGGCTGGCTGGCTTCACGCACGTCAGGCGCTCACTGGCAGTCGCTGCATCCTCAGCGCGCCAAACAGGGCCATCCTTGGCCCTGGCTTTCCAGTCCCTTCCAGCCCAGGGCCTTGATGCGGGCCGCGGCATTGAGCGAAAAGCCTCCACTAGCCTAGGGTCCCACTGGCGCTCGGCCGCAGTCTCGGGCGTGATGAGCCCGCGGCGCGCGAAGAGCCGCAGCATACGGGCTGCATCCTCGGCGCGCCAGGCAGGGCCATCCGTGGCCCTGCCTTTCGCACCGCGCGTTGCACGGCGGCGATGTCCGCAGGACACAGCAGCCGAGCTTCGTGACATTTCACCCCTTCTCCGTGGGCACTGAAGACACATCGATGACCGCACAATGACAAAGCTACCGGGAGCAGTTTTTGACCGCGATAGCGACCCGAAGGGTGAAATACAGGGAGGTATTTCATCAAGGGGGGTCTCCACTTAGCTGAAGTGACTACAAGATATTGGGGTCAGGGCTTGGCGATGATTGCTTGGGTAGACCCGCATGCCGGACATACGAAACCCTCTGGCCAGCGGAGGCGCTCAAGGTAGCGCCTGCATGCAGCATCGTCCGGAAACCAGGCCTGGAACTCCGACCACGTGGCCGGGTAGTGTTGGCCCGCTCGGAGATCGATATCGTACGCCATAGCCACAACATGTTGAGTATACTACAGCTAAGTGGAGACCCCCTTTTCATCAAAGTGCAGTTTGGCATTGACCGCAGAGCCGAAGCGACGGGCGAAGGGCACCGCCCCGAACCGAGCCTCCGCGGTGCGCCAGGACTTGAGGCCTTGAGTCGGTCCTCGACCCCTTCTAGGAAGATCCGCAAAGACTCTCCTGTTTAGCACAACTAGCTGAATACACACCAATTCTCCAACAGCGGCGCTTGCCTACAGGGGACCGCTCATAATCACAGTACATGGCTTTACACAGGCGTGCGAAACTGCCCTTCCTGGGTTTCAGGAAGGGATCGCTTTTCGATGGATAAAGGCGATGAGCCTTTGGGTTTAATGAAGCGTGCCCGAGGGCAGGAAGCCGAGGAGCGTCAACTAATCTCCCACGATTTCGCCGGTGAGGCACTGGTGCGCCGAGGTCCCTTTAAGACGTCCCCAGCGCCGAATTCTCAGATTGTAGTAAGCTCGGAAGAGATCCAGGAACCCTTGGGTGACGCCCTTATTTTATGGGCATAGAGAAAAGGTCGCAGGGCGGCATTGAATCCTTCGATGGCGCTGGAGGCTCGATGTCGCTGGTCTAGAAGGGCCTTGACGGCATCCAAGAGCGCCTCGTGTCGGAGGCCCACCAGGTGCCCCAGGCGTGCAAAAGCCCCGAGGAGTTGCCGATGCTGTTCGGTGCGTTGCCAAGGACGACGGTCGTTTTGTAGATCGAACGCCAACCGCCAGACCATGCACGCCAGCACCACTGCGCCGAGAGAATAAGTCACGGCCAACTCCTGAAGGCGTGTGTTCAACTCTCCCGTGGCCAGCGATAATCCAGCGGCGCGATTGCGTAGATAGCGTGCCACCTTGTGACACACCGGGTCGAGGGCTTGCAGGGTATCCGCCGCGTGCTTGACCATCGCTTCGACCTCCTCGGCAGTACGCAAGTGGCCGTCGGTCAGATCTACGCACTCTATCGCCTCTTGGACCTCCCCCCTGGCGACCTCGAACCGGTCATAGCGCTCGATGGCTTCCTGACAGCGGGAACGTGCCCGTCCGATCCTGTGCCGTTGGCGCGAACGTCTTTTCGGATCGCGGAGCAACGCGATGATTGTTTTCATGCGCTCTACGAGCTCAACAAGGTATGAGAAACACTCGACTCCAACAACTCAGTAAGGGAAGGCACTCAGAACTTGTGATGCCATGACCACTTGATCGGGAAATAATCACCTGGGCGACGCAATACAAAAAGGTTATAAGAAGCCATATCCTTCGTGCCAAATAGGAGACGAATAACGTCGAGAAGTTGTGATATTAAGAACAATGGGAGTAGCCACGTGAAGTAACCGCTAGACATGTATGAACGCAGATAGTACTCTACCTGAAATCCGGAATGTTCTGCGGCCGCCTTAAAAGCTGTGTAACGGCATTTATCATAGAAAACGGGATATCCGATTTCATCAGCTTTTGAAGGATACAATGTATTCAGGATTCTTTTTTTCAGGCTATGTGGTAACGCTCTATTGAGTATCGCGAATGGTGCCAAGGGCGATGGAAATTGAGCAATTAATGCGCCGCCGGGGCGAAGTGAAGTGAACGCGTTATCAAGAAATTGTTGAACATCGGGAAAGTGTTCGATTCCTGAATGGCAGGTCAAAAGATCATAATTTCCGGCTCCTATCTTCGAACTACGGCAAACGTCATCCACAAATCGGCTGTCAAGCGCATCATTGGCATCGAGGGCATCTGCGTCGATATCCACACCCGAAAGCTCTAACCCATAGGCACCTTTATAGGCAATTGGAAATTGCCAATGCGAACCGGCTGCAATGTCAATAACACGCTTTACATCTGGGGCAGAAAATAAGAGTGCCGTGAGGCGTAAGTATTCAATGGGGGCCCCATATTCCGCCACGTTTCTCATATTGCATAACAGGGATAGTGTGACGTTTAACTTTATAAAGCTCCTTAATACATTCATTTGGTAGTTCTCCCACTTGTCGCGTTACCGTGATGAGCTCCGCTATAGTCTCAGAAGCCGGTCCCGCAACTCTCGGTTGATTACAAATTTGTTAAGCCTGAAACGAATCGAGGCGCAGGGCATCGCCAAATCGCGGTGGCAGCCGCTTGGGCCACGCCACGCGCGATTCATCGCGAGCAGGCCTTACCCCGGCTTTCATTTACTCTGTCTCGCTCAGCGCGGGCTAAGGCTTCAAGAGGGCGCTTACGCCTCCACGTTCACAAGAGTGACCCTGACCCTGAGGGGGTCAATACGAGTGATTGATCCGCATGGCTGAGGTAAAGCCTTAGCTCGAAACCCACGGTATTTGCCAGATGCGCGCAATCTTGTATTGGAACGCGAATAAGAGAATAAGAAACTTGGATCAAACTTATGTGCTGGAACGGGGAGGTCTCGGCTGTATTGGCGGCGGCGCGCGTGGCGAGCGCGGCCTACGCCGCCTTGAAACACAATCCGGAGCCGCCCGCCCTTTGGGGTTGCCTGCTCTACTTTTCCAGCATGGAGGTGCTGCAAGTTGTGAGCTATACGGTCGTCAATCAGTGCGCCAGCCCGCTCAATCAAATTCTGACGCTGTTCGGGTATCTGCATATCACCTTCCAGCCGTTTTTTATCAATGCGGTCGCGCTTTATTTCATGCCGAAGGATCTGGCCTCGCGCATTGCGCCCTTTGCATATACCGCGTGCTTCATCGGCGCGCTCTGCATGCTGATTGAGCTTTATCCGTTTTCCTGGGCGGGTGTCTGCGAGCCCGGCCGGCCGGTCTGCAGAAAAATACTTTGCACCCTCGCGGCGAATGGCATTTGGCGTGGCTCGCCCCTACCAATGGAATTGGAAACAGCCTGATGCATGTGGATTGGCTGGGGAACGGCTATCCCGCTTTATCTCCTCGCGGCTTTCGCGATGCCAACGCTCTATGGCAGCTGGCGCTTTATCTTATTCCCCTAACTCGCCGGGCCGTTTGCGGCGCATCTCACGACATCCAACATCAATGAATGGCCCGGCGAATAGGGAGTTTAAACGCCCTTTTTGGTCAAGAGGTAGAGTACTGCTCGGCTCGTGAGCTGTCAAGCATACGGGTCCGCGGGTCCGCGGCCTGGGATCGGGACATTTTGGGGACCTTCCTCGGGCCCGAGGGGCTATGTTTCGGAACGTTTTGACGCTCGGGCGAGCGAGGGCCAAGGGGTAGGGTCGCCTCAGCGGCTGAACCGGATGTGAGGGGGGATCGGTGGGGGATCAGGCCAGTTGGAATCGATCGAAGGCCCTGGCCGCTGCTCGGGGCGGTGCTCGGGCGGGCAAGCCGAGATAGGTGAGGATCTTGGTAATCACGGGGGGATGCTCGATGGCAGCGATGAACTTCAAGGTGCTACCGCACTGGGAGCAGTGTTCCGTATCGATCTCGAACACCCGTTTGAGCAGCCGGGCCCAGCTCATGGGGGCAGGCGCCGCGGGAGGGGCACCTCGGCGTGGTCCGCTGAGGGGGTATTGGCGTTGACCGGCACGTTCGGAATGATGTCGGGACGTAGCCTGGCGCTGCGTCCTCGGCGCGCCAAGCAGACCCCTCCCTGGGCCTGGCTTCGGGCGGGAGCACGCCATGGAAGCGGATCAGATGCAACCGCGGACGGGGAACCAGCGCGGCCAGTCGTTGTATGAATTCCAGCGGCGACATCACGATATGGGTGGTGCCCTCTCGATAGGGTGTCTTCAGGGTGAGCACCACCTGCCCGGCCCGGTTGAGTGCAAGCCGTTCATTGGCGATGGCGGGGCGGGTGATGTAGCGGCACAAGGTTGCATCCTCGGCGCGCCAAGCAGGCAACGTCCCTTCTATGAGGGCCCCGTTGTCAAGCCCGGCGTTAGATTATTTTGATCTTTACTTGGCTGTTTTTATCCTTGTGTGCCGAGATGGTCTCCGCCGGAGTTGTTCACGCTTTGTCCACG
>Ga0136632_10000064_pt1 | contig 23031 bp, 25 predicted proteins | sample AntDrymUQ6112106_2_FD_104670 | JGI IMG/M metagenome (GOLD analysis project Ga0136632, IMG submission 104670) | Polar desert sand microbial communities from Dry Valleys, Antarctica - metaG UQ611 (21.06) | ecosystem: Environmental > Terrestrial > Soil > Desert | place: Antarctica: Dry Valley...
CCGAGCGCGTTCTTGATCGCCTTGATGTCGTCGAGGCGCACGCGCACCCAGGTGAAGCGGCGGTGGGGGCCGATCGGGGCGTTGTAGAGGCTCGGCGGAGCGGGCTTGACGCCGGTCCAGGCGAGCGCGCCGATACCGATCAGCGCGTCGCGCGCCCGCGCGGCGATCTGGCGCGGCGCGCGGAAGACCGAGCGAACGCTGCGCACCAACTCGCGCGGCGCCGTCGCCCGCTCCAGCAGCGCCTCGGCCAGCAGCTGTGGCTTCGCCGGGACCGGCGCGGGCAGCCAGCGGGTGCCCGGGTCGGTTGGCGCCTCGGGCTTGGCCTGGGTGTCGAACAGGACAGAGGCGATGTCGACGCCGGAGACGCCGTCGACGAGCGCGTGGTGGGTCTTGGTGACGATTGCGAAGCGGTTGCCCTCGAGCCCATGGACGGCCCACAGCTCCCACAACGGCTTGTCGCGATCGAGCGCCTGCGAGAGGACGCGGCCGGCGAGCGCGCGCAGCTGGTCCTCGCTGCCCGGAGCCGGCAGGGCCGTGGCGCGGACGTGGTAGCGCATGTTCAGGTGCGGGTCGTCGACCCAGCAGGGGCGGCCCTGGTTGTAGGGGACGAAGGCGAGCTTCTGCCGGTAGCGCGGGACGAGGTGCAGGCGCCCCTCGATCGCCTCGCAGAGCTCCTCGTAGGGCGGCGGCTCCCCGTCGAAGATCATCACCGCCGCCACGTGCATGTGGGCGGACTCGTCCTCGAGGTGCAGGAACGAGGCGTCCTGCGCGCTGAGCCGGTCTGCGGGCATCGCGAAGACGGTAGCCGAAACCCGGCTTGCACTGTGACCGCACGCACACAACGCGCTCCCGGGCTCCGTATCGTGCGAACGGTTGTTCGATTCGGCTCGCCGAGCCACCGCGCCTCAGAGCGCGGTGGACGGGGGACCCATTCGCCGAGATTTGAAGGGTGAACCTGAAGGGCTCACCCTGAGAAGGCGGCGTGGGGCGAATCCGCCGGTGATCCGGCGGTAGCGCGACTGGCCAGCGATGGCCTGCGCGCGAGCCCGTCAGCTAACCCCGTAGGAAAGAGCCGGGAAAGGGAAGACCCCTTGTACCCGCATACCCGCGCACGCCTGCGCCTGATGGCGCTGGGCGCGAGCGCAATCACAGTTGGATCCCTGCTCACCCTGCCGGCCCCGGCCCGCGCGGAGGACGCCCCAGTGACGATGTCGGTCGCCGGCGAGACTTCCAAGCTCGACTACGGGCGCCGCGTGAGCCTGCGCGGCAGGGCCCCGAGCACGGCTGCTCCGCGCTCGGTGACGATCCAGTTCGCCCCGCGCGGAAAGGGCTTCGGCCCGATCGCGCAGGTGCAATCCGCCGCCGACGGCAGCTACGCGTTCAAGGCGCGCGCCAAGCGCAGCGGCGCCTACAGGGCTGTCGTCGAGGGCCAGGCGCCGAGCGCCGCGCAGCGGATCACGGTGCGTGCTCGCTTCAAGGCACGCGCGAGCGAACACCTCAAGCGCGGTGAGCGAGCGAGCCTGAGCGGCACGCTCACGCCCTCGACCGAGGGCCGCACCGTGCTGATCGAGGTCTCGCACGGCGGCGACTGGAAGCGCGTCGCGAAGGCTCGCACCACCGACGGCGGCACGTTCAAGGCCGCTTGGAAGGCGACCCGCCACGGCCGCTACCTGGTCCGCGCGCGCTTCGCGGGCGACGACGCCAACGGCGCTTCGAGTCGCCAGCTCGGGCGCCTGAACGTGTACCGGCCGTCACACGCGTCGTACTACGGCCCCGGCCTCTACGGCAACCCGGTCGCCTGCGGCGGAACGTTGACGCCGGGCCGCATCGGCGTCGCGCACAAGTCGCTGCCGTGCGGCACGAAGGTGACGTTTCGCAACGGCAACCGCACGGTCACCGCGGAGGTGATCGACCGCGGCCCCTACGTCGGCGGTCGCACGTGGGACCTGACCGCGGCCACCAAGCGCAAGCTGGGCTTCGGCTCGACCGGCACGGTCTGGTCGACCTCGTAAGCGCGTTCTACCCAGCAGCAACGCGGCGTCGAGGGGCGTGGGCCAGGCGGTCCGCGCCCCTCGTTCTCTCGAAGCTGTGCTGAGTTGACTCCGCTATGCGGGGAAAATGCAGCATTGCGTCCCGATCTAGGGCTCGAGCTCGAGTTGATGCCGCGTCGCCGAGGCGACGCCTTCGTCGCCGGTCGCGTGATGCTCACCCTCGTCGAGACCCGCCACGCGCACGCCGAGCAGGCGCACGGGACGTGAGGGCTCGAACGCCCGCAGCAACTCGAGCGCGACTGTGGCGACGGTGTCGCCGTCGTTGGTCGCCTGCTCGAGCGAGCGCGCGCGGGTGTGGGTCGAGAAGTCGTCGAGGCGGATCTTGATGCCGATCGTGCGCCCGCTGCGCCCTTGGCGCTCCAGGCGCTCGCAGAGGTCGCGCGCGAGCGCGGACAGCGCGGCTTCGAGCTCCGCCGGATCGCTCAGGTCGCGATCGAAGGTCGTCTCGCGGGACTCCGACTTCGCCACGCGCACGGTCTGCAGCTTGCGCTCGTCGTGGAAGCGGGCGACGCGCGTCAGCCAGGCGCCCCGATCGCTGCCGAACGCCGCCACAAGCTGGTCCTCGGGTATGCGCGCGAGCATTCCCAGGGTCTTGACGCCCCCGGCGCGCAGCCGCTCGACCGTCTTCGGCCCGATCCCAGGGATCAACGCAGGCGACTCCTTGGCGAAGCGCGTGCAGGCCTCGTGCCTGGTCAGCACGACGAACCCGTCCGGCTTGTCGGCGTCGGAGGCGACCTTCGCGACCAGCTTGTTCGGCCCGATGCCGATCGAGCAGCCGAGCCCGGTCGCCTCCTTGACCGCGCGCTTGACGCGCCGCGCGGCCGCCTTGGGGACGTCGAGCGCCGAGAGGTCGAGGTAAGCCTCGTCGAGGCCGACGACCTCGACGACCTCGACGTGCTCGCGCAGCACGCCCATGACCTCGCGCGAGCGGTCGCGGTAGTGGTTGTGGTCGGGGGCGACGAAGATCGCGTCGGGGCACAGCCGCCGCGCGCGCGCGGCGGGGGTCGCGGAGAAGACGCCGAAGCGGCGTGCCTCGTAGCTCGCCGTCGTGACGACCGCGCGCGGTCCGCTGCCCGCGATCACGACCGGCTTCCCCTGCAGCTCGGGCCGCCGCTGCAGCTCGCACGAGAAGTAGAACGCGTCCATATCCACGTGCGCGATGCAACGTCCCGGCATGGACGAAGGCTACGCCGAGCACCAGATGTGAGCGGGCCCTAGATCGGCTGGCTGACGGGGCGGATCAGCAGCTCGTTCACGTCCACGTGCGGCGGCTGCTCGAGCGCATAGAGGACCGCGCGCGCGATGTCGTCAGCCTCGAGCGCCCCGTGCTTGGGCTCGTGGAAGAACGGCGTGTCGACCATGCCGGGCTCGACCAGCGTGACGCGCACCGTCGAGGTGCGCTCGTCCATGTGGAGCTCCCCGCGCAATGACTGGCCCATGCCCGTGATCGCCCACTTCGTCGACGAGTAGAGCGACCCCGGCAGTGGCACCCGGCCGGCCACCGAACCGGTGAGGAAGTAGTGGCCGGTGCCGGTCTCGCGGAAGTGGGGGAGGGTGGCTCTGATCGTCAGCGCCGCCCCGTAGACGTTGGTGTCCACCATCGCGCGCCAGTGCTCGACCGTTTCCTCCGTAAAGCCGCGCTTGGCCCCGAAGCCGGCGTTCGCGAACACCGCGTCGAGACGGCCGAAGCGCTCGAGCGCCTGAGCGACGAACGCCTGTTGGTCGTCCCACTCCGTCACGTCGCAGCGGACCGCGAGCGCAGCCTCGTCGCCGCCGAGCCCGGTCGCCAGCTCCGCGAGCTTGTCCTCGGAGCGGGCGCCGAGTGCGACCCGCCAACCGGCCGCCACCACGCGACGCGCGGTCGCGGCGCCGATGCCGCTGCTCGCACCCGTGATCAGCATTACCGGCGCCTCGGCCACGCACCCGTTTCTATCACTCCGCGCAGCGGCGTTAGGCTGCGGCGCAATGACGGCCCAGCTCGTCACAGGAGCGCGCTTCCCGTCCGTGGAGCCGAAGGCCGGCCACTACGAGAGCTTCTACCTCAAGGCGTGCCACCCGAGCGCGCCGCTCGGCGTCTGGATTCGCTACACCATTCACAAGGCGCCTGGGGGCCGCCCGCACGGGTCGCTGTGGTTCGTCCTGTTCGACGCGACGGCCGACGAGCCGCTGGCGTCGAAGGTCACGCTCGACCCCGACGAGACCGGCAACGGGCCCGATCACTACGTCCATATCGGCGACAGCCGCTTCGAGCCGGGGCGCGTGGTCGGCCGCGCGCCCTCCGAGCAGCTCGACGCTGCCTGGGATCTGACCTTCGAGTCGTCCGAGCCGCCCTTCCACCACCTGCCGCGCGCATGGATGTACCGCGCGCCGATTCCGAAGACGAAGCTGCTCAGCCCCCATCCCGCGGCCCTCTTCAGCGGCACCGTCACGGCCGGGGACCGCAGCGTCGAGCTCGACGGCTGGCCCGGGATGGTCGGGCATAACTGGGGCGCCCAGCACGCCGAGCGCTGGATCTGGATGCACGGCACCGGCTTCGAGGGCCGCTACGGATCGACGTGGTTCGACGCGGCGATCGGCCGGATCAAGGTCGGCCCGCTGACGACGCCCTGGATCGGCAACGCGGTGCTCTGCCTCAACGGGCGCCGGCACCGACTCGGGGGGCCCGAGCGCGCCCGCTCGACCGACGTGAGCGAGCGCCCCGACGGCTGCGACTTCACGCTTCCCGGCAAGGACCTCAGCGTGCGCGGGACTGTTGGGTCGGAACGGCGCAACTTCGTCGGCTGGATCTACGCCGACCCCGACGGCCCCGAGCACAACACCGTCAACTGCTCGATCGCCGACATGACGCTGACCGTCGTGCGCCCCGGCGCCGAGGACCTGACGCTCGCGGTATCGGGCGGCGCGACCTACGAGCTCGGCATGCGCGAGCGCGACCACGGGATGAAGATTCAGCCGTTCCCCGACGGCTGAAGCCGCCGCGCGTGGCACTGACCAACGAGCAGGCCCACAAGCTCGCGCGCACGCGCGGGGTCTCCCCGGTCCGCTACGCGATCGTGCGCGCGCTCCTGTGGCCGTTCCTGCACCTCTGGTTCCGCCTGGGCATCGCCGGCGCCGAGAACATCCCCGCCGAGGGGGCGGCGATCGTCACGCCCAATCACAAGAGCTTCTGGGACTCGTTCTTCATCGCGCTGGCGACGAAGCGCCACCTGCGCTTCATGGGCAAGAGCGAGCTGTTCGAGGGCCCGTGGGGGAAGCTGCTGGTCCAACTCGGCGCGTTCCCGGTGCGGCGCGGAGAGTCCGACCAGGACGCGCTCGAGACCGCGCGCGAGGTCCTGCGCCAGGGTGGCCTGCTCGCACTGTTCCCCGAGGGCACGCGCGTGCGCGATCCGGAGGCGCTCGGCGAGCCGCGGCGCGGAGCGACGCGAATGGCGCTCGAGACGGGGGCAGCGCTCGTGCCGACGGCGATCAGCGGCACCGACCACATGTGGCTCGGCCCGATCCCAAAGCCGAAGCGCGTCCAGGTGGCGTTCTCCGCGCCGATCGGGGTCGGCGAGCTCGAGGCGACGCCCGAGGCAGCGCAGCAGGTGCTCGACGAGCAGCTCTGGCCCGAGGTCGAGACGCAGTTCGGGCGTCTGCGCTCGCGTCCCGGGCTGATCGCGGCCGGAGCCGCGGCGCTCGGCCTGGGCGCGTTCGCTCTCAGCAAGCGCGGCGGCAAGAAGGGAACGCGGTTGCCTGGGCTCAGACTGCCCAAGGGCGGGCGCAAGAAGCGCAAGCGCCGCTTCCGGCGCTAGCCAAAAAGCATGCATCGCCATCACCGGCAGCGCTTCTCAGGGCTCGGGATGGCGATCCGGCTCCAGCAGGAAGGCGTCGAGGACTTCGCAGTCCTCGAGCGGCGGCTGGGGGGAGCTCGATTCGGCTATCCGCCTGAAGCACGAATTCAACGCCCTCTAACCGTCGTTATGTATAGCCAGACAAGTACTGTCCGCGCGAACAACCTGAAAGGACCATTTTGGCCGTTATCGCGGTCAACGCACTGACCAAGCGCTTCGGCCAGACGACCGCAGTCCAGGATCTCAGCTTCGAGGTCGGCGAAGGCGTCGTGGCGGGCTTTCTGGGGCCGAACGGCGCCGGCAAGACGACGACGCTGCGCGTGCTGCTGGGATTGATATCCGCGGCCTCCGGCAACGCCACGATCGGCGGGCGCCGCTATCGCGACTTCGCCCAGCCGATCCGGACGGTCGGCGCGGTGCTCGACGGTGCGGCGGCGCACCCGGGCCGCAGCGGACGCGATCACCTGCGCATCCTCGCCCGCGCTTCCTCGATCCCGCACACGCGCGCGGACGAGCTGATGGAGTACGTCGGTCTCGCGGGCGCGGCTCAGCGGCGGGTCGGCGGCTACTCGCTCGGTATGCGCCAGCGCCTCAGCCTCGCCGCGGCGCTGCTCGGCAATCCGCGCGTGCTGATCCTCGACGAGCCCGCCAACGGGCTCGATCCGCAAGGAATCCGCTGGTTGCGCGACCTGCTGCGCCATCGGGCCGACAACGGCGGCACGGTGCTCGTCTCCAGCCACATCCTGTCCGAAGTCGACCAGCTCGCAGACGAGGTCGTGCTGATCGACCACGGCAAGTTGATCGTGCAGGCACCGGTGGCGGAGCTGACGACGGGCGCGACCGCGCGCGTGCGCGTGCGCTCCCCGCAGGCCGACCAGCTCGCCGCCCTGCTCACCGAGCGCCAGTTCCAGGTCGAGCGTGGCGAGCCGGGCGCGCTCGCGGTCGTCGGCCAGGGTCCCGAGGCCGTCGGCGAGATCGCGGCCGCGAACGGCATCGTCCTGCACGAGCTGTCCTCGGCCGCGGCCTCGCTCGAGGACGTCTTCTTCCGCCTGACGGCGGGATCCGAGCAGGCCGTGCCGGACGGCACGCTCGCATCGCAACAGCCCGCCAGCGCACAGGGGTCACGATAGATGGGCGAGCTCGTGGCGGCCGAGTTCCTGAAGCTCCGCACCACGCGGGCGTTCTGGATCATCGTCGCGATCACGTTCGTGCTGATGGGGCTGATCGCGCTCGGCTTCTCGGCCGCGACCGACCTCGAGAGCGACGACGACCTGCGCTTCTCACTCTCGACCGAAGGCGGCGGGATCATGGCGCTGATCCTCGCGGTCGTCGGCACGGCCGGCGAGTACCGCCACAACACGATCACCGCGGCCTTCCTGGTGACCGCCGAGCGCTGGCGCGTCGTCGCGGCGAAGGTGCTCGCCTACGCGCTGGCGGGGATCGCGCTGGGGCTGCTCAGCCAACTGCTGGTCGGAGCGATCGTCGCGATCTGGTACCTCGCCGCCGACGCTCCTTCCGCGCTCCCTGAGCGCGACGCGCTAGAACTGCTCGTCGGCAGCGCCGGCTACTGGGCGTTCATGGCCGTCCTCGGCGTCGGGCTCGGGCTGTTGATGAAGAATCAAGCGGCCGCGATCGTGCTCGCGCTGGTCGTCCTCTTCGTCGTCCAGCCGACGATCGCCGCGCTCGAGCCCGACGTGGCGAAGTTCCTGCCGACCGCGGTCGGCAGCGCGTTCGCGCAGACGAGCGACCCCGGCGACACGGAGCTGCTCGCGAGCGGCACCGCGATCGCGGTTGCGTTCGTCTACGTCGCCCTGACGAGCGGCGCGGCGGCCTATGTGCTCGACCGCCGCGACGTCACCTAGCGGTTCGCCGCCGCTACGAGCTGCGCGTCACCTCTATCTCGCCGGAGGGGCCGACGCGCAGCGCCACCTTCCCCGCGAGCAGCTCGAGCAGCTCCGCGCCGATCACCTCGCGGCGCCAGCCGTCGAGCACTCTGACCGGGGGCTCGGGCTCGCCCCCGCGCACGCCGGTGACGAGCCGCTTCAACTCGGCCTGCGTGGCGAGCAGCTCCGGCGCGAGGCCGTTGCCGGCGGCCCGGCAGCGCACGAGCGCGGCGGCGAGCCCCACGACCGACGCGGCGCCCGGGTCGCGGCGGACGCGCTCCCCGTGCGGCTCAGGCGCCGCCCGCCCGCGCCCGCGCTCGACCGCTGCTACGACCTCTTCGGCGCGCCGGTGCAGCGTTCCCTTCGGCACGCCTCGGATGTCGCCAAGCTCGCGTTTGTTGCGCGGCCCCCGGCGAGCGATCTCCACCAGCGCCTGGTCGGGCGCGAGCCAGCCGGCCGGGCGACCCTGCTCGCGCGCGCTGCGCTCGCGCCACTCGACCAGCTCGCGGGCGATTCCGCGCTGGTCGACGTTCAGCCGGGCGATCTTCGGCAGCCGCGCGTAGACATCGTCGGGGTCGCGCGCGTCGCTGGAGCGCTCGAGCGCCGCACACTCCTCGAGCGCCCATTCGAGCCGCCCCGCCTCAACGAGCTGTGCGCGCAGCGCCTCACCGAGCTCGAGCAGGTGCGCGGCGTCCTCGCGCGCGTACTTCAGCTGCGCCGGGGTCAGCGGCCGACGATCCCAGTGCGTGAAGCCCTCGTTCCCGCGCAGCGAGAGGTCGAGCACGCGCCGGCAGAGCGCCTCGTAGCCCTCCTGCGCGCCGTAGCCGAGGAACGCCGCCGCGACCTGCGTGTCGAACACGCGCGTGATCTCGGTGCCCCAGGTGCGCTTCAGGATCGCGACGTCCTGCCTGCCCGCATGGAGGACGATCTCGACCTGCGGATCGGCCAGCGTGTCGGCGAGCGGCGCAGGGTCGAGGTCGTCGAGCGGGTCGAGGACCTCCGTCAGTACCGCGTCCTCACGCGGTTCTGACGGAAGGACCGCGTCCTCGCTCGCGGACTCGCGGGTGGCGACCTGCACGAGGCACAGCAACGCCTGATAGCGGCCCTCCGAGACGAATTCGGTGTCGATCGCGAGCCGTCCCGACGCTTCGGCCCGCTCCGCGATCTCGACTGTCACGCGTAGACCTCCCCCCTGGCGCCGAGCTCGTCGAGCGCGAAGCGCAGCTCCGCGGTCCCGCTGTCGGCGAACGCGGCACGCACGCCTGCCGGGTCGGCGGCGAGCGCAAGCAGGAAGCCGCCTCCCCCCGCCCCCATCAGCATCACGCCCTGTGCGCCCGCGTCGAGCGCGATCGCGCGCAGGCGCTCGATCTCGGGTGTGATCGCCGCGCGCGAGCGCGAGCGCTTGGTCTCGAACTGCTCGTTCATCAAGCCGCCGAAGTGCTCGAGATCGCCGCCCTCGAGCGCTTGGCGGCTCTCGGCGGCGAGCTCCTTCGTGCGCTGGAGGTTCTGCTCGACAGCGACGTCGCCGGCCGCCGTCCGCGAGACCTGCTCGGCCAGCATTCGCGACGCTGACCGCACGCCGCCGGTGAAGAACGCGAGAAAGCGCTCGCAGAGGGCCGAGCGCGTCCCGGCATCGATCGCGAGCGGCTCGACGTCGACGCTACCGTCCTGGTTGAAGCGATAGGCATTGACTCCCCCATGCGCCGCCGCGTATTGGTCCTGCTTGCCGACCTTGCGCCCGGCGCGGTTGATCTCTACCTCACAGGCCGCCTCGGCGAGCTCGCCGCGCGTCAGCTCGTCCCCGCGTGCGAGCGTGATCGCCTTCAGCACGCAGACCGTGTAGGCGCCCGAGGACCCGAGGCCGGTTCCCGGCGGCACATCGCCGACCGAGGTGATCTCGAGCGGCGCGCCGTTCCAGCTCCGCCGCAGCGCTTCGCGCAGCAGCGGGTGGGCGATGTCATCGACCTCGGCGACGTCCTCCCACTCGAAGTGCTTGAGCCGGAAGCTCGGCTGGAACGCGGTGTTCGCGAGCATGTAGACGTACTTGTCGATCGCCGCCGAGACGACCAGGCCGCCGTGGCGCGAGTAGTACGACGGCAGATCGGTTCCGCCGCCGCCGAGCGACACGCGCAGCGGCGCTCGCGCAAAGACGACGCTCATCGAGTGGCGTCCGCAACGGCCAAGTCTCGGTCGATGAGGGCCCGGTAGGGCCTCATCGAGCAGTGGTTCGAGCAGTCGCCATCCGGGCGCCAGCATAGGCGCTTGCAGGCGATCCGTGACGGCGTCGCCGTGTTCTAAACTCTGGTTATGCCCAGGCCGGTACGCACGGCCGACGTCGCGGAGCTGCGCGCCTTTTGCGCCGCCGTCGACCTCGGCAGCCTCGGGCGGGCCGCCCGGCTGCTGCGGGTCTCGCAGCCGGCGCTGTCCAAGCGGCTGCGCACGCTCGAGGCAGTCGCCGGCGCGCGCCTGCTCGATCGTTCACCACGCGGCGTCACTCCGACCGCGGCGGGCACCCGACTCTACGTCGAGGCGCGCAAGCTGCTGGTGCAGGCCGAAGCGGTTGACGAGCTGATGGCGGGCTTGTCCGGCGACGAGCCCGCGACGCGTCTGGCCGCGAGCCATACGATCGCCGAGTTCGTGCTGCCCGGGCCGCTGGTCGAGTTCGAGCGCCGCCACGAGCGCCACCTGTCCGTCGAGCTGATCATCGCCAACTCGGTGCTGGTCCGCGAGCTCGTGCGCGACGGACGCGCCGAGTTCGGCATCGCGGCGCTCACCTCCGACGCTCCGGCACCAGACTCCCTCACCGAGATTCCGTTCTGTGACGACGAGGTGATCGTGGCGGTGCCCGCGGGACATCCGTGGGCCGCACTCGACGAGATCGACCTGACGGAGCTCGTCTCGACGCCGCTCGTGCTGCGCGACCCGAACGCCAACACGCGCCGGATCGTCGACGCCGTACTGGCGGACAAGGGCCTCTCGCTCGTGGCGCCGGTGGCCGAGGTCGGCTCCACGAGCGCGGCCAAGGAGACTGTGCTCGCCGAACGCGCGCCCGCGCTGCTCTCGCGCTTGGCGATCGGCGACGACGACGCCGATCTGGTCCAGCGACGGGTCGGAGGCCTCCGCTTCGAACGTCGCTTCGTCGTCCTGCTCGGCGCCGAGGAGACTCTCGGACCAACTGCGCGAGCGCTGCTCCAGCACCTGCGCGGCGGGTTCGCCGCTGCCGTGCCGGCAGCATCCCTCCCGCTTCGTGCCATAACCATTGGTAATGGTCCTCAGCCCTAATCGAAGGCTAGCGCGATGACCCGCGCGGGCGTAACTTGCGGAGCATGGCTGCCAAGCTCGTCCCCGACTCCTTTCGTGCGATCTACGAGCGCAACTGGGCCGGCGTGCACGCCGCCGCGAACCGCATCCTGCGCGACCCCTCGGAGGCCGAGGACGTGGCGCAGGAGATCTTCATCGCCCTCTGGCGCGAGCCCGGCCGCTTCGACCCGTCGCGCGGCCCGCTGGAGCCCTACCTGAAACTGCTGGCACGCAGCCGCGCGCTCGACCGCTGGCGCTCGCTCCAGGCCGCCGGCCGCGCGCGCGATCGCTTCGACGAAGCCGGCGGCGGCCGGCCGGCCGCGCTCGAGAGTCCTGAGACGGCGGCCGTCCGAGCCGACGAGCGCGCACTGCTCGGCCACGGGCTACGGCGGCTGCCGCCCGCCCAGCGCGAGGCGGTCGCGCTCGCGTTCTACGGCGACATGTCGGCCTCCGAGATCGCGCGGCAGACCGCGGTCCCGCTGGGGACGGCGAAGAGCCGGGTGCGCCTCGGGGTCGCAAAGCTCGAGGAGCTCTGCCACACCTCGGCGCTGCGAGCCGCGTAACTCCCTACGATCCCGGCGGTGCCAGCGAAGTCGAGCGGGCGGCCCGCGAAGACGAAGACGAAGGCGAAGTCGAAGTCCAAAGCCGGCAAAAAACGTGCAGCCTCGGAGTCCGGCCATCCAGTGCGACTCGGAGAGTTGACCGCGAACGGGATCGCCGGCATGGCGCGGTTCGCCGGCGGCCGCGTCAAGATCGAGGGCAGCCCGCTGCTCGCCCGACGGCTGCTGAAGCTGCTCGAGATCTAAGGGACACGCCGTCTGGCAGACTCCCGGCCGTGGCCAAGCAGCGCCAGGTCAAGCTCGAGTACCGCCAGGGGTCGCTGGCGGCGATCCAGCAGCTGGAATCCCGCAACGACGAACAGCTCGAGAGCGAGTCCAAGCACAAGGCCGCCGCGCAGGCGATCCTCGGAGCGCGCGCTGCCGAGCGCTACGACGCCAAGACGGCGCGCGGCCATTTCAACCGCGCGCTGGCGGCCTGCACACCGCAGGAGCGCCCGGCGCTGCGACAGATGATGAAGGCATCGATGGCGCTCGCCGAGCGGCGCCCCGACGACCTCAAGCAGGCGGTCGAGAAGCTCGGCCAGGAAGCGCCCTCGAGCCGCCAGCTGCTGCTCCTGCGTGTGATGGGCCTGGTCGCCCCGCCGCCCGGCTCGGGCGCTCTCCTGCGCCTGCGCGGGATCTTCATCCTGATCGCGATCGTGATCGGGCTGCTGGCACTCGGCTTCGGCGTCGCGATGCTGGTCACGCTGCCCTTCGGCGGTGCCGGGATCGCCGGCGGCCTCCTGCTCGGCGCCGTGATCGTGATCGCGGCGCTGGCGATCTTCGCCCTGCTCGGACGGCGTCGCCAAGCACGCGCGAAAGCCGCGCGCAGCGTCGGCTGACCTACTCCTTTACGCGCGCCTTCTCTAGCACTACGACCGAAGTGGGCTGCTCGGTCGCGGGATCCCCGAGCTCGCCGATCTTCTCTGCGACGTCGATCCCCTCGGTCACCTTGCCGACGACCGCGTACTCGGGCGGCAGGCTGGCCTCGTCGCCGGTGACGACGAAGAACTGGCTCTCGGCGGTGCCGGGCGGGTCCATGCCGCCCTTCGCCATCGCCACGACGCCCTTCCCGTAGGTGGCGTCGGGACCAGGCGGATCGACGGTCTTGTAGCCCGGGCCGCCGGTTCCGCTGCCGGTCGGGTCGCCTCCCTGGATGACGAAGCCGGGCACGATCCTGTGAAAGATCGTGCCGTCGTAGAAGCCCTGCCTGGCGAGCGAGACGAACGACGCGGCGGCCTTCGGCGCTGCCTTCGGATCGACGCCGACCGTGAACTCGCCGCAATTGGTCTCGATCGTCACCCGGGCCGCGCCGTCGAGCGAGTCGGGCGGCTTCTCGGCGCCGCCGTCCTGCTTCGGCTCAGGCTGCTCGGCCCCCTCGCACCCCTCGGGGGCAGGCTGTGCTGCCGTCCCCTGCGTGGTTGGCGCGCTCTCAGCGGCGGTGTCGTCGAACGACGCCGGCGGGTCATTGTCGCCGTCACCGCCGCCACAGCCCGCCAGCGCGAGCGCCGCGAGGCAAGCGAGCATTGCGGGGGCACGGTTCACGCCGCGGAGCCTAGCGACGACGGATCCGGAGCGGGCGCGACTACGATCCGCGGGTGAGCCTGTCTGCGCTGGTCAGCCGCTACGACCAGTTCGTGCTCGACCTCGACGGCTGCGTCTGGGTCGGCGACGAGCCGACGCCGGGGGCGGTCGACGCCGTCGCAGCGCTGCGCGCCGCCGGCAAGCGCGTCGCCTTCGTCACCAACGATCCGCGGCACGCCGGCGAGGACTACGTCGGGAAGTTGTGGCGGCTGGGGATCCAGGCCTCGCTCGCCGACGTCGTGACGGTCGGGGGCGCGCTCCAGCATCTGCTCGCCGAGACGCGTCCGCGCGGCAAGACGTTCGTGATCGGCTCGGACGCGCTGCGCAAGCACGTCGCCGACGCCGGCCTCGCGCTCCTGAACGGCAGCGACCTGGCCGAGCGCGCCGACGTCGTCGTGGTCGGCGGCACGGACCGGTTCACCTACGACGAGTTGCGCACGGCGACGTTCGCCCTGCGGCGCGGTGCCGATTTCCTCGCTACCAGCCGCGATCCCACCTACCCGATGCCCGACGGCCTCTGGCCCGGGACCGGCGCGCTGTTGGCTGCTGTCGAGACGGCGGCCGACCGCAAGGCGGCGATCGTCGGCAAGCCCGAGCCACAGCTGTTCCTGACCGCGCTCGACCAGCTCGGCGAGGGAAGCACGCTCGTGGTCGGTGATCGCCTCGATGCGGACGTCGCCGCGGCCAGCGCGGCGGGCCTCGAAGCCGCGCTGGTCTTGAGTGGCGGCACGAGCGCGGAGGAGGCCGAGCGCGCCTCCGATCCGCGGCCGGTGAGCGTCGCCGCCAACCTCGCGTCACTCGTGGGCGGCGACGAAGACGGATGAGGGGTCGCGGCTAGTGGCGAAGAAGACGCACCACAAGCATTCCTCGAAGAAGGGCTACCGGCGGCTGCTCGACAACCTCGCCGCGCTCGACGGCGTGCACCGCGTCGCGACCGGACGCGTCAAGCCGCGCATGGGCTCGGGCCGGCCGGTGGCACCGATCTCGAAGGTACGTCGCACCGAGTCCGGGCTATCGATCACGATCAATACCGAAGGCGCGATCGTCGACGCGTACGTGATCACCGACCGCCCCGACGATGTCGCGGCGGCGCTGGACGAGCGTGGCTGGACAGCCTCGTAGGATTGCGCGCGTGAGCCGTCGCTTCGCGCTGATCGCGAACCCGACCGCGGGCGGCGGCAAGGCGCTCGAGGCGCGCGCCAGGGCGCTTGCGGCGTTTCGGAGCCTCGGCGCCGAATGCCGCTCGATCGAGTCGCGCTCGGCCGACCAAGCACGCGCGGAGGCGAGGGCGGCGGCCGCGGCAGGAGAAGTGGTGGTTGCGGTCGGCGGCGACGGGCTCGTTCGTGAGTGCGCGACGGTGTTGCGCGGCGGCGCCGGCGTGCTCGCGGTGATTCCCGGCGGGCGCGGCAACGACTTCGCGCGTGTGCTCGAGGTTCCGCGCGAGCCGGACGCTGCGGCGCGACTCGCCGTCGAGGGCGTCGAGCGGCAGATCGACCTCGCCAGCGCCAATGGCGCCACCTACGTCGGCATCGCCAGCTTGGGATTCGACTCCGACGCCAACCGGATCGCGAACGAGGCACGCTTCATCCGCGGCAACCTGGTCTATCTCTACGCAGCGCTGCGAGCGCTCTCCGGGTGGCGAATGGCGCGCTTCGAGGTCGTCGCCGACGGCGTCCGCCGCGAGTTCGCGGGGTACTCCGTCGCGGTCGCCAACTCGAAGGTGTACGGAGGCGGCATGTTCCTCGTCCCCCACGCGCAGCTAGACGACGGCGAGCTGGACGTGTTCATGTGCGGGGAGGCCCCGAAGCTCCGCGCCTTGCGCGGGCTGACAAAGGTGTTCAAGGGCACTCATGTCGACGAGCAGAACGTGAGCTTCGACCGCGGCAAGCGCATCGAGATCAGCGCCGACCGTCCGTTCGACGTCTACGCAGACGGCGACCCGATCGCTCAGCTGCCGGTCGAGATCACGGTCGACCCGGGCGCCCTGCGCGTGATCGCTCCCCCCGCCCAGCCGCCCGCGAGCGCATAGCCGGCACGGCGATGGCCGAGATCGACGCGGCGGTGCTCTGGCACGACCTCGAATGCGGCGCCTACAGCGCCGACCTCGACCTCTGGCGCGAGCTGGCGGACGAGCTCGCCGCGGGCGCGGCGATCCTCGACCTCGGCGCCGGCACGGGTCGCGTCGCGCTCGACCTGGCCGCGCGCGGGGCGTCGGTGACCGCACTCGACCGCGATCCGCGGCTGCTCGCGGCGCTCGAGCGGCGAGCGGCCGAGGGTGGCACAACGGTCGCGACGGAGACCGCCGACGCCTGTGCTTTCGAGCTCGCGTGGAGCTTCGAGCTCGTCCTCGCCCCGATGCAGCTGTTGCAGATCGTCGGCGGAGCGGAGCGCCGCGCGGCTCTGCTGGGCTGCGTGCGCCGGCAGCTCGCCCCGGGCGGGGTCTTCGCCGCGGCGCTCACCCCGACGCTCGAGCCGACCGGCCCCGCAGCGGCGGCAAGCGTGCTCCCCGACGTCCGCGAGCAGGATGGCTGGGTGTTCTCGAGCACTCCGACCGCCATCCGCGACCAGGGATCGAACGTGGCGGTCGAGCGCTTGCGCGAGACGGTCGGGCCGAACGGCGAGCTGTCGCGAAAGCTGTCGAGCGTCGCGTTGGACCGGCTCGACGCCACCGTGCTCGCCGCCGAGGCGGACGCGTGCGGATTCAGTCCGCGTCCGGCGCGCGAGGTCCCCGCGACCGACGCTCACGTCGGCAGCACGGTCGCGATCCTGGAGTAGGTTTTCCGCGTGCGCACAGCCTTCGTCACCGGCGGATCCGGGTTCATCGGCGGAGTGCTGATCCGGCGCCTGGTGGCAGACGGCTGGAGCGTCCGTGCCCTAACGCGCTCGAACGCCTCCGCCGAGCGCGCGCTGGCGGCCGGGGCCGAGCCCTCGAGCGGCGACCTCGACAACCCGCGCAGCATTCGCGAGGCGGCGGATGGCTGCGAGGTCGCCTTCCACGCCGCCGCGGCAGTGCTCGACTGGGGTCCGCGCGAGGAGTTCGAGCGCGGCAACGTGATCGGCACCCGCAACGCGCTCGCGGCCTGCGCCGAGGCGCACGTCAAGCGCTTCGTCCACGTCGGAACCGAAGCGGCGCTGCTCGCCGGCAAGCCGCTCGTCGGGGTCGACGAGACCGCGCCCCTGCGACCCGACTCGAAGGCCTACTACAGCGCGACCAAGGCCGAGGCGGAGCAGGCGGTGCGCGCCGCCAGCCGCGACGGCTTCGAGACCGTCGTGCTGCGCCCGCGGCTCGTCTGGGGCAAGGGCGACACGACGCTGATGCCGCAGCTGGTCGAGGCGGTCGAGCGCGGGCGCTTCTCGTGGATCGGGGGCGGGCGCCACCTCACGTCGACCACCCATGTCGACAACACGGTCGAGGGCCTCGTCCTGGCGGCGGAGAAGGGCCGCGGCGGCGAGGCCTACTTCGTGACCGACGGCGAAGGGGTCGTCTTTCGCGACTTCGTTACGGAGCTGCTCGCCACGCAGGGCGTGACCGCGCCCGACCGCAACACCCCCGCCCCGCTCGCCCGCCTCGCCGCAGCCGGGTCGGAGCGGATCTGGCGCCTGCTGGGCCGCAAGCAGGCGCCCCCGGTCACGCGCCTGGCCTACTGGCTGTCGACACTCGAGACGACGATCGACATCTCGAAGGCGCGCGCGGAGCTCGGCTATGCCCCGGTGACGACGATCCCGGAGGGAATGGCCGCGCTGCGCGCCGCCGCGTCCGCCGCCGCAGCCTAAGACTCCCCTCAGCGTCCGGTGGACCCGAAGCCACCCTCGTTACGCTCGCTGCCGGCCAGCTCGTCGACCCGCTCCAGCTCCGGCGTCTCGACGCGTACGAGCAGCAGTTGCGCGATCCGGTCGCCGGGCCCGACCTCGAAGCGCTCTTCGCGGTCGGTGTTCAGCAGCAGCACCCTCAGCTCGCCCCGGTAGCCGGCATCGATCAAGCCTGGCGCGTTGACGAGCGCGATCCCGTGGCGGGCGGCGAGCCCGGAGCGCGGCAGGACGAGGCCGGCGTGCCCCGCGGGGATCTCGACGGCCACCCCCGTCCCGACGCTCGCCCGCTCTCCGGGCCCGAGCGCCACGGCCTCGGCCGCGCGCAGGTCGTAGCCAGCGTCGCCCTCGTGCGCGCGTTCCGGGGCGCGCGCGGCGGCGTCCAGCAGCTTGAAGCGCAGCGTCACTCGGCGGGGTCGTGATCGGCGCCGCGAGCGCGCGCGCCGTTCAGGGCGAAGCGCTCGAAGCGCGGCGCGGCGACCTCGGGTACGCGGGCCCGGACGCGGACCCCGTCGGGAGTGTCCTCGCGCTCGAGATCGCCGGCGACGTCGTGCAGCTCGGACAGCGGGCCGCCCTCCCCGTAGGGCACGAGCAGCTCCATCGACCGCAGCGTGGCGAGGAAGCGCGCCTCGATCGCGCCGCGCAGGTCGTCGAGTCCGCTCCCCGCCTCCGCCGAGACCTGGATCGCGCCGGGATGGCGGAACCCCAGCTCGCGCCGGCGCTCGGCGTCGATCAGGTCGACCTTGTTCAGCACGAGCAGGCGCTCACGCTCGCCCGCGCCGATCTCCCTGAGCACGCCGTCGACCGCGTCCACCATCGCGAGCAGTTCCTGCTCGGGCTGGGAGGCGTCGACCACGTGCACGAGCAGGTCGGCGCCGAGCGCCTCCTCGAGCGTCGCGGCGAAGGCGTCGACCAGCTGGTGCGGGAGCTTGCGGATGAAACCGACGGTGTCGGTGAGCAGGTAGTCGCGTCCCGCAACGCTAAACGTCCTCGTCGTCGGGTCGAGGGTGTGGAAGAGGCGCTCGGCGACACCGACGTCGGCCTCGGTCAACGCGTTCAGCAGCGTCGACTTGCCGGCGTTGGTGTAGCCGGCGAGCGCCACGGTCGGGAGCTGCGCGCGCTCGCGCTCGCGGCGCATCACCGCGCGGCGGCCGCGGGTCTCCTCCAGCCGGCGACGCAGCGCCGAGATGCGGTCGCGCGCGAGCCGGCGGTCGGTCTCGATCTGGGTCTCCCCCGGTCCGCGCGTCCCGATGCCGCCGACCCCGACGCCGGCGCCGAGGCGCTCGAGATGCGTCCACAGGCCGCGCATGCGCGCGAGGTTGTAGTAGAGCTGGGCGAGCTCGACCTGGAGCTTGCCCTCGGCGGTGTTGGCATGGTCGGCGAAGATGTCGAGGATCACGGCGGTGCGATCGATCACCGGCACGCCGACCTCCTGCTCGAGGTTGCGCTCCTGGCGCGGAAGCAGCTCGTCGTCGCACGCGATCAGGTTTGCGCCGGAGCGCTCCACCGCGCGCTTCAGCTCGCCGAGCTTGCCCTTGCCGAAGTAGCGATCGGGATCGGGTTGCGGGCGGCGCTGGAGAAGCTCCCCGGCGACCGCGACGCCCGCGGTGCGCAGCAGCTCGCGCAACTCGGCCAGGTCGGGCGACCCCGGACCGGCGGCGATGCAGAGCGCACGCTGACGCGCGCGGGGGTTGACGATCCCCTCGCCATAGCTGCTCTGCGCGCTGCGCCCATCTCGCGAACGACTCATCCACACCCAGTCTACGGCGGCTAAGGTTGCCGCCATGCGGGCTTTCCTCACCGGCGCCACGGGCTTCATCGGCGGGCGCGTGGCGCGTGAGCTGCGTACGCGCGGCGACGAAGTGGTCGCGCTCGTGCGCTCCCCCGCCAAGGCTTCGGAGCTGGCCGCGCTCGGATGCGAGCTGGTCGAGGGCGACCTCACCTCGGAGGATGTCATTCGCCAGGCCATGACCGGCTGCGATGCAGCCTTCCACATGGCTGCCGTCTACAAGGTCGGCATCCCGAGCTCCGAGCGCGAGGCGATGCAAGAGTCGAACGTGCGCGGGTCGGAGGTCGTCTTCGACGCCGCGATCGACGCCGGCCTGAAGCGCATCGTCTACGTCTCGACGATCGCCGTCTTCGGCAACACGGGCGGCGAGGTCGTCGACGAGTCGTATGACCGCAGCGAGGCCGACGGCTTTCTCTCCTGCTACGACGAGACGAAGTTCCGCTCGCACCAGGCCGCGATGCGGCGAATCGCGGGCGGCGCCCCGATCGTGATCGTCCAGCCGGGCGGCGTCTACGGCCCGGGCGACCACTCTGAGATCGGCAACTTCATCGACCAGACGCGCAACGGCAAGATGTTCCTGATCCCGTTCCCCGATCTCGGGCTCAACCTCGTCCACGTCGACGACGTCGCCGACGGGATCCTGCTCGCGCACGACAAGGGGGCGATCGGCGAGTCGTACGTGCTCGGCGGCGAGCTGGCGACGATGCGCGACGTCGTCAAGCGCACGGCCGAGATGTCCGGGCGCAAGCCTCCGACGCGCGCGCTGCCAGTGGCGTTGATGAAGCTCTCGCGGCCGCTGGGCCCGGTGCTAGGCCCCGTGATGGGATTCCCGCCCAACTTCGGCGAGGCGATCCGCGCATCCGACGGCGTGACCTACTGGGCCAAGGACGACAAGGCGCGCCGCGAGCTCGGCTACTCGCCGCGCGACTTCAGCGCCGGGCTCGAGCAAACGCTGGCCGCTACGCGCTAGCGGCGCCGGCCTAGTCGTCGCCCGAACCGAACGCGCGCCGCAGCCGCGCCCCGACGCCGTGGCGCTCCTCGTCGTCTCCCGACGCATCGACGTCGACGTCCCGCGCCGGCCCGCGTGGCAAGGGCACGCGGGCGACCGGGGGCAGCACGCCCTCCGTCGAGAAGGAGCGCAGCTCGCCGGCGCCGGGCAGGACGAGAACCCCTTCCGCCGGATCGCCGACCCAGCGCCCGCGACCGACCGCCAATCGGTGCGCACAAAGCGCGGCGGCTGCCGCCTCGACCTCCTCGAGGCGCCGATGCCAGAGATCGCCGCCCGCGTCGATGACGCGTCTGTCCTCGAGTTGCTCGACGCGCCGCCTGATCCCGAGCGGGTGCCGCTTCGCCGGCAGGCGACGCTCCTGCAACGAGCTGAAGATCGCTTCGACATGCGTCTCGAAGACGGAGCGGTCGCGCTCAGTGCCGCCGAGATCGCCCCAAGGCCCTTCGCCCTCGGGCTCGAAGACGTTCAGCTCGGCGAGGCGCTCCCAGAGCTCCGCCGCGTTGTCGTTGAACGTCACCGGTGCGAAGCCCGCTTGGGTGAGCAGCTCGTCACAGAGGCGCGCCTGCTCACCCCTTGCAGGCTCTGACATCGGGGCCGCCACTGCGGCAACGACCTTGCCGAGCGAGAGCACACCGGCCGCGACGTCAGCCGCAGAGCCGGGGTCGTAGAAGGTCGCCTGCAGACGCTCGGGCGGCTCGACCGTGCGCGTCTCCTGGAGCGCGCAGAGCTGGAAGCTCGAGCCGACCGGGACGATCCCGCAGTACTGCATCGCTCAGCTCCCGCCCGCGAGGCTTGCGCGCATGCGCTCGACGGCCTCGCTCAGGCGCTCGTCAGCGACCGTGAGCGAGATCCGGAAGAAGCCCTCTCCGTTCGGGCCGTACGCACCGCCGGGGGAGACCACGACGGCGGACTCCTCGAGCACGTGCTCGCAGTAGGCGGCCGCCGAGTCGTATCCGCTCGGCACCGGCGCCCAGACGTAGATCGTGCCCTTCGGCGGCTCGACCGCGACGCCGATCTCACGCAGCGCGTCGCAGACGAGGTCGCGCCGGCGCTCGTAGATCGCGCACATCTTCCGCACCGCCTCATCGCCCCGCTCGAGCGCGGCAGCCGCGGCGAGCTGGACGGCCTCGAACATGCCCGAGTCGATGTTCGTCTTGAGCCGCCAGTAGAGCTCGATCGCCTCCGGGTTGCCGATGATCGCCGCCGTCCGCCAGCCGGTCATGTTGTAGCCCTTCGAGAGCGAGAAGACCTCCACCCCGACCTCCTTGGCGCCAGCGGTCTCGAGGAAGCTCGGCGCGACGTAGCCGTCGTAGGTGGTCTCGGTGTAGCTGGCGTCGTGAACGACCAGGACGTCGTTCGCCCGCGCGAACTCGACCGCCCGGGCGAACAGCCCATCGGGCACGATCGCGCCGGTCGGGTTGTTGGGGTAGTTGATGAAGAGCAGCTTGGCGCGCTCGCGGTCGGCTGCCGAGATCGCGTCGAGATCCGGCGCGAACGCAGCCTCGGGTACCAGCGGGACGAGCACGGCCTCCGCCCCCGCGAGCAGCGGTCCGCCAGTGTAGACCGGATAGCCCGGGTCCGAGGCGAGCGCGGCATCGCCGGCGTCGAGAAAGGCGAGGTTGAGGTTGAAGATGCACTCCTTCGCCCCGAGCGCCGGCAGGACCTCGCGGTCCGGATCGAGTTCGACCCCGAAGCGATGCTCATAGAAGGCTGCGATCGCGTTGCGGAACTCGGCGCGGCCACGATTGGACGGGTACTGGTGCGTGCTGGGGTCTGCGGCAGCCGTCCTCAGCGCATCGACGACCGCTTCCGGCGTGGGCATGTCCGGATCACCGATGCCGAGGCTGATGACGTCGATCCCCTGCTCGCGCTTGGCCGCGATCTTGCGCTCGAGCTCGGCGAACAGGTAGGGCGGAATGCGCTCGAGCCTGCTGCTCCCGCGCATCAAGTCGCCTCGGCCAGCTCGCCGACGAGCTCATCGCTGAGCGTCGCGGCGTAGACGGGAACGGCCCATCCGGTCAGGTCGACGTGCAGGTCCTCGCCGACGTCGACCTCGAGGTCGCCACCATCGAGGTGGACGGTGACCGGGCTATCGCACCCGCGCATCACCGCGGCGATCGCCGCGCCGCTCGCGCCGGTGCCCGAGGACAGCGTCTCCCCGACCCCGCGCTCGAAGATTCGCGCGCTGATCTCGTCTGCGCCGTTGCGGCGCCAGAACGACACGTTGGTGCGGTTGGGGAACAGCTCGTGGGTCTCGATCGGCGGTCCGACGGCGGCGAGATCAAGCGCCTCGAGGTCTTCGGCGACCTCGATCGCGCATTGCGGGTTGCCGATCGAGACGTGCTGAAAGCGGTACTCGCGCCCGTCCGCCTCGAGCGTTCCTGTGCCGTCGTCGGGACCGCTCGGAAAGTCGGGCGAGCTCAGCTTGGCGCGGCCCATGTCGACCGTGCACGTGGTCGGGGACGTGATCCGCGGGCGGATCTCCCCGGCAGCGGTCTCGATCGAGAACGAGTCGTGCTCGGTCCAGCCGTTGCGCCGCAGGTAGAGGATCGCCTCGCGCGCGCCGTTGCCCGACAGCTCCGCCTCGGAGCCATCGCGATTGTAGATTCGCAGCCTGGCGACGAAGCCCGCGCGCTGTGGCTCCGAGAGCAGCAGCACGCCGTCGGAGCCGATCCCGGTGTGCGGCGCGCAGAGAGCGCGCACCCGCTCGGGGGTGAGCTCGAACGGGAGGTCTCCCGCCTCGACGATCACGTAGTCGTTGCCGAGCGCTTGCCACTTCTCGAACTTCATCGCCCCGAAACCTACTCACCGCGCACTTCGCGGGCGATCTCCCGCGCGGTCGCGTGTGGCGTGAGCTCGCTGACGTCGATCACGCGCACGCCGGCGAGCCTGCGCATCCAGCTCAACTGGCGCTTCGCGTAGTTGCGGGTCCGTCGTTTGAGCTCGTCGACGTCGCCCCGCAGCAGCTGCTCGAAGCCGAGCGCCTTGCGGGCGGTGGCCGAAGCGCCGGCGGCCTGCGCCCGCCTGACCTCCGCCTCGGCGCCCGCCGCGACGATCGCGTCGACGCGCGCGTCGACGCGCTCGTAGAGCGGCTCGCGGGCCATCGTGAGCCCGATCAGGACAGTGGGGACGCGCACGTCGGCGGTCCAGAGCCGATTCTCCGTCCGCGGCTCGTCCGC
>Ga0136632_10000065_pt1 | contig 22933 bp, 30 predicted proteins | sample AntDrymUQ6112106_2_FD_104670 | JGI IMG/M metagenome (GOLD analysis project Ga0136632, IMG submission 104670) | Polar desert sand microbial communities from Dry Valleys, Antarctica - metaG UQ611 (21.06) | ecosystem: Environmental > Terrestrial > Soil > Desert | place: Antarctica: Dry Valley...
CGATGTGGGAGTGGCTCGGGGATGAAGCGCGGACGGTGTTCAGCTACTGAGCGCCGCCCGCGAGTGAGGTAATCGCTGCGTGGGTGAGCATTAGCGTCGAACGTCGCAGAGAGTTGCGCTCTCCATGCAAAGCGGAACTTTGGCTACACCGGAAGGCGCGTTCGCTCAACGATCCGCTGGTGGTCGCGAGAAACGAATCGGGCCCCCGCTACTCAGAAAAGCCTTGCCTCAGCGGGGTTTTTCTCTTGATCAGACCTGGGCGATCACGCTGCTTGGGAACCGCCGAGGTACCGACTTCGCGAACCTACGGGCAGCCGAGGGTCCACCGCTCAACGGAGGGGATGATCATGGCCTCCGTCCACCGGTGCCGGACCATCTCAACGCAACGGGCGGTTCTCATGCACGACCGTTGTTCCTCGACAGCTGGAATGGGGGCTCAACCGGGCCTAACTTCTTGCATGGCCCACACCTTGCGTGGCAGCGCAACTCCCTAGAACAGACGCTTTCGAGTGGCCCGAGAGCGCCCACCCCCAGTCGCGCATCCACGAGGCATCTGGCGTGGGGTCGGAGCACAGCGCCACCCGGACTCCAACCGTCCCCGGTCGGGGTTTCGCCGGGATGATCCGCCTCCTATGGCGCCGCGTATGTCCCCTGAGCGGGAGATCTAGCCCCGTCCGCCGCGACAGAGGCCGCGGCAGGTCAAGACAACTACCCGGTGGGGTGGGAGGCAGATATGACGCACGCACATAACTTCGCCTACGAGGCGATCGACAACGAGTACGCGGCGGAGTCCGCAAGCACGAGGCGGAAGTTCGTCGGCGGCGCGGCGGCGACCCTGGGGGGCATGGGGCTGCTCGGTTTCACCGCCCTGGAGGCCAAGGCCGCGGCGAAGAACGACCCGCAGACGATTCTCAACGTCGCCGCGACGGCGGAGGTGCTGGCGACGATCGTCAACACCGTCGGCGGCGAGCGCGTCTCGCTTGACGCGGTGACCAAGGCGAACGTCGAGGCGGCCGCCTACGAGGAGCTCGTCCACTACAAGGTGCTGCGCTCCATCGGCGGCCGTCCGGCGACGAAGAAGATCTGGGTTCCGGACGCCGTGTTCGCGAGCTCGACCGGCCTGCTCAGCACGCTGGTAAAGGGCGATCAGATCTTCATCAACGCCTACTTGATCGGGGTCACCGCATTCGCGGAGGCCGGCAAGGCGAAGTTCGCTCGCTTTGCTGCCGAGTTCATGGGCGCCGAGGCCGTACACCGGGCGCTCGCCAGGCAGTCGCTCGGCCAGCTCGGTAACGACCGCGCGTTCATGCGTTACACGTTCACTGGCATCAACGCCGCCGTGCGCAACCTGCAGGACGCGGGGATCGGATTCGGCAAGGAGGGCGCGAGCCCGGGAGCGTTCTACGACTTCAACGAGGTCCAGAAGCGCACCCCCAAGCCGGGCGCCGTCAACACACTGAAGCCGCGCTGAGGCCCTCGGCGAAGGCGGGGTCTCCTTCGGGGGGCCCCGCCACGCCCTTTCGGGGGGCCCCGCCACGCCCTGATGGCGACCAAACCGCAATTGAGGAGAAGGACAAGATGCCCAACATCGGACCACTAGAGATCGCAATTGTGCTCGCAATCGCACTCGTTGTCTTCGGCCCGGCGAAGCTCCCTGAGCTCGGCAAGTCCGCCGGGAAGGGCTTTCGCGAGTTCAAGAATTCGGTCAGTGGCGATCGCAGCAAAGAAGACCTACACGCGCAGCTTGAGGATGTCGAGGACGAGGAAATGACCCCGGTCGACGCCGAAGTGGTCACCGCTGGCCGCTAGCTATTGCGTGGTGAAGGCTTTCGAGAAAATTGGACTCGGCTTGGCGGCAGGAGCGCTCGCGACGGTGGCGCTCACCCTCGCCGAGAAGGTCGAGATGGGGCTCACCGGACGAAGGAGCAGTGACATCCCCGGGCCGGGTCGGTGCTGACCGTTTCTTCATAGACGAGAAGCGGTACTTCCGTCATGCTCGCAGCTTCGTGCGCTCGACAACCCGCGCGTCGTAGCGAGAGACGAATCGGGCGCCCCGCTATGTCCCTCGCTACCACGCTGAAGCCTTCGGTCTCGAGGGCTTTCGCATCTTCGAAGGCATCCGCGACGGCCTCGAGACGGTGGCTGTGAGTTCGACGCGTCGCTCGGCCTTCTCGTAGGCGTGTTTGGTGGCGGTCGGGGCTTTGTTTGCCGCGTAGAGAAAGAGCCAGCCCATGAAAGGGTCTCAGTCTCGCGCGCCTCCGCGGTCAACTCCGTCCAGCCTGGCCGCTCGGCCTTGGCGCCGGGCTCCTGGTCGAGGGCCAGTGGTCGCGCGGAGGAATCCGATCGCCGGGGAGCTGCGATTCCCGGATACCAGATCCCACCCTGACGGAGGAGCGACGATCGGGTTGCGGTTGACAACCGAAGAATTGCGCGTATAGAGTCCGCGCCGCACGGCTATCTAACCGAGGAGGTCCGGCAAGCGTGAATGCGGATTTGGGAACGACAGGCAGGACAGCGCTTCAGCGCCAACGGATTCTTCGATCGGGGAAGAGGTTTGCGTTGCTGTGCTTCGTCATGCTGGCGCTCCCAGCGACCGCGTCTGCTGGGCCGGTGATCCTCGGTGGGGACGACCTCACGGACCACGGGCAACAGAATGCCGGTAACAATGAGGAAGGCTGGCTCTACATGGAGAAAGCCATTGGCAACTTGAAGCCGAACGTCACGAGGTCGAACGACAACAGCATCGCGGCCTTGGGCTCCGCTCCCGGGGACCCGGCGGCCGTCACCGACGCCGGCGCCGCGATCCGGGCCGCAGCGGACAAGAACGGCATGACGGTCCGCTACTTCAATGGCGCGGATGAGATCAACAACGCGTTCGCCTCGATCAGGGACGGCAGCTACCGGCCGGCCATCATCTGGGTATCGGGGGACGGCGAGGGCAACGATCTCAGCGACACCGGTTGCGAAGGCCCAGGTACCGAGGGCGAGGCCGTAACGAACAACGCTTCGACCATCGACGCCTTCGTCAGCCAGGGCGGCGGCTTGATGTCGCATGGGAGCTGCTATCCGTGGCTAACCGCGCTGCTGCCGAGTGTCACCACGGTCGACGGCGGCGCCAGCGACGACCTCTTCCTCACCGCGGAGGGCCAGTCCGCCTTCCCTGGCCTGAGCGATGCGGACATCAATGCCGGCCCGTGGCACAACCACTTCGAGGGCGACTTCGGAGGTCTGCAGGTTCTGGCCCGCTCGAGCACCATCGACGACTCGACGGGCACAGATGCCGCCGTGATCCTCGGCGGCGCGGCAGTGAACATCGTCAAGCCCCCACCGCCCCCACCCTGCTCCAACGCCCAGTTCGGTGACAGTAAGAGCAATACTCTGGTGGGAACCCCGGATGGTGACCTGCTCAAGGGGCTGGGGGGAGACGACACGCTCAAGGGCCTCGGGGGCGACGACTGCCTCCGCGGCGGACCGGGGAGCGACAGGGTAAAGGGCGGCGACGGAAGCGACCGGCTTAACGGCGGTCAGAAGCCCGACAAGATCGGCGGCGGCGCCGGAGACGACATCATTAAGGTGCAGGCAGGCCGCGTCGATGTGGTCAGCTGTGGCCCGGGCAAGGACGTCGTTGCCGCCGGCCGCGGCGATGTCATCCGCAAGAACTGCGAGAAGGTCAAGTAGGGGCAGGCCGGTTCAACCCGAAAGCAGGCCGACCGGTGCGCGCGCGCACCGGCTCAGGGTTCCCCGCAGGCACCTCGCTCCCTCGCAGCACCGTGGCCTACTAGGCTCCGTCGAACGGTGGCTTGCACCGGTCGACGGAGCCAGTGGTCAGTCCGGAACTCCGGCTGTCGCGCTTCTTGCGCAAGAAACAGAGCTTGCGCAAGCAGCCGAAGCGGTGCTGGTCGAATGACTCGAATACCTGGCGCTTGACCGCAGCCGTGGGTTCGCGCAGAGCCTGGCCCAGGTCGGGAATCCGGGCCAGCTGCTCCGATTGCTCCTCGTCCTCGGCCTCGCCATAGGAGCCCAGGCGCGGGCGAACAGCGCCTTTGCGTGGAAGCGCAACTCCGCTTCTGTCCTCCGGCCCGGCGCTCATCGTTTCGAGGGCTTTCGCATTCTCAGGTGCATTTGCGACCGCCTCGGAGACGGTCGCTGTGACGCCCCCGATCAAAACCGCCAGGCCGAGCTTGCGGGCGAGACCGATGGTCGTGCCCTCCTCATCCTGCTCGCCTCTTGATCCTTCCCGCCGAGGACGGCGGTCACGGGTCGCGTTTACTTGGAATCGCCGGAAACGGCCTTCTGTACCCGGCGCGCCTGCGAAGTCATCTCCGCGACGCGGTAGCCAGCGTCGCCGACGCCCTTGGCCTTTTCCTCGACCCAGTCGATCATCGAGCCGTCCGGCTTCGGCAGGTTGACGCCCTTGAGTGCCTTTTTCAGGTCCGGAACCGACATGTTCGACCGCCCAAACGCCTTGCGGAGCCCCGCCTTCGACCTCGGCAGGCTCAGCTTCGGGCTGCGGCCGCCCGGCAGCACGCCCGAGCGGCGCTTGCCGGAGCTTCGGGCCGCAGCTACTCCCGCGGCACCGATCAGGGCCGCCCCGACCGCTGCCGCGGGCGCCTTCGCCTTCTCGAGCGCCCCACCGGGGGTGCCGGCAGCGCGCGGCTTCGTGGCCGTGCGGGCGCCACCCGTGCGGGCGCCACCTGCGCCCACAGCCGGATAACATGGCATCGGCAGGGCAGTCCGCCCCTTCCCCCCGGACCACTCGGAATCTATTCGCTGGAGGAAGCATGACAAGACGCCATCTGTCGATCACGCTCGGGATCGTGCTGATCGCGTCGCTCGGAGTCAGCGCGCTCGCCCCGGCCCACCCACGCCAGCACGGGCCGCAGGAGGGCCACCTCCTCGGGTCCGGCGAGTTCGGGATCATCGACTTCGTCTCGGAAGCCCGGATGCACGACGTCACCCGGGGCTCGATCGGCGACGTCGGCGCCCTCGGAAACTACGCGTACCTCGCCAAGTTTGACGACGACGCGGCTTGCGACGAGCCGGAGAACGTCTCGGATGGCGGCGTGTACATCGTCGACATTCACAATCCGCGAGACCCCCAGGAGGTGGGGTTCATCCGGGCGCACCAGGACACGTATGTCGGCGAAGGAATCCAGGCGATCCCCCTCACCACACCGAAGTTCAACGGCGACATCCTGGTCTTTAACAACGAGGGATGCGGGAAGAACTTCAAGGGTGGGACGTCGATCTACGACGTCACCAACCCCGAAAAGCCGCGCAAGCTCGCCTCCAACCAGGGCGACTTCACCATCGGCGACGTGAGGAACACGCCCCATGACGCGAACCAGATCCACAGCGCCTTTGCGTGGGACGCCGGCAACAAGGCCTATCTCGTCACGACCGACGATGACGAGGCCGAGGACGTCGACATCATGGACATCACCGATCCGCGGCATCCCCGGCTGATCGGCGAGTTCGACCTGAACGTCCACGACATCGATCAGCCGAGCCTGGGCCTCACCGATTCCTTCCTCCACGACATGGTCGTCAAGCGGATCAATGGGAACTGGATCATGCTGCTCTCCTACTGGGACGGCGGGTACGTGAAGCTGAACGTCAACGATCCAGCGAACCCGCTGTTCCGTGGGGACTCGGAGTTCACGAATCCCGATCCCGAGCTGTTCGAGCAGACCGGCATCACGCGCACCCCCGAGGGGAACGGCCACCAGGCCGAGTTCACAGCGGACGACCGGTTCATCATCGGGACGGATGAGGACTTCTCGCCCTACCGGACGACGGACCTCAGCCGGGTGACGGGACCGCCCGCCCCCGTCCCCGAGACCTACGAGACTGCGCCTGTCGGTGGTGGGCCCCTCAGCGTTCTGCCGGATAAGCGGCTGAACGGCCCGGTGGTTTACGGCGGCTACGGCTGTCCCGGAGTGTCGGCGCCGATCCCGCCGGCCGACTCCGTGGTGCCCCAACGCTCGCTGGCACCGGGCGAGGAGCAGATCGTGGTCCTCCAGCGCGGTCCGTCCGGCGACCCCAACGCACCGGAGGAAGCCTGCTTCCCCGGCGAGAAGGCGGACAACGCAACGGATGCCGGCTATGACGCGGTCATCCTGACCAACCGGCACCTCGGGAGCGCCACCCTCGACGGGGCGAACTGCGGATTCGGGGCGTTCCCGAGCGACGAGGTGATCCCCACCCTGTGCACCACGCACGAGGCGCTGCACGACCTGTTCAACCGCGCCGAGGACTACTCCGTGCCCTACCCCGCCGGAGACCCGGGCGACAAGGAGCCGAACATCGGCCAGAGGGGAAACAAGGTCGACGCTCGAGCCCTCTTCGATGGCTGGGGGTACGTACACCTCTTCGACTCGAACTTGAACGAGGAGGACACGTTCGCCATTCCCGAGGCCATGCAGGAGTCGAAGGCGGTCGGCTTCGGCGATCTCTCCGTGCATGAGGTGGCGACGGACCCGACGGATCCGCGACTCGCGTATCTGTCGTATTACGCGGGCGGGCTGCGGGCGATCCGAATCGTCGAGGACCGTGATCGATGCATGACCGCGGGCGAGGACGATTTCCCGTGCCTGCTGGAGGTGGGCGGTTACCTGGACGCCAGGGGTAACAACTTCTGGGGCGTCGAGGTCTGGACCGATCCCTCCTCCCAGAAGGAATACATCCTGGCCAGCGACCGCGACAGCGGCCTCTGGATCTTCCAGCAAAAGGGATAAGGACGGCGGAGGCGGCGAACTCGACCGCGTGACCGCGGGCTATCTCGGTGACCTCGGGCCCTCGCATGCGCCTCTTGACCACCACCCCCCCCAGGACTAGGTTGGGATCAAGAGAAATCGCGCACGACCAGAGGAGGCACCGGGATGTCCAACACCGACACGCTCAAAGAGGGTTACGAGGCTTTCGGCCGAGGTGATCTGGACGGGGCAACGCAGAACTTTGCCGACGACATCCGCTGGGAGAACCCCGAGGCGCCGCAGGTGCCGAACAACGGGGTGACGGAGGGCAAGGATGCCGTCAAGCAGCTCTTCGCCGAGTTGGGGAACTACTGGGAATCGTTCAGCATCGTTCCCGACGAGTTCATCGAAAGCGGCGATACCGTCGTCGTCCTCAGCCACGCCGAAGCGAAGGGCAAGGACACGGGCAAGGAAGTGAAGCTTCCCTGGGTCCACGTCTGGCGCTTCAGCGACGGCAAGGCCACCGAGGTCCAGGCGCTCACGGACACGGCGCTGGCGGCGGACGCCCTGGGGACGCTCTAGGTGACCGGCCCACAGACGTCATGAACACCTGAGGCTTCGACCAAGGCGGTTCCGCGGAACCGCCTTGGTCGGCCGAAAAGGCATCCGGGGCCCATCCCGAGGCTTGGGGGCTGCAACCACCTCAAACAAGGAGGGCCCGGATGAACACGCACCCTAGGGCGAAGCGTTGACCTCACGCCGTCTTCCAAGCGGCGCAGTTCGGCCACGCCCGCGAGCCGGCGATTCGCCACCAGATCGCCGCTCGAATGTCCTGTTCGCGGCGCGGCGCGGCGCGCGAGCGCGTTGCGTTTATCCCGGTGATCCTCTCGAAGGGTTGGCGGGTCTTGCGCCAGGACCGGACGTCGAACTGGTACGCACCATCGTAGGTCGACCCATTCTGCTCTTCGTAGGAGCCCGAGGAGCCGGTCTCGCAGCGGCGGGTGACCGCCAACCAGCGTGGCCCAGGGGGCTCGATGTACTGCAGGAAGGTGCGCTCGAAGTCCCTGCGCTGGTGCTCCGCGTAGCGCCCGAGACGCTCCCTGCGCTCGACGTCCAGCACGCAGCGCTTGTGTTCTCGCCAGGCTGCCTTCTCGGAATGCTTGGCGGGGGTGGGATCCAGGATTCGTCGCTCGTCGTAAGCGTGTCTGAGGATCGCCTTCACGCGCTCGGCGTGACGGTCTGCGGGCTGCCCGTCGCACGAGAGCGGGGTGCCGCCCCGCACCGCCGCGGAGGCCACGTCGCCGACCAGCCAGAACAGTCCCAGCGAAGCGAGCGTCAGCGCCCACGCAATCTTGCAGCTCGAATCACCGAGCATCCTCATCCCCTGCACCTGCCTTCGAGCCGTAGTCCCGGGCGGACCCTACACTCCGCTCCCGCTCACGCTTCACTAACGGCCTGCTAACCTGCCGCGCATCCTGCTTAGTCCCCGCCGATCGGAGGCGGGGGACGGGGGAACCACAAGTTGGGGCGAATCGCGGTCGCTTGGCCGCGTAGCGCACGCTCTTCGAGCGCGAGCCCGTCAGCTAACCCCGGAAGCGCGAAGAGCGAAGTGTGAAAGGACGTCCTTGCCGTGACCACGACCTTGAGATCGCGGATCTTCCTCGCCTCCGCTGCGACGGCGGCCTTGCTGGTCTTGGCTTCGATCGCGGTCGAAGAGGCGAGCGCGGGCTCGGGCGGGATCGGCCCCGCGAGCGCCGCTGAGGACGAGCGTGAGCCGGATCGATATCGCGAAGCCGCCAAGTACAGTCGGATTTGGGACAGCGTCTCGAACCGGGAGCGGCGCTGGGCGCGGAGGACGAGCGAATGCGAGTCGGGGGGCGACCCGAACGCGATCGGCGGCGGCGGCCTCTACCGCGGCGCGTTTCAGTTCATGCGCTCGACCTGGAAGAGCTCGCCGAAGAGCCCCGGGGGCGACCCGATCGATTACTCCTACCGCACGCAGGCAGTCGTCGCGGTGATGCTGAAGCGGCGCGACGGCGCCGGTCACTGGCCGGTCTGCGGATAGCGCTCGGGCGCCTGCCGCCCCTCAACTGAACGTTCGCCGCGCGGGCCTAGTGGTCGTGCGCCATTTCGAGGATCTGCTCACGGCTCATCTTGCCGGCCATCTCGGGATGGCTTTCGTTGACGTGCTCCTGGACCTTAGTGACGAGCTCATCCTCGGACTCCGCCTCGACATCGGTGCCGCACTCGCAATGGACGATCTTGGTCATCGCTCCTCCTTGGAGTTGAGATTGGCGACCATTTTCCCGCGCGAAGCCGTGAGTGTCTAGCCGGATGTCCCTGGTCACCACCGCTTGACTCGGCACCGCGGTCTCGCATACGGTCGGCGCGTTCCCGATCAGGAGGCTCCATGCAGCGGCTGACAGTGATCCGCACCCCCGGCGACCCGGACGAACTGCTGGCTGCGAAGCGGGAGCACATCGATCCGGTGATGGAACGCAAGGCGGGGCAATACGGCAACGTCTTCCACGTCGCCGCTCGGAGCCCGGACGGGATGATCGTGGTCAACCTGTGGGAGGGCGAGGAAGGGTCCGAGCAGGCAGCCCAGGATCCGGAAATTCAGCAGGCCCGGGACGCACTGCGGGAGAGCGGTGCCGCGACGGGACCGCCGGAGTTCTCCCACTACGAGGTAGTGGACTACCGTCAGGCGAGCGACCTCGGGTCACCGTAGAGGTCTCGAAGCACTAAACGAGGAGGCACACGTGGCAGAAAGCGTCTATCGAGTTACCGAAGTGGTCGGTGTCAGCTCGGAGTCATGGGAGCAGGCGGCGAAGAACGCCGTTGAGGTGGTCGGCCAGTCCGTCCGCGAATTGCGGATTGCCGAGGTCATCCGCCAGGATGTGACGATCGAAGACGGCAAAGTCTCCGGTTTTCGCGTCCGCCTAGGAGTCTCGTTCAAGTACGACAAGGAGTAAGAGGCCCGGGAGCGGAAACTCCGCAGCGAGCCCGCTTCAGCGCTGAACGCGGGGCTTGAGCTTCGAAAGCTGGGGCTTTGGCAGCCGCTCCAGGACGAGCTCGAGCTGATCCGCCAGCTTACCCGCGGTCGGCCGTTCAGCCGGGTCGCGAGCCAGGCAGGCCATGATCGGGTCGGCAAGGGGGGCCGGCACCTTGCCCGTCAGCTCGCGCGGCTGCTCGACGAGCTGGGGGAAGCGTTCGGTGGGAACCTTCGAGTCCCGATCACCTTTCGAGAATGGGCGCTCGCCGCGCAGCGCCTCGAACAGGGTCACGCCCACCCCCCAGACATCGGCCGGGGGGCCGATCTCCATGCCCTCGTCCGGCCGGGCTTGCTCGGGCGCCATGTAGGCATCGGTTCCGACCGGAGATCGGATCTGGGTGCACTGCTCGGTGGTGCGGGCAACGCTGAGGTCGATCAGTCGCGCGGGGCCCCCCATGATCACGTTCGATGGCTTCACGTCGAGGTGGATGACGCCCTCACCCGCGAGATAGTGAATCGCTCCGCAGAGCTGGATCGCCAGCGAGACGAGCTGCTCGGGCAGAAGCGGGCCGTACTTTCGCCGCAGCGTGGAGAGCCGAGGCCCCTCGAGATGCTCCAAGACCACATGGGGTCGCGGGCCATCGAGATCGGCACCGAAGCTCCGCACGACCACTGGATGGTTGAGGCGGTTGAGCAGCTCGACTTCGGAGCGCAGGCCCTCGAGAGTTCGCCGGTCCTCCACCAGGCCTGGCCGAAGGACCTTGATCACGACCAGGGAGCGGAGGTGGTCATCCCAGGCCAGGTAGGCCTCGTAGCGCAGCCCGCCGCCGAGGCGCTTGATCGCGTGGCGGCCGGTCACGATCTCATCGCCTTCGTGAAGCCCCCAGCGGGATTCCTCCGGATTCGAAGGCTGATTGGCAATCGCCGAGTCGCGGCCGGCTAGATCAGGCTCGTTCGAAAAGGGGGGCATCGGGCTTCAGGGGTTGGTGAGAGAGAGTAAGCGCACGAGTGGCGCCCGCGAAAGGGCGCCACTCGTGAACGCTTTGGCTTCGGCTCTTCGTTCGAGGAGCCGAGACCTCGTTAGGAGCTGTTCGAGACGCTGTGCGACAGCCCGGTTCCCTGCGTGGTCCCGGTCGCCGTGTTGGCGCTTGCGCTGCCGCTATCAGAGACGCTGTTCGAGACGCCGGTGCCAACGGTGGTGCCGGTCGCGGTGTTGGCGCTGTTGCTGCCGGTGCTGGGCTGGCCGGAGTTGGTGCCTTGCTCGTCACCCTCGCCCTCGCCCTCCTCCTCGCTTGCGATCTCGCCTGACCCACCGTCGCGAACGGCGACTGAGTCATCGGCGCCTGCAGAGGAGACAACCGGGCTGATCACCGCGAACAAAAAGGCGGCTGCCATCAGGGTGATGGCCACGATGCCGATCCGGTTCCACAGCCCGCTCTCGATGTAGGAGTCCTCGTAGTGCATGAAATCCCTTCGGGTATCCGATGTACGACCTCTATCGGCATTCGCTGATATCGGTCAATGCCTGCTCTACACAAGAACCCCGCCCAGGCACGTAAATCACGCTGGATCCCCTCCGCCCTCCAACGTCCGTCCAGCGGCCACCCGCTGCTGGACCTCTCAGCCCTTGCGGTAAAGGCGCGTCGTCAGGGGCGCGAACACGGCGGTCAGCGCCGCCGCGACGGCGAGCACGATCGCGATCTCGCCTGCGTCGGCATTCCCCTCCATCAACCCTCGCGAGGCGTCGGCGAGGATCGAGATCGGGTTGACGTCGACGAACGCCCTGAGCCCCGCCGGCAGCGTCTCCGGGTCGACGAAGACGTTGGAGAGGAACGTGAGCGGGAAGATCCCCATGAAGCCCGCGTTCATCACCGCGTTCGGGGAGCGCAACAGCAGGCCAATCGTGGTGAAGACCCATGAGAGCCCGAAGGCGAACACGACCACGAGGCCGAGCGCCGCGAGCACGCCGGGGACGCCGGCCTCCGGGCGGTAGCCGAGGATCACGCCGAGCACGATGATCACGGTGCCCGCGAGGACGTAGCGCACGCTGTCGCCGAGCAGGGATCCCACCAGGGGGGCCGGACTCCAGATCGGCAGCGAGCGAAAGCGGTCGACGACACCCTTGGTCAGGTCGGTGTTGAGCGCGATCCCCGAGTAGACGGTGGTGAACAGCACCGACATCACCAGGATCCCCGGGAGGATGTAGTCGAGGTACTCCCCCGTGGACCCGGCAAGACGACCGGGCGGTCGAGCGCCACGGCCTGCCGGACGGGGCCGGAGGCGCCGAGTGATGAGTGCCTTCACGGGGGACGAGCTGAGCTATCTGAACGGCGCCCGCCGGCTTGCGCGCCTCGCGACGGTCGGGGCGGATGGGACCCCGCACGTGGTCCCGGTCGGCTGGTCGTTCAATCCTGAGCTCGACGCGATAGAGATCGGCGGCCACGACTCCGCCGCGACAAGAAGTTCCGCGACGTACGGCGCCACGGACGCGCGGCGGTCGTGATCGACGACCTCGCGAGCACCGACCCTTGGCGCCCGAGAGGGGTCGAGGTTCGCGGTCGCGCCGAGGCGGTCGAGGCGTCCCGGCCCCTGATTCGCATCCACCCCGAGCGGATCGTCTCGTGGGGCATCGACGCCCGCGGCCGCTACGCCCGCGACGTCGAGCCGCGGGTGCCGGAGGCCGCCTAGCGATGGAGACGGTCCTCCCGGACCTTCACGCCTCGGCCCCCGACCCGCTGCCGTTCGCCCCTTCGCTTCAGATCCGCGCCGATCGTGATGACCGCCGAGGGAAGCGGTGTCGCTCTCTTCCCGAAGGAGCTTCACCCCTCCTCGACGCCTGACGACGTCGAGCCGCCAGCGATCCGAGTCCTCCACATCGCCTTCCGACTCGATCGAGCGGGCTTCGAGACCGCCGCGAGGCGCTCGCCGAGCGAGGCATGGATGCGCGCTTCTCCGATCACGGGATAAGCCACTCGGTCTATCTAAACGACCCCGACGGCCACCAGATCGAGCTGACGACTTACGAGACCTGAACGCACGGATCCCTCCGTCGCGAACTCACCCGACTCTCATCTGCACTCCGCCACGCTCGCCTCGCAAAGTCAACGAGCCGGCGATCCGGCGCGACCGAAAGAAGTGCGAGATGAGCAACTGGAAGCAGATCACGACCGCCCTCGGCATTCCCGTCGCGGCGCTGGCGATCGCCGCCTGCGGCGGCAGCGACGGCAGCGGCGCCGCGAACGAGACGACGACAGCCGTGAACATCAGCGACAAGACGGCCGCGGCAGCCTCCGACCTGCCACAGGGAAGCGAGAAGGTCGACCTCGACCCGGCCGACTTCTCGACGAACATCGACAACCCGTACTGGCCGATGAGCCCAGGCAGCAAATGGGTCTACCGCGAGACGGACACGGTCGGCACACGCGAAAAGGTCGTCGTCGAGGTCACCGACAAGACCAGGATGATTGCCAACGGAGTCGAGGCCCGGGTGGTCCGCGACACGGTGACCGAGCATGGTGTGCCGGTCGAGGTCACCGACGACTGGTACGCCCAGGACTCCGAGGGCAACATCTGGTACCTCGGCGAGTACGTGACCAACTACGAGAACGGTGAGGTCGTCGACCACAGCGGCTCGTTCGAGGCCGGCGTCGACGGCGCCCAGGCCGGGGTCGCGATCCCGGCGAACCCCGAGCCGGGCATGTCCTACCGCCAGGAGTACTACAAGGGCGAGGCCGAGGACGAAGGCGCGGTCGTCACCGTCGACGAGGAGCAGGTCCAGGTTCGCTTCGGGTTCTTCGACAAGGGGGTGCTGATGACCCGTGACCTGGTGCCGACGGAGCCGAAGGTCGAGGAGCTGAAGTTCTATGCCCCGAACGTGGGCCCGTTGCTCAGCATGCACACCGATGGAACCGGCGGGCGCGGCGAGCTCGTCTCCTACACCCCATGAGATAGCCGAACCGAGGTTGGGATGTGGTGAACCGGGCATTAGCGCTGGCAGCTGGTGGACACGGTTCTCTACATCCTCGGCCTCGCGTTGAGCGGCCTCGTCGTTGGCGCGCTGGCACGACTCGCACTCCCGGGACGCGACCCGATGTCGATCTTCCAGACGATGCTCGTCGGCGTCGCCGGCTCGCTGATCGCCGGTCTCGTCACCTACTACGCGTTCGATCGCAGCGAAGGACCCGGCCTCCTGCTCGCCTTCCTCGCCACGCTCGTGCTCGTCTTCGCCGTGCGCAAGCTCCGCGAGCGCCAGCTCGGAACGAGCGCGCCCGCGTCGCAAGGCTCTCTCGGCGGGTCGGGGATGCAGGTTCGCTTCATGCCCGGTTGCCTCGTCGGCTCCCTGCTTATCTCGCTCGGTCTCACCCTCCTTCTCAACCTGCTGATCCGGGCTTTCTAGCCGCACGCCGGCGCCAGAGCCCCCAGCATCCAGTACCTTCAGCCGAGGCATGGTCAGCAGGGAGAGGCGTGTTCGGGCAGGGTCGCTCGCGGGGACCGGCGGCGGGCTCCTGCTCCTGCTGGCGCTGGCGCTGATCTCTTTCGCGCCGAGCTCAGCCGACGCGGCGAAGCCCTCGGCCAAGAGCCGGTACTCCCTGGTAAAGGGCTGCTTCGCGCTTCGCTCCGAGGCGACGGGCGCCCTGCTCGTCAAGTCCGGTGGTGGCTACACCGCGACGGCATCGAACGTGGGTGCCGCGGAGGCGTTTCGCATGCAGGCAACCGACCTCGGCCGCTACCTCCTATACGGCCGTGATCGCGACTTCCTCGCGCTCTCAGCCGGCGGCGTCGCGCCGTCGGATCAGCCCAGCGACGACGCCGACTGGACGGTGCGAAAGGACGGCGGCGCATTCACCGTCCAGAACGACTTCGCCGGCCGCCAGCTTGCGGTCGGAACCGGCGGCGCCGTCGTCCCCGTGCCCGCCGGCAGCGCAGGGGACGCGGGGCGCTTCGCCTTCGTCGCGGCGAAGGGCTGTCCGAGCTACCCGGAGGTCGCGATCAACGTGCGCGGCAAGCCCACCCGCGGCAAGCCGCGCTACGGCGAGGTGACAGGGACGCTCGAGGCCCACATGCACGGGATGGCGTTCGAGTTCCTCGGCGGGAAGGCACATTGCGGGAGGCCCTGGCACCGCTTTGGTGCGCCGTTCGCGCTTCAGGACTGCCCGGACCACGAGCCCGATGGATGCGCCGCCGCGCTCGAGAACGTGCTCTACGGCAATCCGGCCCGCTGCCACGACACGACCGGCTGGCCGACCTTCAAGGACTGGCCGCACCCCAAGTCCCTCACCCACGAGCAGTCCTACTACCGCTGGCTCGAGCGTGCCTGGCGCGGCGGGCTGCGGGTGTACACGAACCTGATGGTCGAGAACCGGGTGCTCTGCGAGCTCTACCCGCTGAAGCAGAACAACTGCAACGAGATGGAGAGCGTCCTGCTGCAGATCAAGCGGATCCGCGAGATGCAGGACTACATCGACGCCCAGGCCGGCGGCCCCGGCAAGGGATTCTTCCGCATCGTCACCAACCCGTTTCAGGCCCGCAAGGTGATCAGCCGCGGCAAGCTGGCGGTGGTGCTGGGCATGGAGGTCTCCGAGCCCTTCGGCTGCCTGCTCAAGAACGACGTCCCCCAGTGCGACAAGGCCCAGATCGACGGCTGGCTCGACCGCCTCCAGGGCCTCGGGATCAGCCAGCTCGAGCTCGTCAACAAGTTCGACAACGCGCTCACCGGCGTCGCCGGTGACGGTGGTTCGACCGGGACGCTCACCAACACCGGCAACTTCTATGCCACCGGTCGCTTCTTCGACTTCGAGCATTGCGAGGAGGGCGAGAACCACGACCACACCCCGACCGCAATCGAGTCGAACGCCCTCAGCGTCCTGCTGCCCGCTGGCGTCGCGCCGGTCTATCCGGAGCCCCCCTTGTGCAACACGCGCGGGCTCTCGCCGCTCGGCGAGCACGCGATTCGCGAGATCATGCGGCGGGGGATGATCTTCGACCCCGACCACATGAGCCTCTATGCGCGTAACGAGGCGCTCAACGTGGTCGAGTCCGAGAACTACAGCGGGATCATCTCCTCGCATAGCTGGAGCACCCCCAACGCGCTGCCGCGCGTCTACGAGCTTGGTGGCATCGTCACGCCTTACGCCGGCGACTCGACGAGCTTCGTCGAGGAGTGGAAGGAGCTGCGCAAGGACCGCACCGGGCGCCAGTACTTCGGCGTCGGCTACGGCGCCGACATGAACGGTTTCGGCTCCCAGGGCGAGCCGCGCGAGAACGCCGCCTCGAACCCGGTGACCTACCCGTACCGCTCTGCACTCGATCGGCGGGTCAGGATCCGCAGGCAGCGCTCCGGCGAGCGGGTCTACGACATCAACGTCGACGGCGTCGCCCACTACGGGCTCTATCCCGATTGGCTGCAGGACCTGCGCAAGATCGCGGGACGCAAGATCACAAGGGACCTGGGCCGCGGAGCCGAGGCATACCTGCAAATGTGGGAGCGCGCCGAGGGCATCGAGGAGGTGCGTTGCGGTGGGTGGCGGCAGCGCTTCCTGACCCGGCGCGGGCTCGCGCGCACCGTCGAGCTGGGAGATCGGCCGAAGCGGGTGCTGAAGCGCTCGGGCCAGCCGGTCTCGCGAACGCGCGCATGGCGCTGGTGCGCTGACTCCCGCCCGAAGGCCGGTGGCCCGAAGAGGGTGGGCAAGCGGAAGGTCGTCGCCGTGTTCTCCAAGCGGCGCCGGGTCGCGCTCGTGCAGAGCACGCTTCGAAAGCACCGCGCCGCAGGCGTGGCCCCCGGAATGCCGGTTAGCGAGCTTCGCGGGCGCTCCCGCGCGCTCGGCGGGGGACTGTGGGTGCGAACCGCCGGCACGCGCTCGCGCTTGGTCTACGGCGTCCGTGGCGGCCAGGTCAGCTTCGTCGCGGTCGCCACCACGAGCACGGCGTCGAACGAGGCCAAGCTGCGCAAGTACCTCAGGCTCGCCCGCGCTCGCTGAGCCGCCGGCGGCAGGCGGGATGGCGGTGCGCCGGCGTGCGCCCCGTAGGATGCGCGGGTGAGGGTTGCGGTCGTCGACATCGGCACGAACTCGACGCGGCTGCTCGTCGCCGACGTTGAGGGCGCGAGCGTGCGCGAGCTCGAGCGGCGCTCGGTGGTGACGCGGCTCGGGCGCGGCGTCGACTCCTCCGCCCGGCTCTCGACCGAGGCGATCGAGGACGTCTGCGAGATCCTCGCCGAGTACATCGCCTGCTACGAGGAGCTCGGCGTCGAGCAGGTGGTCGCAATCGCGACGAGCGCGGTTCGCGATGCCCAGAACTCGGCTGTCTTCCTCGCGGAGCTCCGCGAGCGCTTCGCCCTCGACGCTCGCATCCTCGACGGCTCCGAGGAAGCGCGGCTCACCTATCTCGGCGCGCTCGCCGGCCGGACATCGGGCGAGAAGACGCTGGTCGTCGACATCGGCGGCGGCTCGACCGAGCTCGTGATCGGCGACGGGCCGCGGGTGGGCTTCCACGCCTCGCTTCAGGCCGGCACCGTGCGCCACACCGAGCGCCACCTCGGGCACGATCCGCCCGAGGCTGCGGAGCTCGAGGAGCTGGCCGACGACGTCCGCGCCCAGATCGATTCCTCCCTCGAGGGCGCCGCGCTGGCGCGGGCGAATCAGGGGATCGGCGTCGCCGGCACCCCGACCTCGCTGGCGGCGATCGAGATGGGGCTCGACCCCTACGACCCCGAGCGTGTCCACGGCTACTGCCTCTCGCTGAGCTCCGTCCAGCGCAGCCTCTCCGAGCTCGCGGCGATGCCGCTCGCCGAGCGGCTGCGCGTCAAGGGGCTGCACCAGGGCCGCGCGCCGACGATCGTCGCCGGGGTCGTGATCCTGATCGGGGTGATGCGCGCCTTCGGGCTCGCCGAGATCGAGGTCTCCGAGCACGACATCCTCTGGGGATCGGCGCTTCAGGAGGCCGGCGCGCTGCGCGCTTAGAGCGAAAGCTCGTACTCGAGCATCTCTTCACTCGAGGCGCCGACCCGGTTGTAGACGCCCTGGGCGCGGAGGTTGGTCGCCTGCGTGTACCAGATCACCGCGGGCGCACCGTGCCTGCGGGCTACGTCGGCCGTTGCCTCGATCAGCGCGTCTGCATGCCCGGCACCGCGCGAGGCCTCGGCGACGAACAGGTCATCGAGCAGCACCATCCGCGCCCCCCGCAGCGCCGACCACTTCCACTGACACGCGGCGAAGCCGACGACCTCGCCCGAGCCGTCGTCGGTCGCGACGAGCAGGAACGCCTGGTCCTCTGGCGCGCCGATCGTCGCCCGCGCCATCGCCTCGAGACCTTCGTCGGTCGGGTCGGATTCGTAGAAGGCGCAGTAGCCGCGCAGCAGCGGCATCAGCGCCGGCAGATCGCCCTCGGTCGCTTCGCGGATCGCCATCGGCCGGCCGCCCCTACCCCCGCACGTCCTCCAGCCGGGGCAGGAGCTCGCGCTCGGCGAAGTCGAGGAAGCCGTGTTGGTCGGGCCCGACCTGGTGGAAGTAGACGTTGTCGTAGCCCGCGTCGAGGAATTCGCGGATCGCGGCGATGATCGGCTCGGGGTCGGGGCCGCAGACGACCTCCTCGGCGATGTCGTCCTCGTCGGCCCACTCGGCGGCGGACTCGATGTGCGAGGGCAGCGCCAGCTCCCAGGGCAGGTTCCCGCCGACGACGGCGTTCGGCCACCACTCGAGCGCCGTCTTGCGCGCCTCGGCCTTGTCCTCGGCCCAGCAGACGTGGACCTGCCCGAGGCGCGGCTTGCCCTCTCCCCCGGCCTGCTCGAACGCCTTGATCACCTCCGGGTCCGGCACCAGCCCCCAGAAACCGTCGCCGAGCTCGCCGGCGATCCGCGTCGCGCGCTCACCCGCCGCCGCGATCACGATCGGCGGCGAATCCTCGGGCAGTGAGTAGATCCGCGCATTCTCGACCGTGTAGTGGCGGCCGTGGTGGCTCGTCAAGCCGCCCTCCCAGAGCTTTCGAATCACCTCGATCGCCTCGACCATCCGCTCCTGGCGCACCTCGGTCTCCGGCCAGCCCTGACCGACGATGTGCTCGTTGAGGTTCTCGCCGCTGCCAATCCCGAGGAAGAAGCGGCCGTCGAACATGAGCTGCGCCGTCGCCGCGGCCTGGGCGATGATCACGGGGTGGATCCGGGTCGTCGGACAGGTGACGCCTGTCCCGACCCGCAACCGCTCGGTGGCCTGGGCAACGCCGCCGAGCACGGCCCAGACGAACGGGCTGTTGCCCTGCTTGTCGACCCACGGATGGAAGTGGTCGGAGATCGAGGCGAAGTCGAAGCCCGCCTGCTCGGCGCGGACGGCGAAGGAGACCAGGTCGCGCGGTCCGAACTCCTCCGAGGAGAGCGTGTAGCCGATCGACGCCAAAGCCGCGGTCAGTCGGGGTCAGGCAGCTGCTCGGCCGCCTCCGCGTCGAGGCTGAGCACGACCCCGCGCTCGTGGATCTGCTCGACCTGGTCGGCCAGGACGAAGCAGCTACGAGGCGGGAGGATGCCCCGGCTGAGCACCAGCCCGTCGAAGATGTCCTGCTGCTCGTCGGCGCGCACCTCGCCGACCTCACCCAGCTTCTGCCCGTCGCTCGAGTAGACGTCCGTCCCCGCGGCAAGCGCGAGATAGGAGCTCGGCGCGCCGAGGTCTTCCACGCGGCGCAGCCTACGCCGCCGAGGCGGCGAGCGCGCGCGCGAGGATGTCACGCAGCGCCCGCTGGTCGGTGCTCGAGAGCTGGGCGAGGACGTCGGGCGGCACCGCCATGCGGCGGCTGAGCTCCCCGCGCAGCTCGCGCCCGTCCTCGGTCAGCGCGATCAGCTTGACCCGGCGGTCGCGCTCGGCCGCGGTGCGCTCGACCAGTCCCCGCTCCTCGAGGCGGTCGACGATCCCGGTCAGGTTCGAGTTGTCGCAGCGCATCATCGACGCCAGCTCGCTCATTGGCCTCGGCTCGTCGAGCATCCGCAGCACGATCGCCTGCGGCGGCGAGAGGTCGAGCTCGTGGCCCGCGCTCATGATCCGCGGCCGCCCGTAGGTGAAGAAGAGCTCGGAGAGCAGCTTCCAAGCCTCTGCGGCGGCTGGCTTTGTCGACGTCGCGGCGCTCATCTGATCAACCATGTTAGTCTAACCCAGCAAAGGTTGAGGCTATCAATTATCTAGGGGTTCTATCTTGAGCGCGAACGGCGGAGCGAGCGACAACGGAATCGAGGTCGAGGGGCTCGTCCGCGAGTTCAAGAAGGGCCCCCGGGCGGTCGACGGGATCGACCTCAGCGTCGCGCCGGGCGAGATCTACGGCTTCCTCGGCCCGAACGGGGCCGGCAAGTCGACCACGGTCCACATGCTCACCACGCTGCTCCCCCCGACGGCGGGGAGTGCGCGTGTCGCCGGCCACGACGTCGTCACCGACGGCGCCGCGGTCCGCGGCGCGATCGGCGTCGCGCTTCAGGAGGCGGCCCTCGATCCGTTCCTGAGCGCACGCGAGCACATGCGCCTTCAGGCCGGAATGCACGGGCTTCCCCGCGAGCAGGGGCGCCGGCGCGGCGACGAGCTGATCGAGCGGGTCGGGCTCTCCGACGCCGCGGAGCGCCGGGTGGGCGGTTACTCCGGCGGAATGAAGCGTCGCCTCGACCTCGCCCTGGCGCTCGTCCACGAGCCGCGCATCCTCTTCCTCGACGAGCCGACGACGGGCCTCGACGTGCAGAGTCGCACCGCGCTCTGGAACGAGGTCGCGCGGCTCTCGGCCGAGGAGGGCACGACCGTATTTCTCACCACCCAGTACCTGGAGGAGGCCGACGTGCTCGCGAGCCGGGTCGGGATCATCGACATCGGCCGGATCGTCGCCGAGGGCTCCCCGGAGGCGCTCAAGGCCGAGATCGGCCGCCCGACGGTGGAGGCAGAGCCCGTAGAGGAGTCCGATCTCGAGCGGATGCGCGCCGTGCTCAGCCGCTTCGGCGAGGCCGGCCCCGCGGCCCGCGGGCAGGTGGCGGTCCGCCTCGGCGAGGGCACCGCGGAGCTGGCCGAGGTCGTCCGGGCGCTCGACGCCGAGGGCATAGGCGTCCAGAACCTGGAGATCCACGCCCCGAGCCTCGACGATGTCTTCCTCGCCAAGACCGGCCGCCGGCTCGAGGGTGCCGGAGACGATGACCCGGCGGACGAGGAAGCGGCGAGCGAGCGCGAGGCTGTCCCCGCGTGATCGCCGCGCTCGCTGACGCGGCGACGGCGGCGATCGGCCCGGCCCGCACCGGCGCCCTGACCCAGATCGGCTATCTCGCGCGCCGCTCGGTCGCCCGCACCGTGCGCCAGCCCGCGATGATCGTCCCGAGCCTCGCATTCCCGCTCTTCCTGCTTGCGGTCAACTCGAGTGGCCTCGCCGCGGCCACCTCGCTGCCCGGGTTCCCGACCGATTCCTACCTCACCTTCGCGCTCGGGCTGACCTTCATGCAGGGGGCGCTGTTCGCGACGATGGGCGCCGGTCAGTCGATCGCACAGGACATCCAGCAGGGGTTCTTCAACCGCCTCCAGCTCACCCCGCTCCGCGGTCCCGCGCTGATCGTCGGCCAGCTGGCCGGGGTCGTCGTGCTCGGCGCCGTGCAGGCGCTCACCTTCCTGCTCGTCGGGCTCGCCTTCGGCGCCGAGCTCGAGGCCGGGCTGGCAGGTGCCCTGGTCATGCTCGGGCTCTCGATCCTGGTCGCGATCGGCTTTGGCTCGCTCGGGCTGGCGCTCGGGCTTCGAACCGGCAATGGCGAGGCAGTGCAGGGCGCCTTCCCGCTCATGTTCGTGCTCCTCTTCCTCAGCTCGATGGCGCTGCCACGCGACCTGATCGAGAACGACTGGTTTCAGACGGTCGCGACCTGGAACCCGGTCAGCTACCTGATCGAGGGCTTTCGCAGCCTGCTGATCACGGGCTGGGACGGCGAGGCACTCGCACTCGCCTTCGGCTTCGCGTTCGCGATCCTCGCCCTCGGGCTATGGGCCGCGACCGCCACCCTGCGAACACGGACGGAGCGCACGTGAGCCCCCGCGCCAGCACCTATCTCCGCGCGGCACTCGCGATCGCGGGTCGCCAGCTCCGCACGATGCTCACCAACCCGGCTTTCCTGCTGCCCTCGATCCTGATGCCGGTGTTCTTCTTCACCGCGTTTGCGGGCGGCCTCTCCGCCGTCGGCGACGCACCCAACTTCGACTACCCCGACTACACGACCTTCCAGTTCGTCTTCGTGCTCCTGCAATCGGCGCTCTTCGGCGGCGTCTTCGCCGGCTTCTCGATCGCCTCGGACTTCGAGTCGGGCTTCGCGCGGCGGATGATGCTCGCTACCCGCAGCCGCTCGGCGCTGGTCGTCGGCTACGCGCTCGCGGCCCTCGGCCGCGCGACGATCGTCTGGGTCGTGGTCAGCACGATCGCATTGATCGCCGGGGTCGAGATCTCTGGCAGCGGGCTCGACATCTTGAGCCTGCTCGCCCTCGCGATATTGCTCAACATCGCCGCGCTGCTGTTCTCGTGCGGGATGGCGATGCGGCTGCAGACGATGCAGGCTGGCCCGCTGATGCAGCTCCCGGCCTTCCTGATCATCTTCACCGCCCCCGTTTACGTGCCGCGGGAGCTGCTCGAGGGCTGGGTCGCCGCAGCGGCCGACTTCAACCCGATCACGGCGCTGCTAGAGGCGGGCCGCGAGCTGATCATCGGCGCCCCGGCCGAGACCCTGCTCGCCTTCGGGGCGGCCGCCGGCCTGCTCGGCGTGATGGCGCTGTGGGCGCTCACCGGCCTGCGCCGCGCCGAGGCGTTGGGGTAGAAGACCCGCTCAGTTCTCTTGGCCGGGGGGCGTCTTCGGCGGACCCTTGTCGGGTTTCTCGGGCTTCTCCCCGGAGCTCTCCGGCTGGATGCCGGCGGCCGCGTAGGCCTCATCGAGCGTCGCCTGCACGGTCTCTGTCTGGTTCGGGTAGGCGAGCCGCTGCTCGAGGATCGGGATCGCCTCGGCGGGGCGCCCGGCCTGGACGAGCGCGTCGCCGAGGTTGTAGAGGGCGAAGTTGTAGGTGAGCTCGTCCCCGCTTCCTTCGAGCTCAGCAACGGCCTGCTGGAGCACGGGGACAGCCGCTTCCGGATCGCCACCGTCGAGCAGCGCCTTGCCCTGGTCGTTGAGTGTCGCGCCGTCGACCGGTTCCTCCGCGGGGACCTCGTCGACGGGCTCGGCTTCGGTCGGCGCCTCCTGCGCCCCTGCCCCGCCGCCGCCTGCGGTCTCCTC
>Ga0136632_10000067_pt1 | contig 22712 bp, 24 predicted proteins | sample AntDrymUQ6112106_2_FD_104670 | JGI IMG/M metagenome (GOLD analysis project Ga0136632, IMG submission 104670) | Polar desert sand microbial communities from Dry Valleys, Antarctica - metaG UQ611 (21.06) | ecosystem: Environmental > Terrestrial > Soil > Desert | place: Antarctica: Dry Valley...
CCCGCAGTCCCACAGGATGAGCAAAAGACGCGATTACGAAGGTTGTCGGGCCGATCCTCCAAGGTTCCTGCCTAGCTCCTCGAGGCGACATCGGCGCGCGCAGCCGCGACGCGCAGCTCGGTCTCGGCGGCGTCATCATCGTCATCCTGATCCCGGCGCCGGCGAGCCTCGTCCAGCTTCTCTCGCGCCTGCGACGCATCAATCTCGCCGGCGGGCTCGGCGCCGTCGGCGAGAACAATCACGTGGTAGTCGTCGGCAGGCCCCGACGCCTCGAGGAAGCCACCCGGGACGAAGAACTCCTCCCTAGAGTCTCCCGACACAACCGCAACAACGCCGGGCACAAGCGCGGCGAGAAACGGAATGTGACCCCGCATGATCCCAAACTCACCCTCGGGTGAGCGCGCGACCACGAGGTCGGCCTCGCCCTCCCAGGCCTTCGACTCCGGAGTGACCACCGTAACGTCCACAGATTAGAGGTCCTTGCCCTTGGCCTGCGCTTCCTCGATGTCGCCGACCATGTAGAAGGCCTGCTCGGGAAGGTCGTCGTGCTCGCCGTCGACGATCGCCTTGAACGAGCCGATGGTGTCCTCGACCGATACGTACTTGCCCTGGATGCCGGTGAACTGCTCGGCGACGAAGAAGGGCTGGGACAGGAAGCGCTCGATCTTGCGCGCCCTCTGCACCATGATGCGGTCCTCCTCCGAGAGCTCATCGATGCCGAGAATGGCAATGATGTCCTGGAGGTCCTTGTAGCGCTGCAGGACCCGCTGAACGCTCGTGGCGACCTGGTAGTGCTCGTCGCCAACGTAACGGGCGTCGAGGATGCGCGACGTCGAGTCGAGTGGGTCGACCGCCGGGTAGATGCCGAGCTCGGAGATGCGGCGCGACAGGACCGTGGTTGCGTCGAGGTGAGCGAAGGTGGTGTGCGGCGCAGGGTCGGTGATGTCGTCGGCCGGGACGTAGATCGCCTGCAGCGACGTGATCGAGTGGCCCTTGGTCGAGGTGATGCGCTCCTGGAGCTCGCCCATCTCCTCAGAAAGCGTCGGTTGATAGCCCACGGCGCTCGGCATTCGGCCGAGAAGAGTCGACACCTCCGAGCCCGCTTGCACGAAGCGGAAGATGTTGTCGATGAACAGCAGCACATCCTGGTTCTCGGAGTCGCGGAAGTACTCGGCCATCGTCAGCGCCGACAGCCCGACCCTGAGGCGCACTCCGGGAGGCTCGTCCATCTGCCCGAAGACCAGCGCCGCCTTCTCGAGCACGCCGGACTCCTTCATCTCGAGCCACAGGTCGTTCCCCTCGCGCGTGCGCTCGCCGACGCCGGCGAAAACCGAAACACCACCGTGAACGGAGGCGACCCGGTGGATCATCTCGAGGATGACGACGGTCTTGCCCACGCCTGCGCCTCCGAACATCCCGATCTTGCCGCCCTGCACATAGGGCTCGAGGAGGTCGATGACCTTGATCCCGGTCTCGAACATCTCGGTCTTGGGCTCGAGGTCTTCGAACTTGGGGGCCTCACGGCGGATCGGCCACCGCTCCGTGTCCTCGGGCACCTCGGAGCCGTCAACCGGCTCGCCGAGCACGTTGTAGACGTGGCCGAGGACCGAGGGGCCGACGGGGACGCTTATCGAACCCTGGGTGTTGATCACCTTGGCGCCCCGCACGAGCCCGTCGGTCTGCTGCATGCAGATCGCCTTGACGGTCGAGTGGCCGACGTGCTGCGACACCTCTGCCGTGACCGTGTCGCTGCGGTCATCGACGGTGCGCTCAGTCGTGAGGGCGAAGCCGATCTCGGGGAGCTCGTCGGGTGGGAACTCGACCTCCATGACCGGGCCCGTGATTGTGAGAATTCGCCCCTCGGCGACCTTGCCGCCGTTGCTTCGCGGCGCGGCGTCGTCCCCCTGATCTTTCCTCGTTGCGGTAACAGCCATGTCTCTCGATCCTCCTGCTCTAGCTGGGACCGTCGGAGGCGTTGCCCGCGAGGGCCTCGGCGCCTCCAACGACTTCCATGATCTCGGTTGTGATCTCTGCCTGACGCGCCTGGTTGTAGTCCCTCGTCAGATCCTCGATTAGCTCTTCGGCGTTGTCGCTTGCGGCCTTCATCGCCCGGCGGCGCGCCGCGTGCTCGGACGCCGCGGCCTCGAGCAGGGCCTGATAGACGGTGCTTTCGAGGTAGCGCGGCAACAGATAGTCGAGGATCTCCTCGGGCGAGGGCTCGAATTCGTACTGCGCCCCCTTGCCGGCGTCGTCCTCCTCCGCGGCCTCGAGCTCCTCTTCTGTGAGTGGCAGGACCTGGGTAAGGTGGGGCCGCTGCACGGCCGAGGATTCAAAGCGCGTGTAGGTGAGCTTCACCTGATCGACCTCTCCATCCGAGAAGGCCTTGGCGGCGGCAGAAGCGACGTTGCGAGCGTCCTCGATGCCCGGCTTGTCGGAGAAACCGGTCCATGACTCGTCCGTGTCGTAACCGCGAAATCTGAAGTAAGACACCGCCTTTTTTCCCGTGAGGAACAGTCGCACGTCCGCCCCCTCGGCTTGCATGTCACGCTCGGCCGTCCGAATGACGTTCGAGTTGTACGCGCCGGCGAGCCCGCGATCAGAAGACACGACGATATGGCCCACCTTGTTGACCTCATCCCGTTGTTGCAACAGCGGATGCTCGACGTTGGAGGCGTTGGTCGCCACCGAAACCAGAAGCCGCCGCATGGTCTCGGCATAGGGCCGCGCCGCTTCGACGCGCTGCTGGGCCTTGATGATGCGCGACGATGAGATCAGCTCCATGGCGCGCGTGATCTTCTGGGTCGACTCGACCGATCCGATCCTTCGCTTTACGTCACGGAGCTGCTGGGCCACTACTCGTCGGCCTCGCTCTCGTCGGCCTCGCTCTCGTCCCCTCCTGCCGCATCCTCGTTGTCCTGCGACCCCCCCTGGCTGCGAGCGGCGCCTTCACCCGTGTCCTCGGTTTCCGAACCCTCGGCACCTTCGTCGGACGACTCACCCGTGGGCTCAGATGCGTCCGGCACTCCCTCCTCGGCGGCGACCGACTCGACCGTGCCGACGCGATCGGCGAAAGAGTCCTTGAACTCCCTCACCGCGCTCTTGAGCTTCTCGGTGGTGTCATCCTCGAGCTTGCCGCTGTCCCTGATGGTCTCGGCGAGCTCTGAATGGCGCGTCCGCACATGGTCGAGCAGCCCGGCCTCGAACTCCTGCACCTTTTCGACGGGGAGGTCGTCGGCGTAGCCGTTGGTGATGGCCCAAATCGAGACGACCTGGTCCTCCATTGAAAAGGGGCTGTACTGCTTCTGCTTGAGGACCTCGACGACGCGCGCGCCGCGTTCGAGCTGCGCCTGCGACGCCTTGTCGAGGTCGGAGCCGAACTCGGCGAAGGCCTCGAGCTCACGGTACTGTGCGAGGTCGAGCCGCAGCCGCCCCGCAACCGACTTCATCGCCTTTGTCTGGGCGTTGCCGCCGACTCTCGACACCGAGATGCCGACGTTGATTGCCGGGCGGACGCCGGCGAAGAAAAGGTCGGTCTCCAAAAAGATCTGACCGTCGGTGATCGAGATGACGTTGGTCGGGATGTACGCAGAGACGTCGCCGCCCTTGGTTTCGATGATCGGAAGCGCCGTGAGGCTGCCTCCGCCGTTTTCGTCGGAAAGCCTGGCGGCCCGCTCGAGCAGGCGCGAGTGAAGATAGAAGACGTCGCCGGGATAGGCCTCTCGCCCGGGCGGTCGGCGCAGCAGCAAGGAAAGCTGCCGGTAGGCGATCGCCTGCTGGGAGAGGTTGTCGTAGACGATCAGTGCGTCCTCGCCGTTTTCCATCCAGTGCTGGCCCATGGCGCAGCCGGCGTAGGGGGCGAGGTACTGGAAGGGGGCCGGATCGGAGGCAGACGCATTGACGATGACGGTGTACTCGAGCGCGCCGGCTTCGTCGAGGGCCCCCACAACCTCTGCGACGGTCGAGGCCTTCTGGCCGATCGCCACATAGATGCACTTGACCTCCTGGTCGGTGCCCCATTGCTCGCGCTGGTTGATGATGGTGTCGATGACGATCGCGGTCTTGCCGGTCTGGCGGTCGCCGATGATGAGCTGGCGCTGGCCCCTGCCGATGGCCGTCATTGCGTCCACCGCCTTGACCCCGGTCTGCAGGGGTGTGTTCACGGGCTGGCGCGCGGTCACGCCGGGGGCCTGGACCTCGAGCGGCCGGCGCTCGTCGGTCTCGATCGGGCCCTTTGCGTCGATCGGCTGGCCGAGGGCGTTCACGACCCTGCCAAGAAGCGCATCACCGACGCCGACCGAAAGGATCTGCCCCGTCTGCTTGACGGGCTGGCCCTCCTCGATATGCGACGCTTCGCCGAGGAGCACGGCGCCGATCTCGTCCTCCTCGAGGTTCATAGCGAGCCCGACGAGCCCTCCGGGGAACTCGAGCATCTCATTGGCCATGGCGCCGGGAAGGCCCGAGATGCGAGCGATGCCGTCACCGACGTCGCGCACCCTGCCGACCTCTTCGCGCTTGGTGGAGGGTTGCCAGTCTCCGATGTTGCGCTTGAGCGCAGCCGCTATCTCCTCGGAGCTGATCTCTAGCTCTTCAGTCTGTGCCACTCGCTAGCTCACCTGTTCCCTCAGTTGCTCGAGACGGCGCCTCACGGTGCCGTCGATGACCGTGTCCCCGATCTTGGTGACGACCCCGCCGATGACCGAGGGATCGATGATGACCTTGAGCTCGACCTTCTTTCCGGTTGCCTTCGACAGCGCTTCGGCAAGCGCTGCCGCCTGATCTTCGTCCAGAGGTACGGCCGTGCGAACCTCGGCGATGGCCGCCGCCCGCGTCTCGGCAGCGAGCTCGCTGACCCGCTCCAGGATCTCGGGGAGCCTGCGCCCGTGGCCCTGCTCGACCACGAAGGACAGGAGCCCGAGGCTGTGTGGCGAGACCTTCTCGCCGAGGAGCTCGTCTAAGACCTTGATGCGCTGTGCCCTGTCGATGCCCTGATCCGATAGCGCCTGCTTGAGCTCGTAGTTGGACTCGAGCACCTTGCCGAAGCGGTAGAGCTCATCCTCGACCTGGTCGAGCTCGCCCTCGGCCTGAACGAGACGAAAAAGCCCGGCTGCGTAGCCCTCGATTATCGAGTCGGGCATCAGTTGCTGGAGCCTCCGTTGGACGAGCCCATGTCCGAGACCTCTTTGATGTAGGCGTCGACCATCTCCCGCTGCGCCGACCCGTCGAGGGAGCGGCCGACGACCTTCTCGGCAAGCTCGATCGAGAGCCCGGCCACGGTCGACTGCAGCTCCTGGAGCGTGCGGGTCCGCTCTGCCCCCGCCTGCTCGCGGGCGCGCTCGACGATGCCTTCGGCGTCCTTTTCCGCCTTGGCGATGAGATCCTTGCGCACCTGCTCGGCCGAGCCCCTTGCCTCCTCGGTGATGCGGTTGGCCTCCGACCTGGCCTCGGCGAGCTGGCGGTCGTACTCCTCTTTTTCCTTGTGGGCTTCCTGACGATCTTTCTCGGCCGCTTCCTTTTCGTCCCTGATGGCCTGCTCGCGTTTCTCAACCGACTCACGTAGTCGGGGAAAGGCAATCCTGGTCAGCAAGAGCAGGACGACGATGAAACAAAGCGCGCCCCAAAGCAGCTCGGGGAGCTCGGGCAGGATGAGGGCGGCGCCGCTCTTCTCGGAGCTCTCCTGGGCTAGCTCTAATGCCTGGGCAAAATGCAACATGGTCTAACCACCAGCCCCCTGAAGAATGAACGAAAGCACGAAGCCGATGAGCGCGAGCGCTTCGATCAGTGCGAAGCCAAGGAACATGGTCGTCCTGGTTTGGCCCGCCATCTCGGGCTGTCTGGCTATGGCCTGGATCGCGCTCGAGAACACAAGTCCGATTCCCACGCCGGGTCCGATGGCTGCAAGGCCGTATACGAGGCCGGCGGCAATCGCGGCTGCCCCCGTGTCCGTTACCCCGCCTCCGGCTTGCGCAAGAATTATCAGGCCTTCGCCCATCTACTCTCCTCCTCTGGTTTCGTGCTTCGGCAACGTCATGCGGCTTGTTTGACTCCCTCGGTCTCCCCGATCGGCTCGGGGCCCCCTTCTTCTTCGTGCCCCTGGGTGTGATCGTCGTCCTCTTCGTGAGCGCCGTGAAGGGATTCGGCGATGTAGAAAGCGGTAAGCATGGTGAAGATGTAGGCCTGGATGCTTATGACCAGCAGCTCGAAGATGATCAGCAGGCAGGCCACGAGAAAGGTCACGATCCCAAGCGGTATCCCGAGCAGGGCCCCGATACTGATCCCCTCGCTGAACATGGTCGCAACGTTGTCGATGATGAAGGCTTGGGTGAACAGAAAGAAGATTGTCAAAAGAACGTGGCCCGCCATCATGTTGGCAAGGAGCCTGATGGCGAGCGTCAGCGGCCGGATGACGAACGTCGAGAACAGCTCGATGGGGGTCAGCAGGATGTATACGAGCTTGGGGACGCCGGGTGGGAACAGGACATCCTTGAAGTAGCCGAGGCCGTGGGCACGAACCCCGACGACGATGAAGATGACATAGGTCATTGCCGCTAGGGCTGCGGGAATGGCCATGCGCGAGGTCACAGGGAAGTTGATCCCGGGCACGATCTCCAAGAGGTTGGAAAAGAAGATGAAGTAGAAGAGGGCGGCCAAGTAGGGCGCGTAACCGATGCCCTCGCGGCCGATGACGTCGATCGCGATGTTGTTCCTCACGAAGAAGTAAGCCTCCTGGGCCATGAGACCGATGCCGCGCGGCACTGCGCTCTGGTTTCGCGCCCCGATGAGAAAGAAGGCCACACACACGATCGAAGCCAAAAACATGAGGAGCACGACCCGGTTGATCTCAAACGGGGTCCCGGCAAGAAGAATCGGATCCCAGAAGAACAGCTCCTCTACGTGAATCTCCATCGGCTAACTCCTCTGTGATTGGCTCTTGGCACCGAGCTTCGGACCCACGTCCCGGCTACCCGTGGCAGCTTCCCACAGCACGAGGCCGAGGTGCGCGCCGATGAGCGTCATGCCGGTGATGGGAAAGTCAACGACGGCTGTGGCGCGCATTGCGAAAGCGGCGATGCTGACGACCAGAAGCCCCCCGACGAAGGTCGCCATGCCGGCCGCCATCAACAGCTCCGGGTGGCGGTCGGCGACGCCTCCGATGACGCGCGCCGCAAGCCACAGGTTGCCAAGCGCGAGCGCCACTCCGAGGGCGCCGGAAAGCGCATAGGTGTAGCCACCGACCAGCCAGAGGACCCCAGCCGCAACGAGCCCGGCTACTGCGCCGCGGCGGACCATCCGGCGGACCATGTCGAGCTCTATCAAGTGTGCCCTCTCTGCGTCGCGTAATACACGTGCAGGAACCCACCAAGCCAGCCGACCAGCGAGCCAGCAAGCTGGGCCCAGGGCTCGGTGCCGAGCCAGCCGTCGACCAAACGACCGAGGAACCAGAAGAGGAAGACCGCCCCAGCGAACTCGAACGCAAGGCTCATGCCCCTGGCGAAGTCCGCAGATGAGGCCCCCCTGCTGCCGGGCGGCTTGCTCATGACCCCACCCTACCTCAAAGCGACCCTTGTGAAAACTTTCACAAGCGGTCGGACGGGCCCCTGGGCGGGGTGAAACGCGGGGTCGGCGGTGATGGTCACGGCGCCAGTCGGTCGCTGATCGCCTTCGTGAGCACGGGAAACAGGGTATAGACGACGAGCGCGCCCACGGCGACCGGCATAGCAAAAATCAGGTCGGAGCGCTGGAGGAAGGTGAAGGCCAACCCCGAGCCGGCCGCAAGTGCGGACCATACGTACATGACGATCACGGCCTGTCGGTGCCCATGGCCGAGGTCCATGAGCCGGTGGTGGAGATGCTCCTTGTCGGCCACGAAGATGCTCTGGCGGCGGCGCGCCCGGCGCGTCACGGCAAGCAGCGCGTCGAGGATCGGTATCGCAAGAACGCTAAGCGGTATCAGCAGCGGGATGTAGACCCCGAGGAAGTTCGCCGTGGGTTCGGAGGGCGCAGCGCTGACCCCGCTGACGGTCGCGGCACCGAGCAGGAGCCCGAGGAGCATGGCCCCCGAGTCGCCCATAAAGATTCTCGCCGGGTAGAAGTTGTGGCGCAGGAACCCGAGGGAGGCTCCGACCACGATGATCGCCACTCCGGGCGCCACCGGCCCGGGGCCGAGCGCGCCCGTTTGGGTGAGCCGGTAGATGTAGACGAAGAACGCGGCTCCGGCTATCGCGACGATGCCGGCGGCGAGCCCGTCGAGGCCGTCGGCAAGGTTGACCGCGTTGATCATGACGACCAGCCAAATGACGGTAACGAGCACCGAGACATCGTCGCTCAACGAGATGTAGCTGTTTGAAGGGGTCAAGAGATACTGCATCTTCACGCCCGACAAGAACAACAGGCCGGCTGCGAAGACCTGGCCTGCGACCTTGACCGGCACGGGGAGGTCCTTGACGTCGTCGAGCGCCCCGAGCAGGTAGATGACTACCGAAGCTGCTGCGATACCGAGGGGCTGAAACGACGTGAACACGTCGTCGAACACCGGCATGATCGAGGCGAGCCCCCCGGCCCCCATGACCGCGACGAATATGGCGGTGCCGCCGAGCGTGGGCGTGGGCCGGACGTGCACCTTTCTGTCATGAGGCTGGTCGATGGCCCCAAGCTTGACCACCGCCCACAGCACCGCAGGAGTGATGGCGAACGCGATCGCCGCAGCCACAAGGCCGACGATGAGGTAGGGGCCCATGCGGGCTTAGGTAACGTCCGGGTAGGGCCTGAAGCGGTCCGTAAGCGCGGCCACCTGCGCCCTCACTTCCCTCGTGGTTGTGTCTGAGCCGTCCTTGAGCGCGCGGGCTATGAGCCCCCCAACCTCTTCGATCTCTGGCTCTTTCATTCCGCACGTCGTGAGCGCGGGGGTGCCGAGCCTGATTCCCGAAGCTACGAACGGCTTTGCAGGGTCGTATGGAATCGCATTCTTGTTGACCGTGATCCCGACCTCATCGAGGCGCGCCTCGGCGTCCTTGCCCGTGACACCGGCGGGGCGCAGATCGACCAGCATGAGATGGTTATCGGTCCCACCCGAGACGATCCTCAGTCCCTCTGAGGTAAGGGAGCCGGCCAGCGCCCGCGCGTTCGCCACGACTTGGCCCGAGTAGGTCGCGAACTCGTCGGTGGCGGCCTCGGCAAACGCAACCGCCTTTGCGGCGATGGAGTGCATGAGGGGGCCCCCCTGCCAGCCGGGGAACACGCTCTTGTCGATGGCCTTCGCATGTTCCTCGGTGCACATGATCATTGCGCCGCGCGGCCCCCTGAGGGTCTTGTGGGTCGTACAGGTAACGATGTCGGCGTGCTCGAGGGGGTTGGGGTGGACCCCGCCGGCGACAAGACCGATGAAGTGGGCGGCGTCAACGAGCAGCAGCGCCCCGACATCGTCTGCAATTGCCCTGAACGCCTTGAAGTCCCAGATGCGCGAGTAGGCCGAATAACCGGCAACGATCATCTTCGGCCGCTCCCGGGTGGCAATCGCACGGACCTCATCGAGATCGATAAGCTCGTCGGCTTGGCGCACCCCATAGGGGACGAAGTTGAAGAGCCGCCCGGAAAAGCTCACCGGCGAGCCGTGGGTGAGGTGCCCGCCGTGGGCGAGCGACATCCCCATCACGGTGTCGCCAGGCTCAAGGAACGCGAAGTAAGCAGCGACGTTAGCTTGGGCCCCCGCATGGGGTTGAACGTTGACGTGCTCGGCTCCGAACAGCTTCTTGGCGCGATCACGTGCGAGGTTCTCGGCGACGTCGACGAACTCGCACCCGCCGTAGTAGCGGCGGCCGGGGTAGCCCTCGGCGTACTTGTTGGTCAGCGGCGTTCCAAGTGCTGCGAGCACAGCAGGGGAGGAGAAGTTCTCCGAGGCGATGAGCTCGAGCTTGGTGTTCTCTCTATGGACCTCATCCATGACCGCTCGAGCGAGGTCTGGATCGACCTTCTCGACGGCCGCCCAGTCTGCCCACCCGGGGTTGGTCACGCTCCACACTCCTCTTGCTCGATGTCGGTGATCTTGGCGAGCCTGGGCTCATGCCGGCCCCCTTCGAAGCCGGTGTCGAGGAAGACATCGACGATGACCAGGGCAAACGCCTCCGCCACTATGCGGCTCCCCAAGGACAACACATTAGCGTTGTTGTGCTCCCTGGCGAGGCGGGCGGTGAACTCATTGGGACAAAGCGCTGCCCGCGCTCCGTGAACCTTGTTGGCGGCGATCGCCTCGCCCTGGCCGCTCCCGCCGATCACGATGCCGGCATCGGCCTCCCCCGCAACCACGACGCGGCTCACAGCCGCACAAATCGGTGGATAATCGACTGGCTCCGTCGAGGTCGTGCCGAGATCAACGGCGGTCTCGCCTCTTTTCTCGAGATGGCCGAGCACCGCCTGCTTGAGATCGAAGCCAGCATGGTCGGAGCCCACTGCAACGCGCATGGCCGTGATCTTATCTGCGCCGGGCGCCGGGGATCCGGCTCTCGCATGGCTCGATTCGCTTAGGCTGGTTCCATGGCAGACATCACTCAGTCGAACGAGGCAACTCAAGCGCCCCCTGGGCCGCGATCGAACCCTGCCTGGGATCAGCTCGTTGCGCGCTTCGAGGACCTTCGCAACTTCGGCAGCGCCATCGCGTTGCTTCGCTGGGATCAGGAAGTGATGATGCCGCCGGAGGGCAATGCCGCGCGCGCATCCTCGATGGCGACCCTCGAGGCCGTCTTTCACAGCCGCCTCACCGACCCTTCGCTCGGCGACCTCCTCGACGAGCTCGGCTCCGACGACTCGCTCGACCAAGACCAGGCCGCGAGCGTGCGGGTGCTACGGAGGGAACACGACAAGGCGGTGCGCGTCCCCGAAGACCTCGTTCGTGAGCTCGCCACCACGCGCGGCGTCGCGTATCAGAGGTGGGTCGAGGCCAGGGCCGCTGACGACTTCTCTTTGTTCGAGCCACACCTCAAGCACATCGTCGAGCTGAAAAAGCAAGAGGCCGATGCGATCGGCTGGGAGGACGAGAGGTACGACGCTCTGCTCGACGACTACGAGCCGGGGGTCACGACCAAGGAGGTCGAAGCCATCTTCTCCGAGCTCGTCGCCGGCCTCACCCCCCTCGTAGAGCGCGTTGTCGACGCCGCCGATGCCCGCCCAGAGTGGCTGTCTCAGCCCTTCGACGAGGCCCTCCAGCAGTCGTTTTGCGCGTCGCTTGCCGAGAGCCTGGGATTCAACGTCGTCGGCGGCAGGCTCGACCAGTCGCCTCATCCGTTCACGATGACGGTGGGGCCCGGCGACGTCAGGCAAACGATAAAGACCGAGCCCAACTCGCTGTTGCCGTCGATCTACGCCGCCATGCACGAGACCGGGCACGCGCTCTACGAGCAGGGCATCCCGAAGGAGATGATCAACCTTCCCATCGGCCAGGTGCCTTCACTCGGTATGCACGAGTCGCAGTCGCGGTTGTGGGAGAACCTCGTCGGGCGGAGCCGCGCCTACACCGACTTTCTCCTGCCCCGCATCAAGGAGCGCTTCCCGCAGGTGGGCATGGTCAGCCCCGAGGACTTCTACCGGGCAGTCAACTGGCCGCAGCGAAGCCTCATCAGGATCCATGCCGACGAGCTCACCTACAACCTCCACATCGCACTCCGCCTCGAGCTCGAGCTCGCCCTCTTCAGAGACGAGCTCGAGGTGTCTGACCTGCCCGGGGCCTGGAATGATGCCATGCAAAGACACCTCGGGGTCCGCCCGGACTCCGACGCAAACGGCGTGTTGCAGGACGTTCACTGGTCATCTGCGCTTCACGGGTACTTCTCGACCTACACGCTCGGCAACCTCTACGCTGCGGCGCTGTTCAACAAGGCGACGGAGGACCTCGGCGACCTCGAAGGCGACATGCGAAAGGGCGATGTGTCCCGTCTTCTCGAGTGGCTGCGCACCCACGTCCACTCGCAGGGATACCGCTACCCCGCAAGCGAGCTGGCGCAGCGCGTCCTCGGGGAGCCACTAAGCAGCGCCCCGCTGCTCAAGTACCTGACGGCCAAGTACGAGGCCCTCTTCGCCTGACCAGGGTGCATAGCAGTGAAGAAGATGGGGGTGATGGTTGGCGGGGGCGCCTATGTGTCTAGTCGTCGGTCGGCCGCCAGTCTCTCCAATGAGTCTCGGTCGAGAAAACTGTGGGGGACGACCGCCACCCTGCAGCGCGTGACCGCCACCAGGCTCGCCGTTCTCGGGCCCCCGCCAAGCGCCGCGATCTCACCGAGGACGGCTCCCGGCCCCACCTCAGCCACGAGGTCCCCGTCCCGCTCCACCCGCAAGATGCCGTCGAACAACAGAAAGACATCGTCGCCGGCGTCCCCCTGAGTCACGAGCACGTCGCCGGGTGACAGCCTTCGCCACTGCGGATCGCGGTTGATGATCTGCACCGAGAGCTGTCTTTCGAGCGAGCTCTCGACCGAAGCGACCACGGCCTCTGAGTCTTCACGGCCCCACGGGCTGTGACTGCCAAAGGACTCGAAGTACCACTTCCGGTAATCGATCAGACCAGTCTTCAACGCAAGCTTGCCGGCGCCGTCGTAGACCCAGTGCCTCGGAAACGAGCTCGCCCCCTTCAGCTCGAGCGCGGCGTCGCCGTCCGCCCGGATGGTGAGCGCAAGCGTCGTCCATACAGTCGGGCCCGAGATCTGTACGAAGGGCTTGCGCTTGACGTGGCGCGGGAGCGGCATACCGGGCCGTCCCCCGGCCGTCTGGACGAAACGCACCGCACCAGCGTCGGCCTCAGGCTCCGGCCGGAGCACCGGGTAGGCAACGGCCGGGAACACCAGGTTCATGCCCTTTGGCGCCACGCGCACCCTGGTGCTGCCGATCAGCCCCTTGCTCCCGTCATCGAAGCCATAGCCGGTGATGCGGCCGTTCTCGACCTCGATCCACGAGCTCAAGACGTTGGCGAACCTGATGGCGTCCTTGGCGATGAGTGACTCGGCGTCTTCGATGACGTCCGGCGGCGGCAGGTCGTAGTGACCGAGGCCCGTGCGAAAGGAAAGCTTTTGGATGCCCTCCACAGCCTCTCTGGGGATCCACGAGATCGATGTGACCGAGGAGTGGATGCGAGTCACGAGTCACCTCCGACGACGCCGGCCGGCCGTTTCCGATCCCCATTGTGCGCGCACTCGAGGGGGGCCGGGAAACTTCGGCCGTACCGTAGTCGATTGTGGGTACCCGGCATCCACGATCGACCGCACCTGCGGTCAAACCCGCAGATCGCGGAATGGGATCGCGCCTTCTCTTAGGACCTCGGGCTCTCCTGTGAGCGCCAGCACGGTCGAGGGGCTTCCCTCGAGGCGGCCCCCGTCAACGAAGGCGCCGACCGCATGCCCGAGGGCAAGGCGCGCCTCGTCAACGGTCGTGGCCGGGGCTTCGCCCGAGCGGTTCGCGCTTGTCACCGCCAACACCCCGCTGCGGCCAAGCAGCTCGAGCGCCACGGCATGGTTGGGGACCCGCACCGCAATCGTCGAGTGGTCGCGCCCGCCGAGGTCGTAATCCCATCCCGCCGCCCGTTCGAGCACAAGCGTCAGCGGGCCGGGCCAGTGGGCGGCGGCGTAGCGGTGCGCCGTCGCCCCGAACACCACCACCGCCTCGAGGTCCTCGACTCCGGCCGCAAGCACAGGCAGCGCCTTGTCCTCGGGGCGGCCCTTGGCCGCAAACACGGCGGCGAGGGCACCAGGAACGTCGGGCCGCGCCGCGATCCCGTACACGGTGTCTGTCGGCATCACGATCGCCAGGCCGGCGCTCAGGGCCCCGAGGGCTCGCTCGACATCGTCCCTCAACGGCGACCTTGGGCAAAGCGGTCCTTGCCTGCGAGGTCCGTTGTGATCGAAACGTCGGCATATCCCTCGCCCTCGAGGAACGACCTCACTCCGGGGCCGTGTGTCTCGCCTATCTCAATCACGAGCCAGCCTCCCGGCCTCAGCCATTCGGGGGCCGAGCGCGCGAGCCCTTCGATTACGCCGCGGCCCCCTTGTGGCGCGAACAGCGCCTCAGGCGGCTCGTGCCCTGCGATGTCGGCCGGAAGGCTTGGGCGCTCCTCGGGCGCGATGTAAGGCGGGTTGGACACGATGACGTCGGCCGCCCCATGAAGCTCCTCAGGCAAGCCGGACAGTAGATCGCATGCAACCAGCGTCACGTCCGCATCGAGCGCGGCCCTGTTCTTGGTGGCCCACGCCAGCGCTTCGGTGTAGAGCTCGGTCGCGTAGACGGTCGCGTCCGGCCGCTCGTCTGCAACGGCGAGCGCGATCGCGCCGCTGCCCGTGCCGGCGTCGACCAGCGCTCCCCCGGCCGGTAGGCGCGCCATGGCTTGCTCGGCGACGAGCTCCGTCTCGGGACGGGGAATGAAGACGCCGGGGCCGACCGCAAGCTCGAGGCGCCTGAAGCCGGCCACGCCCGTGAGGTACTGCAAGGGCTCGCCCCGCACTCGACGCGACGCTAATGACAGGGCACGCGCGGCCTCGTCCTCATCCACGTCGCCCACGCCGGCGAGCACGTCGGCTGGGGGCAGCCCCGTGGCCGCTTCGAGCAGCAGCCACGACTCGATCCCGGCCGACGGCGCACCGCCGCCGTCGAGCAGCTTTGCCAGATGGGAACGAAGGGCAGAGGGACGAATCAGGAGGGCGCCCCCACGAACTCGGCGCGCTCCGAAGCGGCGAGCGCGTCGACGAGGTCGTCGATATCGCCCTCGAGGATGTCGGCCAGCCGGTGCACCGTGTAGCCGATCCGGTGGTCGGTGACCCTGTTCTCCGAGTAGTTGTAGGTCCGGATGCGCTCGGAGCGGTCGGCCGACTTGACCTGCGAGCGCCGCTCGTCGGAGGCGGCTTGGCTCTGTCTCTCTTGCTCCGCCTGGAGGAGGCGCGCCCTCAGGATGCGAAGCGCCTTGGCCTTGTTCTGCAGCTGGGACTTCTCGTCCTGCACTGCCACCTCGACGCCGGTCGGCAGATGCTTTATGCGAACCGCCGAGTCTGTGGTGTTGACAGACTGCCCTCCCGGGCCCGAGGAGCGGTAGACGTCGATCTTGAGATCGTTCGGGTCGATGTCGACATCGACCTCCTCGGCCTCCGGCAGAACGATGACACCTGCGGTCGAGGTGTGAATGCGCCCTCCCGATTCGGTCGAAGGCACGCGCTGGACGCGGTGCACTCCACCTTCATGCTTGAGGCGCGAGTACGCCCCCTTGCCCTTGACTGCAAAGACCGCCTCCTTGAGGCCGCCGATGCCGCTTTCGTTGAATGCCAGGACCTCGGTTCTCCAACGCTTGAGCTCGGCGTAGCGCGTGTACATCCGAAAGAGGTCTCCGGCGAAAAGGCCGGCCTCCTCGCCGCCGGCGCCTGCGCGAATCTCCATGATGACATCGCGGCCGTCGTTGGGATCCTTGGGAACGAGCGCGTTGGTTATCTGCTCGGCCAGCGATGCGATCCCGGCGCGGCCTTCAGAAAGCTCGTCTTCGAGATAAGCGCGCTCGGAGCCTGAGGACCCGCGCAGCATCGTCTTGGCTTCCTCGAGATCTCCGGCCGTGCGACGGTATTGCCGCCACGCCTCAACGATCTCCTTTAGATCAGCATGCTCCTTGCCGAGTGACCTGAGCTCATCAGGGCGCGCTGCGACGGCGGGATCGGCAAGCAGTCGCTCGACCTCCTCAAGTCTTTTTGCCATGGCCTCGAGACGGGCCTCTGGGAGCTCCATTGGTCCTCCGGAACCGTAGAAGGGGGCAGATACTTCGCTACAAAGGATAACCGGCGGGGGCCGGGCAACTAGAAGCCGGGCAGCTAAGAGATCGGCGCTTCTGGAGCCTCGGGCGCTCCCCGGGGAGTGGCCACGGCTTTCATGGCGGCGATGGCGACCTCTATCTGGTCGAGCGACGGCGGCTTGGTGGTGATTCTCTGGAGCGCAAGCCCGGGAAGCATCGTGACCCTGAACACGAGTGAGTCCTCGTTGCGCGACGCAAGCTTAATGACCTCGTAGGAGAAACCGGCGAGGACGGGTATCGCGGCCAGCCTCACCGCGAGGCGAGCGAACAGCCCCCCGGTCACGATCACGTCGATCACGAAGTGGGCAACAAAGGTCAGAAACAGCACGATGAAGAGAAAGTTCGTTCCACAGCGGACATGCAAAGTCGAGTAGTTGTTGTCGATGTCCTCGGGGACGAGCTCATCCCCATTTTCATAGGCATAGATCGTCTTGTGCTCGGCACCGTGATACTGAAACACCCGCCGGACATCTTTGAAGTGGCCGATCACAAAGAGGTAGCCGACGAAGATGCTCAGCCGAAGGGTTCCCTCAACGAGGTTGAAAAGCAGGGGGCGCTCCTCGGACAGATTGCCGACCACGGCCTCGACGGCTCGCGCCCCAAACACCGGCAGCATTATGAACACGATCGAAAAGAGCACCATCGCCGTGCCGAGCGTCCAGTTGAGCTGCTTGTCCGAGATCTGACCCTCCTCCTGCTCGTCCTCGAGCGCGTAGCTGGCCGAGATCATGAGCGCCCTCATCCCGAGGGCAAGGGACTCTCCGAGCACCATCACCCCGCGCACGAGCGGGCGCTTGAGCCACGGATGACGGTTGGCGATGGTGGGCAAAGGATGCGCTTCGACGGCGATGGTGGCATCGGGCTTGCGACACGCGACCGACCACGATGATGGGCCGCGCATCATCACTCCTTCGAGCACGGCCTGGCCCCCTATCGAGGGTTTGGCTGCGACCGGCTCGTCACCCATGGCGGGTACGGCCTACTCCTGCGCCGACGGCTCGGGGGCGCTAGCTCCCGCAGTTTTGCGATTTCCGTACTTGCGCTGGAAGCGCTCGACCCGGCCACCGGTATCGACGAGCTTCTGCTTGCCCGTGTAGAAGGGGTGGCACTGGTTGCACAGCTCAACGTGGAGCTCGGAGGTCGTCGATCTCGTGACGAAGGTGTTCCCGCACGAGCACGTAACCCTTGTCTCCATGTACTCGGGGTGAATGCCCTGCTTCATGGCCGTTCCTTTCGGTTTTTCTCTTCTCGTTTTCTGGATGCGCGGGCCTTGGCGTAGGCAACGGATGCCCGTGCCATCAACTTGAACGTTCCGATCAAGGCACCAACGAGCCCGCCTATCAGCAGCCACTCCGGCCAACCCAGACCGAGCACGGATTATTCCCCTCTTACGGGGGCTTTGGAGATCTCGCGAAGGAACTGAACGTTGCCTTGCGTCGCCTTCATCTTGTCTATCAGCAGCTCAAGCGCTCCCCCGTCGGCGAGCGAGTGCAGCACCCGGCGCAGCCGCCACACGAGCTGCAGCTCCTCCGGAGTGAGCAAAAGCTCTTCCTTGCGAGTCCCTGAGCTTTGGATGTCGATGGCCGGGAAGATGCGCTTTTCCGACATCCGGCGGTCGAGCCGAAGCTCCCAGTTACCCGTGCCCTTGAACTCCTCGAAGATGACCTCATCCATCCTGGAGCCGGTCTCGACCAGGGCGGTGGCGATCACGGTCAACGATCCCCCGTGCTCGATGTTTCGCGCCGCCCCGAAGAACCGCTTCGGCGGATAGAGGGCGGTCGAGTCCACACCACCGGAGAGGATCCGCCCAGACGCCGGGGTCGCGAGGTTGTAGGCCCTCGACAAGCGGGTGATGCCGTCCAGGAGAATCATGACGTCGCGGCCCATCTCAACCAAGCGCTTGGCTCGTTCAAGGGTCAGCTCGGTCACCTGAATGTGATCGTCCGAGGGCCGGTCAAACGTCGAGTAAATGACCTCGGCGTCCACCGAACGCTGCATATCGGTGACCTCTTCTGGGCGCTCGTCGACGAGGAGCACGATGAGATGGGTCTCGGGTGCGTTCCTTCTGACGGCGTTTGCGATCTCTTTCATGACCGTCGTCTTGCCGGCCTTGGGCGGGCTCACGATCATGCCCCGCTGCCCTTTACCTATCGGAGCGATGAGATCGATGATGCGAGAGGTTATGAGCCTCGGGCTTTCGAGTTGCTCGAGCGTGAGGCGGTCGTCGGGATAAAGGGGCGTCAGGTCGGAGAAGCGCGGGCGCCGTTGGGCTGCCTCGGGCTCGGCACCGTTGATGCGATGGATCCTCAGCAGCGCCTGGTACTTCTCGCTGTCTTTAGGAGAGCGCACAGATCCCGTGATCTCGTCGCCCCTGCGCAAGTGGAAGCGGCGAACCTGCGAGACGGAAACATAGACGTCCTTGTCGCCGGGAAGATAACCGCTCGTCCTCAGGAATCCATAACCTTCGGGGAGAAGATCGAGGATGCCGGTGCGCACCTCTGCACTCGGATCATCTTCGGCTTCGAGATCCTCCCAGCGTTCCTCCCTGACATAAGAGGGAACGTTTTGTTGTCCTCCCGTCCCGCCCCGTCCGCGGCGCCTCCTGCGACCCTTTCCTTCGCGCCCGTCCGCTTTCTCACGAGGACGAACCCGCGTGTCGCGGCCCTGTGGCCGCCGCTTCTCGTTGCGGTCCCGGTTGTCGCGTTCATCGGTAGCGCCCTCGTCGCGCACTCCACTTGAGGCGGATTGACCATTGCCCCCTTGAGGAGCAGAAGCGGCCGCCGCTTTCACGAGTGGGTCGCTCGAGGCCATCTCAAGAGGGGGCGCAATCTCACGTCTGGTCTCGGGAGGTGGCTCGGCGCCGGCCTCTGGGGAAGAAGCACTCCCTTGTGGGGAGGGCCCCGGCGATGGTGGCCCCGGTACCGCGGCTTGCGATGGGGACGGTTGCCCCCCGTTGCCCTTGGTACCTCCTGCGATGGCCTCAATGAGCTGAGACTTCTTCAATCCGGTTGTCTTGACATCAAGGGATTTTGCGATCTCCTTGAGCTCTGTAACGCCCTTGGCCTGCAAGACCGAGCGTTGTAGCGTTGCGGCCACTTATGCCTCCTGCACAGACGCGGGCAGCCCGGCGATCGTATCGACGGGGCCCCCATTCATCGGGTTGTTCTTCAATGTTGTCCCATTACCTTTCTCAACGGTCTCTAGAGCCTTTCTAAGCACGTGATCAACGATCTCTGAGAGAGCGTGATCGACATCGCAGTTGGATATGGTCGGTACACCTCTCATGGCTGCCGAAGATGTCATGTACCTCTGAATGCGCCGAATCTTATCGAACGATCTCAGGTAACGATCTACCGGACGCGAATCCCTCGCTCTTCGATAGAAATGACTGCGGTGAAGTTCCTCGTCGTCCACGGTCACCAGCAGGGAGACTATAACCGCTTTGTCGCTATTGAAGCTCTGGAGGAATCCCGGCACCAGATGGGCACCCTCAAGGATCATATCAGTTCCCTCGGCGAGCGCACGGTCAATGAGCGCCTGCGCCCCCACGGCAACTGCGGCGGCCTGCTCCCTGAAACCAATGATGAGCCTATCCCCGGAATGAGGGATTGGCTGCCGCACCGCCTTGTCTGCCTCAAATGAAGATGAGTAGAGCGTCGGAAACATCTCCGATGTAAAGGCGCTGCGAAGCACCTCCCTTACCGCGTCGGTCGAGACCACTCTCGTGATGCCGAGGCGCGAGGCAAGCTGCGTGGCGATCGTCGATTTACCGACCCCCGTTGCCCCGCCGATCAAGATGATCAAGGGACCGTCAAGCTCGGCGACCGCCTCCCACTTCAAGTAGGCGTCCGCGTATTCCGAACCGGCTTCGTCGCGCAGCACCTGCCTCGTCAGCTCCCTCAGCTGCTCGGGCGACACGGTCCTTGTGCCGGCCGCGACGAGCTTCTCTTCGATCTTGTTCGCAACCGCGTAGCACCTCGCCGGCCCCAGTCCCGTGATCATCAATGAGGACGCGGTCAGTCCCTTCGAGTAAGGCAGGCCAAGTCCCTCGTCGGTGATGAATGGGGGCCTGCGCCTGGGTTCGGTCATATCGATTCCTTTTCGAATCGTTCGGCGGCGAGCTCGGCCGCGCGCACGAACATCAGCGACGGATCGGCGCCGTCTACGCCCTCGGCGACGTTGTCCATGTAGACAACGCGCACTCCCGAGTCCAGGGCCCATCTCGTGGCAACATCGACGGCTGCCGCCTTCAGTTCACACAGCAACACATCGGCCCCCTTCCCGCCGGTGTCGAGCTCTCGCTTCAGCCTCTGTCGATCAGCCAATGCATGGCTGACTCCGAGGACCTTGCACCCGTGCTGGTCTTCGAGATGACGCTTGATGACGCCCCCCGCGGCTTGAGGAGCAGTGGTTACGACGAACACCGACGCCCCTCCCACTTGGCCAAGCGGGGCCGGCCTGAACACCGTGTGAACCACTTCGAGCGCCGCCCGCACACCCCCCTTGCGAAGGTTACTAAACGACTCCCGCAAAAGGGACCTGATCGCCGAGATCTGGGAGGGGGAACCGAAGGGTTCTTCACACATTGTAACCAAAATGAAGTCGGACAGCAACAGCCTGTAGGGCCCCATGTAGCCCCTGAGGAATTCCATGTCCACCGAAGCGGGGACCACGAGGGCAGTGACTTCCGAGTGCGCCGGGGGCAGGGCGGAGCCCGAGCCCTCAAGGATCGTGATGTCGCCCTCGATCTGGTTAGCCATGGCGATCGCCGGCCCCATGTTGGAGAACGCCACTGCGCCGGCAAGCCCTCCCCCGCAGCGGTGACCGCCTACGGTCGGGACCCGGGCCGTGAGGGCGTCTTCGATGTAGTCGGAGGCGGCGTGCTTGCCTGCATCCGCCAAGGCAACCAGGTCGGTGGGCGCTAGGGCGACCCTGTCTCCACGCAGCACCTCGGGCTCGGCGGGCCCCCCTCTGCCCATGGCCACAAGGACCGGGCTATAACCGGCGCCCTTGAGGGAGCGTGCAGCGAGGCCTGCGATCGCAGTCTTCCCCGTCCGCTTACCCGTGCCGATGATGGCGATCGAGGGCCTGGTCGAAAGCTTGGGGCGCTGAGGCGGCGTAAAGGCGAAGTCGGCGCCCTCGTAAGCAACCGAGCGCGCCAGCGCAACCGCGGCCAGCTCATGCCGCCTCCTGTAGTCGAGCACCGGCTCGTCGGCGAGATCGAGCACGGCCTCGGGAGCAAGATCGGCGATCGCCCGATCGAGCTCGAGCGCGGGGTCGGGCCCGGTTCTGAGGGGCCCAACGCCGTAGGCAGGGGCCCCCTCAGTGGGCAACTTCTCGGCCCCCCCGGCAAGGACCACGCCGGCGATGGCGTGCCCTTGCTCAAGTAGGTGCTCGAGGGCCGCCGCCACCACCGGTGGATAGTGGTCTCCGTCCACGATCACGAGGTAGCGCATGAGGCCTCCGGAGGGGGCTCGGGGGTTAGCGGGGGGTGTTGGAGGGAACCATAATCTTGAGGCCGATCGGCCCCAGCCCACAAACCTGAGGAGTGGCAGAGATGTCCAGACCACAACGCACCTCGGAGCACGGCTCCGGCGAGCGCGAATCGGTGCGCCCCGACCGCCCCGACAAGGCGCGCGGCGGCGTTTCATTCTGGTCCGTGCTGACGGGCGTCGTCGTTGCCTTCGGCGCCTTCATCGTGCTTTCGGCAATCATCAGCGGGGTCCTCGCTGCGGTAGGGGTCCTGGAGGGCGGGGTCTCTGCGGACGAGGTCGTCGACGCCGGCGTTGCCGTCGCCATCGGCTTCGTCGTCGCGCAGTTTCTCGCCTACCTCTGGGGCGGTTACACCGCCGGGCGAATGGCGCGCGGCAAGGGCCTAATCAACGGCCTCCTCGTACCCATCGTCGCCATCGTGGTCGTGGTTGTGCTCGGCGCGGTGGTGGCCTTCGTGGCCAACACAGCCGCAGACTCGGTGGCAGACAACGCAAGCGTCAACGCCGACACGCCGCAGGTGCCTCTGCCGCTCAGCGAGCTTGCCGATATCGGAACCGTGGCTGGAGTCGGCCTCTTGATCGCCATGGTGGTCGGCGGCGCACTCGGAGGGATGTTCGGCGAGCGCTGGCACACCAAGCTCGAGCGCAGGCGTGAGGCCGAGGCCGAGGCGCGTCGCGAGGCCCAACCTCCGCCGCCTCCCCCGGTGCGGAGGGAGACAACCGAGGCCGGGACTCGCTCCGACGCCGACCGGGACGGGGTTCCCGACGACGAGGAGGACGCGGAGGACAAGGACACGGGATCGAGGCGCCGCACCTAGCCCTCACCTAGCCGCACCTAAGCGGGCAGAGCTCCGTTCGGCTCCCACTCACCAACGAACACCCTCCAGGGAGTGGAGCGGGCCCGGCATACACGGCGCACCTGCTCCGCCCTTGTCGCCGCCTCTGGACGCGGCACGACGATCACGAGTGAAGGCCCGGCCCCTGCGAGCGCGACCGGCAGCCCAGCGGTTCGCAGCGCTCCCTCGACCTGGGCGCTCTCCGGCATGAGCCCCAGCCTGGCCGGTTCATGGAGCCGGTCGACCATCGCCTCGGCCAGCACATCCAAGCCGGCGCCGCCGGCGATGCAAGCCACGAGCAAAGCCGCTCTCGAGGCGCTGAACTGGGCGTCTGAGAAGCTCACCTTCGACGGCAGGGAACGGCGGGCAGAAGCCGTGGGATAGCCGCCTCGAGGCACGGCGAGGATCGGAACGAGGCGGTCGCTTGCGAGCAGCCTGAAGTATCTGAGCGCGGCACCTTCGGCCTCCCTGTAGCAAACGACGAAGCCTCCGAGAAGGGCGGGCATGACGTTGTCGGGATGACCCTCGATCCGGGTCGCAAGCTCGATCAGGTCCCCCTGCGGCAGGCTGCGCCCGGTGAGGGCC
>Ga0136632_10000068_pt1 | contig 22566 bp, 19 predicted proteins | sample AntDrymUQ6112106_2_FD_104670 | JGI IMG/M metagenome (GOLD analysis project Ga0136632, IMG submission 104670) | Polar desert sand microbial communities from Dry Valleys, Antarctica - metaG UQ611 (21.06) | ecosystem: Environmental > Terrestrial > Soil > Desert | place: Antarctica: Dry Valley...
CACACGATCGTCGGGGCCGGCGCGGCCGAGGGTGCGGTCGACGCCGCGAACATGCTCAAGCCGATGCTCGCGCGCGGTGAGCTGCGCGCGGTCGGCGCGACGACGCTCGACGAGTACCGCAAGCACATCGAGAAGGACGCGGCGCTCGAGCGGCGCTTCCAGCCCGTGTTGGTCGGCGAGCCGTCGGTCGCGGACACGATCGCGATTCTGCGGGGGCTCAAGGAGCGCTACGAGGCACACCACGGCGTGGAGATCCGCGACTCGGCGCTCGTCGCCGCGGCCGTTCTCTCCGAGCGGTACGTGAGCGACCGCTTCCTCCCGGACAAGGCGATCGATCTCGTGGACGAGTCGGCCTCGCGCCTGCGCATGCAGATCGACTCGTCTCCGGTCGAGCTCGACGAGGCGGAGCGCCGCGCGCGCCAGCTGGAGATCGAGCTGGCGGCGATGGCGAACGAACCGGACGACCTGCGGGCGCCAATCGAGCGCGAGCTCGCAGAAGCGAAGTCGCGCCGTGACGAGCTCGGCGCGCGCTGGTCGCGGGAGAAGGAAGGGCTCCAGCGCGTCGCCGAGATCAAGCGGCAGCTCGACGAGCTCCGCATGGAGGCCGAACGCGAGGAGCGCGCGGGCAACCTCGCCCGGGTCGCCGAGATCCGTTACGGCATCCTCCCAGATCTCGAGAAGGAGCTCTCCGAGCGCGAGCAGCCGACCGAAGCGCCGATGGTGAAGGAGGAGGTCGACGAGGACGACATCGCAGCGGTCGTCGCTGCATGGACCGGCATTCCGGCCTCCCGTCTCCTCGAGGGCGAGGTCGAGAAGCTCATCCACATGGAGGAGCGGCTGCACAACCAGGTGGTTGGCCAGGATGAAGCGGTCGAGGCGGTTTCGAACGCGCTCCGCCGCGCGCGCTCCGGGCTCCAGGACCCGAACCGGCCGATCGGCTCGTTCGTCTTTCTCGGCCCGACCGGCGTCGGCAAGACCGAGCTCGCTCGCGCGCTCGCGGAGTTCATGTTCGACGACGAGCGGGCGATGGTCCGATTGGACATGTCCGAGTACCAGGAGCGCCACACGGTCGCCCGGCTCGTGGGCGCGCCGCCCGGGTACGTGGGCTACGAGGAAGGTGGGCAGCTGACCGAGGCGGTGCGCCGCCGGCCATACGCAGTGCTCCTGCTCGATGAGATCGAGAAGGCGCACCCGGAGGTTTTCAACGTGCTCCTCCAGCTGCTCGACGACGGTCGCCTGACCGACGGCCAGGGTCGCACCGTCGACTTCCGGAACACCGTCGTGATACTCACCTCGAACATCCGCTCCGCCGAGCTGTTGCGGGACAGTTTCAGGCCCGAGTTCCTGAACCGGATCGACGAGATCGTCGTGTTCGAGCCACTGACGCGCGAGCAGCTCACCGACATCGTCGAGCTCCAGCTCGCGCGGCTTCGGGAACGGCTCGCCGAGCGGAGGATCGAGCTCGAGCTGACCGATTCCGCGAGGGAGCTAATCGCGGAGGCGGGTTGGGATCCCGCCTACGGTGCTCGCCCACTCAAGCGCGCGATCCAGCGCATGCTGGAGAATCCGCTGGCGCTCGAGCTGCTCGAGGGACGCTTCGCCGAGGGCGACACGGTGCGCGCCGATGTACGAGGCGATAAGCTGGTCTTCGAGCCCGCCGAGGTCGGCACGCCGGCCGCGATGTAGCACTCCCGCATCCAACCGACGTACGATCGGCGGGTCATGCCGGGTGTCGTCGGCCGAGGCCGAGCTCGCGTCCGTCCGTGACTTCGTCGCCACCGTTTCCGACGGAGCGGCTGCGCTCGTGCTGGAAGGCGATGCCGGTGCCGGGAAAACCACCCTCTGGAGTGCGGGCGTCGCGGAGGCTGAGGAGCAGGGACTTCGGGTTCTCCAGTCGCGTCCTGCGGAGAGCGAGACCGCGCTGTCGTTCTCGGGAGTAGGCGACCTGCTCGACGGAGTGCTCGACGAGGCACTTGCTCCGTTGCCCGATCCGCAGCGCCGTGCATTGGCCCGTGCGCTCGTGCTCGAGGAGCACGAGGGGCCGGCTCCCGATGAGCGCCCCGTGGGAGTCGCCGTTCTCGGCGCGCTGCGTGCTCTTGCCGAGAACGGACCGCTTGTCATGGCCATCGACGACGTGCAGTGGCTCGACGCCGCCTCCTCCTCGGCGCTCAGCTATGCGGCGAGGCGGCTGGGTGCCGAGCGGGTCGGCGTTCTCCTGGCTCGCCGCGCTCCACTGGAGAGCGCTCTGCTCGCCGAGCTGCGGCGTTCGCTTCCCTCGGAACGCGTTACCAATGTCGAAGTTCGCCCCTTCGACATGGGTGCACTCCACCGCGTGGTGCACGACCACCTGCGGGTCGCGCTTCCGCGCCCGGTTCTCGCCGAGGTGCACGACGCGTCCGGCGGGAATCCGTTCTACGCCCTCGAGATCGTTCGAACGCTGCAGCGGACGGGCATGTCTGTCGAGGCTGGGAAGCGCTTGCCCGTGCCGGAGTCGTTGCACGATCTCGTCCACGGACGACTACAGGCGCTCCCGGAGGAGAGTCGCCACTTCTTGCTCGGGGCGGCGGCTCTCTCGCATCCGCGTGTGGCGCTGGTCGAGGCAGCTACGGGAGTGTCCCGCGGCGCCGGCCTTTCGCCTGCGCTCGAGACGCGGATCGTCGAGCTCGAGGGAGATCGGATCCGATTCACCCACCCGTTGCTCGCGGCGGGCGCATACGAGACAGCGGATCCGCTTCGTCGGGCAGAGGTGCACGCGCGGCTGGCGGAACTGGTCGAGGATCCAGAGGCGAAGGGAAGACATCTGGCCGCCTCCGCCGAGCAACCGGACGAAGTCGTCGCTGCCGCCCTCGAGGACGCGGCGCGTCATGCCCGAGCTCGCGGCGCGCCGCGAGCAGCTGCTCTCCTGCTCGACCGGGCGCGCGAGCTGACGCCCGCTCGCAGCCCGCAGGACGTCCTCCGCCGAGGCGTTGACGCTGCCTACCTGCACTTCGAGTCTAGGGATTCGCCGCGGGCGGAGGCGCAGCTCCATGACGTGATCGCAGAGCTGGCTCCCGGCCGGCAACGCGCGAGGGCGCTGATGCGGCTCGCCCGCGTGCGCTCCTACGAGGCGCAGTCCGAAGCTGTCGATCTGTTCCTTCAGGCCGTCGACGAAGCCGAGGGTGACCGGGAGATCCTCGCCGTTGCGCACGACGGCGTCGCGGCCTGCCTGTTCCGTCTGCGAGAAAGGCTCGAAGATGCAGTCGAGCACGCGGAACTTGCGGGCCGATTGGCGCTCGAGCTCGGGGACGAGTCCCTCGCCGCGGAAGCGCTCGGCTCACAGCTCCTGGCCGAGACGATCCTTGGCCGGGAAGCGGCGACCAAGACGGCCGGCCGGGCGCTCGCGCTTCAGGATGCCGCAAGGAATCGTCGCGTACTAGCGCAGCCGCTGTTCAGCGCGGCCGTGCACTGGTGGTGGACGGACTCCCTGTTACAGGCCCGAGACGCGTTTCTCGAGATGCTGCGACGCTCGGGCGAACTCGGCGACGAGAGCTCCCCTCCATACGTGCTCGTCCTACTCGGTCAGGTCGAGTGCGCACTCGGCAGGCTCGAGAGCGCTCTTACTCGAGCACGCGAGGGGCAGGAGATCGCCGAGCAGTCCGGACAGCACACCCTCGTCGCGTACCACCTCGCGCTCGAGAGCCTCGTCGCCGCTCAGAGCGGCCGAGCGGACCAGGCCCGAACCGCGGCGTTGCGCGCGCTCGAGCTCGTTCCTGAGACCGGAGGCCGTCCGGCGGAGCTCGTCGCGACCGGGGCACTTGGCCATCTCGAGCTCGCGCTCGGAGACCCGGGCGCGGCTGTCGCCCGGCTCGACCCGAGCGTCCGCTACGTTCGGCGGGAGAGCATGGCCGAGCCCGCTGCTCTCGGCTTCGTCGTCGACCACATCGAGGCGTTGGTCGAGCTCGGGCGGCGGGACGAGGCTACCGAGCTACTCGACTGGTACGAGGGGAACGCGCTCAGGCTCGAGCGTGCGTCGGCGCTCGCTACCTGCTTGCGCTGTCGCGGCCTACTCGCCGCCCAGGCCGGAGAGGTCGACGCTCCGCTCGCCGCATACGCGGGCGCGCTCGAGTGGCACGCGCGGGTCGAGGTTCCGCTCGACCGCGGCCGGACGCTCCTTGCGCTCGGCGTGGCTCAGCGGCGAGCGAAGCGGCGTCGCGAGGCGCGCGAGACGCTGGAGCAGGCGCTCGCCATCTTCGAGCAGATGGGCGCAGGTCTTTGGGTCGAACGCGCCAGCGCCGAGCTCCGTCGGATCAGCGGTCGCGCGGCCTCTTCCGGAGCGCTCACACCGGCCGAGGAGCGAGTGGCGGGTCTGGTCGCCGAGGGGAAGACGAATCGCGAGGTCGCGGCGGCGCTCTTCCTCTCCGAGCGCACGGTCGAAGGGCACCTGTCACACGTCTTCGGGAAGCTCGGTGTCCGGTCGCGCACGGAACTCGCCCGCGAGCTTGCATCGTCGAGCACTCAGGTGGTCGTCGAGTCAAACACGGGGGATTTCCCCGTTTCGGGCGCGCCCTCTGCCCCCTAGCCTCGAGACAGGTGACCAAGAGGGTCACCAGGAGCAGAAGGAGGAGGAGCGATGACCCCCAAGACTTCACTCGTCACGGTTGTGGCAGTTGCCCTCGTCGCCGTCCCCGCGGCCTGGGGAAAGGGCCAGGCAATCACGGCACCTCCAGACGTCTTCGAGCGTGCCGTGGCAGCGCAGCACCGTTCGACGGCGATTGTCTCACCCGACGCAGTCGACCGCGCAGTGGCGGCAAGGCTCGCCTCGCAGTCGGCGTCGCAACCCAATCCTCGGGCCATGCTCGCGTCCGACTCGGTCCATAGCGCACTCGCCGCGAATGCGGCGACGCTCACGTCCCCCGACTCGGTCACCTCGAACGGCTCGGGCCGTGAGCTCGAGTGGCCGCAGATCGGCATCGGGTTCGGGGTGGGGATCCTGCTCGCACTCGGCCTCTTCCTGGCCATGCGCTACACGCGGATCCGCACGCTCGCGCACTGACCGCCCATTGGGGATCACCCTCGACCCATCGCCGCGACCGCCCGAAAGGGCGGTCGCGGCACTCCAGGGGTACGTTCACGAGCGATGAGCAGGAAGCCCTACCGGCGGAGTTGGTGGCGCCGAGGGCTCAACGCCTTCGTCCGCCCGCTCGCGCGGCTGGGACTCACGGGGCCGCGCACGCACCTCCTGACGGTTCCTGGTCGCAAGACGGGCAAGCTCTGGTCGACGCCGGTGTCGATCGTCGAAGACGGCGGCGAGCGGTGGCTTGTCGCGCCGTATGGCGACCGGAACTGGGTGAAGAACGCCCGCGCAGCGGGTTGGGTCGAGCTCCAGCGCGGGCGACGACGAGAACGTCTTGCCGTCGAGGAGCTGTCGCCCGAGAAGGCGATTCCCGTACTCCGGCGCTATTTCGAGCTCGGACGGGTGACGCGGTCGTTCTTCGACGTCGAGCTCGAATCGTCTGCCGAAGAGTGGCTCGCAGAGGCGTTCCGTCATCCCGTCTTTTGCTTGCGGCGAAAAGTCGCGTAACCTGAGCTGCGTCTGGGCCGTACCGGTCGTCGAGGGGGGGAGTCTGATGACGCTTTTGTTGGAGAACGACATCTTGTTGGTCGCAGCGACCGAGCTCGAGCTCTGCGGTCACCCGGGCCTCATCTGCGGCGTCGGCCCGGTCGAGGCAGCGGCGACGACGTCGAGAGAGCTCGCCGTCAGCCGTCCGCGGGCGGTGATCCACGTCGGAATGGGCGGAAGCAGAGGGCTGACACCGGGAACGGTTGTCGTGGGCTCGGAAGCGTTCTACTGCGATCTCGGTGCGGAGTTTCCGGTCGTCGATCGCATCCGAGCTGATTCCGCGCTCGTCGCCGAGGTTCAGGCTGCCGTCCCCGAGGCGGTCGTTCTCCCGATTGCCACCAGCGCGTTCGTGACTGGCTCCAAGAGGACGACGGAGACGTTCCGAGTCGAGGGAATGGAGGGATTCGGGGTACTGCGCGCCTGCCAGCTCGCCGGCGTCCCGGGCGTCGAGGTGCGCGTGGTCTCGAACGACATCGGCGAGGGAAATCGCGCTCTGTGGATGATGCGGCGCGCGCTCGAGGTGCTCGACTCCATCCTTCCGCGCCTGCCCGGCGCGGTCGTGCACCGCTAGCGGGTCGCCGTTGCCGCGGGGAGCGACCTCCGGGCGCCGGGAGCTGCCTCCGCCGCTCCCGCCCGATCAGCGGACGGTAGGTCAACTCGTCGGCGAGGCGATCCGTTTCTACGGCAAGAACCCTTGGCAGTCGCTCGCGATCGGCATCCCGGTTGCCGTGGTCAACGCGGTCGTGTGGGGGGTGCCCGGCTCAGGGCAGATCGTCGCGGCCGCGGCCGGCGCGCTCCTGATCACGCTCAGCTATGTCGTCGCCTGCTCGCTCGTGACAGAGACGCCGCTGCGAAGCCGGAACGCGGTCGTGGCGTATGCGATCGGGGTGCTGGTCTTCGCTCCTTTTCCGTTCCTCGCGGCGCTCTTCATCCTTCCAGGGCTGCTCTGGCTGTCCCTCTTCGGCCTTGCCGTGCCGGTCGCGCTGGTCGAGGGACTCGGTGTGCGCGCCGCTCTGGTGCGCGGTATTCGGCTGGCACGGGCGGATCTCGTCCACGTGCTCGGGGGCCTGGCGACGCTGGCGCTCGTGGTCTTCCTCACACAGGCCTCGCTGTTCTTCGTCCTGCGCGAGTTCGCCGAGAATACGAGGATCGCGGCGGCGACGCTCGCCTCGATTGTCGTCTCCCCGCTCGTGTTCCTCGGAGCGGCGCTCCTCTACGTCGACCAGGACGCTCGGTTACGCTCGCTCGGCAAGCGACGAGAGGAGCGACATGCCGACATATCTGATGCTCACCACGCTGACCGAAAAGGGAATCCAGACGCTCCACGCGAACCCCGACCGTCTGCGTGAGGTCAATCGCGACGTCGAGGAGATGGGGGCGAAGGTGCTCCACCAATGGGCCGCGCTCGGAACGTACGACTTCGTAAACATCGTCGAGGCGCCCGATGACGTGACCATCGCCAAGGTGTCCGTCGCGCTAGGAGCGCGGGGGAGCGCGAAGCTCGAGTCGCTGCCGCTTATCTCCGTGGACGAGCTCCTGAAGAGCCTCGAGTAGAGGCGGCCGCGGGTGCTGATCTGTCCTGCGTGCGGGGAGGAGAACCCCGAGCGGGCACGGTTCTGCCTCGCGTGCGGCGGGTCGCTCGTGGTTGCGGCTCCGGTCGGTGAGGAGCGCAAGGTCGTGTCGGTGCTCTTCGTCGACCTCGTCGGCTTCACGAGCCGCTCCGACCGTGCCGATCCGGAGGATGTCCGGGCGACGCTGCGCCCGTACCACGAGCGTGTGAAGGCCGACATCGAGCGCTTCGGCGGCACGGTGGAGAAGTTCATCGGTGACGCTGTGATGGCGGTCTTCGGCGCTCCCGTGGCGCACGAGGACGACGCCGAGCGCGCCGTGCGGTCCGGGCTCCGAATCCTCGACACGATCGAGGAACTGCGCTCCGAGGGCCTAGAGATCTCCGTGCGCGCAGCCGTCACCACCGGCGAGGCGGTCGTCGCACTCGGAGCGCGACCGGAGCGCGGGGAAGGCATCGTGACAGGCGACGTCGTCAACACCGCGGCCCGGTTGCAGTCGGCCGCACCGGTCGGAGCGGTGCTCGTGGACGAGGCGACGATGCGCTCCACCGAGAGCGCGATCACGTTCGAGTCGCTCGAGCCGGTCGAGGCAAAGGGGAAAGTCGATCCGATCCCGGTCTGGCGCGCGATTCACGCGCGGAGCCGCGTCGGCCAACCGGAGGCGGCGACTCACACGCCCTTCGTCGGACGCGAGCACGAGCGCAGATTGCTGCTCGAGACCTTCCTTCGGGCAGAGCGCGAGTCGTCGGTTCAGCTCGTCACCGTCGTCGGCGAGCCGGGAATCGGCAAGAGCCGCCTCGTCACCGAGCTTCGTGCAAGTCTCGACGACCGGCCCGAGCTCACCACGTGGCGTCACGGGCGCTGCCTGCCGTACGGGGAGGGAATCACGTTCTGGGCGCTCGGCGAGATCATCAAAGCAGAGGCGGGAATCCTCGAGTCGGACGACCAGCACGTCGCCGCGTCCAAGCTCGACGAGGCCGTCGCAGGTCTCTTCCCGGATGAGTCGGAGCGCGCATGGTTCGGCTCGCGGCTCGGGCCGCTGGTCGGTGCCGGGGGCGACGGAGCGGCGGTCGGGCGGGAGGAGGCGTTCACCGCCTGGCGGCGGTTCCTGGAGGCGATGGCCGTGCGAAGACCGTGTGTACTCGTCGTCGAGGACCTCCACTGGGCCGATGGAGCGCTGCTCGAGTTCCTCGAGCACCTTCTCGAGTGGAGTATGCCCGTGCCCGTGTTCCTCCTGTGCACCGCACGCCCCGAGCTCTTCGAGCGGCAGTCGAGCTGGGGAGGCGGAAAGCGCAACGCGACCACGATCTCGCTCGCTCCCCTCTCGACGGAGGAGTCCGGCCGGCTCCTGCAGGTCCTCCTCGACCGCACGCTCCTTCCCGCCGAGACGCAGTCCGTGCTCCTGGAGCGGGCCGGGGGGAACCCGCTTTATGCCGAGCAGTTCGCCCGCATGCTCGCCGAGCGCGGCAGCGTCGAGGATCTCACGGTGCCGGAGACGGTCCAAGCCTTGATGGCCGCGCGCCTGGACACGCTCCGGCCCGAGCTCAAAGCGCTCGTCCACGATGCCGCCGTCGTGGGTCGGGTCTTCTGGAGCGGTGCCGTGGCAGCGGTCGGTGGACGAGAGCGTGACGAGGTTCGACGCAACTTGAACGAGCTGGTACGCCGCGAGTTCGTCCGTCCGGTGCGCGTTTCGTCGATCGAAGGTGAGGACGAGTTCTCGTTTTGGCACGCGCTCGTCCGCGACGTCGCCTACCAGCAGATTCCGCGATCGCCCCGCGCCGAGAAGCACGCGGCGGTGGCTGACTGGGTGGAGGCGACCGCCGAGGAGAGGCTCGAGGACCACGCCGAGATCCTCGTTCACCACTACGGCCAGGCGCTCGAGCTCGTTAAGGCCGCAGGTGACGAGCGGCCGGACATCGAGGAGAAGCTGGTGCGGTTTCTCCTGCTCGCCGGGGACAGGGCGACACAGCTCGATACCGAGGCAGCGGAAGCGTATTACCGTCGTGCGCTCGAGCTCTCCGAGCACGACGAGCGGGCCCGAGCAATCGCGCTCTCGAAGCTCGCTCCCGTGCTCGGTCAGCGTGGCGACGTCGACGAGAGTCGCGCGGCGACGGAGACGGCGATCGCGAGCTTTCGCGCGCTCGATCCACACGCCGCGGGGGTGGCGATGCGGTACCTGGCGACGGCGCTTTGGGCTCAAGGCGAGTTGGCAAGGTCTCGCGAGCTCGAGCTCGAGGCGATCTCCATTCTCGAGCGGGAGCCGGGATCTGACCTCGTCTCGGTGTACGGCAGCGCCGCACATCGTGCCGCCCTTGCCGGTCGCTTCGACGATGCTGCGCCACTCCTCGAGAAGGGCCTGGCTATCGCGGCCGATCTTGGCATCGAGGACGTCATTTCGCTCGTGGAGGCGAGGGCGACGGTCCGCGGGTACGCGGGCGATCCGGGGTGCATCGACGACCTTCGCGAAGCTCGTGATCTCGGTCTCCGCCTGGGGCTGGGGCGCGCCACGGCGGTGTCCATGAACAACCTCGCGGACGCGACGGCTTGGTTCGAGTCCCTGCAAGCGGGACGGGAGATGTGGGATGAAGGGATTGCCTTCGCGCGCGCCCGCGGACTCACCTACGCGGAGATGTGGTGCCGGGGCGAGCAGCTTCGCGCGCTCTACCACCTGGGGAGCTGGGAAAAGCTGGAGCGAGACGCCGACGAGGTCGTGCGCTGGGTCGAGGAGCACGGCGGCGGGCAGCTCGAGGTGTTCGCGCACATCCACCTCGCCGAGGTGCTCGTGCACCGCGGATCGTTCGCTGAAGCGGGAGGACACGTAGTCGCGCTCCTGCCACGGGCACGCGAGAGCGGCGATCCACAGGTCCTCGTGCCGGGCCTTGCCACCGCTGCGCTCGTCGCGTCAGCGCAGATGGAGGTAGCCACAGCTCTGGAGCGCGTGTCCGAGCTCGAGAGCCTCACACGGGGCGGCGCGCCGACATGGCGCTCGCTGTGCCTGGCTTGGCCTGCACGGATCGCGGCAGCGGCCGGCGATCTCGAGCTCGCGGAGGCGTTCCTCGACGGCTCGGAGCATGCGTCGGCCTGGGACGGCTGTGCACGCCCGGCAGCGCGAGCGACAATCGCCGAAGCGCGAGGGCTATTGGACGACGCGGCCACGCTCTATCGGGAGGCAGCGGAGCGCTGGGGCGAGTACGGCAGCGTCGTCGAGCAGTCCTACGCCCTTCTCGGACTCGGCCGCTGCGGCGACGCGAATGCCCTGCGGGAGGGGCAGGCGATCTTCGCAGGGCTCGGCGCCTCGCCGGTCATGGCGCAGGCTGCGTAGGTCTAAAGCGCGAGAAATCCGGTCTTGCGCTGCTCGACCTGAAGCGGGCTCGCCGGGAGCCCCGTCTTCGGCTCCATGTTGAACGCGCGCGGGGCCACGTCGTTGGGCGTGCTGGGATGGAAGAGCGAGGCCAGGAGTTGGATCTGGCCCCTACCGGGCCCCAGCTCCCACTGGCCTCCGCCGTACGCGCCGATCCCCTGCGCCTCGCAGTAGTCGTACGCCGCGAAGAGCCGCTCGACCGAGCCGAAGCGGGACGGCTTCACGTTCACGGTTTTCGGCGGCCAGGGCAGGCCTTCGATGTCCTCGACCGAGTGGATGATCGCGTCCCATGTGACGCGATCACGATGCGGATCGAGGACGTTCTCCGTTTCCGGCGTCAGGCCTGGATCCTCGAGCCACGCATCCGGGAGCGCCTCGGCGACCCGTTGATAGAGCGCGGCGTCGGGCGGCGAGTCGACGGTCGTGCCGCGGTACTGGCCTTTGAAGTCGACCGAGTCGACCGCTCCGGTGGCGGCTAGCTCCTCGATCAGCTCGTCCGACCACTCCGGATTTGCGTCGAGCTTGAAGCGCAGCTTCGGGTAGAGGCCGAGCCAGGAATGGAAGCGCTCCGTCGAGGGAGGGGATCCCAGGCCCATCGAGACGACGAACGCAACGGGCTGCGGTTCGCGTCCCACGGCTTTGCCGAGAGAGACTCCGGCCTGACGCAATGCAAGATCGAGCGCCGCGCTCTCGTACGCCCAGCGACGGTAGTCCCAGTACACATGCTGCTCCGGCTCTTGGGGGAAGAGCGGAAGCGTGCCCAGGTGCTGGGAGAACGTGTGCAGCGTCCATGAGCCGGCCAGCGGGAACACGGGGCCGAGCTTCTGCGAGAAATCGTGCTCCTCGCCGTGGTAGGTGACGTCCTCGCCGATCCCTTCTTCGCCTCCACTGCGCAAGTGGACGACCGTCGTCTTGCGGAGGAAGTCGCTTCGCGCCTGCAGCTCCAGACCTTCGAGAGTGTAAGCCTCGATCTCGAGCGACAGCTCCTTGACGTCGTCGTAGAGGCTCACAAGGCGGCGAAGGCTACCGCGGTCTCGCCTGCCAGCCGCGCGTTCTCGACGATCAGCGCGCGGTTGACCTCGCGCGTTCGGCCGCCGCTCCGCTCGTGGAGGAACGACAGCACGAACGGTGTCACCGCCTGTCCCGACACGCCCGCGGCCGCTGCCTCGCACAAGGCCGATTCGATCAGGTTCTCGACGTCCAGGCTCTCGGGCGGGGGGTTGGCGAGCAGGAGGCCCGCGCCCCCGAGCGCCCAGTGCGCCCACGCGATCTGCGCGGCCTCGGCTGCTTCCTCGACCCGCTGCGGCACGGGCGGCCCACCTTCTGCCGAGTAGAAGAGTGGCAGCGTGTCCGTGCGGAAGCCGAGCACCGGCACGCCGACCGACTCCAGGAGCTCGACTGTCGCGGGCACGTCGAGAAGCGATTTCACGCCGGAGGAAACGACAAGCGCGGGCGTCCGCGAGAGAGCGGGAATGTCGGCGGACACGTCCAGCGGAGAGGGGAACCCGCGGTGCACTCCGCCGATCCCACCTGTGCCGAGAAACGGAATGCCGACCCATCCTGCCACCGCCAGCGCGCCGCCAACGGTCGTTGCGCCGACAGCGCCTTGCACGGCGCACGCCGCAAGGTCGCGCGGGCCCGCCTTGCGCGCCTCCGGCGTGAAACGCTCGAGCTCGCTCGGCCCGAGGCCTACGCGGATGCGGCCGTCGAGCACCCCGATCGTCGCCGGCGCCGCCCCGGCCGAGCGCACCGCGGCCTCACTCGCGAGACTGACCTCGACGCCGTCCGGCGCGGGGAAGCCGTGCGCGACCAGCGTGGTCTCGAGTGCGACGACCGGCCCGCCTGCGTCGAGCGCGTCGCGTACTTCCTCGGCGATGTCGACCAGCGGATCCACGGGCGGCAGGCTACGGCATCGTTCCGAGGCGCTGCACGCACCTGGCGGCGGCCTCCAGAGCGAGCCCGGGCCCTCCGACGATCCATCCGGCGGCGAGCGCGTCTCCCGCTCCCGTCGTGTCGACGACGCGTTCGACGGGCAGGGCGGGGAGATCGTTCTCGCCGAAGGAGCAGCCGCGAGCTCCCCGCTTCACGATCCAATGCGTGTCCGGGAGCAGCTCACCGAAGATCTCCAACTCGGACTCATTGGCGAAGACGACGTCAGGCGCGACCGTCGCCACCGCGTCTCGAAACTCCGCTGCCCCGGCCTCGCGGATCGCGCTCCAAGTCGCGAGATCAACGCTGATTTCGGCACCTTGCGTGCGGCCGAGCTCGACGGCAATCAGCGCCGCGCTTCGCGTCGGCTCGCGAAGGAGCGCGTAGCCGGACACGAAGAGGTGGTTGCAGCCCTCGAGCCAGACGGGGTCGATCTCCTCCGGACGAAGCGTCGCAGCCGCTCCCCGATCGGCTGCCATCGAGCGCTCGCCGTCGGGCGAGACAAGCGCGCAGATGACTCCGTTTCGTCCCTCGATAGGACCGAGAACCTCGACTCCGACGGCTTCGAGTCCGGCGAGCGCCAGCCGTCCCGGCTCGTCGTTCCCACGCTTGCCGAGAAACCGCGCGCGCGCGCCGAGCGCCGCCGCCCACGCCGCGACGTTGGCCGCCTGTCCGCCAGGGGAGAGCTGGATCTCCGCATTCGTGTCGCCCCCGCTCGAGAGCGGGCCGGCGAGCCGGACGACTACATCGAGCGTGAGATCGCCAACGGTGCAGACAACCATCGCGTGGATCGTAAGATCTGCTCATGGACGGCGTTGAGCGACGCGGCTGGTTCCGTACCTTCGTTCTCGGCAGTGTCGTGGGCGCCTCCGCGGCGCTTGCAGCGGGCTCGCGGCGGCGGCGTATCCAACGGCGGCGCGGCCGTCCTCGCGGGCTCGCCGCGTTCGAGAGCGCGCCCTGCTATCTGGAGCTCATCGACGCGGACCGCGAGTCACCTGCGGTTCAGGACGCCAATCTCCGACCAAGCCTCTAGCCTTTTCGCCTAGTGCCGATCTACGAGTACCGTTGCCCGAACGGGCACACCTTCGAGGTCTTCCAGAAGATGGCCGAAGCGCCGATTGAGCTCTGCGTGACCTGCGGTAAGGGCCCGGTGGAGAAGATCCTCTTCCCGGTCGCCGTGCACTTCAAGGGATCGGGCTTCTATTCGACCGACTACGGCCGCAGGGGGAAAGACAAGGACGGGGATTTCGCCGCAGCCGACAAGCCCACGGACAAGGTCAAGCCGGCGGAGAAGGCCCCCGCCAGCGAGAAGAAGACATCTCCGCCTCCGAGCGACTAGCGAGCTAACGTCGAGTGCAGCCGGCGCCGTAGGGCGTGCCCTTGGGCGGCGCCAGCGGAGCCGTGCGGCGCACGAACATCGAGATCACGGCCACGTTGTCCTCGGACCCGAGCAGGACCGACTCGCCGCCGAAGGACGACGGATCTCCGCCGAGCCGGCAGTGGAGTGACCTGCTCGAGTCCGCGCGGAACCGGACCCAGGCGAGCTGGGCGAGTTCCCAGGCCGACAGATCGGTGACGAGCGGCGCGGCCAGCGAGTCGCCGATGAACGGAAGCCGGACGAACGTCCCAGGACCGGCGATTTTGTCGCCGACGGCATCTGCGACTGCCTGCTGGCGGCTGCCACGGGTCAGGTCGTTGTCTGCCGCGTTGTTTTGGTTGGTACGAATCCGTGCGTAGACGAGTGCCCGCCTGCCGTCCAAGTGCTGCGTCCCTTTCGCGAAGCGCCAACCCGCCCATTCGCGGCAGCGCGCCGGCTTGTATGGGCAGTCGAACTTGTTCGAAAGGATCGGCTTCGGCACGTTCACATCGACCCCGCCGAGTGCGTCGATGAGCTCGCGAAAGCCGTCGAAGTCGAAGACGGCGACGTGATGAATCGAGAGCCCGGTCAGCCCGCGCACCGTCGCGAGCGTGAGCGCCGGCCCGCCGATCTGGTTCGCCGCATTGATTCTGCCCGAGCCATAACCGGGGATGTCGACACGCAGGTCTCGCGGGATGGACAGGTAGGAGAGCCGGTGCTTTCCGGGATCCGTGCGCAGGAGCAGGAGCGAGTCCGAGCGCCGCGCGTCGCCGCGGCCGGGAGCCTTGCCCCCATCCGTTCCGATGACAAGGATCGTGGCCGGGTCGGAGAGGAGTGATCCGTCATGTTCGGCCAGCCGAGCTTCCGCGCGGCGTGGAAGACGCTGGTTGGCCTCGTCGATCCCGCTTGCGAAGGACAGGTAGCCGAGCACTCCCCAGACGACGCTGAGCGCGAGCAGGCCCACGATGCCCAGAACGATCCAGAGACCCCATCGCCGGCGACGGGGTGGCTTCTCCTGCCCGCGCGCAGGTTCGGCAGCCGCTCGTCGGCCCTTGTCGAGAGGGACTCTGCCCTTGACGCGGCCACCGCGGTACCGTCGGTAGGGCTTTTCTCCCTCGGCCATTCGGGGCGCTATGGTAGCCCGCGGCCGTGGCCACTCCCCTCGTCATCGGAGTCGACGTTGGCGGGACGAAGATCCGCTCCGGCGTCGTCGACCGGGAGGGAGCGATCCATACGCGATATGAGGCCGGGAGCCCGGGGACCTCGGAGGAAGACGTGCTGCGGGCGCTCGACGGCGCGGTCGAGGAGGTCCTCGAGGAGACGATAGGGGCGATCGGGTTCGGCGTTCCGGCGAACCTCGATCGCCGCACGGGACGCGTCCTCCGCGCGACCAACCTGCCGTTCGACGACTTCGATCTCGCCGGGCACGCGCGCGAGCGCTTCGGCCTTCCCGTCGGCGTTGAGAACGACGCGAACGCGGCGACGTTGGCCGAGTGGAAGCTCGGCGCGGGGCGGGGAACCTCGAACCTCGTTCTGCTCACGCTCGGGACCGGCGTCGGCGGCGGCATGATCCTCGACGACCGCATGTATCGGGGGTGGGCCGAGATCGGGCACATGGTCGTCTCGGCGAACGGGCCCCCTTGTCAGGGCAACTGTCATGGCCACGGGCATGTGGAGGCGCTGTGCTCCGGGACGGCGGCAGACCGCGCGGCGCAGGAGCTCTGGGGGCCGGATGCGGACGCGCGAATGCTGGTCGAGCGAGCTCGGGAGGGGGACGGTGCGGCGCGAGCTCGTCTGGCCGAGATCGGCAGGTTTCTCGGGGCTGCGATCGGTTCCCTCGCGAATCTCTTCGATCCGGAGCTCGTCCTCATCGGTGGGGGCTTCGGCGAGGCGGCGGGCGAGCTCGTTCTCGGACCCGCACAAGAGGCGGCTCGCCGGGAGGCGCTCGCACCCGCCGATGCGACGATCCGAGTGCTTCCCGCCGAGCTCGGGGGCGACGCGGGCCTGGTCGGAGCCGGGCTGATCGGCTTCGAGGCTCTCGACGGAGCCCGGTAGGCGACGCTCGGTGCCGCTAGCGGTCTGCGCCACCCCGATCGGGAATCTCGACGACATCACGCTCCGCGTGCTCGCGGAGTTGCGTGAGGCCGATCTCGTTCTCTGCGAGGACACCCGGCACACGCGCGTTCTGCTCCGGCGACACGGGATCGAGGCGCGGGTTCTCAGCTACCACCGGCACAACGAGGCGGCGCGGACGGACGAGATCGTCACCCGACTGAAGTGTGGAGAACGAGTCGCACTCGTGTCCGATGCGGGTCTCCCAGGCGTCAACGACCCTGGGGCACGGCTCGTGGCGGCGGCCGTGGCGACGGCGATACCCGTCACGGTGCTGCCAGGGCCGTCCGCCGTCGAGACCGCCGTCGTTGCGAGCGGACTTGTGACGGGTCGCTATCAGTTCCTCGGATACCTGCCGCGGCGCGCTCGAGAGCTTCAGGTGCTCGCCGAGGAGGTCGCCCACTGGCCGCACGCGATCGTCGCGTTCGAGTCGCCCCGTCGGCTGCCGGCGTCACTGGCGGCGCTCGCTCGGCGGATGCCCACGCGCCCGTCGGCCGTGTGCCGAGAGCTGACGAAGCGCTTCGAGGAGGTAGTGCGGGGGACGCTGAGTGAGCTCGCCGACCGCTTCGGCGAGCCGCCCAAGGGCGAGGTCACGATCGTTCTCGGGGAGGTTGCCGACCGGCGCCCGGACGGAGCAGCGGGGATCGACGACGGCGCCCTGACAGCGGTTGCCGAGCTCGTCGTGGCCGGAATCCCGCGGCGACAAGCGGTCGATCTCGTCGCGCGCCTCACCGGAGCACCGCGGAACGCCCTCTACCGCTCCTCTCTGTAACAACTCTGTCAATTGCGTTGTCCCTCTCCGAGGGAGCCGCTACTCTCGACTGGTGTTTGCTTTTCGGGCAACGAAAACGCTTACGATCGTCTTGTCAGCGACCGCGTGGACGCTCACCACCGCGTCGGGCGCCCAAGCTTGGGCCTGGCCGGCGGACGGCGACGTCCTCCGTGAGTTCTCGCTCGGCGACAACCCCTATGCGGGCGGACAGCACCGAGGTGTCGACGTCGCTCTCGGCGGCACTCGAATGGTTCGTGCCCCCGTCTCCGGCAAGGTTGCATTCGCCGGGCAGGTTCCGACGAGCGGGCTCACGGTCACCATCCTCGCCGCGGATGGTCACAAGGTCTCGTTGACCCATCTCGGGCCGCTCCTTGTGAAGCGCGACGAACTTGTGGCGGAGGGCGGCTCGGTGGCCGAGGCGGGTCCGTCCGGCACCGTCGAGCACGAGGTTCCCTACGTCCACCTGGGGGTCAGGATCGGCGACGAAGGCACGTACGTGGATCCGCTGTCCCTGCTTCCGCCGCGGGCTGCCCCCATACCTCCCCCGGCGTCCGCGGCGCCGCCCGCACCAGCTCCGCCGCCCGCGACTCCGCCGCCGGCTCCCGAGCTGCCCACCGCAGCGGCGCCGCCGGTCACGGTCTCGGAGACAGCACCCGCTCCCATGTCTACTCCGATTGCGACTTCTGCTCCGGCTGCGGCTTCGGCGCCTGAGGAAGCGCGGATGCCCGCTGCCGGCGAGCCTGCCGACGCTCCTGAGGTGCGGAGTGGGCTGGTTGCGGACACCGCTGCCGAGACCAGATCTACTCGCACGAAGCCGAGCTCTGCGCGCCGGCAGGTGAAGACTTCCGGCGCACGGCGAATTGCCGATGCGACCGTTTCGGTGTTCGGGGTTCACTCCGCGGCCGCCCGATCGAGTGAGCGGCGCGCATCGCGCGCTACAAGTCCGAGTGTCTTGGCGTCCGCGGAGAACGTGTCCACGCGCACCTCGCGCCCGGACGTGCTCCGTGTCGCCGATGCGTCATCCGAGCGCGGTGATCGACACACTGTCGAGGGCTCGCCACCGAAAGCAGCGCGCCGGCCGGAGACGACTGCAGGGAGTCACGCGCGCCGGTTGGTCGGGTTTGTCGCCGGCGCGCTTGTCGCCCTCGTGACCCTTGTCGGCTCTGGGCACGGTCTTCGGCGGGGTCTCCGAAAACGACTCCATATCATTGACGCCCATGATCTGGACGAGCTCCCGACGGAAGATCCTGGTTGCGGTCGCGTGGCCGTACGCGAGCGGCCTGCGCCACATCGGCCATGTGGCGGGCTTCGGAGTTCCGTCGGACACGTTCGCCCGCTATCACCGATTACGCGGCAACGACGTCCTGATGGTCAGCGGAACGGACGAGCACGGCACGCCGGTCATGGTCGCGGCGGACGCCGCAGGCGAGTCGCCGCGTGAGACCGCAGAGCGATTCAACCAGCTCATCCGCGAAGACCTGCGCGACCTCGGGCTCTCCTACGACCTCTTCACCCGGACGACCACCGCCAATCACTACCGCGTCACCCAGGATCTCTTTCGCACGCTCCATCGCAAGGGCTACATCGTCGAGCAAGAGACGCTCGGCGCGTTCTCCGCCTCCACTGGACACACGCTCCCCGACCGCTACATCGAGGGCACCTGCCCCATCTGCGGCTTCGAGAGCGCCCGTGGCGACCAGTGCGACAACTGCGGGAACCAACTCGATCCCATCGACCTGATCGACCCGCGTTCACGGATCGACGGAACGACACCGGTCTTCAAGAAGACGAAGCATCTCTTCCTCGACCTGCCGGCGTTCAAGGATCAGCTCACTGAGTGGATCGAGTCACAAAACGACTGGCGGCAGAACGTCAGGCGGTTCTCGCTCAACTTCGTCAAGAAGCTGAAGCCGCGTGCCATCACCCGCGATCTCGACTGGGGAGTGCCTATCCCCCTCGAGGGTTACGAGAACCAGGAGGACAAGCGGATCTACGTCTGGTTCGACGCGGTGATCGGCTACCTCTCTGCGTCCATCGAATGGGCCGCGAACCAGGGCACGCCGGACGCCTGGCGCGAGTGGTGGCAGAGTCCGGAGGCGGAGCACGCCTACTTCATGGGGAAGGACAACATCGTCTTCCACACCGTGATCTGGCCGAGCACGCTTCTCGGTTACGGCGACGACGGCGCATACGGCGCCGGACAGGGCAACCTGCGGCTCCCGGACAACATCGTCTCTAGCGAGTTTCTGACCATGGAGGGCAAGAAGTTCAGCTCGAGCCGAGGGCTCGAGATCCTCATACGCGACTTCCTGAGCCGCTACGACGCCGATGCCCTGCGCTACTACCTGTCTATCGCTGGTCCCGAGACCCAGGACACGGACTTCACCTGGTCCGAGTTCGTCCGCCGGAACAACGACGAGCTCGTTGCGACCTGGGGCAACCTTGTCAACCGCACGCTTCAGAGCGCGTACAAGAACTTCAAAGCGGTGCCCGAGCCGGGGGCGCTCGCGGAAGCCGACACCGAGCTCCTCGCCGCAATCGGCCATGGCTTCGAAACCGTCGGATCCCTGATCGAGGCGGCGCGGTTCAAGAACGCGCTGCAAGAGGTCATGCGGCTTGCTGGGCTCGGCAACCAGTACGTCACCGAGCAGGCGCCGTGGACTCTCCTGGAGAGCGATCGCCAGCGCATGGGCACGATTCTCTACGTCGCGCTCAAGGCGATCGACAGCCTGAAGGTGCTGCTCACTCCCTTCCTCCCTTTCTCGGCGCAGCGGTTGCACGAGCTCCTCGGGCACGAGGGGACGATCGCGGGACCGCTCGAGTTCCGGACGATTGCGGAGGAAGACGGAGAGGAGCACGTCGTCCTCACGGGTGACTACGAGAGCTGGGTGGGCCGCTGGGAGCCGAGCAAGCTCCCTCCCGGGCAGGCGTTGCTCGAGCCGGTCCCGCTCTTCGTGAAGCTTGACGCGGACAAGGTCGTCGCCGACGAGCTCGCGCGGATGGAAGCCGCAGCGACGGCGTGACCGATTCGCACGCGCATCTCGACGCGTGCGAGGAGCCAGGCGCGGTCGTGGAGCGCGCCGCCGCGGCAGGGGTGACCCGAATCGTCACGATCGGCACCGGAATCGAGTCCTGTCGCGCTGCTCTCGCGCTCGCTGACGAGCACGACGGCGTCTTTGCCGCGCTCGGCATCGATCCCCACCAAGCCGCGACGAAGGAGGCAGCGCGGCTCGACCACCTGCGTGAGCTTCTCTCCCACTCGAAAGCGGTCGCAGTCGGCGAGACCGGCCTCGACAACGTGAAGCTCTACGCGACCCCGTCCGAGCAGCGCCGGTTGTTCGACGCGCAGCTCGCGCTTGCCTCCGGTCTCGACCTCCCGGTCGTCGTCCACAGCCGCGAAGCGGCCGCCGACACTGCATCCGCGCTGGAAGGCTTCGTCGGGCCAGTCATCCTCCATTGCTTCTCCTCGCCCGACCTGCTGCCGGCCGCCCTCGAGCGCGGGTACTACGTCTCCTTCGCGGGGAACGTCACGTATCCGAAGGCCGGTGATCTCCGCGCTGCCGCCGCGGAGGTGCCTCAGAACCGGATACTCGTGGAGACCGACAGCCCGTACCTCTCCCCGCAGCCGGTGCGAGGGCGCCCGAACGAGCCCGCTCATGTGGTCCACACCGTCGCGGCGCTCGCCCTGGTTCGCGGCGAGGAGCAGGACGAGCTCGCCACGGCCACGCACGCGAACGCTGCCGCTGCCTTCCACCTGGAATGACGGTCACGCCGAAGAAGAGGCTGGGCCAGCACTTCCTCGTGGACGAGAACATCCTCGGCGTCATCGGCCGGCTCGCCGCGCTCGACCCGGAGGATGTCGTGCTCGAGGTCGGCCCTGGCCTGGGAGTCTTGACCCGCCACCTCGCGGACCGTGTCGCGATTGTCCATGCAATCGAGCTCGACCGCTCGCTCGAGGAGCCACTCAAATCCGTGCTCGAGGGACGGGACAACGTGCGACTCCTGCTCGGCGACGCGCTCACACTCGACCTCACCTTGCTCCGGCCTCAGCCGACCAAGCTCGTCGCCAATCTCCCGTACAACATTGCCACGCCGCTCGTCGTGGAGAGCCTCGATGGGATTCCGTCGATTGAACGCTGGTGCGTGATGGTGCAGCGAGAGGTCGCCGAGCGGTTCTTCGCTTCGCCGCGGACGAAGGCCTACGGGGCCGTTTCCGTGCTGGTGCAGCTCCGGACGCGCAAGGTCGGCTTTCACGCGGTCCCGCCGACGGTCTTCAAGCCCCGGCCCCGTGTCGAATCCGCACTTGTCGCCTTCGAGCGCGTCGACGGTTCCTCGCTCGATCCGGTGCGACCGATCGTAAATGCCGCCTTCGCGCACCGGCGAAAGACGCTGGCGAACTCCCTCGCGCTCTCCGGTCTCGCGACCCGCGCGGAAGCCGAGAAAGCGCTCGCCGAGATCCGCAAGCCGCTAGGAGCCCGCGCCGAGGAGCTCACGCCGCGAGATTTTGTCGGACTCGCGGACGCGCTCCGATGACGCAGATGCGCGCGCCGGCGAAGATCAACCTATCGCTCGTCGTGGGGCCCGTTCGTCCAGACGGCAAACATCAGGTCGCGACCGTTCTGCAGGCGCTCGACCTTTGCGACGACATCGAGCTCGCGCCTGCCGAGACCCTCGCGGTCGAGGGGTTTCCAGAGGACACGATCGTGCATGACGCTTTGGTTCGGCTCGCCGCGGTCGCCGGCGTCGCGCCGAGTTGGCGCGTGCGGATCGAGAAGCGCATCCCCGTTGCCGCCGGGCTGGGGGGTGGAAGCTCGGATGCCGCGACCGCGCTCACATTGGCGAATGCGACTCTCCCGACGGCTCTTTCGGATGACGAGTTGCAGACCCTTGCCGCCGGCGTCGGCGCGGACGTGCCGTTCTTCCTCCAAGCCGGTACGCAGCTCGGCACGGGCGACGGATCCGATCTGTCTCCACTCGATCTGCCGACGGACTATGTGGCTTTGCTGGTCACGCCCGATGGAGCGGACAAGGAATCGACCGCAGCGATGTATCACCGGTTCGACGAGCGTCAGGGCGCCGGAGGATTCGAGGAACGCCGGTCGCGTCTCCTCCATACGCTCGAGCAGGTGACGGAAGCGAGAGACCTCGCAAAGCTTCCCGGAAACGATCTCGCGTCATCCCCGGTCGCACGAGATCTGGAAGCGCTCGGCGCCTTCCGCGCAGATGTCACGGGCGCAGGTCCTGTGGTGTACGGGCTCTTTGGGAAGTCCGAGATTGCGGAGCAAGCTGCCTCGGTTCTGCGCGAGGTCGCGGGCACGTGGCTGGTGCATCCACTCGAGCGATCGTGACCTTCGGCGGCGAATGGCAAGATGGGCAGGCTCTGGGGCGTGGCCAAGTGGTAAGGCAACGGGTTTTGGTCCCGTGATCCCAGGTTCGAATCCTGGCGCCCCAGCCACGATGCCCCAGAAGGACAACTCGAGGCTCGGCGCAGTCGTAATGGCGGCCGGGCTCGGCACGCGGATGCGCTCGTCCACTCCGAAGCACCTTCACCCGCTGCTCGGTCGGCGGATGGTGGACTGGGTTCTGCAGACGGCGCGCGAGCTCGAGGTCGACCCGCTCGTCGTCGTAGCCGCGCCCTCCACCGCGGACGCCTTCGACGGCGTCGCCGTCGCGGTGCAGGAGAAGCCGCTCGGGACCGGAGACGCAGTCAAAAGCGCGAGGGGCGCTCTCGAGGGCGTCGAGGAGGTCCTCGTGCTCTCCGGCGACACGCCGCTCTTGACATCCGCGTTGCTGCGGGAGCTGCTCGAGACGCACCGGCGCGAGGCCGCATGGGCAACCGTGCTCTCGTTCGAGCCTGAGGATGCTCGG
>Ga0136632_10000071_pt1 | contig 22162 bp, 23 predicted proteins | sample AntDrymUQ6112106_2_FD_104670 | JGI IMG/M metagenome (GOLD analysis project Ga0136632, IMG submission 104670) | Polar desert sand microbial communities from Dry Valleys, Antarctica - metaG UQ611 (21.06) | ecosystem: Environmental > Terrestrial > Soil > Desert | place: Antarctica: Dry Valley...
CGCCACGCGTGAGATCGTCTCGATGAAAGCCTTCGCCGGTAATTCGAGCCGCTTGGCGCCGTCCGCGCTCGGCAACTTGGGGAAATCGTCGAGTGGAAGCGTGCGCAGTCGGAAGGTCGAAGACCCGCCGGAGAGCTGGACCTCCTGGTCGGCGGTGAGATGTTCGAGCTCAACCTCCTCGGCACCGAACGAGCGCGCGACGTCGAGCAACAATCGCCCCGGGACGATCACGCGCCCCTCACTCACAATCTTGACTGGAAGCTCGACCTGGAGTCCGAACTCCATGTCGGTGGCGCGCAAGCGAAGCCGTCCGTCGGCGGTCTCAATCGAGACGCCAGAGAGCGTTTGAATCGTCGTCCGGGACGAGATCGCACGCGTGGCGACACCCAGCGCACTGACGAGGTCCGTCCTTGGAATGGAGATCTTCATCTAGTTCTTTCTTGTACTGACAGGGGTCGCGGACATGCTGATAGCTTGTGACACTCCCAGAGGGGGCGTGCGATCGAACCTGTGGATGCGCTTGTGCGCAAGCGGTCGATTCTCGCAGCGATATCGGTTGGACGCACTGTCAGCCCAACTCACGGCGGAGTTCGGCGATCGTGGTGCGGACATCCTCGTCGCGTTCGAGTTGCGCTCGAACTCGTGTTTCAGCGTGACCGACGGTCGAATGGTGCCGCCCGCCGAAGGCCCGCCCGATCGCCGGCAGGCTGGCGTCGGTCGTCTCGCGGGCGAGGTACATCGCGAGCTGGCGCGGCCGCGCCAGTGCGGGGCGGCGATCGTGGGCGATCAGATCGCTCGGTAAGATTCCGAATCGCTCGGCGACGACCGCTTGGATGCGCTCGAAGGGCCCGGACGCCGGCGTGCTCTCGAGTTGTCCGACCGCTTCGCGAATCAGGGCCGGGGAAGGTTCGGTGTGGAGCAGCGAGCAGCGCGCGACTACGCGTACGAGCGCGGCCTCCAAGCTGCGCACGCTGCCCGAGACCTGCCGCGCTATCTCGTCGAGCGCCCGGTCGTCGAGCAAGGTGATCGCATCGTCGGCTGCGCGTTTGCGTAGGATCGTGCGGCGTACGCTGAGGGCCGGCGGTGTGAGCTCGGCCACGAGCCCGGATCCGAAGCGCTCGCGCAGGCGATCTTCGAAGTCGTCGAGATCGCTGGGTCGGTTGTCGCTCGTGAACACCAGCTGGCGCCCAGACTCGTAGAGCGCGTTGAATGTGTGGAAGAGCTCCTCCTTGGTCTTCGTCTTGGCTGCCAGGGCGTGAACGTCGTCGAAGAGCAGCACGTCGACGTCTCGAAAGCGCCGCCGAAACGGCCCGGCGTCGCCGTGTCTGACGGCGTCCACGAACGCCGCGGTGAAGGCCTCGCCGGTTGCGTAGCGGACCTCGAGGTCATTCCCGTAACGACGCACATAAGTGCCGATCGCCTGCAGCAGGTGAGTCTTCCCGAGACCCGGCGGACCACAGAGGAACAACGGGTTGTAGGCCTGCGCCGGCATCTCGGCGACAACGAGAGCGGCTGCATGCGCGAGTCGGTTGCCATCGCCGATGACGAACTGGTCGAAGCTGTAGCGGGGGTTGAAGGGGGAGCGCTCGTCCGAGCGCGTGAGGGGGGCAGAGGAACCGCCGTCTGCGACCCAATCCTCACCGACGATCTCCACGGTCAGTGGCCGTTGCAGCGCGACGCGCGCGGCCTCGGCGATCGCACTCGTGTAGCGCTCGCGCACGAGGCAGCGCATGTGCTCGGGTGCCTTGAGAAAGAGGGTGTCGCCGGACTGGCCCGCCGGTTCGAGCGGCGCGATCGAGATGTGAAAGGTGAAGTCGCCGAGTTCCTCGCGAAGCGCGTCCGCGATCCGGTTCCAGGTAGATGTCAGGTCGGTTTCGGGCACAGATTGCTCGACCCGCGTACGGCAGGCTCGAAAGGCGCTTGCATGGAAGAGAGAGAGCGTCGAACCGACAGGAACTCCGCTCGAGGAGCGAGTCTACACATGGTTCGACCCTGTTTTTCGGGCCTTCGGTGGCGCGCCGAGAGGTCTACCCGCAAATCGCGGCGAAAGCTTGAGCGCACGCCTGGAGCCCGAATTTCGCTGCGCGAGCCGGGCGGACTCCGCGTCACGGCGCCTATACTGCTGCCGTCGGTTCGCCGGCCGGGACGAACGATGAAGCGCACCTACCAGCCGAAGAAACGTAAGCGCGCCCGCACGCACGGGTTCCGCGCACGCACACGCACGCGCGCAGGTCGAGCGATCCTCAAGAACCGGCGGCGCAAGGGCCGGCGGCGCCTGACGGTCTAGCCAGATGAGCGGGGCGGAGGGCGGGCGACCACGACGCGCCAAGCGTCGCCGCTTGTCGCGCAGCGCGGAGTTCGAGCGCGCTTATCGTGAGGGCAGCTCGCACGCCAGTCGCTACCTGGTGGTCTACTCGTTCCCGCGCGCGGAGCCGGGCGGTGAGGCCCGACTCGGTGTGTCGGTCGGGCGCAAGCTCGGCGGCGCTGTGGACCGCAACCGCGTGAAGCGGCAGCTGCGTGAGGCGTTCTGGGAGCTCGCGGACCAGCTGCCGAGCGGCCATGACTACGTCCTCGTCGCGCGTCCGGACGCGGGCGGGTTGGCCGAGGGAGGCGAGCGGGCAATCGAGAGCGCTCTGGGCGAGCTGCTCGAGGACGCTGGACTCGTGGGAGAGTCCGAATGAGGATGCGGCTGGCGGCCTTCTCGCGCGCGATCGTGCTGGCGCCGGTGAGGCTCTACGGGCGGCTGTTATCGCCGCTGCTCGGCCAGCACTGCCGGTACCATCCGTCCTGCTCTCGTTATGCCGTCGACTCGGTGGAGCGGTTCGGCGTCCTGCGGGGCTCCGTGCTGGCGATGTGGCGCGTGCTGCGCTGTAATCCATGGAGCTCCGGCGGGATCGATCACGTCGAGACCCAGACCCTCTTCCGTAGCGGACGGACCGCGCGTCAAGCCAGATGAACCCCGTAATCGCGAACCCACTGCAGCCCCTGATCGACGTCGCTGACGCGGTCCTGAAGTTCTACCACGACAGCGTCGGGCTCAGCTGGGGCCTCTCGATCATTGCCCTGACCTGCACGGTCCGACTCCTGATCCTTCCGCTCACCTACAAGCAGGTGAAGGGGATGCAGGAGCTGCAGCGTTTCCAGCCGGAGATGAAGCGGATCCAGGAGCGCTACAAGGACGATCGCCAGCGCATGCAGCAGGAGATGATGAAGTTCTACCAGGAGCACAACTTCAATCCGCTGAGCTCCTGCCTCCCGCTGATCCTGCAGCTGCCGTTCTTCATCACGCTGTTCTACCTGCTGAAGGACGAGCCGCTGCTGAAGGGCGAGAGCTTCCTCTTCATCCCCGATCTGTCGGCGAAGGCGACCGGCGCCGTTCTGATCACGCTGATCGTCCTCTACATCGGCACCCAGCTCGCGGCGAGCGCGGTCACCGCCCTGCGCGCCGACAAGCAGCAACGGCTGATCATGTTCGGCCTGCCGTTCGTCTTCACGATCTTCATCATCAGCTTCCCGAGCGGGCTGATCGTCTACTGGATCACGACCAACGTGTGGACTGTCGGCCAGCAGCTGGCGGTCAAGAAGTTCCTGCCGAAGCCGGACCCGATCGAGCGCAAGGACGAGAGTTCGACGCCTGCGCACCGCAAGCCGGCCGCCGCGACGGCCGCGAGCGCGGACGGCGACGCGAAGCCGAAGCAGAAGGCCAAACAGAAGGTGGCCGCGAACTCGGGCGGCGCCGACAACGGCGGACCCGCCAAAGCGCCCCCGCAGGCCCCGCGCAAGCGCAAGCGCAAGCGCTCCGGCCGGCGTCGTTGATGAGCGCGGACGAGCTCGGCACGCGCGCCGAGGCCGAGGGCGACAACCTCGGCGAGGCGAAGTGGAACGCGCTGAGGCTGCTGGAACGCGACTATCCCGGCCTGACGGCCGAGGCGGTCGAGTTCGAAGTGCTCGAGGAGGCCGACGAGGATGCCGGCAAGCTGGCGCGGGTGGCTGCTGAGGTCGACGTCGAGGAGTGGGAGCGTTCGGCCGGCGAGCTGCCTGAGGAGCCGGTCGAACGTGTGCGGGGGATCGTTGCGCGCGTGGTGTCCGCGCTCGACCTGCGCGCCAGCGTCGACATCGAGGAGGACGACGAGGAGATCCGCGCGACCGTAAACGGCGATGACCTCGGCCTGCTCATCGGACGGCACGGGCAGACGATCGACGCGTTGCAGCACATTGCGGTGCGTGCGGCGTTCATCGGCCGCGAGGATCGCAAGCGCGTGGTGATCGACGCCGCCGGTTATCGGGCACGTCGCGAAGCCGCGCTGCAAGGATCCGCCGATCGCGCGGTGTCGGACGCGCTCGCCAACGACCGGCCGGTCGAGCTCGAGCCGATGAGCGCGTTCGAGCGCCGGATCGTCCACACCTACCTGAAGGAGAACTCCGACGTCGATACGCACAGCGAGGGCGACGAACCGGAGCGGCGGCTCGTCGTGACGCCCGTGCGGGCGCGGCTATAACACCGTTTCACGTTGCGCCTGAGGGCGCTGAACGCGCATTGGAGAGCCTTTTGCAGGCACTCGCAGCGGAGGTCGACCCGCCCACCGCCGTTTCCGATCCGGCGCGTGCACGTGCGGTTCATGTCGCTGACAGCTTGGTCGCGGCCGGGTTGCCCGAACTGCGCGAGGCGACGGCGGTGGCCGACATCGGTTCGGGCGCCGGCTTCCCGGGCTTGCCGCTTGCGCTCGCGTTGCCGGAGGCGCGAGTCGATCTGATCGACTCGTCGAAGCGCAGCTGCGCGGTCATCGATCGTCTGATTGCCGCCGCCGGCATACAGAACGCCCGCAGCCTCCCCTATCGAGTCGAGGAGTGGGGTGCGGGTGAAGGCAGGGAGTCTTATGGCGCCGTGACGGCGCGCGCACTGGCGTCGCTCGCCGTGCTGGTCGAGTACGCGGCGCCGCTGCTCGAGCCGGGCGGGGTGCTGATCGCCTGGAAGGGCAAGCGCCGCGAAGACGAGGAGGTCATGGGGGACGCTGCGTCCGAGACCGTGGGCCTATCAGCCGCCAGTGTGCGCGAAGTTCAGCCGTTCCCCGAGGCGCGAGACCGGCACCTGTACGTGTTCGAGAAAATCGCGCCGACCCCGGATCGTTTTCCGCGCAGGCCGGGGATGGCCGCAAAGCGCCCGCTCGGTTGACCCTACCGGGCCCGCATCAACTGACACGTGGCCTGGATCGAGGCGTCTCGATGCGCTCCCCTCGCCAAGCCACGCGCAGGACTCCTCCTTTCGCCCCCGAACCATCGTTCAAGGCCGGCCTTCCGACCGCCCTCGCCACTAATTTCAACCGCGTATGGGAATTGTCTACGCGATCGCCAATCAGAAGGGTGGAGTCGGCAAGACGACGACCGCGGTGAACGTTGCTGCCTGCGTCGCGGACGCGGGTTTCGAGACCCTGCTGGTCGACCTCGACGCACAGTGCAACGCGACCGTCGCCCTCGGGTTGCCCAAGGATCGCCATCCGACCGTCTACGACTGCCTCGCCGGCGCGACGACGCTCAGCGAGGCTGCGGTGCCGACGGCGATCGACCGGCTCTCGATCGTCCCCTCGACGCCTCAGCTTGCCGGCGCCAACGTCGAGCTTCCGCGCGAGCCGGGGTCCGAGACGCGTTTGCGGGACCGGCTCGGCGAGGTCCGCGAGCGCTATCTGTTCACGATCTTCGACTGTCCGCCCTCGCTCGGACCGCTGACCGTGAACGCCCTGGTCGCGGCGGATCGGGTGATCGTGCCCGTGCAGACCGAGTACTTCGCGCTCGAAGGCCTCGCCGGCCTGCTCGACACGCTGTCGCTGATCCAGCGTGAGCTGAACCCGAAGCTCACGGTCGCCGGAATGATCCTGACGATGCACGACGGCCGCACGCGGCTGGCGCAAGAGGTCGAGCAAGAGGTCCGCGAGCACTTCCCCGAGCTCGTTTTCGACACCGTTATCCCGCGCAACGTGCGCGTCGGGGAGGCGCCCAGCTTCGGAGTGCCGGTTACGAACCATGACCCCCACTGCGCGGGCTCGCTCGCGTACATCCAGCTAGCCCAGGAGGTAGCAGCCCGTGCCTGACTCGCAGCCCGCTTCTCGTTCCAGCCGTCGCGGCATCGGCCGCGGCCTGTCGGCGATCCTGCCGGAAGCCGGCGCCAGCCGCCAGGACGGTTACCGCGAGCTGGCGCTCGAGCTGATCCGCCCGAACGAGGATCAGCCGCGCGGCGAGTTCGACGCCGAGGGAATCGCTCACCTGGCGCAGTCGATCCGGGCGCGCGGGCTGCTTCAGCCTGTCGTGGTCCGGCCGCTGCCCGGCGGCCAGTTCGAGCTGATCGCCGGCGAGCGGCGCCTGCGCGCTGCCAAGGAGGCAGGGCTCGATCGCGTACCTGCGCTCGTGCGCGCGACCCAGGATTCGGAGCGGCTCGAGCTGGCGCTGATCGAAAACATGGCCCGCGAGGACCTGAACCCCGTCGAAGAGGCGCGCGCGTGCGCGACGCTCGTCGAGGACCTGGGCATCACTAAGGAAGAGCTGGCGCGGCGGCTCGGGCGTAGCCGCGTGGCGATCTCCAACCTCGTCCGGCTGTTGCAGCTCCCCGACGAGGCGCTTGCGTTCGTGGAGCGCGGCGAGCTGAGCGAGGGCCACGGACGTGCCCTGCTGCTCTGCAAGGACCAGGACGCGCGCCGCAAGCTCGCCAAGGCCGCCCGCTCAAGGCGCTGGTCAGTGCGCGAGACCGAGGAGCACGCGAAGGCGGCGGCGCAGAAGCTTGCCGGCACCTCGAAGCGGGGCCCGGTGGTCATCCATCCGGACCTCCAGGAGGCGCTCGGGGTCGCCGAGGACGCGCTCTCGGCCGCCCTCGGACGCGACGTCCGGGTGCGCCCGGTGCGCGGCTCCTACCGCGTCGAGTTCGAGGTCGAGGACCCGGGCGAGGGGGTCGAGCTCGCGGAGCGGATCCTGGGCGAGGCCGCCGGGGAGCGCGCCCGACGCGCCGCCTGAGCGGCGGTATCATCGATCGCTCCGCGCGGGCGATTAGCTCAGTTGGTTAGAGCGCGTCTCTGATAAGGACGAGGTCCCAGGTTCGAGTCCTGGATCGCCCATAGCGCTTTGATCGCCACGCGGTGTGGCTAGACTCCGGTCGATGCAGGAGATGGTCATCTACGGTGTCAGTTTCGACATGGTCGGCAAGCAGCCGATCGTGCTCCTGAAGACCCGCGAGGGCAACAAGTTCCTGCCGATCTGGATCGGCCATCCCGAGGCCGCGGCGATCCTGATGAAGCTCCAAGGCGCCAACACGCCGCGGCCGATGACACACGATCTGATCAACGAGATGCTCTCCGAGATGGACGTCGCGTGCACCAAGGTCGCCGTCACCGAGTTGCGCGAGAACACCTTCTACGCCTCGGTCACGCTCCAGGTAAACGGCAAGGAGGTCGAGATCGACTCGAGGCCCTCCGACGCGCTCGCGCTGGCGGTCCGGACGAGCGCACCGATCTTCGCGGCCGAGGACGTGATTGAGGAGTCGGCGATCGAGTTCGAGCACGAGGGCGAGGACACCGAGGAGGTCGTGGACCAGTTCAAGGAGTTCCTCGACAACGTCTCGCCCGAGGACTTCGCCGCCGGCGACAGCTGAGCCGAGCGTCGGCGCCCTACGCGGGCTTGCCGGCCGCCGCCGGCGCGGGCCCTGCGGCTAGCGCCAACTCGACGATTCGTCCGACCAGTTCGTCGAGCTCGATTCCGGCCGCCTCGGCGGCTTGTGGCAGCAGGCTCGTTTCGGTCAAGCCCGGGATCGCGTTCGCCTCCAGCACCTGGAGCTCGCCGTCGACGTCGAGCATCAGGTCGATGCGCGCGAAGCCGGCGCAGTCGAGCAGCCGCCACACCGCGAGCGCGTGTTCCTGGGCGCGCTCGGTGACTTCAGCCGGCAGGTCGGCGGGGCACTCGAAGGTGGTGTGGCCGATCTCATAGCGCGCGGCGTAGTCGTAGAAGTCCTCCGAGTCCGGGACCGCCTCGACGATCGGCAGCGCCATTGGCCCCTCGCCCGAGTCGAGCACCGACACGGCGAGGTCGCGTCCCTGCACATGTCGCTCGAGCAGCACCTTCGCGTCGTAGGCGAACGCTGCCGCGAGCGCCGAGGGGACGTCCGAGGCGGTGCGCGCGAACTTGATCCCGAGCGCCGAGCCCATCGAAGCCGGCTTGACGACGATCGGGAAGTCAAGCCGCTGCTCGATCGCGGGCAACACGTCGGCCGCTCCGAGCTCGCGGAAGGCGGTCTCGTTGAAGGCGAAGAACTCGGGCGTCGGAATGCCCGCCTCGCGCAGCAGGTGCTTCGTCAGCACCTTGTCCATGCTGCGGATGCAGGCGAGCACGCCGGAGCCGGTGTAGGGGAGCCCGAGGATCTCGAGCAGCTCCTGGACGGTGCCGTCCTCGCCGTCGTGCCCGTGCAGGGCGACGAACGCGACGTCCGGGCCGAACTGCTGCAGGCGCTCGACGAGATCGCCGCCGACGTCGATCGACTCGACGTCGTGTCCGTTGCGCTCGAGCGCCGCCGCGACGCGTGCACCCGACTTCAGCGAGATCTGGCGCTCGAGCGAGCGACCGCCCTTCAAGACCGCGACCTTGGTCATCGGCCCCGCCCCCTCAACCGCGATCGGCCCGGCGCGGGCGCTCCGCGCGGCGCGGCAACCGAACTATCCGCGCGCCGGCCTCAGGCGCGGACGGCTCGACCTCTGCCGCCGGCGCCGGGGTCTTGTGCTCGCCGGTCAGCGTCCCATAGAGCGCGACGTACTCTCGCACGACCTTGCCGATGCGGCGGACGCCTTCGCGGACCGTGTCCTCGTCGCTGCCGGAGAAGTTCAGTCGCATCGAGCTGCGTCCGCGGCCGTCGAGGTACGCGGCCTCGCCGGGCACGAACGCGACGTTGTCACGTAGCGCGTGCGCGAGCAGGTCGGTGGTGTCGACGAAGTCGGGCAGCGTCGCCCAGATGAACAGTCCGCCGGCCGGGCGCGTCCATTCCGCCTCGCGAGGGAAGAACTCGGCCAGCGCGTCGAGCATCGTGTCGCGGCGCGAGCGGTAGATCGTCGTGAGCGAGTCGATGTAGTCGCGCCAGTTGGCCTGCTCGAAGTATGCGTCGACCATCAGCTGCGACAGCGTCGAGCTACAGAGGTCGACCGCCTGCTTGCCGAGGTTGATCTTCTCCAGTACAGGCGGCGGCGCCAGCACCCAGCCGACGCGAATCCCCGGCGAGAAGATCTTCGAGAACGTGCCCAGGTACATCACGTAGACACCCCCGTCCAGCGAGTGCAACGTCGGCAGCGGCTCGCCCTCGTAGCGCAACAGGCTGTACGGGTTGTCCTCGAGCACCAGCAGCTCACGCTCGTGCGCAACCTCGACCAGCCGCTTTCGCCGCGGCAGCGACATCGTGACGCCGGCCGGGTTGTGGAAGCTGGGCACGGTGTAGATGAACTTCGGCGTGCGGCCCTCGCGCTCGAGCCGGTCGAGCGTTTCCTCGAGCAGGTCGATGCGCATGCCGTCGGAATCCATGTCGATCTGAACGACGTCGGCCTGGTAGGACGAGAAGACGGGCACCGCACCGGGGTAGGTGGGCGCCTCCGCGACGACGACGTCGCCGGGATCAATCAGCGTCTTGGTGACGAGGTCGATCACCTGCTGGCCGCCGGTGGTGACGATCATGTCGTCGCGATCGACGCTCATCCCGTCGGCCGCCATCACCTCGACGATCCGCTCCTTGGCCTCCTCGAGGCCCTCGGTCGGCCCGTACTGGAGCGCCTTCGCACACGACGTCGTCGCGATCTGGGCGGTCGCCGCGGCGAACGTCTCCGGTGGGAACGTGCTCGTGTCCGGCAGTCCGCCGGCGAGCGAGATGACCTCCGGTCGCTCGGTGAGGGCGAACAGGTCGCGCATCGCCGAGGACTTCATCACGCGCGTACGCGAGGCGAACAGACCGGCGTAGCGGCGGAGGTCGCGGGAGGTGGTGCCACCTCGCCCGCGTGTCGGGCCCATCCCGCCTCGTTCGTCCCGGCGCTTCGGACCCCTTCCGCCGGCGTGTTGGTCGTCGTCTATCGTCATGCCGCTCCGCCTCCCAGAGTACCGACCCCGGTCTTCCAGCCATCGCTCTCGTTTTCGACATCGGTCAGGGCGCCGGCGCCGCCGGCGCGAGCGGCGTTCGACCCGTGTTGCCCGCATTGGCGGTGGGGGCGCTGGCGAGCGCCGACGTGGGCACCGACTTCGAGGGCACGCCGTACGAGTTCCTCGAGCAGCCCGCGTTTCTCGCCACGGTGTTCGCGCTTGGGGTGGTTCTGTACGTGGCCGAACGTTCTGGGCCGAACCGTGCCGCGTTCGGCATCGCTGCCGTGGCGGGCGCGGTGCTCGGCGCACTGTTGTTCGCGGGCTCGCTGGAGGCAGGTGGCCACGCTGCTGCGCCCGGCCTCGTCGCAGGGGCCGTCTGCGCGCTGCTCGGGCTCGCCGCCACCGCGACCTACCTCGAACGCACCCGCCGGCGTCTCGACGAGCAGGCGGCGCCGCTCCTGCGGGTCTACGCGGATCTCGCGTCGCTGGTCATCGCGGCGCTGGCGGTGCTCTTCCCGCCGCTCTCGTTCGTGGTCCTGGCCCTATTCGTGTGGCTGCTGATCGGCGCGCGGCGCGAAGGCGACCGGCGCTACGAGGGCCTGCGCATCCTTAGATGAGCTCCAAGCTGATGCTCGTCGTGATCGATTCGCTCAAGCCGGAGCAGCTCGATCGTGCGGTCGCCGACGGCCGTGCGCCCGCGCTCGCGAAGCTGATCGAGCGCGGCGTCTATGTGCGCGACTGCGTGTCGAGCTTCCCCTCCGTCACGCCGGTCGCCTCTGCCTCGATCACCACGGGACTCGGCCCAGACGGGCACAGGATCCCCTCGATGAACTGGTACCACGCGGGAGAGGGGCGCTACGTCGAGTACGGGTCGTCGTTCTCGGCCACGCGCGCGTTCGGGGTCGTGCGCTCGCTGTTCGACACCGTCTACAACATGAACATGGCCCACCTGACCCGTGAGGCAAAGACCGTCTTCGAGCATCTCGACGACGCCGGGCTGCGAACGGCATGCACCACGTTCCTGATCTATCGCGGCCGCACCAGGCACGAGCTCGCTCCCGACGGCGTCTACAGCCGGCTCGCCAAGGCGGCCCAGTTCCGCCACGCCGTCTACGGCCCGACGGAGCTCTTCTACGCCGACCTGTTCGCTTCGCGCCGGACCGACTGCCGCTCGACGCTCGGCATGCCGGGCCAGCGCGATCAGCACACCGGGTGCGTCGGCGCGCACCTCGTCGAGAACGACCTCTGCGACTTCCTGCTGCTGTCGCTGCCGGACAACGACACCTATTCCCATAGGCACGGGCCGTACGCACAGGTGACCTCGATCGCCGCGGCCGACCGCGCGATCGAGCGCGTCATGCACGCTGCCGGCGGCGTCGACGCGTTCCTCGACGAGTACGCCGTGATCGTGCTCTCCGACCACTCGCAGACAGCGGTCGAAGAACGCCTGAACGTCGGCGCCGCGCTCGCGGACTGGCGCGTCCTGGCGCCGAACGACCCGCAGCCCGACGAGGCGGAGATCGCCGTCTCGCCGGCGGCGCGCTCGGCGATGGTCTACGTGCTCGATCGCGACCGCCGCAACGAGGCGCTGCCGCGCATCCGCTCCGATCTCGAGCAGGCCGCGGGCATCGACCTGATGATCTGGCGCGAGGGCAAGGAGGCGGCCGTCTGGAGCGCGCGCGGGGAGCTGCGCTTCGCGCCGGGCGGCGAGCTCGTCGATCCGCGCGGCGGGCGCTGGAGCGTCGAGGGTGAGTTGGACACGCTGCTGCTGTGGGTCCAGGATGGCCTGCTCGACTCGCGCGCCTACCCGGACGCGCTCGCGCGTCTGTGGTCGGCGCTCGAGTGCCGCCGCGCCGGCGACCTGCTGCTCTCGGCGAAGCCGGGGTTCGAGTTCGTCGACTGGGGTGGAGCCGATCACGTCGGCGGTGGAAGCCACGGGTCCCTGCACGCCGGCGACTCGCTCGGCGCGCTGATTTTCTGCGGCACCGGCCCGTCGGCGGCGGACGCGCGCGCACAGTGGAGCCTGCGCGACGTCTGTCCGGCCGTCCTCGACCACTTCGGCGTCGAGCCCGAGCAGGCGGCGGCGTGACCGACGGCGACCCGATCAGCCATCCTGTTCGCGTGACCCGGCAAGACAGCGCGGCCGAGGCGCCCGTGGCCGCCGACCCGGCGCGCGTTCACACGCGCGTCCGTCACGGCCTGCGCCGCCCGCACAACTGGGTGCAATTGGTCAAGTTCTGCGCCGTCGGCGGTTCCGGGTACGTCGTCAACCTGATCGTCTTCACGCTCGCCGTCGAGGTCCTCGAGGCCCACCATCTCGTCGCGGCGACGCTCGCGTTCCTGGTCGCGGTCACGAACAACTTCTGGTGGAACCGGCACTGGACCTTCGGCGCCCGTCAGGGTCACGCCGGCTTTCAGGCGGCGCGCTTCTTCACGGTCAGCGTGACGGCGTTCCTGTTCGCGGCCGCGGTCCTCGAGCTGCTGATCAGCGTCGCCGGCGTGCCAGAGGTCGCAGCGCAGGCGCTGTCGCTGGTGGCTGCGACCCCGCTCAACTTCGTCGGAAACAAGATGTGGAGCTTCGGCCGCGGCGTCCCGCCCTCGCCGTAGCGCTCGCGGTTGCGGGCGCGCTGCTCTGCGCAGCCGTCGCGCCGCAGCCGGCCTCGGCGGCGGACCTGACCACCCCGGCCCAGCTGGGCAAGCCGCCGAAGGGTTTCGAGCTGAGTGGAAAGCAGGCGATCGCGATCGCCGACCGCCAGTCGAAGGTGCGCGCTCAGCGGCGCGAGCGCGGCGAGCTGCGGCCCGCGGCGTATACGAAGGGGCCCGGACGCTGGCAGGTCAGCTACTTCGAGGGCCGTGTGGAGCGCGCGCAGGTGCTCGTCGACGATCGCACCGGTGGCGTGCTCGAGGCGTGGGTCGGTCCGCAGGTTCGTTGGCGGATGGCGCGTGGCTATGAAGGGGCGTTCGGGCGCAAGCTGAACGCGCCCTATGTCTGGATCCCGTTCTGCCTGCTCTTCCTCGCCCCATTCGTCGATCTTCGCCGGCCCCTGCGCGTGCTGCACCTCGACCTGCTGGTCCTGCTCGCGTTCGGCGCCTCGCACATCTTCTTCAACCGTGGCGAGATCTCGACGTCGGTCCCGCTCGTCTATCCGGTGTTGCTCTACCTGCTGGCGCGGATGCTCGCGACCGGCTTTCGCCGGCGCAGGCGCAGCCAGCCGCTGGTGCCATACGCCCCCGTCTGGTTGCTCGCGCTCGGGATCGTCTTCCTGCTCGGCTTCCGCGTCGCGCTCAACGTGGCGGACTCGAGCGTGATCGACGTCGGCTACGCGGGCGTGATCGGCGCCGACAAGATCGTCGACGGCGACGAGCTCTACGGCGACTTCCCGGAGAACAACGCCCACGGCGACACCTACGGACCGCTGACGTACCTCTTCTACGTCCCGTTCGAGCAGGCGCTGACCTGGAGCGGCGCGTGGGACGACCTCCCCGCGGCGCACGCGGCGGCGCTGGCGTTCGATCTCTTGACCGCGCTCGGGCTGTTCGTGTTCGGACGCCGGCTGCGCGCGGGCCCGGCGGGGACGCTGCTCGGCTCGGCGCTCGCGTATGCCTGGCTCAGCTATCCGTATGCGCTCTTCGCGCTGCAGTCGAACGCCAACGACTCGCTCGTCGCGGCGCTGCTCGTCTGGACGCTTGTGGGCCTGAGCTCCGCTTGCACCCGCGGGGCGCTGTCGGGCGCCGCCTTCGCGGCCAAGTTCGCGCCGCTCGCGCTCGCGCCGCTGTTCGCGGCCGGCGTCGGCGATCGCAAGCCGCGCTCGCTGCTGTGGTTCGCGTTCGCCTTCGCAATCGTCGTCTCGCTCGCCTTCGTCCCCTTCCTTCCGCCGGGAGGGCTCGACCAGCTCTGGGAGCGCACGCTCGGCTACCAATCCGATCGCGACTCGCCGTTCAGCGTCTGGGGTCAGTACGGGCTCGAGCCGCTGCGCTACGCGCTGGCGGCGGGCGCGGCCCTGCTCGCGCTGGCGGTCTTCTTCTTGCCCAAGCGCCGCACGCCGGTCCAGGTCGCCGCGCTCGGCGCTGTCGTCCTGATCGCCTCGCAGCTCGTGATCGAGCACTGGTTCTACCTCTACGTCGTCTGGTTCACGCCGTTCGTGCTGGTCGCCGTGATGGCGCCGCTGCGCGCACCGGCGCGCGCGAGCCCATGACGGTCCGCGCGATGCTGCTAGCCGCCGCGGGGCTCGCGGCGGCTTGGCTCGCGACCCTGTGGCTGGATCCGTTCGCGGACGAGCGCATCACCGACGTCCTCGTCTACCTTCGCTACGGCGACCTGTTCCTCGCCGGCGAGCTGCCCTACCGCGACGTGCCGTTCGAGTACCCGCCGCTCGCGGCGCCGTTGATGGCCCTCGGCGGCGTGGCCGGAACCGACTACGAGACCTATCGTGCGATCTTCGCCGCGATCACGCTCGTGCCTGCGCTCGTCGTGGTGCTCGGTTGCGGCGCCCTCGCTCGCGCGACCGGCGGCGACTACCGGCTCGCGCTCGCCGCCGCGGCGCTGGCGCCGCTGCTGACCGGCGCGATGATCCGCACCCACTTCGACCTCGCGCCCGTCGCGCTCACCGTCCTCGCCCTGTTGGCGATCGTCCGCGGCCGCGTGACCTGGGGGTTTGCGCTGCTGGCGCTCGGCGCGATGACGAAGGCGTTCCCGCTCGTCGTCGCCCCCGTCGCGCTGGCGTGGCTGCTCGCGCGCGGCGAGCGCCGCTACGCGCTGCACGGGATGCTGGCGCTGCTCGGCACGCTCGCCGTCGTAGCCGCTGCGGCACTGGCGATCTCTCCATCCGGCTTCGCGGACGCCGTCCGCTACCAGGTCGACCGTCCGGTGCAGGTCGAGAGCGCGCCTGCGGTCGTCTTGCGCGCGGTCGAGGCGCTCGGCGGCGCCGACGCGCGCGCGGTCCATAGTCACGGCTCCGACGGGCTCGACCACCCGGCCGACGGGCTCGTCAGCGGCCTTTTCATGGCGCTGCTCGCGGCCACGATCGCACTGCTCGCGTTCGGGGCCACGCGAGGCGAGCGTCCCGGGACGCCGCCCGGCCCGCGGTCGCTCGTGCTCGCGAGTCTCGGCGCGGTGATCGCCACCGCTGCGTTTGCGAGCGTGCTCTCGCCGCAGTTCTTGATCTGGACGGTTCCTTTGCTCGCGCTCGCCTGCGCGTGGCGGATGAGGGCGCTCGCCGCGACGCTGAGCGCGGCGCTCGTTCTGACCCAGATCGAGTTTCCCTCGCGCTACTTCGACCTCGTCGACCGCGAGCCGTTCCCGGTCGAACTCGTCGCGGTGCGCGACCTCGTCCTGATCGCGGCCGTCGGGTTGGTGGTCCTTGCCCTGCTGGGCCCTAGACGTCAGCTCTCAACAGCAGCTGCTCGATCGACATAGCCGGCCTTCCGGGCTCCGCCTCGATGATCACCGCGTTGATCCACGGGTCCTCGTCCGAGGGCTCGAACTTCACCGGCAGCTGGGTGAGGAAGCGCTCGAGCGCGAGCTCGCGCTTGACGCCGATCACCCCGCCGCGCGGACCGGTCATGCCGACGTCGGTGACGTAGGCGGTCCCGCCGGGAAGGACGCGCGCGTCGGCGGTCGGCACGTGTGTGTGCGTCCCCAGGCATGCGGTCACGCGGCCGTCCAGGTGCCAGCCCATCGCGACCTTCTCGCTGGTCGCCTCGGCGTGGAAGTCGACGAGCACGAAATCGGTGCGCCCCTCAAGCTCGGCGAGGACCGCGTCCACCTCGGCGAACGGCGAGCGCGCCGCGTCGAGAAACAGCGAGCCCGACAGGTTGACGATCCCGAGACGCACGCCCTCGCGCTCGATCACGGTCGAGCCCCGACCCGGGTTGCCGCGCGGGTAGTTGGCGGGGCGCACGACGCGCTCGTCACGGTCGAGGTAGTCGTAGACGTCGCGATGGCGGAAGGCGTGGTTGCCGAGCGTCAGCGCGTCGGCGCCGGCGTCGAGCAGCGCAAGCGCCGTCCGTTCGGTGATCCCGACGCCGCCGGCCGCGTTCTCCGCGTTGACGACGACGAAGTCGAGCGCGTGCTTCGCGCGCAGATCGGGCAGCGCGGCGGTCAGCGCCTTGCGGCCGATGCTGCCGACGACGTCGCCTACGAAGAGCAATCGCATGAGGTGCGCGTGATTCTCCCAGTACGTCTACCGTCCGGATCTTGGAGCACGCGCAGACACCTCCGCCGGCGAACGGCGATCTCGCAGGCGGGCCGGTGCTCGTCGCCGACGGCCTGACCAAGCGCTACGGCGAGCGGGCGGCGCTGAGTGACGTTTCGCTGAGCGCTCGGGCCGGCGAGTTGGTCGCGGTGATCGGTCCCAACGGCGCCGGCAAGACGACGCTGCTGTCGATTCTCGCGGGCATCCAGGCGGCCGACTCCGGCTCGCTCTCGCGCGCTCCGGACGAGTTCGGCTGGGTGCCGCAGCAGACGGCGCTGTACGCGAAGCTGACGGTGGCGGAGAACCTACGCCTCTTCGCCCGCCTCGAGCGCCGTGACGACGTCGAGCAGGCGGTCGGGCGGATGCTCGAGCAGACCGGCCTGCGCGAGCGTGCCGACGATCAGGTCGGCACTCTGAGCGGCGGCAACCGCCAGCGCGTGAACATCGCGATCGGACTGCTCGCCGACCCGACCGTGCTGCTGCTCGACGAGCCGAGCGCGGCGCTCGACCCGCGCCAGCGCGAGCGCCTGTGGGAGTTCATCGGCAGCCTCGCGGAGTCTGGGACGACAGTCGTCTACTCGACCCACGTCGTTCAGGAGGCCGAGCGCTACGCGCACCAGGTGATCGTGCTCGCCGACGGCGAGCGGCTGTTCGCCGGCCCGCCGAGCGAGTTCGAGCGCCTGGTCGGGGCGTCCGAGCTCGACTTCGAAGCCGCGTTCGTGTCCTTCCTCCACCAGCACGGTCACTGAGTGCGCTGGCTGCTCGTCAAGGACCTCCAGATCATGCGGCGCTCGCCGCTGCTGGTCGGGCTGCTGATCGTCTACCCGATCGTGCTCAGCCTGCTGATCGGGTTCGCGCTCTCGCGCGGCCCCGAGAAGCCGAAGGTCGCCTTCCTCAATTTCGTCCCGCCGGGCGCCGGCGAGGTCGAGCTCGGCAACGAGAGCATCGACGTCGCGAGCTACTCGAAGCAGCTGTTCGAGGCGATCGATCCGGTGCGGGTCGAGTGCGCCGGAGTCTCCGAGCGGGACTGCGAGCGGAAGGCGATCGACGAGGTCCGCGAGGGCAACGTGCTCGCGGCGCTCGTGATCCCGGAGGACGTCGTCGACCGCCTCCAGTCGGCGCAGAACCTCGGCGCCGGCGACCCGCCGACGGTGCGCGTCTACTACAACGCGGAGGATCCCGCCAAGCGCCGCTATGTCGAGTCGACGATCGAGTCGCGCCTCCAGGACGCGAACACCGAGCTGACGAAGAAGTTCACCGAGGTCGCGCTCTCCTACCTCGGCCTGATCGTCACCGGCGGCAGCTTCGATGTCCCGATCCTCGGCGGGACGATCGACATCCTCGGCCTCGAGCGCTCCGAGCAGATCCTGCAAGGCGTCCAGCGGCGCCTGCCGCGCGGCTCGCCCGACCGCGCCCAGCTCGAGCGCGTGATCCGCTTCGCCGAGCTCGCGCGCGAGAACCTCGACCTCTCCGACGACGTGCTGGCGACGCTCGGCGACCCGGTCCGCGTCGAGACCGAGGTCGTAAAGGGGGGGACCGAGTCGCTGTCGTCGTTCGCGGTCGCGTTCGCGGTCGCGATCTCGCTGATGTTCGTCACCGTCCTGCTCGCCGCCGGGACACTCGCGCTCGAGCGCGAGGAGAACGCCTTCCTGCGACTGGTGCGCGGGCTCGTCTCGCGCACGGGCCTGCTGACGGAGAAGGCCGTCCTCGCGGCGATCTGCTCGCTGGTCGTCGCGTTGCTGATGCTCGCCGGGCTCGGGCTGTTCGTCGACCTCCAGTGGTCGCGCTTCCCGTCCTGGCTGCTCGGGCTCGTCGCCGGCTCGCTCGGCTTCGCCGCCCTCGGCCTGGCGATCGGAGCGGTGGCGCGCGAGGTCCGGGCGGCGTCGCTCCTCGCCTTCATGCTCTCGCTGCCGATCGCCTTCCTCGCGCTCGTGCCCTCGGGCTCGGTCGCCGGTCCGCTCTACGAGGCGATCCGTGTCGTGTCGGCCCTGTTCCCGTTCAAGCCCACCCTCGACGCGCTCGACGCCGCCTTCAACGACTCGGGCGACATGCTCGGCCCGGTGCTCCACCTGGCCGCGCTGACGCTGGGCTTCGGCGCTCTCGCGCGCCTGGGTTTGCGCCGCTTCGGCTGAGCCGGGCGCGCTCCTGCGACAATCTGGGCGATGGCGTTTCCAGCCACGCGCATGCGCAGACTGCGCAAGACCGGCGTCCTGCGTGACTTGGTGCGCGAGACGGAGCTGTCCGCGCAGCATCTCGTCTACCCGCTGTTCGTCGAGCACGGCACCGATCGCCGGACCCCGATCGAGGCGATGCCGGGGATCGAGCGGCTCTCGATCTCGCACGCCGTCGAGGAGGCCGGCGACGCGCGCGCGGCCGGGGTTCCGGCGGTGCTGTTGTTCGGGATCCCCGCCGACAAGGACGAGCAGGGCTCGGGCGCATACGACGACGAGGGCGTCGTCCAGATGGCGGTCCGCGCGCTCAAGGAGGCGCACCCCGAACTGGTCGTGATCACCGACGTCTGTCTGTGCGAGTACACCTCGCATGGGCACTGCGGCGTCGTCCGCGACGACGGCGAGGTCGACAACGACATCACGCTCGAGCTGCTGGCGAAGACGGCGATCTCACACGCCGTGGCGGGCGCCGACGCTGTCGCACCGAGCGACATGATGGACGGACGCGTGGGCGCGCTGCGCGGGCAACTCGACGCCGAAGGCCACTCGGAGCTGCCGATCATCGCCTACTCGGCCAAGTTCGCCTCGGCGTTCTACGGGCCGTTCCGCGAGGCCGCGGGCTCAACCCCGGCGTTCGGCGATCGGCGTAGCTACCAGCTCGATCCGGCCAATGCGGACGAGGCCGTTCGCGAGGCCGTGCTGGACGTGGAGGAAGGCGCCGACGTGGTGATGGTCAAGCCGGCGCTGCCCTATCTCGACATCGTCCGCCGGGTCAAGGAGGCGACGCGCGCGCCGGTCGCCGCCTACAACGTCAGCGGCGAGTATGCGATGGTGAAGGCAGCGGCGGCGGCCGGACAGCTCGACGAGCGCGCCACCGTGCTCGAGGCGCTCACCTCGATCCGCCGCGCCGGCGCCGACATCGTGATCAGCTACCACGCCAAGGACGCAGCCCGATGGCTTCAGTAGACACGAGCGCGAACTTCTCCCCCAAGACCCGCAGCCGCCGCGACGGCGCCGCCGTCGCGCTCGACGAGCTCGACAAGCGCCTGCTCAACCTGATGCAGGGTTCGTTCCCGCTGGCGCCGCGCCCGTACGCCCACGTCGCCGAGCTTGCGGAGAGCTCCGAGGATGAGGTGCTCACCCGCGTCCAGCGCCTGCTCGACGAGCGCATCATCCGCCAGGTCACGCCGATCTTCGACACGCGCGCGCTCGGCTACAGCTCGATGCTGGTCGCGGCCAAGGTCGACGCCGAGAACCCATGGCGCGCCGCCGAGATCATCAACTCGCATCCGGGCGTCTCGCACAACTACCTGCGCAACCACGACTTCAACATCTGGTTCACGATCGCCACCGAGCCCGACTCGAAGCTCGGCCTCGAGGGCACGCTCGACCGCCTCGCGGAGCTCACCGGCGCCGAGTCGGTGCGCCAGCTGCCGACGCTGACGCTGTTCAAGATCAACATGAACCTCGAGATGCAGGGCGGCACCGAGGACCTCTCGAAGGCGGCTGTCGCGGAGCCCCCGCGCGAGCTCGACCGGATCGAGTTGACCGAGCTCGACGTCGCCACGATCAAGACCCTGCAGGGCGACATGCCTGTGACCGCCGAGCCCTACGAGCCCGCCGCGCGCGAGCTCGGCATCGCGGTGCCGCAGCTGCTCGAGCAGCTCGAGTCGATGCGCGAGCGGGGGGCGCTGCGCCGGGTCGCCGCGATCCTCTTTCACCGCCGTGCCGGCTTCTCCGCCAACGGCATGGGCGTCTGGAAGGTGCCCGAGGAGCGGATCGCCGAGCTCGGGCCGCAGATGGCCGCGTTTCGCGGCATCTCGCATTGCTACCAGCGCCCGACCTACGCCGACTGGCCGTACTCGGTGTTCACGATGGCGCACGGGCGCTCGAAGGAGGAGTGCGACGCGATCCTCGACTCGATCGCCGAGCAGACCGGCATCGAGGAGCGCTCGACGCTCTACTCCTCGACCGAGTTCAAGAAGATCCGGCTGCTGTATTTCACCGACGAGCACCGCCGCTGGGAGGCGGAGCACGCCTGAGCGAGGCGGTTGAGGTGGCGAGCGGGAAACGCTCGGCGGAGCTCTACGCGCGCGCCGTCGGACTGCTGCCCGGCGGCGTCAACTCGCCGGTGCGCGCGCTGCGCGCGATCGGCCGCGACCCGATCTTCATCGAGCGCGGCAAGGGCGCGGAGCTCGTCGATGCCGACGGCAACCGCTACGTCGACTGGGTCTCGTCCTGGGGTCCGCTGATCGCCGGCCACGCCCAGCCGGACGTCGTCGCGGCCGTCGCCGAGGCCGCAGCCCGCGGGACCAGCTTCGGCGCCGCCACCGAAGGCGAGGTCGAGCTCGCCGCCGAGATCGTCGCGCGCGTTCCGACCGCGGAGATGGTGCGGATGACCAGCTCCGGAACGGAGGCGGCGATGACCGCCGTCAGGCTGGCGCGCGCCGCGACCGGCCGCGACCCGGTGCTCAAGTTCGCCGGTGCCTACCACGGCCATTCCGACGGCCTGCTCGCCGAGGCGGGATCCGGCGTCGCGACAGCTGGCCTGCCCGGCTCGCCGGGCGTCACGGCGGCGCAGGCGGCGGACACGATCGTCGTGCCCTGGAACGACCGCGACGCTGTCGAGCGCGCCCTCGCCGAGCGCCCGCCGGCGGCGATCCTGTGCGAGCCCTATGCCGCCAACATGGGCCTCGTCGAGCCCGTGCCTGGCTTCCTCGCCTTCCTGCGCTCCGCGGCCGACGCCAGCGGCGCGCTGCTGGTCTTTGACGAGGTGATCACCGGCTTCCGGGTCGCCGCCGGGGGCGTGCAGGAGCGCGAGGCCGTGCTCCCGGACCTGACGGTGCTCGGAAAGATCGTCGGCGGTGGCCTGCCGGCGGCCGCCCTGGCGGGGCCCGCCGCGCTGATGGAGCGACTCGCCCCGGCGGGCGACGTCTACCAGGCGGGCACGCTGTCGGGCAATCCGCTCGCCGTCGCCGCCGGCCTGGCGACGCTTGCGCTGCTCGACGCGGGCGCCTACGAGCGGCTCGACCGCACGACGCGCCTGCTCGCGGAGGGGCTCGCCGAGGCGGCGCTCGACGCTCGCACGCCGGTTCAGGTCGCGTGGACGACCGGCCTCCTGACGATCTTCTTCTCGCCCCAGCCGGTGCGCGACTACGACGGCGCCCGGGCGTGCGACCTCGACTCGCACGCCGCCTTCTGCCGCGAGCTGCTCGAGCGCGGCGTCTATCCGCCGCCGTCCCAGTTCGAGGCCTGGTTCCCCACGCTCGCGCATGACGACGAGGACGTGGAGCGCACCGTGGTCGCCGCGCGCGCGGCGTTCGGAGCCGGCGCGTGAGCGGGCTCGACCGATTGGTGCGCGCCGTCGACCCGGCGCTCGCCGCTCACGCCGCCGCCGAGCCGGGCCCTGGGCGGTTCGCCGGCTCGAGCCGCGATTCCGAGGCCGAGCTGGTGCTGGAGGCGGTCTACGAGGGCTATCTCGCGCACTACGACTCGCCGCGCGCGTTCGAGCGGCTGGACGACGACCTGCGCCTGCTCGCGGGCGACGCGCTCTACGCGCTGGGCCTCGAGCGCCTGGCCGCGGGCGGCGACCTGGACGCGGTGACCGAGCTCGCCGAGCTGATCGCCGGCTGTGCCCGGGCCGAAGCCGAGCAGCACCGTGACGACGCCCGCGAGCTGTGGCGGGCGAGTGTGCCCAGCCTCACGCACTAA
>Ga0136632_10000072_pt1 | contig 22003 bp, 19 predicted proteins | sample AntDrymUQ6112106_2_FD_104670 | JGI IMG/M metagenome (GOLD analysis project Ga0136632, IMG submission 104670) | Polar desert sand microbial communities from Dry Valleys, Antarctica - metaG UQ611 (21.06) | ecosystem: Environmental > Terrestrial > Soil > Desert | place: Antarctica: Dry Valley...
GTCGAGCGCATGCCCTTCACGCCGGCGATCGCCGAATGGATGACCGCGCTCCGAAAGCCGGTGCTGATGGATTGCGAAAAGGCCGAGCGCGAGCTCGGGCTGAGCGAGTGGCGCTCGAGCGCCGCGACCCTGCGCGAGACTGTCGTCGTTGGCCGCGAGCGCGGCCTGATCTGAGAGGACCGGGGCGATCGAGGTCTACCGAACACCGAACGAGCGCTTCGAGGGCCTGCCCGGCTTCGAGCTCGAGCCGCGCTACCGCGAGGCCGGCGGGCTGCGCCTCGCCCACGTCGAGACGGGGGAGGGCGCCCCCGTCGTCTTCCTCCACGGCGAGCCGACCTGGTCGTATCTGTGGCGCAAGGTGATCGGGCCCGTTCGCGAGGCGGGCTTTCGCTGCATCGCGCCGGACCTCGCAGGGTTCGGGCGATCGGACAAGCCGACGGACCTCGGTTGGTACACCTACGACCGCCACACCGAGCTCATCGCGTCCCTGTTCGAGGATCTCGACCTGCGCGACGCGACGCTCGTCGTCCACGACTGGGGCGGCCCGATCGGGCTCCGGGTCTCGGTGGAGCACCCGGGCCGGATCTCGCGGATCGCCCTGATGGAGACCGGCCCGTTCACCGGCGAGCAGACGATGAGCGAGGCCTGGCTTCAGTTTCGCTCGTTCGTCGAGCGCACCGAGGACTTCCCGATCTCGATCCTGGTCCGAAACGCCGTCGCGCGCGGGATCAGCGAGGAGGTGGTCGCCGCCTACGACGCCCCCTTCCCGACCCCGGAGTCCAAGGCGGGCGCCCGGGCCTTCCCGCTGATCCTCCCCACCTCGCCCGAGATGCCGGGAGCGGCCGAGGGGCGCCGGGTGCTCGAGGCCTTGCGGACCGACGAGCGGCCCAAGCTCTGCCTGTGGGCGGATTCGGACCCGGTGCTTCCGTTCGCGGTCGGCGAGGCGGTCGCCGCAGCGCTTGGAGCCGAGGGCCCGGTCAAGATCGAGAACGCCTCCCACTTCCTCCAGGAGGACGCCGGCGAGGAGATCGGCCGCCTGGTCGCGGACTGGCTCGGCTCGAGCTAGAGCCGCACCACGATCGCCGAGGTGATCAGTTGGGCGAGCGAGCCCGCCGGCACGCCGGCGACCGTGCCGCCACCGGAGACGACCTGCACCCGGCCGTCGTCGCTCCAGAGCTCCATGTCGAGATCGATCGGCACCGCGAGGTTCGGGTCGGGCAGGAACTCGCCGAGGATCAGGTCGAGGAACGACTCGCCGGGGAGGTCGAGCGACTCGAAGCCGAGCTCGGCGAGCCCTTGCGCCGAGGCCTCGCCGCTGGCGAGCATTCGGTAGGTGGAGCCGCCGTCGCGGTTCAGCTCGAAGTGCTCCATCTCGAGCGGGCCTGCCCCGAAATCGGCGACCGAGACGTCGACGACCGAGAACCCGTCGAGTCGGTCGAAGACGCCGACGCGCTGCTCGAGGTCGAGCTCGAGTCCAGACGCCTCGACCTCGAAGCGCTCCCCGTCGCCGAGCAGCAGGCGCAGCGCCGGGACGGCGCCGAGCCTCACCTCAGCCCGGCCGCCGTTCTCGGTAAGCCGCTCCTCGACCTGTCGCTCCGCGAGATTCGGGATCAGCAGCTGCGAGCCGACGAGGACGAAGACGATGGCGGCCACGGCTGCGAAGGCCCAGCGGGGCATGTCCGAAGCTTGGCAGGAAGCGGTTCCCAGGCACTAGGTTTCGCGGGATGGGCGAGCGCTTCGCCGATCTAGATGGCGGGATCGAGCTCTGCTACCAGAGCCTGGGGGATCCCACCGATCCCCCGCTGCTGATGATCATGGGCCTCGGGGCGCAGCTGATCTACTGGCCCGACGGCCTCTGCGAGCTGCTCGTCTCGCGCGGCCTGCGCGTGGTCCGCTTCGACAACCGCGATGCCGGGCGCTCGACCTGGCTGTCCGAGCGGGGCAAGCCCTCGTTGAGCGCGACGGCGACTGGCACGCCGGAGCCCCCGCCCTACCTGCTCTCGGAGATGGCGGGCGACGCCGCCGGGCTGCTCGACGCGCTCGGGATCGAGGCGGCCCACGTCCTGGGCGCATCGCTCGGCGGGATGATCGCGCAGACGCTCGCGATCGAGTACCCCGCGCGCGTGCTCTCGCTCGCCTCGCTGATGTCGCACACCGGCGACATGCGAAACGGCCGCACCCACGAGGTGGCGATGCCGGTGCTGATTTCGCACCCGCCCGCCGACAGGCCGGGCTACGTCGAGAGCATCGTCGATGCCCGGAAGGTGATCGGCTCGCCAGGCTTCGAGCGCGACGAAGGCTGGATCCGCGACCTGGCGGGCCGCGCCTTCGACCGTGGCCTGAACCCGGATGGCACCCAGCGCCAGCTCGCCGCGATCATCGCCTCCGGCGATCGCACCGCGAGCCTTCGCGAGCTCGACGTGGCGACGGTCGTCATCCACGGCACCGAGGACGTGCTGATCGACGTCTCCGGCGGCGAGGCGACGGCCGCCGCGATCCCGGGCGCCGAGCTGGTCCTGATCGAGGGGATGGGGCACGACATGCCGGCCGGCGTCTGGGAGCGGATCGCCGACGCGGTGATCGCCAACGTCGAGCGCACGGACCGAGAGCTCAGCCCCGACACCCACGGCGACCGCTGACGAGCAGGCGCGCCGATCGGCCGGTTGCGCGGAAGCTCACCCGGAGCACGCGACGTCGATAGTCCCAGGCGCGAGGGGCCAGGGGCTTGCCGTCGAGGGTGACCTCGCACGGTCGCAGCGGCCGGCGCAGCGCCGAGAGCGAGGCTCGCATCCGGTAGCGGGTGCTCGGGTCCCCTCGAAGGCTCAGCCGCCAGCCGCGAGCGGTTTCGGTGGAACGCAGTGAGCCACGATCGCCGAGCCCCGCGCGGTATCGCCCGCGCGGAAAGGCGAGCAGGTGGAGCTCGCGACGGCGATCGCGCAGGGTGACGAGGTCGCGGTCGGAGTCGGCGTAGCTCGTCAGCGTGTCGACGTCCGCCGCCAGCATCGGGATCACCGCCCCGGCGCGGACGAGGAGCGGCAGCTCCTCGATCGGCGCCGCCAGCTCAACCGAGCGTCGGCCGCGAAGCTCGACCGCGCGTCGCGGCAGGAACGCTCCGTCGCGCTTGCGGTAGCGGATGGAGCGCCAGAAGTCGATCCACCGACCGCGAGGAAGGTAGACGCGTCGGGCGCTCACGCCGGGCTCGAGGACCGGCGCGGCGAGAAAGGCTGGACCGAACATGAACTCGTCCTCCTGGCGAAGGGCCTGCTCGTCGCGCGGGGCGACGAGGGCGAGGTGGCGCATGATCGGCATTCCGCTGCGGCGATAATCGCGGTCGGCGGCGCGCAGGTACGGGTTGAGCTGCGTGTGGAGCTTCGCGTAGCGCCGCCAGATCGGCAGGATCTCGGGGTCCCAGACCTGCGGGCGCTTGTAGCTCGGGAAGGCGAGCCCGCCGCCCTTGGTCCGCATCACCGCGGAGACGGCGCCGAACTGGATCCAGCGGTTGAGCAGCTCGGCGTCGAGGCGCTCGGCGGGCCCGTAGGAGTTGTAGCCGCCGATGTCCGAGCCCCAGCGGCTGACGCCCGAGAGCCCCATGCTGAGCCCCTCCTTGACCGCCGAGGAAAGGCCGTCGTATCCCCAGACGGTGGTGTTGTCGCCGCCCCAGACGTTCTCCGCGCAGCGCGCCGAGCCGGTCCAGCCGGAGCGCTGGAATCGAACCACGGGGCGCGGCTGGCGCTCCGCGATCCTCTGGACCGAGCAGTGGAAGGTCGTCGGGTAGAGGTTGTGCATCGTGGCCCCCGTGGAGCCGTCGGCCGAGCGCGAGTCGGGCGGCGTCCACTCGCCGAAGTCCTCCATCCAGCCGTCGTGCCCGTCGGCGACGAGCTCGTCGACGAGGCCGGAGTAGAAGGCCTCGGTTCCGGGCGCGGTGAAGTCGAACTGGGAGAGCGGCTCGACCGAGAAGCCGGCGGGGGCGGCGCCACCGACGAATCCGTTCTGCACGTAGGGCGCTCCGGAGGGCGTCCGCTGGAGCAGCCCGGCGGCCGCCGCCTCACTCCAGACCGGCTCATAGGACGCGCAGAGCAGCGGGTTCAGGTAGGCGAGGTGGGCGAGCCCCTGGGAGTGGAAGAACTCGTTTCGCTCCCTCAGGTACTCCTCGGCGCCCCGGTGGGCGCCGCACGGCAGGTAGTGCATCTGCGTCTCGGCGGCGGAGACCGGAGCGTCGCCCTCGCGCAGGATCCGCGTCCAGCGGCGCTCGTCCTCGAGCGGGATCTGGTTCGGCTGCCCGGTCTGAAACCAGGGCCCGTAGAACCACGGGGCGCCCGCGCGAGGCTGGCGCCCGGTCGCGGCGGTGAACCGGCGAAGCGCCTGTGCGGGGCGCCGGCCCGCGAATACGCGCATGCTCAACGACTGCGAAGCCACGTCGAGGCTCCAGCGCTCGGGGTGCTCGCTCGCCAGCCTGAAGTAGCTCGTCTCTGAGTTGTCGATCAGGACGCCGTAGCCGCGGCTCGAAAGCAGCCAGGGCACGGGGTAGTAGGTCGCATCGTCGCGGTCGCTCACCGCCCACGGCGGCAGGAACGGCTTCGGGTAGGCGCGGTCCTCGGGGCGCACCGCGCCGTCGGAGACGTAGTTCTCGATCTCGAGACCGCGCATCTCGACCGCGTGCGAGCGTTCGCCGAAGCCGAAGTAACGCTCGTCCGCGGGAGCGTCGAAGCCGATCCCCGTCGCCTCGACCGCAAGCGGGCGCCGCACCCTGGCCTCGATCCGTATCACCCCGCTCCCCGCGGGCGAAACGCGCACCTCCAAGGTGCCTCCGAGGGGATCGTCCGTCGCGACGCTCGCCTCGAGGGCGTCGCCGTCGCGGCGGAGCTCGGTCGCTCGCGTCGCGTGGGCCCAGCCTGATTCCGTGCGGAAACCGAGCGGGCCGGACGACCCACTCCCGGCCTCGGTTGCCTCGGTGAGCACCACGCGCCCGTTGTCGTCGCGCAGCGTGATCCGCCAGGGGTCGGCGCGGACCTCGGCGCGTAAGGAGGGACCGGCTTCGACCGTCGGGGGCTGATCCGACGCGACGGCCGACGTTGGAAACCAGATCGCGCTCAGGGCGAGCGCCACGAGCAGGCTCCCCCGGAGCAGGCGGGGTGGAGCGAGGCGCGGTCCGTCCGCGCTCAGCCTCGGCACCCGCGGGCCTCGAACTCGGCGGCGGTCGAGTACTCCGAATGCGGGAAGTAATCGCCCATCACCTCGGGCTCGGTGCCGGCGGTGTCCACCCGCTGGATCGCGTGCGCGAAGCTTGGTGAGACGAGCATGTTGCGCATGATCAGCAGGCCGTAGCCGCTGTCGCCGGCGCCGTCGCCGCGCTCGCCCCAGTCGAGCCAGCCGAAGCCGCAGCGCCTGCGCGCGTTGGCCGGCCGATCGGCGCGCTTGGAGACGGCGATCGTGTAGCGGCGCTTGCGGTCGATCGGGACCTGGCGGTCGGCGAGGCAGTCGGGGGTGAAGGTGGTGACTCGCGACTCGCCGGTGCACAGCGACCAGAAGCGCATCTGCCCGCGCCTCATCCGCTTTCGCCCGTCGCGGGTCGTCGGGGTGCGCGGCAGCTTCGCCTCGACCACGAAGACGGGACCAAACTCCTGCGCGAGGTGGGAGTAGATATAGGCGCTGTCGCGGTTCGAGTAGTTGCCGCCCTTGACCTCCGGCGTGTCGGCCTGGCGAGCCTCGCGGCCCGCCTCGGTGCAGTCGGTGATCACCGAGAGCGCGGCGAACTCGAAGGTGAAGAAGCGCTCCCAGCGCGGTGGGTCGTAGGCGGGGTTGGTCTCGCCGTCGCAGCCCGGGGCGGCGCGGGCGGTCTCCCACTGGTACTCGGGCGTCGTGTCCACGGTGATCTCGCGGTTCGGATCGTTGATCGCGGCGCACGCCTGTTCCCCACGAAGGACCGAGCCGTCCGCGAGCTCGAGCCGCGGCCGGGGCAGGGGCTTGCCGCCGAGGAGCCCGAGCCCACGGTCCGGCTCGTAGACGCGGTAGAAGACCTCGATCGCGGTGATCGCGGCGGTGGCGCCCTGCGGCTTTGCGTAGAGCGTGTTCGCCTCCCGGTCGGCCGGGGGCTCCTCGTCGAGCACCGTGACCCGCCAGGAGCGCTTGCGCATGTCTCGCCGGGCGCCGGGAATGAACGGGTTCGTCGAGCCCGGGTTGGGCTCGATCGCGATGTCGCTGAGGGTGTCGGTGGGGGCGGCGTCGGAGTAGGAGTTGAGCGAGATGTAGCGGGCGTGCGGGTAACGCCCGCGGAGGATCAGGCGCGAGCCCTGTGGGAGCGAGAAGCGCGACATCCAGTAGGTCGCCGACTCCTCGGGGAAGTTGAAGTAGCGCCCGTCGAAGCCGCGGGTGGTCGGGCGCTTCATCGAGATCGGCCCCTCCCAGAGACAGGTCGCGAGCGGGTGGGCGGCGGGCTTGCCCGCAGGCCGCTCGGGGGACGACGCCGTGGCCAGCGCGCCGCCTGCGATCGCGAAGGCGGCGAGGAGGGTGAGCGCGGCGCGTGCGATTGGCTTCGCGAGCTTCATCCGGTTCCTCTGACCCGCCGCGAAGTTAGCAGCGCCGCGGCCGCGCGGCGCCACCACGCGCCTCGAGGCGCAACGATCTCAGCCCGGCTGCAGCTCGATCAACTCGGGCCACTGCGAAGGCGGGTCGTCGGGGCGGCGGACCTTCTCCGGGTGCCCGGCGGGGAGCTCGGCCAACAGCTCGCGATGGGCAGGGTCGCGAAGCTGCATCGCGACCGTGCTCCGGGCGACCTCGATCACGCGGTTTCGGTTCCGCGTGCTCATCAGGTTGCGGCTCATCGTCGCCAGGTCCTCGCCAGTGGGTTGGACGAGCACCACCTCGGTTCCGCGGGTCCGCAGCTTCCTCGCCTCGCTGCCGAGCCGTCGACCCGAGGCCTGGCGAAAGAGCAGGCTCGACCACTCACGCGGGTCGAGCGCGCGGATCGGGTGAAGCGAGGAGGTGGGGTTGAGGCAGACGACGAGGTCGAGCGACTCGTCGCGCAGCAGGTCGAGGTTGGAGGTCGAGTACATGCCGCCGTCCACGTAGAGGCACCCGCCGATCTCGACGGGCTTGTAGAAGCCCGGAATCGAGCACGAGGCGGCGACCGCGTCGGCGAGGTTTCCCGTCGGGCAGCCGTCGCGGCCGAAGGGCACCCGGCGCCCGGTCGCGTAGTCGCAGGCGACGACCCAGAGGTTCGGGTGCGCGCTCCAGCCGCTCGGGCAGACACGGCGGACCTGCTCGCGAAGCGGCTCGTTGGAGACGAACCCGCGTGGCAGCCAGCCGCTGAACGCGGCGGCCGGGGTGTAGCGGCGCGGGCGGGTGAGCGTCGCGAGCGCCAAGCGCCAGGAACCCGGGAGAATGGGGGGAGGCCAGAGGTCCGGCTCGAAGCGCACCCCGCCGGAGCGGTCAGCCTCGGCGGCGGGGCGCCCGGCCGCGTCGACGACTCCCTCGAAGGTCTCGCCGCGCGAATGGGCGACCATGAACCACGGCGGCACTCCGCAGGCGAGCAGCGCACCGAGCATCGCGCCAGCGGACGTGCCGACGACGTAGTCGGCTTCCGACGGATCCCAGCCGGTTTCCTGGGCGAGCGCGTCGAGCCCCCCGGTGAGCCACGCGCCACCCTGTACGCCCCCGGCCCCCAGGACGAGCCCGACTCTCATCACGCCGGCACGCTACCCGCCAGCCCAGTCACACTTTCGCGCGCCTTCCGCCCCAGCTTCGGCACACCCTGCGCGCCACGCGTCACACGTTCGTCCGCACGATGCGTGAATGCACGAAGGGCACCGCCCACGACAACGGCCGCTCATTCGCGGCTCGCGCCGGCTGATGCTTGGACCCGCACGGGCTAGGATTGGGGGCCCCTGCGGGCGTGCTGGAACTGGTAGACAGCATCGGCTCAGACCCGGTGGCTCGAAAGAGCGTGTGGGTTCGATTCCCTCCGCCCGCATGTAGGACCCGATGTATTCCTCCGAGCGGGTGTCCGAGGTCCTGGAGCTCCACCGAGCTGGGCTGAACATCTCCCAGATCTCTCGCCACACGGGCGTGTCCCGGGCTGCGGTGCGCGACTGGATCGCCGGCCGGTTGCCGCGAGGACGAGGGCGTGATCCTGGTGTCGCTTCGTGCCCGTCCTGCGGCCACGACGAGCACGATCACCAGGCTCTGCCCGAGTCGTACGCATATCTGCTCGGCATCTATCTCGGGGATGGCTGTATCTCCTCGCACGCTCGCGGCGTCTATCGCCTTCGAGTCGTCCTGGACCTTCGCTACCCGGGGATCGTCGACGAGGTCGAGACGGCGATCGGAGAGGTGATGCCGGGCCGGCGGATCAGCCGCCTGGCTCGATCGAGCAACTACGTGGACCGCGACGAGCCCACCTATGTCGAGCTCGGGGCTTACTCGAAATCGTGGCCGTGTCTCTTTCCGCAGCATGGACCCGGCAAGAAGCACACGCGGCGGATCGAGCTCGTCGATTGGCAGCGCGAGTTGGTTCGTCGGCGGCCGGAGCTCTTGCTCCGTGGCTTGATCCACTCGGACGGCTGCCGCTTCATCAACACCGGCCGCGGCAATTGGCGCTGTCCTCGCTACGCATTCAACAACCTGTCGGAGGACATCCGCGAGATCTTTTGCGTCGGTTGCGAGGCAATGGGTCTTCACTACACGACTGACCCGCGGACCGTTTACGTCTCTCGGAAAGCCGATGTTGCGACCTTGGACAAGCACATCGGGCCCAAGGCATGAGTTCGGACTTTGCTTGAGCCGAAGCGTGCGCGATAGAGCACGGTCGGAGATTCCGCGCAGAGTCTTCCGGGTAGGAGGACCGGCGATGGCGATGGAGCTTCCCGCGGCGCGTGGGCCGTTGACCGACGTGCTCGCGGACCGGCTGCTCGACCCGTCGGGGGTGCTGCCCTCCCCGCCACAGCTCGACGGCCCCGACCCGCTCGCCGATGATGATCTGCAGCTCGCGCTCTTCCTCTCCCACGAGCTCCACTTCGGCGGAATCGAGGGCGTCGACGATTCCTGGGAGTGGCGGCCGTCGCTGATCGCGTTCCGCACGGCGCTCGAGGAGGCGATGCTGGAGCGGCTGCTGGAGGAGGTGGGGCCGCCGGAGCCGTTCGCCCCGGAGGAGGTCGGGCCGGCGATCTTCGAGCTCGTGCGCACCGACGACGCTCCTCCGCTCTCGCGCTTCATCGAGGCCAGCGCGACGCTCGAGCAGTTCCGCGAGTTCCTCGTCCATCGCTCCGCCTACCAGCTCAAGGAGGCCGATCCGCACACCTTCGGGATCCCGCGGATCCCGTGGCCGGTGAAGTCGGCGATGGTCGAGATCCAGGCCGACGAGTACGGCGGCGGCGACCCCGAGCGCATGCACTCGCGCCTGTTCGCGAAGACGATGCTCGAGCTGGGGCTGGATCCGACCTACGGGGCGTACGTCGGGCGCCTGCCGGCGGCGACGCTCGCGACCGTCAACCTGATCCCGCTGCTCAGCCTGCGCCGGCGCTGGCGCGGCGCACTCGTCGGCCACCTCGCCTGCTTCGAGATCACCTCGCCGCAGCCCAACCGACGCTACGCCAACGGCCTGCGGCGCCTCGGCTTCGGCGCGGCGGCTACCGAATTCTTCGACGAGCACGTCGAGGCCGACTCGGTGCACGAGAACATCGCCGCCTACGACTTGGCGGGGGGCCTCGCCGCCCAGGAGCCCGAGCTCGCCGGCGACATCCTCTTCGGCGCGCGGGCGCTGCTCCGCGTCGAGTCGCGCTGGGCCGGCGCGCTGCTCGGCGCCTGGGAGGCGGGGGAGAGCTCGCTGCTGCCGGCCGCCGTCCCGGTCATGGCCTAGCGGTGGCGCGCAGCCACGCTCTCAGCCGCGCAGCGGCTGCTCGACGGCGCCGTCCGGCGCCTCGAAGCCGATCAGCTTGTGCGTGCCGTCGCAGAACGGCTTCGTCTGCGAGCCGCCACAGCGGCAGAGCGCCACCGTCCCGCGCCGGCGTTCGATCACCCGGCCGTCCTGATCGGTGAGCTCGAACTCGCCGCGGACGAGGTACGGACCGTCGCGATATGGGGTGATCCGCGTGCCGTCCACGGGCCTTCACTACCCCCAGGCCGCTCGTTAGAATCGGCGCCGTACGCCGCTATCGTCTAGGGGACTAGGACGCCGGATTCTCAGTCCGGAAACCGGGGTTCGAATCCCCGTAGCGGTGCCTCACGAAAGCCCCCGCTAGCCGGGGGTTTTCTGCGTTCTCGGGGTCGTTCGCCGCTGGTCTTTCGGCCTCTGAGGGCAACGGATAGGGCAACACAGGGGCCTCGCGTTAACGGACGCGAGAAACCGTGCGGAGTTCTGCGGGGCGGTGCTTCACTAAGTGATGGCGGAAACTCAGACACGTTGATGAGCTGGCCCGACACCGAAGTCGAGCGGGGCCTCGTGGCTCTCGCCCTCTCGAACGGCAGCCCGACCCACGCGCAGCGTCTTCTCGCAGCGGATGGCCTCGCGATCCCCTTGCAAACCCTCAAGTCCTGGAAGTACCGAGATCACGTTGAGCGCTACGAGCAGATCCGAGCCCGTGAGCTACCGCGGATCAAGCAGCAGCTCGCCGATCGCCACACGCATCTAGCCGAGCTGCACGCTGACCTGGCTGAGAAGGCAGCCCGCCGACTGGACGAGGCGATCGACAACAACGAACTCAAGCCCCATCAGCTAGGAGGCGTCATGCACCAGAGCAACGTCGGCAGCGGCATCCACACGGACAAGGCAAGGGACCTGCGCGGGGACGCCACCGTAGTTGTCGAGGATCGCCGAACGACTGAAGAGATCATCAGGGGGCTCGCGGCCTTGGGCGTTATCGAGTTGGAGGACGGAGACGTCGTAGAAGAGACTGGGCAGGAGATGGTTCTCCCGGTGCTGACAGTTGGAGGAGGAGCGCAAAGTGGCGACTGACGCTGATGAGCGGATCATCCACAGTGATATGGCAAGGGCGCGTCGGCGGTTCGAGGATTTCCTACGAGGCGCGTGGGACTGATCGCGGTTGACCACCAATGAACGCCGCCGAGGTAGACCTGACTCGGGTCGCCAGCGCTATCCACCAGGCCCTTGGACTGAAGGCTGTCGATAACCTTCTTGATGGCGCTCGGCTGGAGGTCGGGGAACTCGTCCAGTCTCGTGGGTATATGCCGAAGCCCGAGCCGGACGAATCCCACACGTCAGGGTCGGGCGGTACCGGCGCTTTCGACTCGACTCGATCCAGGCGTGGATTGAGCGATTGGAACATGGCCCCAGCGCCGGTCCGCCGAGAGGGTTCTCGGGTGGGTGACCCGAAGGTGAGGGCGCGATTTGCAGGACTTTCGTGTGCCGAGGTACCACCGAGGTACCTGTCACAGGCGGTCCGCGAAGGTAGAATGCCTCGAAATGAAATGCCCCGGCGGCGGTGGTGCGCCCCGGGGCCGGCATCAGGAGGTACTAGCTCCCATGCAGGCACAGCGTAGGCCCCGCCGTCCGGCGGGCACCGGCTCGCTCCTCGTCCGCAGCGATCGCGCCGGGAGGCGGAGCTGGTACGCGAAGTTCCGCATCGGCGATCGCCAGGTGAAGCGCCGCCTGGGGCCGCTTCGCGAGGCGGGATCGGCGCAGGGGCTGAGCAGAGGCCAGGCCGAGAAGGAGCTCCGCCGGCTGATCGAGCGCGAGGGCGCGGCGCCGACCGTCGCACGGCGCATCGATCTGCAGGCCGCCGCCGACAGCCACATCGACCACGTCGAGAACTTTCGCGGGCGAAAGCCCACCACGGTCGATGACTACCGCTCGATGACCAGGGTCCACCTGGTCCCCTTCTTCGGGACCAGGGCGCTGGGGTCGATCGACGTCCAGCTCGTCGAGTCCTACATCTCGGCGAAGCTCCGCCAGGGTCTGGCCCGCACGACGGTGCGCCATCAGGTGATGCTCCTTCACGGGATCTTCGCCCACGCCCTGCGCCGGGGGTGGTGCTCGTCCAATCCGGTGGCGGCCGCCGAGCGACCGCCGGCCGGTGGGGCGAGCCCGGACATCCACTACCTCGACCGCGCCGAGGTCGAGGCGCTGATCCGCGCGGTTCCCGACGACGACGTCGGGCGGATGGAGGCCGTCCTCTACCTGACGGCCGCGATGACGGGCCTTCGCCAGGGGGAGCTGGTGGCGCTGCGCTGGCGCGACGTGGACTGGGTGGCGGGGGCGGTGCCGCGGCTACACGCGCGGGGAGTTCACGGCGCCGAAGAGCCGGCGCTCCTCGAGGGCGGTGCCGATGGCCGACCGCCTCGCCGCCGAGCTCGAGCGCCACTTCGTCGTCTCGTCGTGGACTGCGGACGATGACCTGGTCTTCGCGCATCCGCTGACCGGGGGTCCCTACGACGCCTCGCGCCTTCGAAAGCGCTTCAACGAGGCGCTCGAGCGGGCCGGTGTGCGGCGCGTCCGCTTCCATGACCTCCGGCACACCTTCGGCACCCACATGGCGGCGGCGGGGGCGCCGCTTCGCGCGATCCAGGAGTGGATGGGCCATCGCGATCATTCGACGACCCTGATCTATGCCGACTTCGCGCCAGACCCCTCCAACGGGCGAAAGTGGGCGGCAACTGCGTTCGGAGACGACGACCGCCCAGCAAGGGCGGCGGCCGAGAGCCGCCGCATCCCCGACTACGATCGCCTGCGGTGACGGGCCGGCCCAAGCATGATCCGCACGCACTTCCGCCAAACCGGGGAAAGCCCCGGAGGCTTGAGCCGGCGGTGAACCCCGAGAGCAAGCGGGACATGTCCTCCTGGCGTGACCGCATCCGGCACACCCGCCGCCCCCTCTGCGTCAGCCTGTGGTCCGGCGCCGGCGGACTGGACCTGGGTCTCGAGATGGCGGGTTTCGATATTGCCGTTGCCGTCGATAACGACGGTTGGGCCGCACAGACGCATGCGTACAACTCCAAGGCCTTGGTCTTGGAGCGCGACCTCTCCTCCCCCGGGGCGACCCGGACTCTCCTGCGCGAACTAGATCTGCCCGCCGTGGCCCTGGTTGCTGGCGGATTTCCGTGCCAGCCGTACTCGCGCGCCGGGCAGAACCGGATCCGACACCTCGTAAAACACGAACAGCGCAGCGGCGTGGACGAGCGCGCGTTCGCATGGCTCAGCTACGTTGCGGCCGTCCAAGAGCTCCGTCCAAGGCAGTGCATCGCCGAAAACGTTCCGGAGCTTGCCACGTTCAACGGCGGACTGCTGCTGCGGGACATCGTGAACGCGTTAGAGGACCTCGGCTACAGCGTCGACGTGCGGGTCCTCTCGGCGCGTCGATTCGGGGTTCCCCAATACCGCGAACGCCTGTTCATCCAGGCGGCGCTTCCCGGAACCGAGATCGTCTGGCCGGAGGAAGAGCGCGAAGGGCCCGAGCCGACGCTGGCCGCGGCGATCGGCGACCTGCCCGATATTTCACCGGGCAAGAGCTGGCGAGACGGGGAACGGACGAGCTACGAGCCAAAGCCGGGAAGCGAGCCACCGGACTGGGCGAGGGCAGGCATGCCGAAGACGGCGCGCCAGTGGCTAACCGACCACGTGTCGCGCAACGTCCGGGAGGACGACCTCGAAGCCTTCCGTCAGCTGCCCCCCGGGGGCACCTACCTGGACGTTCCGGTGCACCTGCGCCGCTACCGCGACGAGACCTACACCGACAAGTACAAGCGGCTCGAATGGGGGCGTCCGAGCCGCACCATCACAGCCCACATGGCGAAGGACGGATACTGGTACATCCACCCGGAGGAGCACCGCACTCTCTCGATTCGCGAAGCGGCGCGCATCCAGACGTTCCCCGACCGGTACCAGTTCGCCGGCTATCCGACAAACCGTTTCCTCCAGATCGGAAACGCCGTACCTCCGCTCTTAGGGAGAGCGGTCGGAGCGGCTCTACAGGATGCTAGGCAGGGGCAGGGGCGAGCGTCGGGCATCCCGCGAGCGGCGGAGCGCCTCAGCAGGCTCGGCAAGGAACGCGAGTCCATGGACGCTTGGCGGATCCTGGTTTCAGAGGTCGTCCTAGGCGGACGCGCGGGAGCGAAGCTTTTCTCCGAGCTCACGAAAGCGTTTCCGGACCCCGTTTCCGCCCTCGGGGCCGCCAACGGGGACCCCGCGGTCGCGAGGCTCCGAGAGCTTGCCCGCAAGGTGCTGTCCTCGAACGAAGGGAAGATCCCCGAGACGGCCGCGGAAATTTCGCGGCTTGCCGGCTGTGGGCCGGCGCAGGCCTCGGTCGCCGAATCGCTGATCACGGGAGGGGCTCCGCCGAAGAACGTCGCAACCATGCGAATGGCCGCGCGTGTCGCGGGCGTTTCGGCAACGGGTTCCCTAACCGGGATCGTCTTCCCGATACTCGCGCGGCTGACGGCCTTCGGCGAGGACGCGAGGACCAACCAAGCAGCGGTCGAAGTTGCGCGGTCCGTCTGCAGGCCCGACATTCCCGATTGTCCAGCATGCCCCCTTGAGGAATTTTGTGCCCACGCCGTTTCCGGCAGCGCCGTCGTAGACGTTCAGACGCGCCTGCAGCTCGCGTCCGCGACGGCGGGCTGAGCTTGTAGTCAGCGATTATCACTTGCAAAGGGATAATGACCCTGTTATTCTCCCGACAGTGGATAACAAGGACTTTCAGACCCTCGTAGTGCAGCTCCCAGCGGACCTCGCCCGAGAGGCCAGCCGCCTCGCCGACTCTGGCAGGGGCTACGAATCCTTCTCCGAGTTCGTTGCCATCTCCCTCCGCAACCAACTGACGCTTGAGCTGGGAACCGAGCCGGGTGACGGGCAGGTCGGCGCCCAGGCTCCAGGGTCGCCCGGGAGCGTCGACATTTTTGCGATGCCGCCGCATCGAGACCTGGGATTGGCAGAGCGCGCCAGTCAGCCGCCGGCGGCCCTTTCCCCCTTCACGAACCGCCTTTTTCCGATCAAGCTGGCATCCCGCGCCGCCGCCAACCTCGCAACCGGCGAAACATGGCCCAAGCTCCCGGACTTCCGCCGCCACGCCGCTCAGGCGGCGAGGGACCTCGGACTGCGCTTGCGACACGACGACGACCTGGGAGGGCGTCGCGGTGCCGCACGCCGCTGGATCGCCCTTCCGGTCGGGAGCGACCGGGGCGCCGCGTCCAGGCGATTTGCCGCCCATTTCACCATCGACCTTGCGGCCGATGGCCGGATCCTTGGTCCGATGGGCGACCTAGGCCTCGCAAACGTCGCGCCCGGGGGAAACGTGCAGCTCACCGAGCTTGGATGGACCCTGGCCAGAGCTCCGAGCCCCCTGCTGGGCGAGGCCGGTGGTCATACACTCAGCGCAGAGGAGCAGGACGTGTTTTTCGAGGCGCTGCGCGGAAACGAGTGCGAGCTCGCGAAGATTTCGGAGTTCATCGGCCTGCTCGAGGGCACAAAGGAACAGGCCACCCTCGACGCGCTCCTCGCCGACGCTCATCCCGAATTGAGCGACACGGCGGTGCGCTCCCACCGTGCGGCGATGCTCGGGCGCCTGGGCGACCTGGGCCTGGCCACCGTGGAGGGCAGGGGGCCGAGCGCTACCGTGCTCCTCGGCGGCGAGATCCCCGCCGTGCTCGGAGGCGAGCGTGGCTGACCCAGGATGGATCTTCGATTCGGTGCCCGAGTCGGGAGCGATCACCGGCGGGCTGCCCCAGGGTCAGACCTTCTCGCCCCATGTCGACACCTTCATCCGGGAGGTTCTCCAGAACTGCCGCGACCAGAAGACGGCAGACTCGGAGCCGGTGCGGGTCAGGCTCCGGCTCGAGGAAATCTCGGGAGCCGTGCTGGAGGACTTCCTGAGGCACCTCGAGTGGGGTTCCCTGTCAGAGCACCTCGCGGCGGCGGGCGCAGAGCGCGACTACGTCACGATCGCCGGACACCTGAGAACGAGCCTTCGGGAGCTTGACGATTCGGGACGGCTGAGGCTGTTGCGGATCGACGACTTCGGCACCCGCGGGCTCGTGGGCGGCGAGGACGAGGACAGGGCCAACTTCAACATGCTCTGCCGACACACCCTCGTGACCTCCGGATCGCGACAGGAGTCCGGGGGCAGCTACGGCCTCGGCAAGTCCGTCCTCTGGGAGTTTTCAGGATTCTCTACGGTGCTGTTCGGCTCCGGGGTCTCCGACGGCGAGATCCGACCCCGGTTCTTCGGCAGCGTCCTGCTGCCCACGCACAGAGCCGAGGGGCGCAGATGGCGGGGGCCCGGGTGGTTCGGCGCGCCCGGGGCCAGTCCGGAAGGAGGGCGAAGGTCGGAGTCCATCTGGGACGCCGAAGCCGAGGCGGTCGCAAAGGCATGCCGGCTGGACCGCCCGGCCGGAGAGTCGGGCACGTCGATCCTGGTCGTCGGTTTCGACGATCCCGCGGCGGAAGTCGAACCGGGGGTGGAAGAGATGTGCGGCCTCTTCGCGGACTCGGCCGCACGGTGGTTCTGGCCGACACTGGGACGCGGCGAGATGTCGGTGATGGTCGAGGGGTTCGTGGACAGCGAGCAGGTATACGGGCAGCACGCACGCGAGACGGCAGAGATCCGGCCATTCGCGCTGGCCCAGAACCACGAGCGCCCCGGCGGCACAGCGCTCGAGGAACCGGGAGATGTCGCCGACCGGGAGATCCCCCTGAGAATTCCGGCCCACAAGGAAGACGTCATGGACCCAATGCCGGCGACAGAGGCTCGTGCCCTCCTGCGCGTCCGCCTGGCCGAGAGCGGGGACTCCGAGGAGCGCATCAATACGGTTGCGCTGCAGCGCGGAACCGGGATGGTCGTTCGGTACGAGACCGTGGGCCAAGCTCCGCCGAGCGGCCAAACGTTCCACGCAGTCCTGCTGGCGGGTTCCGCACACGGCGACAGCGTGAGCGACCGCGCAGCGGAGCGGTTCTTGCGCGCGGCCGAGCCGGTCGCCCACGAGCGGTGGACGCACGAGACGGAAAGAATTGCCGACGAGTACAGGCGCGGCGCGGGCAAGGCTCTCACGGATTTCCGGCGGGCTATTGCCGACGCCATCCGCGAGTTCCTCCAAGAAGAGGCCGCCGAGAGCACGGACGCCCCGGAGGATTTCTTGAAGCTCTTCCCGCTGCCCGGGATCCAAGACGAGCCGAGCGCGAGGAAGCCCTATCGACTAAGCAATACGGAAGGAGTCCTCGACGGCCAGGCGTGGCGGTTCCGGGGCACCTTCGCAAAGGGCAAGGCGGCGCGCCATGACTGGAGGTTCCGCGTCTCCCTCGTGATCGACCAGGAGGGCGCAGGGTCCGAACACGTGCCGATCGCATCCCTTGACGCGCCGGACGCCGCCTCGGTGTCGGACGAGAACAACGGAGATTGGACGGTGGACGTGCCGGCGGGGCGCCAAGAGATCGCGTTTACCGGCATCACCGAAAGTCTCGACGAAGTACCCGACCTGCAGCGGGTCAGGGTGACCCTCGAGGTCAGATCGGACAACAGGTGAGCCGCGCGTCCTTCTATCCCTACGAGGTGGCACCGGACACACTCAGTCTGGACTGTTCCCTGGAGCCTGAGCCGCAGAGCCAAACCGGACGCTTCGTGTTCGAAGGCATGCCCCAAGACGGGGTCAGGGCAAGATTCGGTGTGGAACTCGTCCCCGGCACGATCGAGCGCGTCTTTCCCGACCAGGAGCGTTCGGACCCCCCGGCGGCGGTCTACGTGCTTGTCAAGAGCACGACCTCCAGGCTGCGCGAAGCCGTCGAGCTCGAGCGCGACCAGGCCGGGCGGTACGCAGGCGAATACCTCCTCGCTCCGGACACGTTCTACGGGGAGGTGGGCTTCGAGCCGGTGCTGGCGCGCAGGCGTCCGCAGCATCTAGACGACCGCTTCGCGACACACGCCGGGGCGCGCCTCGCCTGGGGATCCCCGGCAAACGTGCAGGTCGACGAGGTCAGCATCCGGGCAGGTGACTATCTCGATGCCCAGTTCGAGGATTTCACGCAAAGCTCGAATCCCCGCCGCCGGGAACGGTCGGATCTCATGTATGTCCTCGACACGGACCGAAGCACCCCAAAGCTCTGGCTCAACAAGGCGATCCCGATGCTCGAGACAGTGATGAAGTCGAAGGCACGGAACGCGCCGGTACGCAAGCTGCGCGACGGGATCTACGCTTCGATCGGCGCTCAGGTCTGGACGTCGCTGTTCTCGATCGCCGTCGGGGCCTTGAGCCTCGAGGGCGACGGACAGGATCCCCTCGACGCCGTTGCAGAACTTCCCGACTGGCACCAGCGCGTGCTCAACTTTTGGGCTCCTCGGGTGTACCCCGAGCATGAGAGGCGGGACGCGTTGGCGGCACTGGCCCGCGCCGCGAGCCGCCTGGACGGCCTGCCCGACCTGCACGACCGGTTCGGCGTGGCTGTCCAAGAATGGACGTCCGCGGCAGCGGCGTTCGAGGCCCAGGCGCAACTCGTCGGAGGCGGAGAATGACGCCGCTGCGGAGATTCGCCAGCCCCCTCCCCCGGGAACGGCTCGCTGACGTTCTCGAGGGGGTGCGCCTCGAATCCGAAGAGCTGCCGAGCGGGGTAACCGCCGAACGGGTGCGGGAGGCGGTGGCCGAGATGCCCGACGACCTAGTCGGTCCCGAGATAGACCGAGTGCTCATCGAGCCGCTCCACCGTGCGCTCGACGGGGTAACACGACGCGAAGCGGCTGACATGCGGCTTTGGCACTACCTCGCCGCGGCTGAGTTTCCCGAAGTTGTATGGCGGCGCTGGAAGAGGGCCGTTCCCGAAATGGATGAACTCCGGGACCGTTTGGACGGTGCGATGTATGCCCATTTCGCCGGCCGCAGCACGTTGAACGGGGTCAGCAGGAACACCTTCGCCCGGCTGTGGTGGCTGGCCGAAAGCGTCGCATCAGACGGAAACTATGACCGGGCCCGCCAGGCCTTGGAGCGCCAAGACATGTTCGTTGCTGCCTTCGAGCGCCTCACGGGCCTCTCCAGCCCGGCCCGGGACGCGTACCTGGACCAGATGGCGGGGCGCAGTGAAGGCGAGGGAAGAGAGGCGGCCAAGTGGCTTGCACAGACCGCCGTCACCACCGTGCTCGATTCACTCAACAAGGACCAGGTCGCGGAGATCCTCGGCGAGGTGCTCGAGCCCGGCGACGCGGCGGAAGGGCCGGACCGCTGACGGACATCGTGGACCCCGGGACGCGGAGCCGGATGATGTCGCGGATAAAAAGCCGCGACACCGGGCCTGAGATCTTGCTTCGCCGCGCCTTGTGGAGTCTGGGCGTACGCGGGTATCGCTGTCACTACTCCAAGGCACCGGGGCGCCCCGACATAGCGTTCGTGGGGAAGCAGCTCGCGGTCTTCGTGGACGGGGGCTTCTGGCACGGTCATCCCGACTACTTTACGTTTGGCAAGTCGGGCGAAGCCTGGGACGCGAAGATTCGCCGCAACATGGCGCGCGATCGCGAAGTCAACTCGGCTCTGTTCGATGCGGGGTGGTCGGTGGTCAGGCTTTGGGACTTCGAGATCAAGTCCGATCCGCCCGCGGCGGCGGCGGCCGTCATGAGAGTCGCCGCGGGCTTGGCGGCGCCGTCCGCCCCCAAGCCGCACAGGGGGCCACGGTGACGGGGCGGGGTTCTGTCACCCCCGAGAGGGCCTGGGTCCTGCTCCAGCTGGCCGAGAGTTCGCAATACCAGGGAAACGACGGATACCGCGACAAGCTCGGCTCGCGGTACCGGTGGGATTCAACCGTTCCCAATCACGCGAAATTGCGTGAGGGCGACGTCATTGTCTTGCGTGACTCGGAACGAGTACTGGGCATTGGGACCGTCGACGAGCTGGCGGTAGATCCTCACGCGACGAAGCTGCGCCGCCGGTGCCCGGCGTGCGGGTCAACCGCGTTCAAGCGCCGAACCACGCTTGCGCCCCCGTACAGGTGTGGGCGGTGCGAATCTGTGTTCGCCACCCCACGAGAGGAGACGATCGACGTGACTAGGTACACGGCTGCTTACGAACCGTCGTGGCGGGGCGGCTCACAGGGTCTCACCCCTTCGGGAGCTTGAGAGGATGTGCATCTCCCGAGCACGCCAGCATGCCATCCGAGCAGTCGACCCGGATCTTCTTCAGGAAATGCTTGAGACCGCCGCCGCCGCCGAGGCCGTGACCGCCCGGGAACGGTGACAGGTTCGGCGGGCCCCGACGAGCGGCGGGCCGTTCCTGCTGCCCGCGGCGAGACGGAGGAGGAGCTCGAGCGGTTGCACGCGGCGTATTGGGAGGGGGCCCGGCTTGAATCGCTGGCCGAGGCACTTGGCGTCGAGCCTTCAGCGCTGGAGGCGCGTTTCAGGCAGGCGGGCATGCCGACGGTCCTTCCGGATTACGCGCGGTCGACTACGGATTCTCCGAGTCGGCGCCTCGGGAAGCAGGACGGGCCGACGGACGCGCGGAGCCGCCAGATGTATGCCATGTACGAAGCCGGGGCGACCCTGGAGCAGGTCGGTGCCCGTTTCGGGGTCACCCGCGCCAGGGTCGGGCAGGTGCTCCAGCGTCTCGGGTCTTCGACGCAGGAATTCAAAGAGCGTCGGCGGCGGAATCTGGAGCGGAAACGTCAGGAACTCGCTGGTAGCCACCGTGCAGGGGTGCGAGCCGCATTCGAGCGGCATGGAGACATCGCTGCCGTAGCGAAGGAGCTGGGACTGCCGAAGGCGCTGGTCGAATCAGTCGTCCGAGAGGATCCGAGCTGGGCCCGCCGCTTCAAGCAGGACGGGCGGGCGAAAAAGCGTTACTCGGATGCCGAGTTGATGGCCTGTCTTCGAGAAGCTGCCGCCGGATGGGAGGGCGCACTTACCGGTGCGAAGTACGAGTGGTTCGCGCGCGGTCGGACGCTGGCGGACGGCCGGCCATGGCCCGGCAAGCAGACCTTCGCACTCCGGTACTCGTCCTGGCGCGGTGCCTTGGCGGCGGCCGGTCTTCCCGCCAACCCGCCGTCCGCGGTAGCCGGGCGGCGTAAATTCGATAGGGGCCGCTGTATCGGCGCGCTTCGGCACGCTGCGACAGTCCTAGGGAAGACGCCTACGGCGGCCGAGTACGACCGGCTAGCGAGAGAATCGGGGGGCGAACTTCCCAGCCAGGCCACGGTTCGACACACGTTTGGAACATGGAACGACGCCTTGCTGGAGGCCGAGCTTTGATGGACCGTCCCGGAGGCGGAGGCTGAACCCATTGGGGCTAGGCGTCGAGCGCTGAATCCGACAACTCGATGGTCTCAACGGAGGAAGGCGAGCCACGTCGCCCAATTGAGGACCGTTGCCACGGTGTCCCATGGCTCGCCGAAATCCGACTCCCCGATGACGAGCACTGGGATTACCAGCAGGGCGGCGATCACCATCGGCCACTCGAACCGCTCCTGCCACCTCAGAGCGCGGTCATCCATACCCCCCTATTCGCGCCGTTTCGAGGGTTCCCTCGAAGGGTGGGGCGACAGCTTGGAATCGGGTCACCACGGGCTGTATCCCAAGCGCACCAAGAGGGTCCCCGTAGATTCGAGCGAGGGGCTAGCGCTTTTCGTCGAGCGTGTTGCACAAACCCTTCGCGAAATAGTCGCGGCGAACGGACTCAGGCGCGCCCCTGGCGTGTGGGGCCGCGCCTGATGACCTCGATCTGGACCGCCGAGCACGGCTGGTGTTATCTGAACGCGATCGTCGACTGCTGCACCCGCGAGATCCCGGCCTTCGCGCTCGACATCCGCTGCCGAAAGCAAGAGGCCTTGGCGGTCGTCGAGGCCGGCCTCGATGCCCACGGGGTGGCCGACGAGGGCCTGGTCCTCGGCACGGATAACGGCACCGCCTACACCTCCCGCGGTTTCAGGGCCCGGCTCTCGGAGCTCGGGATCACCCACCGCCGCGGCGGCTATCGCGACCCCGAGTCCCAGGCGTTCATCGAGAGCTGGTTCGGGATGCTCAAGCGCCGCGAGGTCTGGCGCCACGACTACGAGACCCTCGACGACGCCCGCGCCGGCGTCGAGCGCTACGTCAAC
>Ga0136632_10000073_pt1 | contig 21955 bp, 19 predicted proteins | sample AntDrymUQ6112106_2_FD_104670 | JGI IMG/M metagenome (GOLD analysis project Ga0136632, IMG submission 104670) | Polar desert sand microbial communities from Dry Valleys, Antarctica - metaG UQ611 (21.06) | ecosystem: Environmental > Terrestrial > Soil > Desert | place: Antarctica: Dry Valley...
AATGCCTACGGCCCCCAGAACCAGGGCGACGATTACCTCACCCACCCGTCGTCGACCGGCCGTGCACTGCCAATCGTGCAGGTCGAGATCCGTGATAATGACGGCAACCCGCTGCCTGTCGGCAAGCGCGGCGAGATCTGCATGAAAGGTCCGAACCTCTTTCGTGGATACTGGAACGACGCAGAAGCGACAGCGGACACGATCGTCGACGGCTGGCTGCAAACCGGTGACGCCGGACGCCTCGACGAGGACGGGTTCCTCTACGTGGAGGACCGCATCAAGGACATGATCCTGCGCGGCGGCGAGAACGTGTACTGCGCCGAGGTGGAAGCAGCGATCTTCGAGCACCCTGCGGTGCATGAGGTTGCCGTGGTCGGCGTGCCCAACGACCGGCTCGGTGAGGAGGTCGCAGCGGTCATCTTTCTCGAGGACGGTGAGCAGCTCGGGGTCGATGAGCTGACGGCGTTCCTCGATCCGAAGCTGGCCAGGTTCAAGATCCCGAGCCGGCTGGCCATCCTCGACGAACCACTACCCCGCAACGCCGCCGGCAAGTTTCTCAAACGCGATCTTCGCGACCGCTTCCCGAGCTGATCTCCCGACCGCTGATCACTCGAAGATCCTGGGGCTGCGGCATGAAACGTTGGTGACGCGGGGTGAGACATCTCGCACGTGACCGCGAGGAGAATTTGATGCTGGTAACGGCCCGTGCGGCATCCTCGTCGGCGTCGGTGCAATGATCTGGGCCATGTCGCGACTCCTCGTCGTCGGTGGAACATCATTCGTCGGTCGCCACGCCGTATACCAGGCGGTCGACGCCGGTCACGACGTGACCGTGTTCCACCGCGGTCATACGAACCCCGACATGCTGGCGGGCCGGATCGATCATCGTCTGGGCGATCGCGCCACCGGCGACTACTCGTCGCTCGACATCGATGAGACGTGGGACGCCGTGCTCGACGTTTCGGCCTACGTGCCGCGCCACGTCCATCAGCTCGCCGACGCCTTGGCTGCTCGCAGTGGTCACTACGTGCACGTGTCGTCGATCTCGGCCTACGACGACACTGCTCGGATCACGCTCGACGAGGACTCGCCCCTTTGGCCGGACCTCACCGAGCACACCGAGGACGTGACGGGGCAAACATACGGGCCGTTGAAGGCGATGTGTGAGCGCGCAGGGCACGAGCGGTTCGGGGAGGCGATGTCGATCGTCCGGCCGACCTACGTGTGTGGTCCGCACGACGCGACGGACCGGTTCACGTACTGGGCTCGACGGATGGCCGCCGGCGGCGACGTTGCTGCCACATCGCTCGACGCTCCGCTACAGATCGTGGACGCACGCGACCTCGGAGCGTTCCTGGTGACATGCGCAGAGAGCGCTGCCGACGGACCGTTCGACGGCGTGGGCGTGTTCGCCCCAGTGCGAGAGATGCTGATAGCGATCACTCCGGCCGACGTGGCCGTGCGGTTGGTCGAGGTCGACCGAGCCACACTCGATGCAGTCGGTGTTGGTCTGCCGTTGATTGAGCCGGAGGCCGAGCTGCCGGAGCTGAAGACCAGGCCCGGTAGGCGGGCCAAGGCAGCCGGCCTGGCCGAGCGCTCAGTGGCAGAGACGGCAGACGCCACGAGAGCCTGGGATGCTGAGCGGGGTTCTCCGCCGCTGAAGGTCGGTCCAACTGCCGAACAGGAAGCAGACCTGCTCCGCCGTCAGCTCGACGTCTGATCAGCTTGCGCCAGATCAGCTGCCGCGCTGGTAATTCGGGGCCTCGTTCGTGATCTGCACGTCGTGTGGATGGCTCTCGGCGCGCCCCGCTGCGGTGACCCGCATGAAGCGGGACCCGGTGCGTAGCCGGTCCAGCGTCGCCGCGCCGGCATAGCCCATGCCCGACCGCAGCCCGCCGACGAGTTGGTAGACGGTCTCACTGAGCTTTCCGGCATACGCCACCCGCCCCTCGATTCCTTCTGGCACGAGCTTGTTGGTGCTGGTGCCGAGCGCGCTGCGGGCGCTGTCGGACTGGGTGCTGGCGTAGCGGTCGGCGCCCAGGCCGGCCATGGCGCCCAGTGACCCCATGCCGCGGTAGCTCTTGTAGCGGCGTCCTTCGAACAGCTCAGTTTCCCCTGGGCTCTCCTCGGTGCCCGCCAGGAGGGAGCCGAGCATCACGCATTCGGCACCAGCGGCGATCGCCTTGACGATGTCACCCGAGTACGTGATGCCGCCGTCGGCGATGATCGGGATGCCACGGCGTTTGGCCCGCTGGGCCGTGAACCAGATGGCCGACAGCTGGGGCATCCCGGCACCGCTGATGACTCGCGTCGTGCAGATCGACCCTGCCCCGACTCCGACCTTGACGGCATCTGCGCCGGCGTCGGCCAGGGCGTCGATGCCGTCCTCGGTGACGACGTTGCCGGCCACCACTGGAAGGTCGGGCCATCCACCCTTGATCCGCTCTATCGTCTTGATCACACCGGCCGAGTGACCGTGGGCCGTGTCGAGAGCGATGGCGTCGACGCCGACGGCGAGCAGCGCTTCGACCCGCCGCTCCACGTCCTCGCCAACGCCGACGGCACCGGCGCAGCGCAGGCGACCCTTGGGATCACGCGAGGCGTTTGGGTGCTCGAGCCGCTTCTGGATGTCCTTGACGGTGATGAGCCCGGCGAGCCGGTTCTCATCGTCGAGCAGCGGCAACTTCTCGATGCGGTGCCGTTGCAGGATGGCTTTGGCCTGCTCCAGCGTCGTCCCGACGGGTGCCGTCACGAGGCCTTCGTGTGTCATGAACTCGTTGATCGGTCGCTCGAAGTCGGAGCCGGTGCAGAAGCGGATGTCGCGATTCGTGAGGATGCCAACGAGGCAGCCCTGGTCGTCGATGATCGGAACACCCGAGAACTTGAACTTCGACATCAGCGCTTCGGCCTCGTACAGCAGGGCCTGGGGTCCGAGCGTCACCGGGTCGGTGATCATGCCGCTCTGGCTGCGCTTGACCTTCTGCACCTCTGCGGCCTGATCGTCGATGCTCATGTTCCGGTGGATCACGCCTATGCCGCCCTCGCGAGCCATGGCGATGGCCATGCGGGCTTCGGTGACCTTGTCCATGGCGGCAGATACGAGCGGGATCGCCAGCTCGATGCCGGCGGCGAACGTGGCCGTCGTGTCGACCGAGTCGGGGAGGGTGTCGGAATAACCGGGAACGACGACGACGTCGTCGAACGTCAGGGCCTCGAACCGATCGAAGAACTCGTCGGGCGTGGTCATACGCGGACCTCCTTGGGGCGTCGAAGAGATGAGCACAGCTCGCCCAGGGTGGCGACGAGCAAGGTGTGCTCGGCAGCGTGGACCCGAGCTGCCATGGTGTCGAGGGTGTCGTCCTCGTGGATCGCGACATCGACGGTGCCGAGGACGGGTCCGACGTCGACTCCTTCGTCTGGAACGAGGTGCACCATGACCCCGGTTCGGTGGCGCCGGCCCGCCCGGAACTCGTCGTACGCCCGCTCGATGGCGCGGGTGCCGGGCAGTTCGCCCGGCAGAGCTGGGTGCAGGTTGATCACCTGGCCGGGAAACCGGTCGAGAAAGCCTGCCGTGAGGATCCGCATCCACCCGGCGAGCACCACGACATCGGGCCGGTGCCGTTCCACGGCGTCGGCCAGCCGGGCATCGTAGGCAGTCCGCAGCTCACCAGGCTCGGGCATCATGGAGATGGCGGGAATGCCTACCGCTAGGGCTCGTTGCAGGCCGCCGGATTCGGCCCGATTGCTGACGACTGCGACGACATCGGCCGGGATCGAGTCTCCGTGGCAACCGTCGATGACGGCCTGCAGGTTCGTGCCATGACCGGACGCCAGCACGACGAGTCGGGGCCGCTGGCCAAGGTCGCCCCTCACGTCTGCTCCCACGGGGCTCCCATGTTCCGAACCTACGCGTTGGCGCCCGACCCCCGGCGACGGTGAACGAAAAGTCAGGATCCGTGCGCCGAGGATTAGGGTCCGGACGCATGTTCTCGTGGCCGCTCCGGCAGCAGGCGCAAACCCGTTTCGGTGAGATCGCGTACGACGTCCGTGGGCAAGGGTCACCGGTGGTGCTCGTACACGGGACACCGAGCCGGTCAGAGATCTGGCGGCGCATCGCGCCAGTCCTCAGCGAGCGCCGCACCGTGTTCGCCTTCGATCTCTTGGGCTTCGGCGAGTCCGAACGCCACGTCGAGCAGGACGTCAGCATCCGCAGGCATGCCGAGGTGCTGGCAGAGCTCCTCGGTCAGTGGGAGCTCGCGGCGCCTGCCGTCGTCGCCCACGACATCGGCGGCGCCGTCGTGCTTCGAGCACACATCAACGGTGGGGTTCCGATGAGCAGGCTGGCGTTGATCGACGCCGTGGCGCTGCGACCCTGGATCACTCCCACGACCCGCGAGATGCAACGCAACCTCGGTCGCTACGAGCCGCTGCCGAACGCCAAGCTGGCGGCCGAGATCGAGTCGCATCTGGTCGGCGCCACGCATCGACCGTTGGATCCTGAAACGTTCGACGTCTTGTTCGGGCAATGGGAGGGAGCTGAGGGCCAGGCCCTGTACCTCCGAAACGTCGCCCAGCTCGATGAGCGGGACACGGCCGATTTCGAACCGCACCTGTCAACGATGTCTACGCCCACCCGCCTCATCTGGGGCGAGCACGACGCATGGCTCGATCCGTCGATCAGCACGAAGCTCGCCGAGCTCTTGCCACGTGCAGACGTCGTGCAAATACCCGATGCCGGCCACTTCTGCATGGAGGATGATCCCGCCGCCGTCACTGAGGCGCTGAGAGAGTTCCTCAACGCCTGAGGCTCCGTTCGATCACAACCGAACTGGGCGTGGATCTTCGCAGGGGCTGAGAGGATCGGCACCCAGAACGTGAATTGGAAGGCATCACGCCCAGAACGTTGTGGGGTGGTCAGTGCAGTGTGACCTGGGGTCGTTCAGTGTCCTGGCGTGGGGTGAGCTCGCCGATTGGCCATGTTGGTTCGGGGATGGCCGCTTGCACGGCGCGCACGTCGTCCGGCGCGCAGATCACGACCATGCCGATGCCCATGTTGAGCGTGCGGAACAGCTCCTGGCGATCCATGCCGGTGGCCAGCTCCTGCACGAGTGCAAATAGCGGTGGGATGGGCCACGAGGACGTGTCGATCTCGGCGACGACGTCGTTCGGGAGCACCCTCGGCAGATTCTCGATCAGCCCGCCGCCGGTGATGTGGGCGAGCGCCTTCACGGCGCCAACGGCCAGTGCCGCTTCCAGCACGGACAGGTAGCTGCGGTGCGGCTCCATCAACGTCTCACCCAATGGGCGCTCGAAGCCGGCAGGCGTGGCGTCGAGCGGGATCCACTCGAACAGGCGGCGCAGCAGCGAGTAGCCGTTCGTATGCGGTCCCGACGATGCCAGGCCGATGAGCACATCGCCGGCGGCCACGTCGTGGCGGGGGAGCATGGCGTGCCGGTCGACGACACCGACGAGCGTGCCGGTGATGTCGAAGGCGCCCTCGGCGTACACGCCCGGCATCTCGGCAGTCTCGCCACCGAGCAGCGTGCAGCCGGCGGCCTCGCACGCCTCGGCCATGCCAGTCACGATCTCGGCCATGATCGTGGCGTCGAGACGGCTGGCGGCCACGTAGTCGAGGAAGAACAGGGGAGTAGCGGCCTGCACCAGCACGTCGTTCACGCAATGGTTGACGATGTCGTGCCCAACGCTGCGGAAGCGCCCCGAGCGAGCAGCCAGCTCGACCTTGGTGCCGACGCCATCGGTGGAGGCCACGAGCACGGGATCCGCCATCATCAGGAGCGACTTGGCAGAGAAGGCGCCGCCGAAGCTGCCCAGGCCGCTCACCACCTCGGCGCCGTGGGTGCGCTCGACGGCGTCGCGCATCAGTGCCACCGCTCTGACACCTTCGTCGATGTCGACGCCGGCAGCGGCGTAGCTGCCGATGGCGGCGCCCGGAGCCCGCCAGGCGATGTCGCCGCGGACCTGCATGCCGTCGAACGCCACGTGGTCCATGCCTTCGTAGGCACGTCGCCTGGCGGCGCCAAGGTCAGCACCGAGGCCGGTGACCGCAAGGACCCGACCGCCAGCGGTGTGGCCGTCGGCGATTCCGGACGGGAACAGGAGCGTGTCGTCGTTGGCTGCGAAGTACGCCTCGTCGATGGTGACCACTGCGCCCGTGGCGGGCGTGGCGGGATAGTCGGCAGCAGCGGCAACGACGGTGCATGCGGCGCCGGGCCGCACGGTGAGGCGCCGCTTGCCGAAACCCGTCGACGTCGCCAGCCGCGCCAACTCGGCGAGGTCGTCGTCCATCAGGGGAAGCACGGTCTGCGCCTCGGGATCACCGAAGCGACAGTTGTACTCGATCAGCCGCGGTCCGTCGGCGGTGAGCATCATGCCGGCGAACAGCACGCCGACGTACGGTGTGCCGGCAGCCGCCAGGTGCTCGACGAGCGGTTGCACGAACGTGGCCAGCAGCTCGCCGGGATCAGCCGCGACAGGCGCAGGCGCATAGGCACCCATGCCGCCCGTGTTGAGCCCAGTGTCGCCCTCGCCGATGCGTTTGTGGTCCTGCGCCAGGGGAAGGGCGATGGCCTGCCGACCATCGCACAAGGCCAGCAGCGAGCACTCCGGGCCATGCAGTCGTTGCTCGAGCACGAACGGACCCCGGGATGCCCGGATAGCGGTCTCGGTCTCGTCGTCTCCGGTAGGGACCACGACTCCCTTGCCGGCGGCGAGCCCGTCGGCCTTGACGACCACAGGCTCACCCAGGCGGTGCCACCAGTCGATGGCGGAATCGACAGCTTCGGGTCCTGGGAAGCTGGACCACGCCGGACCAGGAATGCCGAGCGCCGTTGACAGGCGGCGGGCGAAGCTCTTGGAGGACTCCAGTCGCGCCAACGCCGCGGTGGGACCGAAACAGGGCACGCCCCTGGCAGCGCACTCATCGGCCACGCCATCGACGAGAGCGGCCTCGGGCCCCGGGATCACGAGGTCGATGCCGTTGGTGTCGGGGGGCAGGGACGGTGCCAGGTCCACGTCGTGGCCCCAGCGGCGGCAGGCCCAGGCGATGGCCTGCTCTCGGCCGCCGCCGCCGACGACCAGCACCCGCATCAGGCAAGCACCTGCATCAGGCGAGTACCTGGTCGAACGACAGCTTGGGTTGGGCCATCGCCACCTCGATCGGGTAGACGCCCGTGAAACAGGCGTTGCAATAGCCGTCCTGGCGGCCGACGGCTCGCATCATCGCCTCCAGTGACAGGAACGCCAGCGAGTCGGCGCCGATGTGGTCCCGGATCTCGTCGACGCTGAGGCGGGCGGCGATGAGATCGCCGTCGTGTCCCATGTCGACACCGAAGTGGCAGGCGTCGGTGATCGGCGGGCAGGTGATGCGTACGTGAACCTCCAGTGCCCCGGCCTCGCGGATCAGCTTGACGAGGGGCCCGGCTGTGGTGCCCCGCACCAGGGAGTCGTCGATCACGATCACCCGCTTGCCCTCCAGGTTCGTGGCGAGGACGTTGAACTTGAGCGCAACTCCGCGCTCGCGGATGTCCTGGGTGGGTTCGATGAACGTGCGGCCGATGTACCGGTTCTTGATCAGCCCGTCGTTGAACGCCACGCCGCTCTCCTGGGCGTACCCGATAGCGGCTGGGATCGACGAGTCTGGCACCGGCACCACGACGTCGGCCTCGACGGGCGACTCCCGTGCCAGCTCGCGGCCGAGGTTCTGGCGCACGGTGTGCACCGTCTGACCGTCCCAGTGGGAATCGGGACGGGAGAAGTAGACGAACTCGAACGTGCACCGGGCCTGCCGGGACGCCGGCGTGAGCGCCTGGCTCCGACGGATCTCAGCGCCGCGCAGGGTGATGATCTCGCCCGGTGCGACCTCCTCGATGTCACTGCAGCCGAGCGTCGCCAGCGCGCAGGTCTCGGAGGCGATGGCATGACCACCGAGGGCGAGGCGGCCGACAGAGAGCGGCCGGAAGCCCCACGGATCGCGAACGGCCACCACCTCGTCGGCGGCCAACAGCACGAGGGAGAAGGCGCCCTTCCAGGCCGGCAGCGTCCGTTCGACCCGCTCCTCCCACGTACGACCGCCAGCCGCGGCGAGCATCAGCGTCAGCACCTCGCTATCGCTCGTGGCGGTGAGGCCGAAGCCCCGTGCCAGCAACTCGTCGCGCAGTGCCGGGGCGTTGACGAGGTTGCCGTTGTGGGCGGTCGCCAGCGGTCCGTGCATGGTCTCCACGAGGAACGGTTGCACGTTGCGCAGGTGGCTGGCGCCGGTGGTGGAGTAGCGGGTGTGGCCGATGGCGTGGTAGCCGACAAGTGGGGCGAGCGCCGCCTTCGTGAACACGTTGGACACGAGCCCGGCGTCCTTGTGCACGCGTGCCCGCTGCCCGTCGCTCACGGCGATGCCGGCGGCCTCCTGTCCGCGGTGCTGGAGAGCGAACAGGCCGAAGAAGGCGAGTTGGGCGACGCCCTCGCCATGGGGCGTCGAGATGGCGAGCACGCCGCACTCGTCACGTGGTGAGTCGTCGTTGACCGTCATGGCTTCCTTGCAGTGTCGCGCGGATGGGTGTCGAGCCAGTGCCGGATGCGGCTTTCGACCGGATAGCCGCCGGGTTCGAACGCCCGCCCGGTCAGGCGTCGGTAGGCGTCGATGTAGCGATCGGACGTGGCGGTCCAGATCCCGTCGCCGACATCGGGTGGGGGACCGTCGCCCCGGTAGCCGGCGTCGGCGTAGGCCCTGCGAACGACCTCTTTGTCGAGGCTTTCTGGTTCCGCTCCGGCGGCGAGGCGATCCTCGTAGCCGTCGGCCACCCAGAAGCGGGAGGAGTCGGGAGTGTGCACCTCGTCGATCAGCATCAGCGTGCCCGACGCGTCGAGGCCGAACTCGTACTTGGTGTCGGCGAGGATCAGGCCGGCGTCGCCGGCGACCTGCTGGCCACGCGCGAACACGGCGAGCGCCACCGCCATCACGTCGTCCCAGAGAGCTCGCTCGACGAGCCGCCGATCGACGACGTCGGCGCACGACAGCGGCACGTCGTGGGTACCGGCTTCGCCCTTCGTCGTGGGCGTGACGATGGGCGTCGGCAGCTCCGTGTTCTTCGCCAGACCGTCGGGGAGTCGATGCCCGTCGACGACCCGGGCTCCTGTTGCGTATCGCTGCCAGAGTGACGTGTCGGTGACGCCGGTGATGAAGCCGCGCACGATGACCTCAACGGGCAGCGGGTGGGCGGCCAGTGCTACGAGCACGTTCGGATCGGGCGTCGACACGGAGTGGTTGGGCACGAGATCGACGGTTCGCTCGAACCACCACGCCGAGAGCTGATTGAGTACCTGTCCCTTGTACGGCACGCCGGCCAGGACCCGATCGAATGCCGATAGGCGGTCGGTGGTGACGAACAGCCGCGTCGACGCGTCGAGCATGTACGAGATGCGTACCTTGCCGTCGCGACGGTCGCGCAGGGGCAGTTCGATCTCGGTGAAGGGCTCCACGGCGAGGACACCGGTGGTCGGCTCGCGCTCAGAGCTGGCGGGCATGCTCGACTCCCGCTTCGAAGATGCGCAACCCCAGCTGCGCCGGCGCGCCACCTTCCCGACGATGGGCCGGGTGCTGGCGGAGGGTCATGTGGTTCTCGGGATGGGGCATCAGACCGAGTACCACGCCGGAGGGGTCGGACACGCCGGCGACATCGGCCACGGAGCCGTTCGGGTTGGGACCTGCGTAGCGCAGGGCGACCTGGCCGGCGGCGGAGAGGGCATCAGGATCGGGATGGACGTACCGGCCCTCTCCGTGGGCGATGGGGCACTCGATCGGGGCGTCATCGCCATCGAGCCACACGCAGTTCGAACCTGCCTCGGGCGCCAGCGCCACCCAGCGGCAGTCGAAGCGGCCGGATTGGTTGTGTCCGAGCGAGCCGGGCAGCAGGCCGGCCCTCGTGAGCACCTGGAAACCGTTGCAAACGCCGAGCACCGGTCGCCCGGAGTCGACGAAGGCCCGCAGGGCGGCGGCGACCTTCGAGTCGCCTGCCGCCCCGTCAGACGTCTCACCGGCCAGGTCGAGCGCCAGCATCCGCCCGGCGCCGAGAGCGTCGCCGTAGCTGAACCCGCCGGCCACAACGACGAGGCAGGTGGCATCGAGGCGCCAGGGTTCCGCCACCAGTTCGGACGCCAGCACGATCTCAGGATCAGCTCCGGCTCGCATCAGGGCGGCGCAAGTGTCACGGTCGCGGTTCGTGCCAGGGCCGGCGACGACGACGGCACGCGGTCGCCTCATGGCACGGTCTCGAAGGCGGCGACGAGATCGTCGAGCTTGATCGGTGGGCATCCGGGCAGTCTCAGCGCTGCCTCGCCGGTGACCTCGCCGAGCACAGTCGGGACATCGTCGGCACTGGTCATCGTTGCCACGAACGCCTCGAGGTCGGCGGGAACGACCTCGACGAGGAGGCGGCCGGTCGACTCGGAGAACAGCGCCGTGGCGATGTCGTCGTGGGGCAGGGCGTCGATGCGGGCTCCAAGGTCACCGGCGATGCACATCTCGGCCAGGGCAACGGCGAGGCCGCCTTCGGAGACGTCGTGGCATGCGCGCACCAGGCCGGCAGCCATCGCCCGGTGCAGGCGGCGGTAGCGAGCCGGTGCCGCCGGGTCGGGCTGGGGCACGACGGAGGATGAGTGATACCTGCCGGTCGACGTCAGTACGTCGTCGAGGTGGCTACCGGCGAACTCGGGCCTCGTACGACCGAGCACCACGAGGTGATGCCCCGGCGTGGTCAACTCCGTCGTCACGCAGGCGGAGACGTCGGGAACGTGACCGACCGCAGTGATCACCAGCGTCGGGGGCACGGCGTGGCGGTTGCCGTCGGCGTCGGCGTACTCATTGTTCAGCGAGTCCTTGCCGGACACGAAGGGGGTGGCGTGCGCCAGGGCCGCGGTGCAGCAGCCCTCTACTGCAGCGACGAGATCTCCGAGCGTGGATGGCCGGCGGGGATCACCCCATGAGAAGTTGTCGAGTAGCGCAACGCGGTCAGGGTCGGCGCCAACGGCGACGACGCTGCGGATGGCTTCGTCGACGACCGCGGCGGCCATCGCCTCAGGGTCGTGGAGGCCGTACCAGGGATTGATGCCGATGCCGATGGCGATGCCGTGATCGTCGGCAGGGTCGGCCAGCACCACGCCGTCAGCGTGACCGCCGTTGGCGGTGAGCGGCCGGACGAGCGTGGCCCCGCCGATCTCGTGGTCGTAGCGGTGCACGACTGCAGCCCTGGACGACAGGTTGGCGTGGCGCAGCAGAGCCAACAGCGTGACAGCGACGTCGCCAACGTCGCGGACCCCGGCCTCGGTGCGCTCGGGGTTCGGCAGTTGGGCGGTCATCGTTCGCTCGGGGCGTCCACCGTGGAGGAACTCGAGGTCGACGTCGGCCGCCACGTGACCGTCGCTGCGCACGATGAGCCGCCCGGTCCCGGTGAACGAGCCGATGTCGGCCAGCTCCACGCCGAACCGCTCGCAGCGGTGGTCCAGCGCCTCGCGGTGCTCGGGCGGCACGGCGACCACCATGCGCTCCTGGGCTTCCGACAGCCACACCTCCCATGGCGCCAGCCCGGCGTACTTGCGCGGCACGAGGCCGAGGTCGACGTCGGCGCCGACGCCGTCGGCCATCTCGCCGACCGCCGATGACAGGCCGCCGGCCCCGCAGTCGGTGATGGCCGAGTAAAGGTCCTCGGCGCCGTCCAGCACGTCGATCAGCAGCTTCTCGGTGACGGGATCGCCGATCTGGACGCTGGCACCTGAGACGTCGCCGGTGCTGGCATCCATCGTGGCGCTGGAGAACGTTGCGCCGCGGATGCCGTCACGACCGGTGCGCCCGCCGAGCACGACGACCCGGTCGCCGGGATCCGGTCCTTCGTGCCGCGGCCGCTCGACGGCCTTACCGATGCAACCGCAGAACACCAGTGGATTGGTGGTGAAACGGTCGTCGTACCAGACGGCGCCGGCCACGGTGGGCAGGCCGATCTTGTTGCCGTAGTCGGCGACGCCGGCGATCACGCCCTCACGGATGCGCCGGGGATGCAGCGTGCCGGCCGGCAGTGAATCGGCGGGCACGGTTGGCGTGCCGAAACACAGCACGTCGGTCACGGCGATGGGGCGATGGGCGGCGCCCAAAATGTCGCGGATGACGCCGCCAACGCCCGTGTTGGCGCCACCGAAGGGCTCGACGGCGGACGGGTGGTTGTGGGTCTCGGCCTTGAGCGCCAGCGTGACGCCCGGTACGAACGAGACGATGCCGGCGTTGCCATCGAAGGCGGATCGCACGAACGCGGCGCCGATCGCCGTGGTGCACGAGCGCAGCTGGCCGAGCAGGGATTCGAGCATGGTCGATCGTTCGTCCGAACCGACGGTGATGGCGGCACGGAACGTCTTGTGCGAGCAGTGCTCGCTCCACGTCTGGGCCAACATCTCCAGCTCGACGTCGGTGGGGTCTCGCCCCAGCGAACGAAAGTGCTCCTGGATGGTGCGCAACTCGAGGAGGTCGAGGGCTAGCAGGCGGTCGTCGCCCAGATGGGCGAGCGCGGCCTCGTCGAGATCGCGCACGGCGACGAGCGCCGGTTCGGTGGCGACGCCGGCGAGCGGTTCTGTTGGCTCCGCCAGTCCTTCGCCCCAGTGCTCGATGATCGGGTTGGCGACGAGCCGGCGCACGACGGTGTCGGCCAACGCACGGTCGGTGTCGGGTGAGAACTCGACGCGCCGGCCGGTGGCGGCGCCGTCGACGGCAACGCCGAGCTGGGAGGCGGCGCGAAGCAGTGATTGGGCAGCCAGGTCGGTGACGCCAGGGTGCAACGTGACCTCGAAGGCCGGGCCAGCATGGTTCGGCGTCTCCCACGAGCCCGTCTGCAACAGGGGATCGATGAGGAAGCGGCCCAGGCGCCGCTGGCCGTCGTCGCCGAGATCGCCCGATACGTACAACACGTCGGCGACGGAAGGGGCCTGGGGCAGGGGCGTCCCGAGCTGCTCTGCGCCCCCGGCGATGTGGTCGGATCGGGCGTCGTGGTCGATGGCCCGGATCGTAAGACGATGCCAGCGCGCCACCTCCTGACCATAGGGACCCCCCGGTACCCGGTCGGTGCATTGAACGAAATGTCCGCCCCCTGGGGCTCCCGCCCCGTGGCCCACTTCGCGTTCTGGGTGCGGATCTTCTCAGCCCCTGATGAAATGTACGCCCGGAACGGGACGTGGCGCTCCGGGCGGGCATCGGGGAGGCGGCAGGGCACTACATTCGGGGTCGATGGCGGTGTACCTGTGCCACGAGCAGCCCGATCTGCTCGCCCACGAGGCGACGATCGTGGCCAGCCGACCCGGTGGTGTGGTACTCGACCGGTCGGCGTTCCACCCCGGCGGCGGCGGGCAGGTCAGCGACGCCGGAGTGCTCGAGGCGAGCTCTGGGCGCTACGCCGTGAGCGGGATCTCCCAGGAGCCGGACGAGCGCGGCGACGCAGTCTGGTGGCACCTGCTCGACGACGCCGAGGCAGAGTTGGCCGGTGTGGTGATGGTGGAGATCGACGCCGAACGCCGCACGTTCGTGTCCCAGCTGCACACCGACTCCCATCTGCTCAACGCCTTCGTGTACGAGCAGTTCGAGGGGGCGCTCGTCACCGGGGCGCAGATCAACGCCGACGGCACGGGTCGGATGGACTTCGACCTGCAGGATGTCGACAACGATGTGTTGCGCGGCCTCGATGCTGCCGTCAATGGCGTCATTGCCGACGCTGTCCCCGTTGCATCGGTGTATGTCGACAGTGCTGATGCCGCCGGCACGGACGGCCTGGTGCGGAGCATGTCGGTGGCTCCGCCGCCGACGCCGGACGGCCGGTTGCGCGTCATCGACATCGCCGGGATCGACCGTCAGGCGTGCGGGGGCACGCACCTGTCGAACACCGGGCAGTCCCTGCCGTTCGCCATCACGAAGGTCGAGAACAAGGGTCGCCGCAACCGGCGAGTCCGCTTCCGTCTCGACCGTCCGTCCTGAAAACAGCCCGCAGTCGACTGAACAGCGGTCCCTGCGTCATCGAGGAGCGACCATGCAGATCCAGATCAGATTCCAGCCGAGCTTCTCGGTGGCCCGTTTCACGCTCGGGCCGAACGAGCCCATCCGCGCCGAGTCCGGAGCCATGATGGCGATGTCGGCCGACACCACGATCGCCGCCAAGGCGGAGGGTGGCATGTTGAAGTCGCTGAAGCGGGCGGCGCTCGGCGGTGAGTCGTTCTTCATCACCACGCTGACCGGCGGGCCCGAGGGCGGGTGGGTGGACCTGGCGCCCAACCTGCCAGGCGACCTGATGGTGGTGGAGCTGCACGACGGTCGGGATTGGATCCTGGCCAAGGGAGCGTTCCTCGGTGCCGGCTCCGGTGTGACGATCGAGAGCCAGTTCAGGGGCATGCGCATGTTCGCCGGCGGCGAGGGTGCGTTCCTGATCGGCGCCACCGGTCAGGGCCCCGTGGTCGTGTCGGCATTCGGAGCCATCGACCGGATCCCCCTCGCGGCCGACCAGCGGGTGGTGGTCGACAGCGGGCACTTCGTTGCCTGCGAGGCCAGCGTGCAGTACAGCCTGCGCCGGGCGTCCGAGGGCGGTCTGATGCAATCGGCGAAGAGCGGCGAGGGTTTCGTGTTCGAGTTCGTCGGACCTGGCGAAGTGCTGATGCAGAGCCGCAACCCGTCCGCTCTCATCACATACCTGGCCGCTAACGGCCTCGGCGCCCGGAACTAGCACACCGCGGTGCGCTGGGTGGTGGTGGGCGCCGGCGCCGCTGGTTGTGTGGTGGCGGCCCGGCTGGTCGAGGATCCGTCAGCCCACGTCGTGGTCGTGGAGCCCGGCCCCGACCTCACCGCGTCCACGACGCCCCCAGCCGTTACCAGCCTCGACTATGTGGCGGCACTGCGCGAGCAGGACCGCCTGGCGACGACGAAGGCTGTACGAAACGCCGGTGGCGCTGTCACCGACTATGTGACAGGCCGGGGTGTCGGCGGATCGGCCGCCGTCAACGGCCTGGTGATGGATCTCGGCGATTCAGCTCAGTACCAGGCCTGGGGGTGGCATGACGTGGCAGAAGCGGCGGTCCGGGTCCGCGTCCCGCGCCAGATCGTGGGTGAGGAGCTGTTCGGCGTCGTGGACCGCGCCCTGCTCAGCACCCGCCGAGCGGCCCATCCGGTGGAGCTGTCGGTGCGGGACGGCCGGCGAGTGACCACAGCTGAGGCCTATCTGGACGGCGCCCGGGCCGACGGCCATGTCGACGTCGTCGTTGGCGTCGGCGTGGATCGGGTGGCGTTCGCCCGTGGCCGGGCGACGGGCGTCGTCCTCGACGACGGTACCCGCCTCGATGCCGACGGGGTGGTGCTCGCCGCAGGCGCATTGGGGTCGCCGGCCATCCTGCTGCGTTCGGGCGTCGACCACGTGCCGGTCGGGATCGGGTTGCAGGAACACCCCTCCGTCACGGTCACCCTGAGACTGCGGCCCGGCGCGCCGAGGGCCGGCGTTGCGACGGGCGCTGCATGGTCGACCGGCGGCGTGGTGGTGACGACGATGAACCACACCCGCACCGACGACGCCGTCGGCCCCGAGTACGGCGCGCTCCACGTTGCCCTCGTGCGGCCGCGGAGCCGGGGTCGGGTGGTGCTCGACGGAGACGGCCACCCGGTGGCCCACTTCGGGCAGTTGGCCTCCACGTACGATGTTGACCAGCTGATCGACGGACTCCAACGGGTGGGGGAGGCGCTGGAGCACCCGGCCTTCGGCGACGTGGTCGAAGTCGTGTTCCGAGACGCCGACGGCACGCCGGCCGACTTCTCCGCCCGGGACGGGCTGGCGGATTGGGTGCGCAGCGCCGATGGTGCGTGGCTGCACCCGGCGGCCTCGTGCCCGATGGGAACGGTGGTCGACGATGACGGCCGGCTGATCGGCACCGCCAACCTGTTCATCGTTGACGCTTCGGTGTTCCCTGAGATCCCCGCCGCGCCGACTTACTTGCCGACTTTGATGCTCGCCGAGCGGCTGGCGCCGCGGGTGCGTCGGGCCCCGGAGTGACTCGGACGGCGGCGAGCAGCTCGTCGAGGCTGGCCTCCAACATGTCGGTGAGCCGCCACACGTCGGGCACCAGCTCGCGATCGGCGACGAAGCCGAAGTCGAGGCTGCCGTTGTAGCTCTGCACGGTGATGTTCAGGCCCTGGCCGTCCACGAGGGCGGAGATCGGGTAGAAGTGCTTCAGCTCGGCGCCGCCCATGTAAAGCGGGACATTGGGACCCGGCACGTTGGAGATGACGAGGTTGAACGGGAAGGCGCCGCGATCGGCGAGGCGCAGGCGGCTGTACATCCGCATCGCCCTCGCGGCGACGGCCGGAGGGGCGAACTGGGTGAAGTCCATCAGCGCCTCGGCGGGAATGGCGGCGAAGTTCTTCTTCGCCCCCTCCATGGCCTTGCGGGCGCGGTCGAGGCGGGTCAGCGGATCGGCCTCGTTCGTGGCGAGGTCGGCGAACATCGCCGATACCCGATTCTGGAAGACGTCGGTCTCCGCACCGGTCCTGATGGAGACCGGCACCATGGCGATCAGGCTCTCGGATGGAAGTGCGTCGTGTTCGATCAGGTACCGGCGCAGGGTGCCACTGCACAAGGCCATGACCACGTCGTTGAACGTGCAACCGACGCCACGGCGGATGTCCTTGGCCGACTCGAGCGGCAGCGTCGTGTATGCGAAGCGGCGGTGGGGCGAGATCGTGGCGTTGAACAGCGTGCGCGGCGCAGCCGTGATCGGAAGGGCCGGCGGGCGGTCCTCGGAGCGCCGCTCCGGGTCGCGCAGCCGGCGGCGCATCATGTTGCCAAGCGGACCCGGGATCGGCTGAACGACGAGATCTGCGAGGGCTCCAAGGCTCCCGCTCTGCGGGTTGCGCCCGAACTCGCGGATCGTGTGCAGCGAGTGACGAACGAAGCGATCGGGTTGGCGCAGGTACGACACCAGCGTGCGCTGCAGCAGCTCGCGTTCGGTTGGGACGGCCTCAGGTTTCCATTCCGCTGGAGGACCGACGTCTCGCACGTCGGGTGAGAGGTCGAGCAGGGCGGCCAGCATCAGGGCACCCGCAGCACCGTCGATGGCGGCGTGGTGAACCTTCGTGACCTGGGCAATCAGGCGACCCTCGTCGACTCCCTCGATCACGTACAGCTCCCACAGCGGACGCCGGCGGTCCAGGGCCCTTGCGTGGATGCGGCTCACGACCTCACTCAGCTGCTCCGGCGTCCCTGGTGGCGGCACGGCGTGGTGCCGTACGTGGTAGTCGATGTCGAACTCTGCGTCGTCGATCCAGTACGGGAAGTCGAGACCAAGGGGAACCTCGACGAGGCGGCGCCGGAACGGTGTCAGCGTGCCGAGCTGTTCGAGGATGATCTGCTTCGTCGCCGCCAGGCCTGCGCCCCCTGGCGTTCCGGTCGGGTCGTAGAGGTTCATCGACGAGACGTGCCCATAGGTTGAGCGGTTCTCCATGTTCAGAAAACTCACGTCGATGCCGCTCAGCTGGCGCATCGCCCGATCCTATGTGTGTGGCGCAGCGGCATGTTCCTGGCGGCGTCGCGTCCGGACCGAGTGGCGCACGGCGAGCACCCAACCAGCGGCGACGGCGACGGAGAACAGGAACCACTGAACGGCGTAGGAGAGGTGGGGACCATCGGTCAGCTCCGGCGGCGCGATCGACTCGGGGAAGATGGCGCCGCCGGGCGAGTCCTCGGCGCGAATGTCGACGTAAGCAGGGATCACGGGGCCCGGCAGCTGCGGCGCCAGCCGTTCGATGTCGATGCGCTGGGCCTCGGTGAGATCGCCGACATCGGCATCGGACACCTGCCCGCGACGACGATCGTCGGAAGGATGGACCCGACCTACCACTTCGACGTTGTCCTCTGGTGGCGGAGCCACCTGGTCGTCGGGGGCGTCGAGCGGCACGAAACCCCGGTTGACGAGCACGATGTCGCCGTCGTCGAGGCGCAGTGGCGTGACCACGTTGTCGCCGGAACGGCCGTTCTGGGATCGGTTGACGATCCGGATCTCCTCGTCGGTCAGGAACTCGCCGGAGAGCTCGACGGGTCGCCATTCGATGGCGTCGAGGTCCGACAGGTGGGCCGCCACGAGTGGCTCGAGCGCCACCGGCGGCTCGTTGTAACGCGCCTCGACAATTTCGTTGAACGCCTGGCGCTCATCGAGGCGCCGTAGCTGCCAGAACCCGAGGTTGACCATGAGCACGATGCCGGCGAGCACGAGCAGGTGGAACGCAAGCCACCGTGGTCGCAGCAGGAAGCGGAGCATGGCGCCGGGCACGGTAGCGGTGGAGCAGCGATACCGTCGTCGGCGATGGACCGCAGCGAGTTCCAGCTCCCGCTCGAAGAGAAGATCAGGTGGATGATCGACACCAATGGCTGGGCGGTCGAGCCCGTCAGCCCGGTCCGCGACAGCGATCCGCCGGTGCCGGCGTACTCGTACTCGATCGGGTTGCCGGACGCCGTGGACTTCCCCGACGTGGCCGTGTTCGGTCTCACGCCGGTCGCGGCGAAGGGACTGATCGATCTCGTGGCGGGTGCTCGGCAGGGTGGCACCGAGATCCCACTCGGCGTGGAGTTGGTGGGCCTGCTCGATAGCGAGTTGCGCTGCGCGTTTGCACCGGTCGACGTGGACCGTTGGGCTTCGATGTTCGCGACCGCCACGGAGTGGTACCAAGGCACGTCGTTCGAGATGGTGCAGCTGATGTATCCGGATCGCAGCGGATTCATGCCGTACGAGTCGGGCTACGAGCAACGGATGCGGTTCGCCCAGCCGGTTATCGGCGAGTTCCCTGCTCAGTAGCACTGTTACGCTCTGGCGTCGGGATGACCACGCACGCAGATCTGCCGGCGACGGGGGCGTGGGGCCCCGGTGACCATCCCGGTCGACGGCGGTTCCTGACGTTCGCCACGGACCACGGGTTTGCCGTGGAGAGCGGCACGGTGCTGCACGACGTGGTGGTGGCCTACGAGACGTGGGGGAAGCTGAACGAGGACGGCTCCAACGCCGTGCTCGTGTGCCACGCCTGGACCGGTGACAGCCATGCCTCCGGGGCTGCCGGCCGCGGGCATCCTGCTCCCGGCTGGTGGGACGAGGTGATCGGGCCAGGACTGGCGATCGACACGGACCGTTGGTTCGTGGTGTGCCCCAACGTGCTCGGCGGCTGCCAGGGATCGACGGGCCCGGCGTCGGCGATGCCGGGCGACGGGCGGCCGTACGGCTCGCGTTTCCCCGTGATCACGATCCGCGACATGGTGCGCTGCCAGGCGCGATTGGCCAACCATCTCGGCATCGAGCGGTGGCACGCCGTCACAGGCGGGTCGATGGGCGGGATGCAGGTCCTGGAGTGGGCCGTGATGTACCCCGAGCGTGTGATGTCGATCGTCCCGATCGCAACGTGCATGCAGGCGACAGCCCAGCAGATCGCCTGGGGAGTGATCGGTCGCCGGGCCATCCGCCTCGACCCGGCTTGGCAGGGCGGCGACTACTACGAGTCCGGTGTCGGCGGGGGACCGTCCGAGGGGTTGGGCGTGGCGCGCATGGTGGCCCAGGTGACGTTCCGCAGCGACAACGTGTTCACGGACCGCTTCGGGCGCGAACTGGTGGACCGGGCGACGGTGGGCGACACGTTCGGTCTGTGGCAGGAGTTCGAGGTGGAGCAGTATCTCGAGCACCACGGCGACAAGCTGGCGCGACGCTTCGACGCCAACAGCTACCTGGTGATCGGCAAGGCGATGGACCTGCACGACATCGCCAGGGGTCGGGGCGGTGTCACCCAGGCGCTCGACCGGTTTGCCGGGGCGTCACTCGAGATCGGCATCTCGTCGGACATGCTGTATCCCGAGTACCAGCAGCGGGCGATCCATCAAGCCCGCATCGAGCGCGGATTCGACAGCGAGTTCGTGCGCATTGAGTCGCCGCACGGCCACGACGCGTTCCTGATCAACCTGAACCAGATCTGCGAACCGATGGCCAAGTTCCTGGACCGAGTCTGACGGTCGTACTAGGAGGTCAGGCGTTCCAGTAGGGGAGCGGAGCGGCTAGACCCGGGCATGCGCAGGGCGATGAGCGTCTTCGCGCTCTTGGGCCCATCGTCGGGCTCCGTGGGCGACAGGATGTAGATGACCCGCTTGCGCCAGTCGGTGGTGCCTCTGGCCTCGATGCGCCAATCGCCGGTGACCTTTCTCCCCGAGATCAGGCCGCGAGTCCTCAGGTTGATGACGCCGTCGGGCTTGATCTCGCCACGAACCTCCCGCCAGCGCCCACCGCCTGCGTTCGCGCTGAGGCTGATCGGTTGGGCCCTGCAGATGAACCGGTTCCCGTCCTTGGACGACCAATGCGGCTCGATCATGAAGGCCAGGCCGAGCATGGCGAGCATCACCAGCACCGTCAGGATGATCCAGACCGAGTCGCTCACCGGGTCGAGTGTGCCATCTGGCGCGACGCCACGTGCGCCGCATGACGGTGACGTAGCCGTCTGGGCAAGGTCAACCACCCCGTGTTGTACGAGGAACGCGTATCGTCCGATCCGTGGAGGATCCCTTCGCCCTCGTCGCCGCCGAGTCGACCACGTACGCCGTCTACGGACTGATCGCCCTCCTCGCGGTGTTGGGCATCGCCATGGTCATCGTGACCGTGTGGCTGGTGCGGATGACGAAGCCGGAGCACGACTCGCTGTCGGCGCTGGACGTGATGGGATCGCGCCGATTCCGCACGGAGGGCACGCGGGCCCGCGAGCGCCGGTTGGCAGCCACGCATGAGACGGCCGACGACGCCTTGGGGGCGACCGCCGTCATGACCGGGTCGGCCGGGGCGGGCACCGACGCCGCCGCCGATGCGGACGATGAGGCCGGCGACCCCGACGCCACCGGTGCCGTCGAGGTTGTCGACGGTGCGCTCCTGCCCGCCGCCGACCGAGGGGCGGCGCCGAGTGCCGAGGCAGACGCAGACCCCGAACCGCAGGTAGAGCCAGAACCAGACGTCGAACCGGAATCAGAGCCAGAGCCAGTGGCCGACCCGGAGCCGGAACCCGAAGCGGAGGTGGAACCAGAGCCGGAGGTGGAACCGGAACCCGAAGCGGAGGTGGAACCAGAGCCCGAGGTGGAACAGGCCGCCGGGGTGGAGCTGGAACCGGACGTGGAGCCCGAGCCCGAGGTGGGGTCCGACGCTGAAGAGTCGGAGGACGAGACGCGAGGCACCGTCGTCTGACGAGCTCGGGTGGGAGCGATACCCTCGCGCGGATGGCAGCATTCGATGTCGAGGCGATGATCGGCCGGTTCAAGGAGCGGGCGGCCGCCGTCAAGAAGCGACCGCTACCTCCCGTGGCAGGCGAGGAGCGCGAGCAGTTCTTGAACCAAGCGCGAGTTGACTACCAGGACTTTGCCATCGTCGGAGACGCCGACGCATCGATCGACGATGGCGTATTGGTGCTGCGAATCGACCTGCGCCCGGCCGACGAGCGGGGTTGATCGCCGAAGACGGCTGCTACTCTCTACTCGCTACTGCGGACGTGGCTCAGTTGGTAGAGCATCACCTTGCCAAGGTGAGGGTCGCGGGTTCGAATCCCGTCGTCCGCTCGGAATGCCGCTCTAGTAGGTGTTTTTACATTCACGGTAGGCTCGTGCAGGGCAAAACGAGTGTCTATGACACTCACCCTGGAGGAGCCAACCATGTTGCGGTTGCGCGAACCGAAGCCGAGGTCGGCTCGTCCCGCCTGACGAGCCCCTTCGGTGCGCCACTCACGACCCAGGGATGGTAGCAGCGGTGTATTTAGGTACGAACCGCGCGACATCGTCGGGCTGGACCTCATAGAGTGAGTGCCGTCGGCGGCCGATTGGCCGACCTCTGGAGGACACGCGTCCAAAAGGGGCCCAACCACAGGAGGCCAGGCGGA
>Ga0136632_10000074_pt1 | contig 21637 bp, 24 predicted proteins | sample AntDrymUQ6112106_2_FD_104670 | JGI IMG/M metagenome (GOLD analysis project Ga0136632, IMG submission 104670) | Polar desert sand microbial communities from Dry Valleys, Antarctica - metaG UQ611 (21.06) | ecosystem: Environmental > Terrestrial > Soil > Desert | place: Antarctica: Dry Valley...
CGAGACGCCGAGCTTACGCGCTGACCAACTGAAGGAGGCTTCGAAGAACCATGTCGACCATCTTGATCATCGTTGGCGGCCTCGTCTTGCTCGCCCTGATCGGGCTGGCGCTAGTGCGTCTGCGGCGGCTGCGTGAACGCCGCCGCGAGCAGCTGCGCACAGAAGCCGCCGGCCACCGACAGGAGGCCGACGCTCACGCTGCGAAAGCACAAGAGTTGGAACCGAAGGCGGAGACGCTTCGAAACGAAGCCGACCGGCATGCAGAAAAGGCGGAAGAGCACGCGGTGATCGCCCAAGAGCACGAGGCTCGCGCGACGGATCTGACCGATCGCGCGGGCAAGACGGAGGAGCAGGTCAAGCGCGAGGGCGAGGTCGTCCGCCGCCACGATGAGAAGGCGACGGAGTTGGAGAAGGACCTCTAGCTTCGTTCGGGCTGAGCGACCTCCGCAGCCAGGAAGTCGGCGACCTCTTTCCCGTAGCGCTGCGGCTCGTCGTCGACGACGAAGTGGCCGGCGCCCTCGAACACGACCAGGCGCGCATCGGGCAGCTCGCGCTCGAAGCGCTTGCCGCCGGCGAGCGGCGCGAAGGCGTCATCCTCGCCCCAGAGGATCAGGGTCGGCACGCCGAGAGCGGCGAGCTTGCCGTCGTAGGGCTCGAGCTTCTCGAAGTCGCAAGAGCGGTAGAAGTCGAGCGTCGCCTGGCGGCGGTCGGAGTCGGCGAAGGCCTTCCAGCACTCGTCGATCGCGGCCGCGTCGAAGCCGGAGCTGAGCGAGGTCAGCAACCCGCCGAAGCCCTCGCGTTCCATGCCTTCGACGAGCTTCTCACCGTCGCCACGAGTGCGCATCGCCTTGGCCATGCCGTGCCACTTGCCGTCTGCGAAGAAGCCGCTCGAGCTGATCACCATCGCGCTGACCGCGTCCGGGTGATCACAGGCCCAGCGCATACCGCTGAGGCCGCCCCAGTCGTGCATCACGAGCGCCACGCGCTCGAGCCCGAGGGCCGAACGGAAGCGCTCGATCGCATCGACCTGGCGCTCCCAGGTGCCGGGCAGGTCGGTGTCGGAGTCGCCCATGCACGGCATGTCGAGCGCGAGCGCGCGCCAGCCGGATTCCGCGACCGCCGACATGACCTCGCGCCACATGTACGAGGACTCGGGAAAGCCGTGGATCAGCAACACGACCGACTCGTCGCCGTTTGACGCCGATGGCGTGGCTTCGCGATAGGCGAGGCCGTCGATGCGCTTGACGTCCACCGCGAACCTCGCCCTAGGCAGCCGGCTCGGGGGAGCCCGCCTGCGGGTCTTCCTCTTCCCTGTAGCCGCCGCAGGCGGCGCCGAACACCGCGACCGCGACGACGAGGCCGGCGAAGTGCGTCGAGGCGAGGGCGATCAGCGCGCCGATGACGCCTCCGGCGGCCGCGGCGAGGGCGACAAGCGTGAGCGGCAGGCGCAGGATCCGCCCGGTGACGAGCGCACACGCGATCCAGGCGACCGGACCGGTGATCGGGCCGTAGTCCTCGAAGAAGTCCTCCGACAGCGGCAAGACGAGCAGGATCGCGAAGACGATCGCCACCGCCGCGGTCTGGATGCCGGCGGCGCGGAAGAAGAGGCCCGAGTCCACGCGGTGATTTTACGGGCGCCACCCGCGACGGGGCGTTCCCGCCGCGGGTGATCGCTTTCGCTCGCTCGAGCTTTGTGATTACGCGTCCAACAGTAGCCCCGCGACTCGGGCTTCGCCACCGCCGCTGAACGAACGAGCAGTTGCGGTCGTTACGCTGGAGACGCGTTCCCTGGGCGGTTAGCTCAGTTGGGAGAGCACTTGCCTTACAAGCAAGGGGTCGCTGGTTCGAGCCCAGCACCGCCCATGACGACGCCGCGAGTCCCCGGCGCCTACCTGGGCGCGTGCTTGCCACGCGGCTAGAGCGGGCTCAGAAGCCCTTCGTCGTCGCGTCGATCGAGCGCAGGAACTCGACGACGAGCTTCTGGTCGGCCTTGCTGCCGAGGGCGTCGGGGCGGGTGCCGTTCGCCGTGCGGTGCTTGGCGTCGCCGACGACGCAGGTGAGCGATTCGCAGGCGCCGTTGTGGTAGAAGGGCGGCACGTTCTCGATGCCGAGCAGCGACGGGACGTTGTAGCCGCTGCCCTTGCCGTCGCCGTTGACGTCGAGCCCGAGCGCGCCCGGGGGAGCCGTGGACGCTCCGGCGACGATGCCCTGCACCGCCTGCTCGGTCGCGCCGACGTTGCGCGAGAGCTCGTTGCCGGCCCCGGGGACGCCGCGGTTGAACGAGCCGACGTTGCGCAGGAAGCGCGCCAGGAATCCGACCTGGGCGGTCGGCGGCGGCTCCATGGCGATCTCGGCCGCGGCCGGTGGGGAGACGAAGTCCTTCGCGCTGGTCGTCCAGTTGCCGCCGACGTGACAGTTCGTGCAGCCGGCCTTCGCGAACAGCGAGCGGCCCTGGGCGACCCTGTCCTTGACCCGCCTCTTCGCATCCTTGTCGCCGACCGGGATCGGTCCGTTCGGCGTGCGCACGGCGAACTTGACCCATTCCCTCATCGCCGTCAGCGCCGGCACCTGCGTCGAGCTCCCGGGCAGCGTCACCGTGTGCTGCGGGCGGCCGACGTTCGGCTTGGTGAAGGCGTTGATCGCGCACGGGGCGAGGTTGGGATTGCCGTCATCGCCGATCATCAGCCCGTGGTTGGGGTCGAACGGGCTCGTCGCCGGCGGCGGCGTCTGGCAGGCCTGCGCGGCGGCGAGCGCGCCCGGGCCGGAGACGTTGCGGATGTTCAGCTCGAAGTCCTCGATCTCGTCGAAGATCGCGGAGTAGTTCAGCACCCGCTGCTGATTGCGGTTCTTCGGGTTGAAGCTCGCGTTCAGCGGCACCGACTTGCGCGGGCCGGCGGGGAAGCGCCAGATGACCCCGTCGCTGAGGCCCTCGAAGTGGCAGCTCGCACAGCTCTGCCAGCCCTCGCTCGCGAGCCGGTCGGTGCTCGAGGTGGTCATGCCGGGCGGGCGGTTGAAGTTGCCGCGCGAGGAGAAGAAGACCTCGGCGCCGACCGCCACGGTCTCAGCTCGAGAGCCGGGCGCCGGCAGCTTGCCGGTCGTGATCACTTTGCTGACGCTGTCGGTCTTGAGGTTGACGACGGAGACGTTCTTCGACACGAAGTTGGCCACGTAGGCGACCGTGCCGGAGGAATTGACCGCGATCCCTTGCGGCTGCTTGCCGGCGTTGCGCCCGGCGGTCGCCGGGTTGGCCGGATCGTTGAGGTCGATGTAGCGCGTCGTATCGGCGTCGACGGTGAAGTTGACCTTCCCGCCGCCGCCGACAGTCGTCTTCACGAGCAGGTCGCTCGCCGCCGATACGACGTAGGCGGCGCCGGTCCCCTTCTGGTTGGTGAAGCCGATCGCCCACGGGTTGGCGAAGAAGAGCTTCTTCTTGCCCGCCTCAGGCTGGCGCGCGCCGAGATGGAGGTTCAGGAACTTGAGCGGGTTGTCCTTCTGGCTCGAGCCCTTGACGCCGTCGATGACGTTGACGAACGCCTCGGTGTTGACGTTGAAGCGCAGCGGCCCGGCGGGCGAGGCGGCGACGTTGGGCAGGAACGCCTGACCGCCGCGGATGACGATGCTCTGGAGCTGGTTCGGATAGGCGGCCGTCGGGTCGGGGACGCCGTCGCCGTTGCTGTCGACCGCGAAGCCGGTCGGCTCGGGGGCGATCGCGATCTTGCGCGCGGGCTTGTAGTCGCCCGTCTTCTTGGACTTCGTGTCGACGTCGATCCGGCAGACGATCCCCTGCTTGCCGGTGTCGGTGCCCTGCACTCCTGCGCTGCTCGTGAACGCGAGGAAGCCGGTCACATAGAGCTTGTTGCTGTCCGCGGTGACCGCCAGGCCGCGCGGCTGGAAGTGGCGGTTGAGGTCGGGCTTGTTGCAGGTGCTGCCGCGCAGCTTCACGTCGCCGAGCAGCTTGCGCGTCGTCGCGTCGATGATCGAGACCGTGTCCTGGCTGCTGTTGGCGACGAACACGCGCCGCCCGTCCGGCGAGGCGACGATGTTCCACGGCTCGGCGCCCGTCTTCAGCGTCTTGCTCTTGCTCGCCTTGAAGGAGCTCGGGTCGTCGTCCTTGATCCGGATCACCGTGACGCTGTTGCTCGCGGCGTTGGCGACGTAGGCGTACTCGTTGTTCGGGTCGACCGCGACGCTCTGCGGCTCCGTCCCGGTGCCGACGCTGCGCAGGACGCGGTTGTCCTTCGTGCTGATGACCGAGACGCTCTTCGCGCCTGGATTGACGACCCAGAGCAGCTTCCCGTCGCGCGAGAGCGTGATCGGGCTCGAGTTGGTCGGCGTCGAGAAGCTCGCGCCCTCGGCCGGTGCCGCGACCAACACCGACGCTAGAAGCGCCGCGCCGGCAACCAGCCAGCGTGCGCTACCCATCTGCGAAAACCCGTGTCGCCTCAAGCACTGCCTCCTCTGGCGCAAACTCTCTCACGACGCCCGGCCGTCGTCAAGCGCGTCGAGCCGGCGCAGGATCTCGACGGCCTCGGCACGCAGCCCGGAGTCGAGCGAGTGCCAGTGCTCGTCGGAGAGCTTGCCGGTGCGGTAGTCGAGCTCGGCGTCGCGGATCTCGCGGTACTTCGCGTCGCGCTCGGCCTCGAGCTCGGCCCGGTCCACCGACTCCGTCCCTCCTGAGTGCGCCGGTCCGCCGGCCCGGAACGGCGCGCTGATCATCAGGACCGCGACCGCCAGGACGGCCAGGACGAGCAATGCCTCCATCGGGTGGCCCTAGCGGGGAGCGCGCGCGAGCCCGCTCGGGGCCGGCGCCGTGGCTCGGCTGCGGGCGGCAGCGGGGAGTGGCCAGAGCGCGAGCAGCCCTCCCCCGAACACGATCAGCGAGCCGATCCAGATCCAGGTGACGAGCGGCGAGGAGAGAACACGGAAGGTGGCCGGCGGAGGGTTGGCGCGATAGTTGCGCACGAGGCCGCGCAGGCCCTCGCCGAGGGCCGCGGCGCGCGTCGCCTCCGGCAGCGAGTCGGCCTGTTGGAAGACGCGGTCACCGCGCTCGATCGCCGGGCGCAGTCCTGCGATGTCGGGCGAGATCGCCGTCCAGAGATCGCGCCGCAGCCCGGGTTGCAGGCCCACCTCGCTGGTCGCCTCACCCTCGAAGTAGCGCGAGACCGGCCCGAGGCGCGGGTCGCTCGACGGAAAGTAGCTGCGCTCGGTCGCGAGGCCGGTCGCCTCGCCGGCTCCGCGCCGGACACGCAGATCGGCGCCGAAGTCGATCTTCTCGAGCTGGCCGTTCGAGGCGACGTCGATGCTCGCCGTCGGCCGCACGTACTCGATCTCGTAGCCGCCGACGCTGGTGCGCTCGCCCGGCGAGAGCCTCGCTTCGCGCACGTCCTGGAAGCTGCTCGACGCCGCCACTCCGACGAGCAGCACGGCGATTCCCACGTGCACGGTGTAGCCGCCGTAGCGGCGGCGGTTGCGGCGCACCAGCGAGAAAAGGGCGGTCGGGACGGCCTCGCGCGACATCGCGCGGCGAGCCTGCACTCCGCGCCAGAACTCCTGCGCGACGACCGCGACGACGAAGGTGGCGAGGCAGAACATCGCCAGCGCGGCCGGCTTGTCGGCCACCCCGCCGGCGATCAGCAGGGCCGCCAGCATGGTGATCGCCGCGCCGACCGGCACGACCAGCGTGCGACGCAGGTTCGAGGCGGTCGCCTGGCGCCAGGCGATCACTGGGCCGAGGCCGGCCAACCCCACCAGCACCAGCGCCAGCGGCGCAACGTAGCGGCCGAACCATGGCGGGCCCACCGATGCCTCGCTGCCCGTGAGCGCCTCCGAGATCAGCGGGAAGAACGTGCCCCAGAAGATGACGAACGCGAGTGCGACCAGGATCAGGTTGTTGAGCAGGAAGATCGCCTCGCGCGAGAGCAGCGAGTCGAGTCGGTGCTCGCTGCGCAGCTCGCGCGCGCGTGAGGCCACCAGCGCGATCGAGCCCACGATCATCACGACGATCAGGACGAGGAACGGGATTCCGAGCGTCGAGGCGCCGAACGCGTGGATCGAGCTCAGGATGCCCGAGCGGACCAGGAACGTGCCGAGGATCGCGAGGATGCCGCCGGCGAGCACGAGCGAGACGTTCCAGACCTTGAGCATCCCCCGCCGCTCCTGGATCATCGCGGAGTGCAGGTAGGCGGTGCCGATCAGCCACGGCATCAGCGCCGCGTTCTCGACGCCGTCCCAGGCCCAGTAGCCGCCCCAGCCGAGCTCCAGGTACGACCAGCGCGCACCGAGCACGACGCCGATCCCGAGCGCCAGCCAGGCGCCGAGCGCGAACGGCCGTGTTGTCTGGATCCAGTCGGTGTTCAGGCGTCGTGTGATCAGAGCGCCGATCGCGAACGCGAACGGGATCGTGAACAGCGTGTAGCCGGAGTACAGCATCGGCGGATGGATCATCATCGAGGGGTGGCGCAACAGCGGATTGAGCCCAACGCCCTCGACGGGCACGGGGCTCGAGCGCGCGAACGGCGTCTCCAGGAAGATCAGCAGGCAGAGGAAGAACGCCGCGATCGCGAGCAGGACGGCCGTCGCGTAGGGCGCGATCTCGCGCAGGCGCCGGCGGGTCAGCAGCAGGATCAGGCTCGACCAACCGCTCAGCAGCAGGACCCAGAGCAGCAGCGATCCCTCCTGCGAGGACCAGATCGCCGTCGCCTGGTAGAAGAGCGGGGTCGTCGTAGAGGAATGCGCGGCGACCAGCTCGGAGGAGAAGTCAGAGCGCAGGAACGCCGCCTCGAGCAGCGTGAAGCAGACGGCGACGATCCCGAACAACGCGTAGACCGCGCGGCGGCCGGAGGCGACCCATGCGCGGCCGCGCAGATCGTCGCGCGAGCGGGCGCCGTAGAGCGACGCGGCGACGCCGTAGACGGCGATCAGCAGCGCGATGATCAGCAGCGCGCGTCCGGCAATCAGCACCCGGCAAGTATCCCAGGGCACCTTTGGGCGCGCGGACGGCGCGCTCGGGCAAGGCGACTAACTACGCTCTGGATAGGTGCGCAGAGGCGTTACAGCGAGCGTGATCGTCGTCGCCGCGGCGCTCGTCGGCCTGCTCGTCTACGGCGTCGCGTCCGAGCGCACTGACAGCTCGATCGACGACGCGGTCGCCAGCGGCGAGCGGATCGAGGCCGACAGCGAATCGCTGCCGCTGCTCGGCCGCGCGGGCGAGAGCTCGCTCGCGGACTATCGCGGCAAGGTCGTCGTGCTGAACTTCTGGGCGTCGTGGTGCCCGCCCTGCGTCGACGAGCTGCCGCTGCTGCAGCGCACACAGCGGCGCATCGAGCGCCGCGGGGCGACCGTGCTGGGCGTCAACTACAGGGACATCCCCGAGGACGCGCTCGAGTTCGTCCGCCGTTACCGGCTGACGTTTCCCTCGCTGCGCGACCGCGACGGAGAGTACGCCGAGCGCTACGCGTCGTCGGCGTTCCCGGAGACGTTCGTGATCGACCGGCGCGGGCGAATCGCCGCCGCGCGGCGCGGGCCGGTCGACCAGCGCTGGCTCGACGAGGTCCTGCCGCCGCTGCTGGGCGAGAAGTCCTGATGCGGCGCTTGCTCGCCGCCGCCATCGCGCTCGCGCTGCTGAGCGCCGTCGCACCGGCGGCGGGAGCGGTCGAGGCCCGCACCACGCTGCCCGACGTCGAGGACGAGGTCATGTGCATCGAGTGCGGCACGACGCTCAGTCTCTCGAAGGCGCCCGTCGCCGAGCGCGAACGCGAGTTCATCCGGCGTGAGATCGCTCGCGGGCGGACGAAGGAGCAGATCAAAGACTCGCTCGTCGCCCGCTTCGGCCCGAACGTGCTCGCGGAGCCCGACGACGAGGGATTCGGCCTCGCGGCGTACCTGGTCCCGATCGCGCTCGCGCTGCTGGCGCTCGTCGTCGTCGTGCTCGCGGCGCGCCGCTGGCGGCGGGAGACGCCCGACACGCAGCAGCCGGACCCGACGCTCGACGCCGCGGACGCGGAGCGGCTCGACCGCGACCTCGGCGCGTTCGACCGCTAGCGCGCGCCTGCGCACCCTCGCCGACGCCCGCACGGTCTGGCTGAACTTCCGCTCTTAGGGAATCTTCATCCCCGAGATCGCGCGCGCGATCACGAGCCGCTGGATCTCCGAGGTGCCCTCGAAGATCGTGTAGATCTTGGCGTCGCGGTGCATCCGCTCGACGGGGAACTCGCGCGTGTAGCCGTTGCCGCCGAGGATCTGGATCGCCCGCTCGGTCGCCCAGACGGCGACCTCGCCGGCCTTGAGCTTCGACATCGAGCCCTCCGCGGCCGTGAACTCCTTGTTGTGGCGGCCCATCCAGCCGGCGCGCCAGACGAGCAGCCGCGCCGCGTCGATCTCCATCTTCATGTCGGCGAGCGCGAACGCGATCGCCTGGTTCTGGATGATCGGGCGGCCGAACTGCTCGCGCTCCTTCGCGTACTCGAGCGCGTACTCGTAGGCGGCGCGGGCGATTCCCACTGCCTGCGCGCCGACGGTCGGGCGGCTGACCTCGAACGTCTTCATCGCGGCCTGTCCGCGCGACGAGGTCCCTTCACGCGCTCGCGCGAGGCGCTCGTCGAGCTTCTCCTTCCCGCCCAGGAGGCAGCTGCCCGGGATGCGGCAGTCGTCGAGGAACACGTCGGCCGTGTGCGATGCGCGGATGCCGTGCTTCTTCAGCTTCGTGCCCATCTCGAGGCCCTTGGTCCCAGGCGGCACCACGAAGCCGGCGTGGCCGCGCGCGCCGAGCTCGGGGTCGACGGCCGCGACGACGACGTGGACGCTGGCGATGCCGCCGTTGGTCGCCCACGCCTTCTGTCCGTTCAGGACCCACTCGTCGTTGGCCTCGTCGTACTTGGCGCGGGTGCGCAGCGACGAGACATCCGAGCCCGCGTCGGGCTCCGAGACGCAGAAGCTGCCGACCTTCGGCTCCTCGGGTGTGCCGAAGCACTGCGGCACCCATTCGACCAGCTGGTCGGGGGTGCCCGAGGAGTAGATGCCGGCGACCGCGAGCGAGGTGCCCATGATCGACATGCCGATCCCGGCGTCGCCCCAGAAGAGCTCCTCGTTGACGAGCGGCATCGTCAGCCCGGTCGGCTCGGTCCAGAACTGCGCCAGCGCCTCGAACCCGTAGAGGCCGATCTTGGCGGCCTCCTGGATCACGGGCCAGGGCGTCTCCTCGCGTTCGTCCCATTCGGCGGCGGCGGGGCGGACGACGCCCTCGGCGAAGCCGTGTACCCATTCGCGGATGTCCTTCTGATCCTGCGAGAGCTCGAACGAGGCGCCACCGTCGCCGCTCGGCGGCAGAGGAGCGGATGCTGCGTCGACGGCCTCCTGGGCGGCGTCGGTCGTCTCGGTCGCCATTAGGCCGCCTTCGGGATCTGGAACAGGCCCTCGACCTGGGCGGCGAACATCAGGTCGCCCTCGATCTTGAGCCCGCCCGACATGAACATGCTCGGCCCCTGGACCGCGCCCGAGACCAGCTTGATGAAGTTGACGCCCGGCACGACGAAGGTCACGCGCGCGGTCTCGGTGCCGTCCTCGGTCACCGTCGCCTTGCCGTCCTTGAAGGCCACCTGGTAGTGGTCGGTCGCGCCGTCGGGACCCTCGGTGATCTTCCAGTCGATCACCGCGTCGACCTCCTTCGCGCGCGTCTCGTCGACGTGCTCGGACATGCGCCGGAAGATCTCGTCGAGCACGGGCTTGCGGCCCTCGCCGCCCATCATCTCGGCGAGCTGCTCGTCGCTCGCGCCGGCGACCAGTTGGGCCAGTTGAGCGGCGTCGGCGCCGGCGAGCTGCTCGGCGGGGTTCTCTTCTGCTGACATCGAGTTCGACCTCCAAGGGTTGCTGTCAGGACGGGTGCCAGAAAAGCTACCATAAGTAGGAATATGTCGTCCCAGACGAAGGGGAAGCTTCCCCCCGCCCGAGCACGCGCGGCTCACCTTGGTCCCGAGCGGCGCCGTCCGATGGTGCTCGACGCCGCCTTCGAGCTGTTCATGGAGCGCGGCTACGACGCGACCACGATGGACGCGGTGGCCGCGGCCGCGGGCATCAGCAAGCCGGTCGTCTACGACTGCTTCGCCGGCAAGGACGAGCTGTTCCAAGCGCTGCTGCGGCGCGAGGAGGCGCGTGTGCTCGACGAGATCGGCAGCGCGATATCCGCCGCCGCGGACCTCGGCGACCCGGAGCGGTTCCTGACCGAGAGCTTCACCGCGCTGCTGCGCGCCGTCGCGGCTTCGCCGGCTGCCTACCGCGTCGTCTTCCTCGGCGAGGGCGGCGCCAACGCCGCGGTCGCGCGACGGGTCCAGCGCGGGCGCGAGCGCCAGCTCGAGGTGATCGCGACGATCGCGCGCAGCTGGCTCGAGCGCCGCGACGACGGAGCCGAGGTCGAACGGCGCGCGCGCCTGATCGCGTTCGCGGTCGTCGGTCTCGCCGAGGGCGGCGCGCGGGCGCTGCTGAGCGAACCCGACGCCCACCCGCCGGAGCAGCTCGGCGCGGCGCTCGGGCGGATCGCCGCGCGCGGCCTGACGGCCGCGTAACGACCCGGTAGGGCCTAGGTCTCGCCTTCGAGCCGCTCGATCGCAGCGCGTTTGCGTTCCGAGGTGTCCGCCTCGGCGACGTTGACGCCGACCGGAAGCTCCATGTGCAGATCGGAGGAGTGGTCGAGCGCGAGCGTTCCCCCGAGCAGCCGGCAGTCGAGCAGATGGCCCCCGGCGTCGCGTGCGTCGGAGATCACGTGCAGGTGATAGCCGGACACGTTCAGGCCCTGCGTGTAGTCCGGGAACCGGAAGCCGACGATCGAACCGGTCAACTCGCCGAGCTCGAACTCTTGCTGGTGGGCGATCACCTCGGCGAGCGGCGGATAGGGGGTCTTCTGCGCGGGCACCGAGCGCGCGCGGACCGCCTCGAAGCGGCCGTCGATACGCAGCGCATAGCAGACCTCGCGGTCCTCGACCAGGGCGTCGATCGCCCCCAGCAGCGCCGCGTGCTCGAGCGGTCCCGCGAGCGTCGCGTGCACGTCGGGCTCGAACCGGGCGACGACCGCGAACGGCGTGCGCTCGGTCGGCGCGATCCTGCGTACCGAGCCGTTAGCGCGGGCCTGGAAGAACTCGCCGCCGAGCGCGATCATCTCGCCGTCGAGGGCGTCGAGCGTGCCGAGTCCGGTGTCGCCGCGCTCGCTCAGCTCGGCGAACGTGACGTCGCCGTCGTAGGCGCCGTCGAGCAGCGCGTCGAGCGTCGAGGTCTGGAAGATCGCGTGGCTGGCGTCGAGGTCGGCGCCCATGTCGCCCTTGCGCAGCCGCTCGACGTGCAGCGCCCGGACGATCCGGTGGTCGATCACGGCCGCCCGCGCGCCTCGATCAGCGCGCGGACTCGATCTCGCGCAGCGCCGCGGCGTCGGCGTCCGAGAGCCCGGGGATCGGCTCCCCGTTCCAGGCGATGTCGTCAGCCCACGCCTCGAGCAGCTTGGTGTGGTCCTTGTGGCTGAGGCGCTCGTGGTGCCCGAAGGCGAGGAACGAATAGAAGGAGTGCTGCCATTGCCGCGGCGCGCGGTAGGTCAGGTGGGCGCTCAGCTTGCCGTCGTGAACGACGCCGTAGGTGCAGATCATCGGCCCGTCGACGAACTCCTGCACCAGCCACGGCGCGGCCGGCGTCGGGTGGGTGTCCGCCGGCGAGGCGGCGCCGGCGAGCGGTCCGGTGTTCGTCAGCAGGCCGACACCGCCGCGCGAGAACGCGGCGCGGGCGAAGTACCGGGGATAGCTCTCGATGGCGCTTCGCAGCTCGTCGTCGGAGCTGGCGAGCGTCGTCCGCGGCGCGGGCACGCCGAGCTGCTCGCAGACGCGCTGGAACGACCACTTGTCGTGGACGCGCGCGAGCGTGGCGAACGGCGGGGAGAACAAAGGCAGCCGGTCGTGGCGAGTCGCGAGGTAGAAGACCTCCTCGAACGCCGGCAGCACGAGCTCGATGCCCTCGTCGGCGACGATCCGCTCGACCTCGTCGATGAACGCCGCGCTGTCCTGACGCGGGCGTGGGGTGACGAAGTGGCCGGCGAGGTAGCGAGAATGGCTGCCCGGCGCGGTCGCGTAGGTGTCCGAGGCGTAGACCTCGTGGCCGGCGTCGGCGAGCTTGCGGATCAGGTCGAGCGCGAACGGCACGCGCGAGCTGGTGACGAGGACCTTCACGGGCGGGCTACCTTAAGCACCGCGCGCGCGTGTCGCTCGGCCGTCGCCCGCGACAACGCCCCACCCGCCAGCTCGACGACGAACGAGGTCGTGCCGGGGAAGGCCTCGTTCTGCCAGCTCGTGGCCGACCCGGGCAGGCGCTCCAGGCGCTCGAACGGCAGGCCGACCAGTTTCGCGTAACGCCGTTCGAGATCGGGATCGCCCCCTGACTCGTCGACGAGCTCGAGCGCCTGGTGGTACCAGACCGTCAGATCGGGCCGGATGCGGCGGATCAGCCGCTCGGCGATCCGCGACTCCGGCTCCGAAAGTACGCCGCTGCCGGAATGGTTCTTGCTGCCGGGCTTGCCCTGGCGCCGCCAGCGGTAGTCGAAGTTGCGGTTCAGGTCGACCCCGCGCGCGTTCTGGCGCGTGCCGCGGCGGTGTCCATCGGGATTGAGGTCGTCCACGATCCAGAGGTCGAGCTCGCGCGGCGAGTGCCCCGAGCGCAGCGCGGCGGTGACCGCCGTGCCGGCGCATTCGTTGCCGTGCATGCAGCCGATCACGAGCACCTTCGTCGGGCTGTCCGGATCGCCGCGCCGGGTCGCCGTGATCGCGCGACCCTCGACTGAGCGGCCGAGCAATTCCCGCCGCGCCTGGATCGGTCTCAGAGCGCTCGCCCCGCGTGAGCCCGCGGCGTGCGCCGCTCCCGGCGCAGGCTTCGGCAAGCGCGTGAGCTGCTTCCGGTAGTCGCGCATCGTCTCGTGGCTGAAATCGGCGTGCGTCTGACCCTTGAAGCGATCGACCCGCTCGCGGTGGAACGGGCTCGAAAGGCTTTCGGCGTGGCCGATCACGTTGCGCGTGCGTATGTCGTAGCGATCCTGCAGCCAGCGGGTGAGCGCGAGCGAGCTGCGCCGCTGACGGTCGTTGCGCATCACGTCCCGGTCGCTGCGCCCCACGTGCTCGATCCCGATCGCGGTCCAGTTCAGGCCGACGGTGTGGCGGCACATGATCGACCGCGAGACGAGCTGGTAGATGTTGCCGTCGCGGTCGATGACGTAGTGGGCGCAGGTGTTCGGCAGTTCACGGAAGCTGGGATCGGGGCGATTCGGCGCGAAGATGTTGAACGTCGCCGCGAAGCTGTCGGTGACGGTGAAGTGCTCGACGATCACCTGGGGCTCGTCGAGCCGGTAGTCGTCGATGCCGTAGTGGCGCTTGGCGTAGCGGCGCATGTCGGCCTTGCGCTTTGCGCCGAAGGGGATCCGCTTCTGCGTTACCGCCGGCGCCCGGGGCCGGGCCGGCTCGGCGGCGGTCTCCGAAGCAGGGGCGGCTCCCGGCGCGAGGCCGACCAGGTAGCTGGCAAGGACGGCGCCGACGCTGACCATCGTCGCCAAGCGTGGCATAGCGGCCGCGTGCCGGCGCCGTCGGATAGGTTCTCCGTGCAACTCCGAACCACTACCGAGGAGAGAGAGATGGACGCGAGCCGTCTGAAGTCGATACCGCTGTTCGCATCGGTCTCGGACCAGGAACTGGGTGAGATCGCGCCGTTCGCGGAGGAGGTCAGCGTCGAGGAGGGCCACCAACTGGTTCGCGAGGGCGATTTCTCGTGGCAGTTCATGGCGATCGAGGAGGGCAGTGCGGAGGTGCTGCGCGACGGCGAGCACGTCGCCGACCTCGGTCCCGGCGACTTCTTCGGCGAGATCGGCCTGCTCGAGAAGGACCGGCGCACCGCCACCGTCACCGCCACCAGCCCGATGCGGCTGATCACGCTCACGGGCTGGGACATGAAGCGGATGGAGAAGTCGATGCCCGAGGCCGTCGAAACAATCCGTCAGGTGTTGGCGGAGCGCAAGTCGTCTCCGTAGAGCGGCACCGCGCTACCAACTGGCGGTGCCGAGCGAGCCCTTGAACGGCCCGGCGATGTCGGCCGTGATCCAGCCGCCGTAGAACTCGCCCGGCTGGGGCTCGACGCGCTCGTCGTCGAGGTACGCGGCGTCGGCACGGCCGGCGAAGAACGCGACGTAGCCCGCGATCGCCTCGAACGGCTCGGTCGGCTGCGGGTAGGACCAAGCGACGAGCTCGGCCCGGGGCTCGCCGACGACGCCGTGGTGGTAGCTCGCAGTCCCCTTCCACTCACAGACCGTGGTCTTGCCCGGCGCCGGCTCGAGTACGTCCGAGCGCACGTCGGCCGGGGGGAAGTAGATCGTCGGCGGCCCCGTCGTCTCGAGCACGCGCAGCGCGCGCTCGGAGTCGGCGATGGTTTCGCCGCCGAGCTCGACCCGCGCGCGGCGCTCGCAGCGGACCACGACCGGCGGTCGCGGGTAGTCCCAGACCGACTCCTTCCCGTCCTCGCGCCGACCGTCCCAGGTCGCCGCAGCCTCCCAGACGGCGCTCGCGTCAGGCATCGAGGTCGGCGAGTGCGTCTACGAAGGCCTCGCTGAAAGTGGGGAACGGCTGGATCGTGTCGCGCAGCACGTCGAGCGGCACCTCGGCACGGATCGCCAGCGTCGCCTGGCCCAGCCACTCGCCGGCTTCCGGCCCGACCGCATAGGCACCGACCAGCACACCGCGGCCGCGGTCGGCGACGAGTCCCAATAGCCCCGGCTGCTCAGCGTAGTCGCGCGTGTAGGTGGAGGTCCGCGCGACACCCGCGAGCTCGACCGTTCCGGTGCCCACCTCGATGCCCTGCTCGCCGGCGTCGTCCTCGGTCAGTCCGACCGAGGCGACCTGGGGATCGCAGAAGATCACTCGCGGGATAGCACGGTAGTCGGCGCGTGCGTCTCGCCCGAGCATGTCGGCGGCCGCCACACGTCCCTGGTACTTCCCGACGTGCGTGAACAGGCTGATCCCGTTGACGTCGCCGATCGCCCACACGCCCTCGGCGACCCGCATCCGCTCGTCTACCTCGACGCCGCCCGGCTCGGGATCGACGCCGATCGTCTCCAGTCCGAGCCCGCCGACGCGCGGGCGCCGGCCAGTCGCGACGAGCAGCTCGTCGGCGTGCAGCTCGTCCCCGTTGGAAAGCGCAAGGGCGACCCCTTTCCCGTGAGCACTCACACTTTCGGCGTGCTGGCCGAGGTGAAGCTCGACGCCGTCCGCCTCGAGGACGGAGCCGATCGCCTCGGACGCGGCGCGGCCCTCGCGCGCGAGAATGCGGTCCGAGCCCTCCACGAGCGCAACCGAGACGCCGAAGCGGGCGAAAGCCTGGGTCAGCTCCACGCCGACCGGACCGCCCCCGAGCACGACCAGGCGCTCGGGCAGCTCCTTAACGCCGGTCGCCTCGCGGTTGGTCCAATACGCCACAGAGTCAATGCCCTCGATCGGCGGGATGAACGGGTCAGAGCCGGTCGCCAGCACGATCCGCTCCGTTTCGAGCATTCGCTCACCGACGACCACCTTGCCCGTGCCGTCGATGCGGGCGCTGCCACGCACGAGGTTGATGCCCTCGCTGTCGAGCCATGCCACCTGCCCGGCGTCGTCCCAGTCAGAGGTCTGGAAGTTCCGCCACTCGAGTGCCGAGGCGACGTCGAGGTTTCCGGTCACCGCTTCGCGCGCACCGGGTGCGCTACGAGCCCCCGCGAGCGCCTCCCCTGATCGCAGCAGCGTCTTGGATGGGATGCAAGCCCAGAAGCCACACTCGCCGCCCACCAGCTCGCGCTCCACGATCGCGGTCTTCAGCCCGCCCGCCGCGAGCTTTCCGGCGCAATGCTCGCCCGCGGGCCCGGCACCGATCACGATCGCTTCGTATGAGTCCGTCATGAGTCTCCGATAGTTAGGCTCGCAGAATGAACGCTCCGTCGCCCGAGTCCCAGCACAACATCTCGCTTCCTATGCTCGGCTTCATGATCGCGGTCTCGATCGTGCTGCCGATCGCGGGCCTCGCGTACGGGGTCGTGGTGATCGCTCGCGGCGACCGCGCAATCGGCGCCGGCATGATCCTGATCGCGATCGCCGCCACCGTCGGGTACATCGCGCTGCTCGGCTGAGCGGTCAGGTGTGCTTGACGACGATGCCCTCGAGGATGTGCGCGGCGTGGTCGCAGGCGTCGATCCCTGCCTCGAGGCGCTCGAAGATGTCCTTCCAGCGGATGATCGCGATCGGGTCGATCCCGCCCGCGAACAGCGACGCGAGCGCTTCGCGCGTGAGCCGGTCGCCCTCGTGCTCGAGGCGCTTGATCTCGACGAAGTAGGGGTTCAGCTCGCCCAGGGAGTCGAGTCGCGCGAGCGCCGCCGCGAGCTCGCGGCAGGCGTCGCGCAGGACGCCGGTGAGGTTCTGCGCCTGCTCCATCGGCGCCTCGATCTTGTAGAGGCCCAGGAAGTCGGCGGTCTCCTCGATGAAGTCGACGATGTCGTCGAGCGCGGCCGCGAGCGCGTGGATGTCCTCGCGGTCGAGCGGCGTCACCGTCGTCTTCGCGAGCCGATGGATGATGTCGTGGGTGATGCGGTCGCCGGTCTGCTCGCAGAGCAGCAGCTCGCGGCGCAGATGGCCGTCGTCGGGCCAGTTGCGCATCAGCTTGTGCAGCAGCTCGGCCGAGCGCTGGATGTTGGCGCCGTCCTCGTCGAACAGCTCGAAGAAGCGCCGCCCACCGCGCGTCGCGCCGCGGCCGAGCAGGCCGCGGGTGCGCAGGCGCGTGACGGTGGCCATCGAGGTCGCCTCAGCCCGCGTTCGGGACGACCTCGGGGTGCGAGGCGTCGGTGAACTCGCGGAAGAGCCCGGTCACGACGAAAGCGGTCTGCTCGCCGATGTCGACGGCGTTGTCGCCGATCCGCTCGAGCGCGCGGGCGACGAGCACCATCTGCATCGCCCACTCGCGCGTGTCGAGGTCGTCGCCGATCTCGATCGCGATCCGGAAGCAGTCGCGATTGAGGCGGTTGATCTCCTCGTCCTGGCGCACGAGATCGTGGGCGAGACCGACATCGCGATTCTCGAAGGCTTGCTTCGCCTGAGTGGCCTGCGAGCGGGCCTGACGCCCCATCTTGTCGATGTTCGCGAGCATCTCGGCGCGCGCGGGGGGCTCGTGGCCGGCGAGCGGGATCAGCTTCGCGATGTTCACGCACTGGTCGCCCATCCGCTCGCAACTCTTGATCACGTGCAGCAGCGCGGCCGCGACACGCAGGTCGGTCGCCACTGGGGCCTGGAGGGCGAGCAGCGAGAGCACGCCCTGGTGGACCTCGAGGTAGCGGCCGTCGATGCGATCGTCGTCGGCGATCACCACCGCGGCGAGCTCGACGTCCTGGTGCTGGACGAGCTCGAGCGTGCGGTCGAGCGTCTCGCAGACGAGGTCGAGCCCGCCGAGCGCCTGGCGCTCGAGCTCGGCCATCTCCTCCTGGAACTGCGCGCGGGTGGTGTCGCTCATCGGCTAGCCCATCTTTCCGGTGACGTAGGCCTCGGTGCGGGGATCGCTCGGCTTCGTGAACACCGTCTCGGTCTCGTCGTACTCGACGACCTTCCCGGTCCGGTGCTTCTCCTCGGCGTCGAGCTCGACCGTGAAGAACGCGGTCATGTCGGAGACGCGTGCCGCCTGCTGCATGTTGTGCGTGACGATCACGATCGAGTAGTCCTGCTTCAACTCCATCATCAGGTCCTCGATGCGCCCGGTCGAGATCGGGTCGAGCGCCGAGCAGGGCTCGTCCATCAGGATCACGTCCGGCTCGATCGCCAGGCAGCGCGCGATGCAGAGCCGCTGCTGCTGGCCGCCGGACATGCCGAATGCGTTGTCCTTGAGCCGGTCCTTGACCTCGTCCCAGAGCGCGCCACGCTGGAGCGCGCGCTCGACGATCTCGTCCATGTCGCCCTTCATGCCCAGCACGCGCGGGCCGAAGGCGATGTTGTCGTAGATCGACTTCGGGAACGGGTTCGGCTTCTGGAAGACCATCCCGATCCGCTTGCGCACCTCGACAGCGTCGACGTGGGGGGCGTAGAGATCCTCGCCGTGGTAGAGGATGCCGCCGCTCACGATCGCGGACGGGATCAGGTCGTTCATGCGGTTCAGGCACCGGATCAGCGTGCTCTTGCCGCAGCCGGAGGGCCCGATCAGGGCAGTGATCTCGTAGCGGGCGACGTCGAACTCGACGTCGCGCACCGCCGGCACGCCGGCGTAGCTGACGCCGACGTCCTTGAGCTGGAAGATGTGCTCGCGCCGCTCGAGCGCTTCGCTCTCCGCCTCCGTGTGATGGTGTGGCGTCATCTGAATCTCTGGGCCGGACTCGGTCATCTGTCGCTCCATGCTAGGCCACCTACCATTTCTGCTCGTAACGATTCCGTAGCCAGATCGCGATGCCGTTCATCGCGATCAGGATTGCCAGCAGGACGACGATGCCGGCCGCCGCCAGCGCCTTGAACTCGGGTTGGGGCAGTGAGATCCAGGTGTAGATCTGGATCGGGAGCGCGGTGAAGTCGTCGAACGGGCTGCCCGGGTTGAAGGCGGCGAAGGCGGCGGCGCCGACGAGGATCAGCGGCGCGGTCTCGCCGATCGCGCGCGAGAGGGCGAGGATCACGCCGGTCGCCATGCCGGGAACCGATGCCGGCAGCACCTGCCTCCAGATCGTCTGCCACTGCGTCGCGCCGAGCGCCATCGAGCCCTCGCGGATCGAAGGCGGCACTGCGCGGATCGCCTCGCGGCCGGCGATGATCACGACCGGCAGGACCAGCAGGGCGAGCGTCAGCCCGCCCGCGAGCAGCACGTTGCCGAGCGACAGCGGCCCGCGCACGATGAACGCCAAGCCGAGGATTCCATAGACGACCGAAGGCACGGCGGCGAGGTTCTGGATGTTGACCTCGATCAGCCGGTTCCACCAGCGCTCGCCGTCGGCGTACTCCTCGAGGTAGATCGCCGTCGCCACCCCGACCGGCACGATGAAGACGGCGCAGATCACCATCAGCCAGACCGTGCCCGTGATCGCCGACTGCAGCCCCGCGTCGCCGGCCTTGCCGGGTTGGGTCGTCGAGAACTCCGTGAACAGCTTGCCGTCGAGCGCCCGCCGACCGGTGTCGCCGACGGTGCTGAAGGCGTCGCGGAAGACGTCGACGAACAGCAGCCCCAGCAGCGCGATGCTGATCCCGAGGCAGGCCATCAGCGCGAGCCGGAACAGCCCGCCTTTGGCCTTCGAGCGCCCGCTCGCGGGCTGGATCGCCGATTGCTGCGCGGCCACTATTCGTAGACCTGCCTGTACCTGCGCACGAAGCGGATCGCGATCATGTTCAGCAGCAGCGTCATCACGAACAGCGTCGTGCCGACGGCGAAGAGCGCCTCGTACTGCGGGTCCCCGACCGAGACGTCGCCCTTCGCGGTGTTGGCGATGTAGGTCGTCATCGTCTCGGCCGACTTCGTCGGGTCGACGCCGAGGTAGGGGACGAGCCCGGCCGCGATCAGGACGATCATCGTCTCGCCGATCGCGCGCGAGGCGCCGAGCACCATCGAGGCGACGATGCCGGACAGCGCCGCCGGAAAGACCACTCGCAGCGACACCTGAAGCTTCGAGGCGCCGAGGCCATAGGCGCCCTCGCGCAGGCTCTGCGGCACCGCCGAGAGCGCATCCTCGGAGACCGACGCGATCGTCGGCAGCACCATGAACGCCATGATGATCCCGGCCGACAGCGCGTTGAACGGCTGGACCTCGAGACCGATCAGGTCCTTGAGCACGACGGGTGTGAAGTAGGTGAGCGCGAAGTAGCCGAAGACGATCGTCGGGATGCCTGCCAACACCTCGAGGATCGGCTTGATGATCCTGCGCGTGCGCGGCTTCGCGTACTCCGACAGGTAGATCGCCGCGCCGAGTCCCAGCGGGATTGCAAGAGAGATGGCGATGCCCGTGATCAGCAGCGTGCCGCTCACGAGCGGCAGCACGCCGTAGCCGGGGTCCGAGCGATCCTGCGGCGACCAGTCGGTCCCGGTCAGGAAGTTGAACACCCCGGCGTGGTTGAGGAAGTTGATCGTCTCGAACAGCAGCGATGCGACGATTCCGAGCGTCGTCAGCACGGAGACCAGGGCGGCCAGGAACAGCAGCGCCCTGATCAGCTGCTCGCCGCGCCGCCGCCGCGCGACGCCCAGGGCAGGTACCCCGGGCGTCGCGCCAGCTGACGTTGCGGCTTCCATTCCTGGGCTAGCCGCCCAGCGCCTGCTTGGACTTCTCGGCCTGCTCAGGCGTCATCGCGACGATCTGAGCTGCCTTCGCGATCGACTCGTAGTTCTCGAGCTCGTAGTCGACGAACTTCTTGACGCTGTCGTTGTCGGACAGCGCCTTGTCGCTCACGTACTGGTACAGCGGGCGCGAGAGCAGGTCGTACTCGCCGTTCTGGATCTTCGCGGCGTCCGGCTTCACGCAACCCTTGCCGTTGTCGACGGCGACGAGGTTCAGCTTGTCCTGGTTCTGCTCGTAGTAGGAGAAGCCGAAGTACGCCAGCCCGCCCTTGTCGCCCGACACGCCCTCGACGAGCACGTTGTCGTCCTCCGAGGGCTGGTAGTTCTTGGTCGAGGCGCCCTCCTCACCGTTGACGGCCTCGGTGAAGAAGTCGAACGTGCCCGAGTCCGCGCCCGGCCCGTAGAGGCTGACCTCGGTGTCGGGCCCGCCGACGTCGCTGTAGCTGGTGACCTTGGAGTCCTTGCCCCACAGCTGGGAGAGCCGCTCCTTGGTCAGGCAGTCGATCTTCAGGTCCTTGCTGGTCACGACAGCGATGCCGTCGTTCGCGACCTGGAGCTCCTTGTACTTGATGCCCTCCTTGTCGCAGGCGGCCTTCTCGTCGTCCTCGATCGGGCGCGAGGCTTGGGAGATCTGGGTCTCGCCTGCGCAGAACTTCTCGAAGCCGCCGCCGGTGCCGGACTGCGCGACGGTGATCTTGGTGTCGGGGTCTTCGCCCTTGTACTCCTCCGCCGCGGCCTGGCCGAACGGGAAGACGGTGCTGGACCCGTCGATGGCGATGCTGCCACCATCGTCGTCACTGCCGCATGCCGCTGCGCCGAGCGCGAGCGCGCACAGCGCGGGAAGCGACAGCCACTTGAGTGCTCTCATGAGCGAGTCTCCTTTTCTCGTTTCGTTCATTACAGCGAGGCTGTCAGGACCCTCTGGACAGCCTGTTACAGCGATGTGGCCGGGATGTGAAAAAGCTGTGAAGGGCGCTCGGGTGACGGCTTGCCCGGCCGCTAGAATGCGGCGCGGATGACTGGCCTCGAAGAGCCCACGGCCCCTCCGGCTTCCGCGGAGGGGAGTATGGGCGTGCCGACGGCCCAGGCGATGATCCGCTTCGCGGTGATCGACGCCGACGCCGGCTTCACACGCGTGCTCTCGAAGCGGATCGAAGCGGTCGGCTGGCAGTTCCGCGTCCTGACCGGGCCGGTGCCCGTGGACGAGCTCGTCGCGCTGCGCCTGAACGCGCTCGCGATCGACCTCGCGCTGCTCGGCCCGCGCGCGTGGGACTTCCTCGAGGAGGTCGCGCGGACGCTGCCCGGGCTCGGGATCGTCGTCTGC
>Ga0136632_10000076_pt1 | contig 21567 bp, 20 predicted proteins | sample AntDrymUQ6112106_2_FD_104670 | JGI IMG/M metagenome (GOLD analysis project Ga0136632, IMG submission 104670) | Polar desert sand microbial communities from Dry Valleys, Antarctica - metaG UQ611 (21.06) | ecosystem: Environmental > Terrestrial > Soil > Desert | place: Antarctica: Dry Valley...
AGCGCACGAAGCGAGCGCCTTTGGTCGACGATGTTATGTCGAGTGTCCCGGCGAGGACCTGCGGCTGATTCGCGATGACCCCGATGGGATGGCCTGCGATGCGAGCGAATCCGCAGATGATGTTCTGCGCCCAGTACTGGTGCACCTCCATGAACTCGCCGTCGTCGGAGATGCTGCCGATGACGTGATGCATGTCGTAGGGCTGATTGGAGGAGTCAGGCATGATGTCGGTGAGCTCGTCGCAGGCGCGCATCGGATCATCGCCAGACGGGTAGTAGGGGGCCGACTCGAAGTTGTTCGAAGGAAGAAACGAAAGCAGGTAGCGCATCTGGTCGAGGCACTCCTCGTCGCTTGCGGCGACGAAGTGTGCCACCCCCGATTTCGAAGCATGGCTCATGGCGCCGCCGAGCTCTTCCTGGCTGACCTCCTCCCCCGTGACCGCCTTTATGACCTCGGGGCCGGTGATGAACATGTGTGAGGACTCGCTCACCATGAAGGTGAAGTCCGTTATCGCAGGCGAGTAGACGGCCCCGCCTGCGCACGGCCCCATGATTGCCGAGATCTGCGGGATGACTCCGGAAGCGCGGACGTTGCGGTCGAAGATGAAGCCGTAGCCGGCGAGCGACACCGCGCCCTCCTGGATGCGGGCGCCGCCCGAGTCGTTGAGCCCGATCACGGGCGCGCCGGTCTCGAGCGCAAGATCCATGATCTTGCAGATCTTCTCCGACATGACCTCACCCAGAGAGCCGCCGAAGACGGTGAAGTCCTGGGCGTACACGAACACCTTGCGTCCGTGGACGTTGCCCCATCCCGTCACCACGGCGTCACCGTAGGGACGGTTGTCCTCGATTCCGAAGCCGTGGGAGCGGTGCTGCACGAGCATGTCGGTTTCGACAAAGCTGCCGTCGTCGAGGAACCTGTCGATGCGCTCGCGCGCGGTCAGCTTGCCGCGCTCGGCCTGGCGCTCGATGGCGCCGGCGTCGCCTGCGGCCTTCGCCTGCTCCTTCTTGTGGCGAAGCTCGGCGATGCGCTCCTCGACCGGCGTCCTGACCTCGGGGCTCTGTTCTTGGGTCGCCATGGCCGCAGTGTATCGGCCCGCCCGGGCGCCCCACGTGCGGACGGCAACGTCGCCCACAGAGTGACTCAACCTCAGGCGGTCTCGAAGCGGCTCTCGCCTCCCTCGAAGCGGCCGGCGATGCCCGCCGGCTCTATGCGGACCACTCCGTCCTCGTCGCCGACCGTTCCTATGTCCATGGCGACATGGCCGGCCGCCGTCATGCATACGAGGGCGTCGGTCAAGTGGGCGCGATCGACGATCACGACGAAGCCCACGCCCATGTTGAAGACCCTGTACATCTCGGTGACGTCGATGCCCCCGGCCGCCCTGATGAGCTCGAAGATGGGCGGCGCCGGTGGGAGCCGCTCGATGATGTAGCCGACTTCGGCATGCAGCCGGCAGAGGTTGCACAGGCCATCGGAAGTGATGTGGGCGAGGCCGCGCGTCTCGATCCCCGCGTCCCACAGCGCAGTGATTGCCCGGACATAGATCGCGGTCGGCTCTAGCAGCGCCTCGCCGAGCAGCCCGCCGAGCAGCGGAACCTTGTCGCCGTAGCCATAACCGGCGCCTGCCAGGCTCTTGCGAGCAAGCGTGAGCCCGTTGGAATGGATGCCCGAAGAGGCGATGCCGACGATTGCGTCGCCGGGGCGCACGCCGGCGCCGAGGGTGAGGTCGTCGGGGCGGAGCGTGCCGATGCAGGTGCCGACGAGATCGAACGCCCCAGGATCGCCGGGCGAGCCGCCGTCTGAGCCGATGATCTCAGGGAGCTGGGCCAGCTCCCCGCCGGGAACGGCGACTCCCGCCTCCCTCGCGGCGGCCCCAAGCCCCTCGAGGATCGCGTCGGCGCGCCCGGCATCGAGTGTGTGGACGCCCAGGTAGTCGACCATGGCCAGAGGCCTGGCCCCGACGCAAAGCACGTCGTTGACGTTCATGGCGACGCAGTCGAAGCCGATGGTGTCGTAGCGGTTCATGGCCCCGGCCACGATCGTCTTGGTGCCGACGCCGTCGGTCGAGATCGCGATGGCGAGCTCGTCGGAGAGGGCGAGCACGCTCGCATAGTCCCCGAAGCCGGTGAGCATCTTCACTCCATCGAGGGTCGGCCCGAGGTGCCTCGTCACCGCCGCGAGGGCCCCCCTCTGACCGCCTACGCCGGCGTCTTCGTAGCGGCTTGGTCCCACAGCCGCCACGCTAACCCACGGCTTCGGCGGCCACCGAATCCTTGTGGTCTGCGGTCCCGCCACTCCGGCCGGCGGCCGGCGCAGGAGGCACGGCAGCCGGCTCACGGTTGCGGGAGAGAGCGAGCGTCGCGTGCCCCCCGGAGCCTCGAAGCGGCAACGAGCGCGGCCGCTGCCGGGAGTGCGGCGACGAGGTAGGCAGACGAGAACGAGGTGCGCTCGGCGAGGGTCCCGATCGTGATCGGCGCCAGGAGATAGCCGAGATCGCCGGCCATCTGGTTCACGCCAACGGCCGCGCCCGAACCCTCCGCGGGGATGGCGTCCGCCATGAGGCCCCCCGAGGCCGTTCCGAGTGCGGCGACCGCCCCCCCGATCGCCACCATGAGCGGAAAGTAGGCCCATGCGACCGACGCGCTCATCTGACCGAGGATCGCAACGGCTGCGGCTGCAGTCACGAGCGAGGGCATGATCACGACCTTGCGTCCGTAACGGTCTGAGGCACGGCCGGCGACGAACAGGGCGAGCACCTCTCCAACGGCGAGCATGGTCACGGCAAGGCCGATGAGATCGGCGCTCAGGTTCAGCTCCTCGGCCGCGAACACGGGCCCGATCGTTTGGGCGGGGCCCGCGATCGTCCACCACCCCGCGAGCGTCACGAGCAGCGCCACCACGTAGCGCCTGTCCTTGAACAGGGGCCGTGCGGCGCGCAGGGCGTCGAGGGGGGAGCGCTTCTGCCCCCGGCCGGCCACCCTCTGGCCGCTCATGACGACGTAGGCGATGGCGCTTGCGACTACAAGCCCTGCGCCGTAGAACAAGAACGGCGCAGCAAGTCCGAAGCGGGCCGCAGCGAGCCCGCCGAGCACGGGGCCGAGCCCGATGCCGACGAGAAACGAGGACCGGAAGGCGCCGGTGGCGCGGCCCATAGCGGCCGGCTCTATGAGCCTAAGGATCCGGTTCATCAGCCCCGAGATGAACAGGGCGGAACCGGCGCCGCCGAAGCCGCGCGCCACCACAAGCTGCGGAAAGCTACCGGCGAGGCCGGCGGCGAACGATGACGCCGACACTACGAGCAGCCCCGCCATCGTGCAGGCGCGGTCGCCGTAGCGGTCGACCACGAGGCCCCCAACGAGCCCGAAGGCGAATCGGGTGAGGCCGAAAACGAGCTGGATGAAGCCGATGTCGGCGAGGCCGACGCCGAAGGACTGAGCGTAGAGGGGGAGCACGGGCACGACCATCCCGAACCCGAGGGCGACTGTGATCGAGATGGCGAGGAGCTTGCGGAACTCGGGTCGCTTGAGTGGTGGGACGGTCTCGCCCGGCCCCTCCGAATGAGCTTCGCGAGCTTCGAGGTGGGGCTCAGCCCCGGCCGCTCCCACTGCAGGAACCTCAAGCGGGGCCGCGGCCCCGGTGGCGTCGGGTGGGCCCGGGGCGCCGGGCGGCCTCCTCACGCCGGGCGCTGAATGAGCTCGACCAGGACCCCTCGGTTGCCCGCCGGATGAACGAAGGCAATGAGGTTGCCGGAGCCTCCCGGGCGCGGGGCCTCGTCGATGAGCCGGGCGCCCTTGGCTTTGAGCCCGGCAAGCGCAGCCCCGATGTCCTCGACGACGTAGGCGATGTGGTGCAGCCCTTCGCCGCGCCGCTCGATGTAACGCCCGATCGTGCCGCCCCCCTCGAGCGGGGCGATGAGCTGGATGAACGACTCACCCAGCGGCAGCATCGCCTCTTCGATCCCCTCGTCTGGGATCCGCTCGCGATGGGAAACCTCGAGCCCCCACACCTCCCGGTAGTGATCGAGCGATGCGTCGAGGTCCGAAACCGCGAGCGCGACATGATCGATTCGGTCCAACAAGATGCCCGCATCCTATTAGGAGGGATGGGTATGATGAGCGAGTTCATACCCTAAGAAGGAGCGTTGCCATGGGGCGTAGAACCGTGAATCTGCCGGAGGGTGTGGAGGGGCTTGTCAGGGAGCTTGCCCGCGAGGGGGAGTCGTTTTCTGCGGCCGTGGCCCGCCTCATCGAAGCGGGCGCAAAGGGCGAGGGCACGTCGAGACGTCCCGGCTACGTGGCCTCGGGGGAGGGCCCAGACGATCTCGGTCGCCGAGCCGAGCACTATCTCAGGGACCTTGCCACAAGCAGGTGAGGGTGATTGCCGATACGGGTCCATTGGTCGCAGCTGCAAACCGCCGAGACCGCGGCCACGGTCTCGCCGCCGCCATCGTCACGGAGCTCGGCCGGGATCTCATCGTGCCCTTGCCCGTTGCGGTAGAGACCGATCAGCTGTTGAGATCCAGGGTCAACGAGAGCGCGGCCCGGAAGTTCCTCTCTGCGCTTGCTCAGGGACAGCACGAGGTCGCCTTTCTGTCGGCCGGCGTTTTCAAGCGCGCGGCGGAGATCGATGCTCGTTTCGCCGGCCTCGGCCTCGCCGACGCCTCGATCATGGCCTTCGCAGAACGGCATGACCTTCCCGTGTTGACCTTCGACTTCGAGCACTTTCGGGCAGCGCCCCCCGCCGGCGGCTACTGGCGTCTGGTGGTCGACGAAACTAGATACCTCGAGGCCACTCGCTGACCCCTCTTTCGCTGAGTGAGCGAGAGACAGCGCCTTTCGATTACTCGGCTAGAGGCAGGCCAGGCGCGGCGGTGGGGAGCCCGGCCGCGCGGGCCGCTCGCAAGAGCCTGAGATCGTATGCGACGAAGGCTCCGAGATCATCCCTCACCAGCATCGCCGTCGCTAGATGAATCGCATCCAGAGAGCGCATCAGGGCCGGCTCGATCGTGGCCGCCAGGGCGACGACCTGGTCGTCGACATCTCGCAGAGCCACTCTCTCAAGTGTTTGTCGAGCCCGGCCGAGCGTGTCTTCGTCGAAGCACCGTGCCGCCCTCGGCACTTCAACGGCGGCTATCGCGCTCGAAAAGAAACGCCCGCCGCTTTTTAGCCACTCCCTGAGAGCCTGAGTCTCAGGCTCTTCGACGACCAGCTTGACGAGCGCCGATGAATCCAGGTAGGTGAGCTCCTCATCCACCTAGCGTTCTGTCGCTCTTTGCTCCTCGAGGGCCCGGGTGATGGAAAGACCCCGGGGTGCGGGCGAAGGGGGGCCAAGCTCGGCCAGGCTCCCCGTGGCAGGCCGAGCCCGCCCCGAAGCGATGAGCCGGTCAAGGGCAGTCATGTTCTCGGGAAGAGGCGACAACACGGCGACCTGACGACCCCTGTCCGTGACCCGCAGCGTCTCGCCCTCTTCGACCCGGCGCAGGTAAACGCTGAGATTCTGCCTCAGCTCCCTGACCCCAACCGTCGTTTGATCACTCATGTAGCACATGATAGCACAATGGGCGAAGCGGCTATTGGTTGGACGAGTGGCCGGGGAAGAGGCTCAGCGAGGGGTCGATGATGGGGGCGGCGTTGTTGACTGCGGTGGCGGCCTCGCCGAAACCGGTGGCGATGAGGCGGAGCTTGCCCTCGTATTCAGTGATGTCGCCTGCAGCGAACACCCGGGCCAGGTTGGTCGCCATCTTGGTGTCGACCGCGATCTGGCGCTTGATGAGCTCAAGGCCCCACTCCTTGAGGGGGCCGAGGTCCGCCTTGAACCCGAGCGCGGCAACGACCGCCTGGACCTCGAGCGTGCGGTGCTCGTCGGTCTTGTTGTGGAAGATCTCTGCGGCCTCGACGCTGCCGTTGCCCCTGATCTCTTTGACCTCGGTGAAAGTCAGGACCTCGACCGAAGACGCCAGGACCTTTTGGACGGTGGTCTCGTGGGCGCGGAACTTATCCCGCCGGTGCACGAGCGTGATGGAGCGAGCCAGGGGCTCGAGGCTGACGGCCCAGTCGAAGGCGCTGTCCCCCCCGCCGACGATGAGCACGTCGAGGTCCTTGAGCTCGTCGAGCTTGGGGACGAAGTAGCGGAGGCCCCTGTCCTCGAACTCCTCGGCGTTGGGCAGTGGGCGCGGCGTGAAGTTGCCGATCCCACCCGTGATGATCACGGCCTTGCACACCACCTCGGCCCCCTTGTGGCTGGTGACCGTCACGGCATCCTCGCCATGGGTTAGCTCCTTGGCCAGGTGGCCGAGCAGGTAGGTGGGGTGGAAGGGCTCGGCCTGTGCGACGAGGTTGTCGACGAGGACCTGACCCTTTACTTCGGGGAAGCCCCCGACGTCGAAGATGAGCTTCTCCGGATACATCGCGGTGACCTGTCCGCCCGGTTCCGTGAGCGAATCCATGATCGCGATCGAGAAGCCGCGGAAACCTGCGTAGTAAGCGCCGAAGAGCCCTGCCGGGCCCGCGCCCACGATGAGCAGGTCGACCTCGTGCCGGTCGCCTGCTTGATGCTCGGCCGCCTTCGGTTCGACTGCCTGCGGTTCGACTGCTGGCTCACCCATCCGGTGCCAGCTTAGCCGACCACTCCAAGCTGCAAGGCTCGGCCCCCCTAAGATGGACGGCCCATGGAGGGGCCAGCGAAAGGAGCAAGTCCAATGTCGGCCTCGGTCATCGTCTCTGCCACAAGGACGGCAATCGGAAAGTTTGGAGGAGCGATCGCCGGTGTCCCTGCCGTCGATCTCGGGGCGCGCGCGATCAGGGGCGCGCTCGAGAAGGGCGGCGTCGACGGAGCCCAGATCGACTACGTCATCATGGGCCACGTCATCCAGGCGGGCGCCGGCCAGATCACGGCGCGCCAGGCCGCGCTCAAAGCAGGCATCCCAACAGCCGTGCCCGCGCTCACGATCAACAAGGTGTGCCTCTCCGGCCTCAACGCAATCGCGCTCGCCGACCAGCTCATCAGGGCGGGAGAGGTGTCCGCCGTGGTGGCCGGCGGCATGGAGTCGATGGATCAGGCGCCCTATCTGCTGCCGGCGGCGCGCCGGGGCTATCGCATGGGCGACGGGACGCTTGTGGACTCGATGAACCAGGACGGCCTCGTCGATGCGTTCACGCATCTGTCGATGGGTGCGCAGTCTGAAGACGTCAACGACGAGCTGGCGATCTCGAGGGCCGAGCAGGACGCGTGGTCGGCGCGCTCGCACAGGCGCGCTCATGAGGCAAGCTCCGATGGGCGCTTCGCGGAGGAGATCGTCCCCCTCGAGGTGCAGCAGCGCAGGGGGGACGCCGTGATGTTCGACACGGACGAGGGCATCAGGGGCGACTCGACGCCGGAATCCCTCGGGGCGCTCAAGCCCGCCTTCAAGGCGGGCGGGACAATCACCGCAGGCAATGCTGCTCAGATCTCCAACGGGGGCGCGGCAGTCGTCGTGATGAGCGCCGAGCGCGCTGCCGAGCTCGGCCTCGAGCCCATCGCCGAGATCGTCGCGCACGGGATGTCCGCCGACGAGCCCCCTTACCTGCACACGGTGCCTGCGCTCGCGATCCAATCGGCGCTCAAGAAGTCCGGCATGGCGCCGCCCGACCTCGACTTGCTCGAGATCAACGAGGCCTTCGCCGCCGTTGCTCTGCATTCGACCCGAATGCTCTTCGACGGCAATGGGGCCGCCGAGGACAGGGTCAACGTCAATGGAGGGGGCGTCGCCCTCGGCCATCCCATCGGCTGTACCGGAGCGCGGATCACGGTTACGCTCCTCCATGAGCTGTCCAGACGAGGAGGGGGCCTGGGAGTGGCTGCGTTATGCGGCGGCGGGGGACAAGGTGACGCTGTGATCTACAGGGTCGGCGCGCGGTGAACGTCTTGTGGGCGATCGTCGCGCTGGTCGCGGTCGGAGCCGCAGTTTTCGTCGTTCGCCGAAGCCGGCTCGAAGCCGAGTCGGTAAAGGCCGCTGCACGGCGCGAACGCGAGAGTCTCGCCGGCGAGCTGAGCGAGGCTGAGGGGGCCAGAGAAGACCTCGTCGACGAGCTCGCCAAAAGGGAGAGCGCGGCCAGAGACATGCTCGCCAGGCTCGAGTCTCAGGTCAAAGAGCTCGAGTCCACCATCGGCAACGAGCGTTCGCTGCGGACCAAGGTCGAAAAGTCGCGCGACTCAGACCGAAAGTGGTCCCGGCAGCTCAGGGCCCAGTTCTCGCAGCTTCACAGCACGCGCTCTGTCCTCGGTGGGCATCGCGACATCCCAGCCCTCGTTTTGCATACCGCTGTGACGTTGCTGGGAGCGGAGAAAGGCTTGCTGCTGTCGCGTGAAGACGCCGACCACGACGGCAAGCTCGATCTCGCAGCGTCTGAGGGGTTTGCAAACGACCCCGACGATAGCGCCATCGCCCAACGCTTCGCCACGTCCGTGCTCGAGCGTGACGAGACGGTGCGCGAGAGCAGCACCGAAAAGATTCAGGTAGTCGCCGATAAGCCTTCCGACGAGGAGATCGACAGCCTCGTTGCCATACCCATCTTCATCCAGGATCAGTTCTCGGGCGTCGTGGTGTGTGCAAACAGGCCGGGGGGCTTCGACGACGCCGATGACGATGTCTTGCTCGCCCTTGGCGACCATGCAGGCGCGGTATTGCAGAACGCAAGACTGCACGGCGATCTCCACAACTCCTATCTCACTACCGTAACGATGCTTGCGGAGGCAGTTGAGGCGAAGGATCCGTTCCTTAGAGGGCACTCAGAGGAGATCATCACCTATGTGACCGCCCTCGCCGATCGTTTCAAGATCGAGCCGCAGCGGCGTGAGCAGCTGATCTTCGCGGCGATGCTTCACGACGTCGGCAAGATCGGCATCAGCGAACGCATACTGCTCAAGCCGGCGGAGCTCACTCCGGAGGAGCGAAGCGTCGTCGAGCTCCATCCCCGCATCGGCTACCGCATCGTGCAGCAGATCCCGGTGCTCGCCGATGTGGCGATCGGGGTACTGCATCACCACGAGCGCCATGACGGCGACGGCTATCCCGCGCGCCTCAAGGGTGAAGCCATCCCCATTGAGGCCCGCATCATCTCCGTCATCGACGCGTTCAGCGCGATGATCTCCAACCGGCCTTACCGCGAGCGGATGTCAATCGACGCAGCCTGCTCGGAGCTTGAGCGCTGTGCCGGGCAACAGTTCGATCCTGAAGTCGCCCGCGCCCTTGTCGAGGAGATAGAGCGCAGAGAGACGCACGAGGTTGCCGAGAGTGCGCTTGCAAGCGCGATGGCGGATCCCGAGCTGAGCCTTCGGCGGGGTGCAGATGAGCCCATCCTCGGGCTCGGTTCGATCGCGGTGACCGACAATCTCACGCTGTTGTACTCGCATCGTTACTTCCATGAGGTCACCGAGGCGGAGGCGCACAGGGCTGCGCTGCAGAAGTCGCCGTTCGCCGTCGTCATGGCCGAGATCACCGATCTGGGAGACATCAACCGGAGCGACGGCTACGCAGCAGGCGACGCCGCAATCCGCAAGGCTGCGCAGGTACTCCAGCGCGTCGCAGTTGCGAGAGACGGTGTAGCGAGCCGCTACAGCGGGCGCCGACTTGCCATTCTGCTTCCGCATGCGAGCGAAATCGAGGCGCAGGGTGTGGCATCCGAGGTGGAGTCCGCCCTCGACGACCGCCCTGCCCTGGCCGTGGGTGTTGCCGTATGGCGCCCAGGTGACACGGGGGAGATGGTGATCGCAAAGGCACGCTCCTCGGCGGCGGCGGGCGGGGCGCCGCTTCCCACGCGCCCCCTCGGCTGAGCGCCCGGGCCTTCGCCACCCGGCCGGTTACCATCTAAGGATGGGCCAGGGACTCAGCTTTGCCTTCACCGAGGAACAGCAGGCCTTCAGGTCATCGGTGCGCCGGCTCGTCGAGGACAAGATCGCGCCGCGCGCTGCCGACATCGACGCGGCCGACGAGTTTCCCTGGGACATCGACGAGCTGTTGGTGGCTAACGGCCTGGCCGGGGTGTCCTATCCGGAGGAGTACGGGGGCGCCGGTGGGGGTGCGGTCGACCTCGGCATTCTCGTCGAGGAGATCTCGCGCTGGCAGGCGGGGGTTTCGCTCATCCCGGCGGTCAACAAGCTCGGCGCCAATCCGATACTGCTGAGCGGCTCCGAAGAGCAAAAGAAAGAGGTCGTCTCGGGAATAGCGGAGGGGCGCTACCGCATGTCCTACTGCTTGTCCGAGCCGGATTCGGGTTCCGACGCCGCTGCCATGCGCAGCCGGGCCACCCCGGCAGACGGCGGCTGGGTCATCAACGGGACCAAGCGGTGGATCACCAATGCCGGCGCATCCGAGCTCTACACGCTGTTCGCCGTCACCGACCCCGATGGCGTCAAGGGCAAGAACATCACCTGCTTCCTCGTGTCAAAGGACGCTGAGGGGTTTTCTTTGGGGCGCAAGGAAGACAAGATGGGCATTCGCGGTTCGCCCACGCGCGAGGTCATTCTCGAGAACTGTTTTGTCTCGGACGGCGGCGTGGTCGGAGAAGTGAACAAGGGCTTTGACATCGCCATGCGCACGCTCGATCTTTCGCGGCCGACGATAGCCGCGCAGGCCCTCGGTATCGCGCAGGGGGCGTTTGACTTCGCGGTCGAGTACTGCCGCGAGCGCCGGCAGTTCGGCAAGCCGATCTCCGGCTTCCAGGGAATGCAGTTCATGTTTGCGGATATGGCCATGAAGCTAGAGACCGCTAGGCTTGCGGTCTACAAGGCGGCGCAGGCCGTCGATGACGGCGACCGCCGCGTCACCTACTGGGCGGCGATCGCGAAGTGCTGGGCGTCGGATGTGGCGATGAGCGTTACGACGGATTGCGTCCAGGCCCTGGGTGGGTATGGCTATGTTCGTGACTATCCGGTCGAGCGTCTAATGCGCGATGCAAAGATCACGCAGATATACGAAGGGACCAACCAGATTCAGCGCGTTGTGATCGCTCGAGAGATCTTCGGCAAGGGCTAGGGTAAGACGATGCCGGTTGTCCTCGATTCACCTCCACCTCCGGTCGATTCACGTCCCGGCGGAGGCGGGTCGCGCTGGGTGCAGCTCGCCCGGGCACACGACGACATCGAGGCGCACCTGCTGGTCGGCCGGCTCACAGAAGCTGGCATCGAAACCCAGACCATGCCGGATCGCGGGGCCCCCGGGGCGTGGCTCTACGGAGGCTCGAACCCGTGGGCGCCGGTGACCGTGCTCGTCCGGCGCATCCAGCTCGACGATGCCCGCATCGTCCTGGCGGAGATCTCTTACGACGCGCCGGCCGCCGATCCGGTCCCGGCCGAAGCTCGCAGAACACCGAGGTCGCTGCCGTTCCTGTGGTGGGCCACCGCGCTTGCGCTTGGAATCTTCTTTTCGCTGGTCGCACTCGTCGAGGCCGCGCGCGCCACCACGGCGAGCGCGGCTCCGGTGTCATACGGCGCCGCGAGCCGGTCTGGAACGTCGCTGCTTGCGACCCCATAGCCAGCCTCACCTGTTCACGACTCACAAGGCATAAAGGGAGGCTCGAGCTCAGATGACCGAGTTCCGCACAGAAAAGGACACGCTCGGCGACGTGGAGGTTCCCCGCACAGCTCTCTACGGCGCGCAGACACAACGAGCGCGCGACAACTACCCGATCTCCGGCATGCGGCCCCAGCCCGACTACGTCTGGGGGATGGTGATCATCAAGAAGGCCGCTGCGCTCACAAACATGGCAACCGGGCGCCTCGACAAGGGAGTCGGCGACGCGATCGTTGCCGCCGCCGACGAAGCACTGGCCGGCAAGCTCGACGAGGACTTCGTCGTCGACCCGTGGCAGGCCGGCGCCGGTGTTTCGCACAACATGAACGCCAACGAGGTGCTCGCTAACCGCGCGTCCGAGCTGCTCGGCGGGGGGCGCGGCGGCGACAGGGTCGTTCACCCAAACGACCACGTCAACATGGCGCAGTCGTCCAACGACACCAACCCCACCGCAGTGAGGCTGGGGGCGTTGCGCGCCGCAGGGCCACTCCTCGAGGCGCTCGATGGGCTTGCGGCGGCGTTGAACGACAAAGCGCAGGAGTTCGACGACGTCATCAAGCCGGGGCGCACCCATCTTCAGGATGCGGTGCCCATCAGGCTCGGCCAGGAGCTCTCGGGCTGGGCGCGCGCCTCCGAGCTTGCGGCCGAGCGCATCCGCGACGCATCCGACGCCGTTTGCGAGATCGGGCTCGGCGCCACCGCAGCAGGGACGGGCATCAACGCCGAGCGCGCCTACATCGAAGGGGTGACCGGGCAGCTTGCAGAGCTCACAGGGTTCGAGCTTCGCCCGAGCGACAACTACTTCAGGGTCACGCAGTCCGGCGCCGACATGACGCACCTCTCGAGCGCGGTGAGAAACGCTGCCGTCGAGATCTCTCGCATTGCCTCCGACATCAGGCTGCTCGCCTCCGGGCCACGCACCGCGATCGCAGAGATCATCCTCCCTCCCGTGCAGCCGGGCTCATCGATCATGCCGGGCAAGGTCAACCCAGCGATGGCCGAGATGATGAACATGGTCTGCTTCCAGGTGATCGGCTGCGACGAGGTCAACATGCTTGCCGCGCATGGCGGCCAGCTCGACCTCAACGTCTTCTGGCCCTCGTTCGGCTTCAATCTGTTGTTTTCCATGCGCCTGCTCGGCAACGGGGTGCGGGCCTTTACCGAGCGCTGTGTGGCGGGCATCGAGGCCGACCGTGAACGCTGCAAGCAGCTCCTCGACGAGTCGCTTGTGCTCGTGACGTCGCTGACCGACTACATCGGGTACGAGAGGGCGGCCGGTCTCGCCAAGGAGGCGTTTTCCTCCCGAAGGACCATCAGGGAGGTCGCGCTCGCCCATGGGGTCATGCCCGAGGACGAGCTCGACAGAGTTCTCGACGCTGCGCCGATGACCAACCCCGGAGTTCCGGGCCGCGATCGCTAGGACGGCGCGGCCCCCTGGTTGTGGGGATGCGGTCGAGATCCACCTCTGCCGGCCGGGAATCGGTGGGATTGCGCAATAGCTTGGGATAATCGAGGCAGGATGTCTCGACGCCACCCCCGTCATGCCGCGCCCAGGGAGCACAAAGGCCTCGCGCGGCCTGTGGCAGGGGCCGGGGCTGCGCTTCGCCATGGGGCACAGCGCAGCGCGGGCGCGGTGGGAGGCCGCTTGCGCTGGATCGCCCTCGCCGTTGTGGTTGTGCTCGGCGCCTTTGGCGCCTACGGCGCCTATCTCTATCTCTCCACCGAGAACGCCATCCAGGGGGGCGGGCCGGGAATCAAGACGGTGAATCCGGAGAAGGAAGGCGCTCCTTCAATCACGCTCGTGGTCGGCTCCGACTCGCGGGAGGGCCTCACGGAGCAGGAGAAGGCAGAGCTCGGAGCCGCAGATGAGGATCAGTTCGGCGCCGTGACGGGAGACCGAGCCGACACGTTGATCCTTGCGCACGTCGATCCGAACACCGATCAGGTGACCATGGTCCAGTTCCCGCGCGACCTCTACGTCCCCATCGACGGAGGTGGCAAGGACCGCATAAACGCCGCCCTTCTAAAAGGTCACACGGCCCTCGTCGAGACGGTCGAGGACCTCACGGGGCTCGAGATCAACCACTACGCACAAGTCAACATCGCAGGCTTCAAAGATGTCGTTGATGCCATCGGTGGAATCGACCTCTGCCTCACCGAACCCGTCCCGTTCGACGAGGCGACCGGCATCGTGGTTGGGCCCGAGGAGCTGCCGCTGGTTCACTTCGACGGTGCAAGGGCGATCAGCTACGTGCGCTCGCGCAAGAACTTCGCGACCGGAGATCTCGAGCGTATCCAGAACCAGCAGAAGCTCCTCGCCGCCGCCCTCGACAAGGTGACCTCGCCTTCGATCCTGTTGAATCCCTTCAGGTTGCGAAGTATTGCTGCCGCCACAAAAAGAAATGTCCAGCTCGACGCAAGCACCTCCCTCAACACGCTGCGCAACCTAGGGAATCAGCTAAGAAACTTCGACCCGGCCAGCTACGAGGCCTACACCGCTCCCCATAAGGGGCTTCCCGAGCTTGGGGAGGCACAGGTAATCCAACCGGACATGCGCGCGATGAAGGTGATGTTCGACGCCATCGGAAACAACCAGTCGCCGGCCGACGCCGACGGCGTCCCGAGCATCGACCCCGCCTCGATCGAGGTCGCCGTCTACACGGCGGGCGCCGGCTTGGGTGTCGCCGACGTGGCAGCAGGCGAGCTCCAGGCCGCAACCACGGTGGGGGACTCCACCGTCTCCATCGCCGAGACGGACGACAGGCCCAAGCACGCCGCCGGCAACACGGTGGTGCGCTACCGCGCGGACACCAAGGAGATGGCCGAGCTCGTCGCTGCGGCGCTTCCGGGGGCCGAGCTGCGCGAAACGGCCGTCAATCCCGCCCACGACGTCGTCGTCGTGCTCGGGCCGGGCCCGCTCGAGACCCGCAGGATCATCCAAACGAGACCCATACCCATTCCCGATCCGGATGAGCAGCCAGACGCCTGCCGCCGCTAGGAGGCAGCGCCGTCCGGCGGTTCCCGGTTCAGGCCTGCCTGGCGGGCGCGCCGATGGCGTGGTAGCCGCCGTCGACGTGCAGGATCTCCCCCGTGATGCCCCTCGAGTAGTCGGAAAGCAGAAACGCAACTGCGGCGGCCACGGGCCCGGGATCGGACGTGTCCCAGGCGAGCGGCGCAACGCCGTCCCAGGCTGCTGCGAGGCCGTCGAAGCCGGGAATGCTCTTCGCCGCCATGGTCTTGAGCGGCCCCGCCGAGACGAGGTTCACCCGGATCCCGTGGGCACCGAGATCGCGGGCAAGGTAGCGGGCGACGGATTCGAGAGCAGCCTTGCTTACCCCCATCCAGTCGTAGATGGGCCACGCCACCGAGGCATCGAAGTCCATCCCCACGATCGCTCCGCCGCGCTCCTTCATGAGCGGGAGCATCCCGGCGGCGAGGGCCTTTAGAGAAAAAGCGCTGGTCTGAAAGGCGGTGGTTGCGCTTGCCGGCGGCGTGTTCAGGAAGTTGCCGCCGAGCGCGTCCTCGGGGGCGAAGGCGATCGCATGAAGCACGCCGTCGAGGACGCCCCACCGGCTCTCGAGCTCGCCCGCTACCGCTTCTATGTGGGACTCGTCGTTGACGTCGAGCTCGAGCACATCGGGTGGGTCGGGGAGCCTCTTGGCGCTTCTGCCGGTCAGGGCTGTGGCCCTGCCGAAGCCGGTCAGTAGGATCTCGGCCCCCTGCTCCTGAGCCAGCTTAGCGACCGCGAAGGCGATGCTCTGAGGCGTCAGGACGCCGGTGATCAAAAGCTTCTTGCCCTCGAGCAGCATCGCCGGATCCTAAGCCCTCGCCAGCTCGGCAAACAGGGCTTCGTAAGCCTCAGCGACCACCGTCGGCGAGGCCGACCCCTCGACAAAGCTGCGGCCCGCCTGCCCCATCGAGGCGGCTTCCTCCGGGGAGTCGAGGAGGTTCTTTATGGCCTTGGTAAGGGCCTCTGAGTCCTCGGGAGGCACGGCGATTCCTGCCTTTGCCTCCTCGACCAGGCGCGACACCTCGCTGCCCTCGTCGACGCTCGCGACGACGGGCCGCCCGGCCGCCAGGATGGAATAGACCTTGGAGGGCACGCTCGAAGCCGCAAGCCCCCGCTTGAGGGGCACGAGGTGAACGTCGGCGGCCGCAAGCACGTCGGCCAGCCTCCCCGAGGGCTGCATATCGACGAAGCGAACGTTTCTTAGCCCGGTCGCGCGGCGCTCTGCATCGGTGCGCGCAGCGCCCTGCCCGTTGATAACAAAGACGATGTCGTCGTCGTATTCGAGCGCCGCAGCGGCATCAAGGACGGTGTGCATCGACTGCGAAAGCCCTACGTTGCCGGCGTACATGACCACCCTCTTGCCTCTCAGGTCGAACTCACTTCTGTAGGAGTTATCCCGGGGGGCCGGGCGAATGGCATCGGTATCGACGAAGTTCGGTATCACATGGATCTTGCCGGGCGCACTTTGCGATCCGGCGCGGCCGCCGTGGGCGATCTTTGCCGAGACGTTGTCCTCGAGCTCGCGCGACAGCACCGTGATGGCATCGGCCCGCCCGTAGCACCAGTGCTCGAGTGCCGTGGCAGCCGCGATCACGGGTCGGTTGGTCAGGACGCCGAGCCTCACGGCGACGTCGGGATAGACGTCCTGCACGTTGAACACGAAGGCGGCCCCCCTGGCCTTCGCGATCGCATAACCGGTGGCGCCCAGGGTGAGCGGTGGCGATACTGCGAGCACGGCGTCGGCGCGTTCTCCGCGCGACCCAACTGCGGCCGCCAGAGCGCTGAAGCCGGCGAAGGCGGCGGCGCGTCGCGCGATGTTGCGCTTGTCGGCGGTGGCGAAGGGGCTGACACGCGTGATGTGCCCCCACGGGGTGTCTTCGTGGCGCGTGAGCCGCCCCCCGTAGCCGGGTTCGATGCGGTGGTCCCTGTACCACGGGAACGAGGTGATGACCTCGACTGCGTGGCCGCGCGCTCCGAGCTCGCCGACGAGCCGGGTGATCACCTCTCCGGTAGGCGCTACGTCCGGGGCGAAATGCGGCGTGACGACGACTAGTCTCACGGCGCTCCTGCGGATCGGTAAGCGTGCTCGAGGAGATCGGCGGATGCTGCTCGGTCGAACATCCGGGCGCGTTCCCTGCCTGCGAGCGACAGGGCTGCACGCTCGACTCCGTCCTCTGCCAGTGCGGTCATCGAGGCCGCCCACGCCTCGGCATCGTCGGGATCGACCAGATACCCGGCGTCACCGATCACCTCGGGGAGCGCAGTGGCGCGCGCTGCGATCACGGGGCAGCCTCTGCTCATCGCCTCGAGAACCGGCGCGCCGAAACCTTCGAAGCGCGACGGAAAGGTCAATGCGGTCGCCTCGTGATATAGCGCGTCGAGGTCGTCCTTCGGGACGTAACCAAGCCTCCTCACCTGTTTCTCTATACCAAGCTCCGACAGGCGCCGGGCGACCCTCGATTCGATTGGGCCCTTGGCCCCCGTTAGCACGAGCGTCGCGCCGGGGTGAGCTGCGGCCACCCCGGCGAAGGCCTCGAGCAGAACGAGGTGGTTCTTGTGCGGATAGGTGATCGCCGGGTACAGAAACAGGGGTCCCGACAGCCCGTAGTGGTCCCTGACGGCTCCGTGCGGCTCCCTGAAGCGGTCCGAAATTCCGTGAGGTACGACCCGCACCTTGTCCTCGGGAAGCCCGAGCCTCTCGATGACCGTGGCGCGCACGTAGTGGCTCGGGGTGAGCACAAGGCGGGCCGCACGCGCCGAGCGCGGCACCATCCTGGACAGATAGGCGAGCTTCGCCGGGGCAAAGTATTCGGGGTAGTAGAGGTACTGGAGATCGTGAAGAGTAAGAACGGCGCGCCCCGAGCGAAGGGGCGGCACGATTCCACCGGCGTGGTGCACCACGTCGATTCCTTCCTTGCGGCACTGGAGCGCAAGCCACGAGCTCTCTGCGCCGATCCGGAGCGCCTTGCGACGGCCGGACACGGGGGCGGACACCGTTCTGAAGCTTCGGGCGAGGCGGGGATGGGCGGCATCGAAGGAGGGGAGAACGAACAGGGTGTAGTCGAGCTCCGAGGACCTCTCGGCAAGCCCGCTCAAGAGGCGCGCCAGGTAGGACTCGGAGCCGCCGACCTCCCCGGGGACCATCCACAAGAGGTTGACGCCCACCCTGATGTTTGGGTCGCGCCGCGCCCCGGTTGACCTTTGCACCCGCCGGACCGGGCTTGGGTGGCCCGCGCCTGGCCCAGCGCCGGCAACTTCAGCGTAGGCCCCGACGACGAGCCCCGCGGTCCGCTCCCATGTGTAGGTCGCAGCGCGCTCGGGCCCGGCGCGCCGAAGCGTCCCGGCAAGCGTCTCGTCCCCGAGCACCCAGTCGATCCCTTCCGCCACCGAGCGCTCATCGCGCGGGTCGACGAGCACCCCGGCCCCCCCGGCGAGCTCCTCCGTCGAGGTCCCCTGCGAGGTCACGACCGGCGTCCCCTGGGCCATGGCCTCGAGCACTGGGAACCCGAAGCCCTCGAGCAGGCTCGGCCAGCAGAACACGGCGGCGCCGGCATAGAGGGCATTCAAGTCGGCCTGTGGCACGAAGCCGAGCGTCTTGACCCTGGGGCCCGCCCGCACGATGGCTTCGGTGAGGTCCTCCCCCCACCCGCTCGGCCCCGCGAGCGCGAGATCGACCTCACCCTCAACGAGCGAGAAGGCCCGGAGGAGAGTACTGAGGTTCTTTCGCGGCTCGATGGTTCCCGTCCACAGCACGTAGGGCCGCTCGAGCCCATAGTGAAGGCGCGCCGCTGCGACGGCGGCGCTCGAGGCTCTGGGGGCAGCCACTCCGAGCGGGACGTGGCGAAGCCGCTCCCTCTCGAAGCCGGCCGTAACGCACGCCTCGAGGGTCGCCTTCGATGAGCAAAGGACGAGGTCGGCGTCGCGCCACGCGAGCTCGAGACCGCGCTGGAAGAAGCTCACGCCTCTCCGGGTGAAGTGGCCGGGGTGTGCGAGCGGCGCGAGGTCGTGCACTGTGACCACGAGCGGGGCGCGGCGGGGCGGAACGGCCAGGGTCGTGGCGTGGACGATGTCCACCGGGCCTGTGGCGAGCTCGACCCCGGGGCGCCTGAGGCGATGCCATGCCTCGTAAAGGGCGAGCCGTGGGAGCGGGAGGTTGCTCACGGGGATGTTCGGGGCCCACGGCTGAGGCGGAGGGGTGCGGTGGAGCGCCGCCACCCCGGCAACCTCGACGTCGGAGCGCTCGGCAAGGGTGCGGATCAGCCCGAGCGCCGCCACGGCCGTGCCTCCGGGGACGCGGTGCCAGCATTGCTCGAGGGTGATGGCGACGCGCGTCGGATGGCCCACCGACCGGATTGTCCCACGCGTTCGCCCCGCACCCCGGCTCTCCACGGCAGTGCTGGCTTGCCGGCGGGCGCGTGCCCTGCGAGCTCGGCCGCTTACCATGAGGCCTCACATGGCAGCTCGAAGCGGAGCAACTACTGGATGAGCGGGGGTTTCTGGGCAAGCAGGCGGGTGCTCGTCACCGGCGGGAGTGGTTTCGTCGGCACCGTGCTGTGCCGCAAGCTCGATGCCCTCGGAGCCACCGACGTCGTGGCCCCGAGGTCGGCCGACTACGATCTCACGCGCGCCGACGACGTCGAGAAGCTCTTCGCCTCGGTCGAGCCAGATCTCGTGATCCATCTCGCCGCCCAGGTCGGGGGTATCGGCGCCAACATGGCTCGCCCCGCCGACCTCTACCTCTCCAACCTGCTCATGGGCACCCACGTGATCGAGGAAGCGAGGGCGAGGAGCACGCGCACGACGGTCATCCTCGGCACGATCTGCTCGTATCCGAAGTTCACGCCCGTCCCCTTCAAAGAGGAGTCGCTGTGGGACGGCTACCCGGAGGAGACCAACGCCCCCTACGGCCTTGCCAAGAAGGCACTGCTCGTCCACGCCCAGGCGAACCGTCTCGAGTACGGGCAGCGCTTCGTCTATCTCTTGCCCACCAACATCTACGGGCCAGGGGACAAGTTCGACCCCTCGGTGTCACATGTCATTCCCGCTTTGATAAAGAAGTGCGTCGAGGCCAAGGAGCTGGGGGCCCCCGAGCTCGAGGTCTGGGGCACGGGGATGGCGACGCGCGAGTTCCTTTTCGTCGACGACGCTGCCGAGGGCATCCTGCTTGCGGCCGAGAGATACGACGGCGACGAGCCGGTGAACCTGGGGGCCGGCAGGGAGGTTGCGATCAAGGACCTGGCCGAGACCATCTCCCGTCTCGTCGGTTACGAGGGGTCGCTGAGGTGGGACCCGAGCAAGCCCGACGGCCAACCCCGCCGCCTTCTCGACACCTCGAGGGCCGCCGATCGCTTCGGCTTTGTTGCCTCGACGCCGCTTGAAACGGGCCTCAGGCTGACCATCGAGTGGTACCTGACCCACCGCACAGAAGCAGAACGACCCCCGGCTCACTAGCCAACGCCGAGGGCCGCCCAGGGACTCGACAAGCGGCCGAGAAGCACGGATGATGGGGGCCAACCCCAAACTGTGAGGAGACCGTGGCTTCCAAGGACAAGGGTACCAAGTCGGACAAGAAACAACCGCAGAAGAACCTGAAGGAGAAACGGGCCGCGAAGAAGCAGAAAAAGGCCAAGTAGCTCTCCTTGAGGCCCAAGGCCACGCCGGCTGCGGGCCCCCCGGCCATTCTCGGGACGTCTAACCACCTCGGGAGTGGTTGCCGGGGCTGAGAATGAGGTAGGCCCCCTCGCTTAACCCCGTCGGCGCGGCTGCGGGCCCCGCCGGCCACGTTCGCCGGTAATGATGGAAACGTGGATGACGGGGGCGTAACGAGCGTGAGGAACCGCTAGTCAGTGCGGGTCGCTTACGACTGGGGGCCGGTCCTCGGCCGCGGTGACGGGCGGGCCGAGATCACGGGGGTGGGGCGCTACACGCGTGCGCTCGCCATCGCCCTTGAGGCGGCGGGCGTCGAGGTCGTGCGTTATGCAGTCGCCCTCCGGGGGAGCCCCGAGCAGGGTCGTGACGTGGTCAGGGTGAGGGCCCCCGCCCGGCTGGCTCAGGCGGGGTGGCAGGCGATGGGTGGCCCCGCCATCGAGCGATTCACCGGCCCGGTCGACATCGTGCACGCCACGAACTTCGTCCTGCCGCCGCTCAGGCGCGCACGCGGCGTCGTCACCGTCCACGACCTCTCCTTCTGGCGCGGCGACACCTTCCCCGGGGGGAAGCGGCTGCGCTCCCTGGTCCCGTGGTCGGTCGAGCGCGCCGCGGCAGTAATCGTCCCGACCAGAGCGATCGCGGTTGAGCTCACCGGGCGGCTCGATGTCGCGCCCGAGCGCGTCGCGGTAACGCCGGAGGGGGTCGCCGACTCCTTCTTCGGCGCCACGCCGCTTGGCGACCTCGCGCTCCAGCGCATGGGGATCTCGAGACCGTTTGCCCTCGCGGTCGGAACGCTCGAGCCGAGGAAAAACCTGCTCCGCTTGCTCAGGGCGTGGGAGGCCGTCGCCGATTCGATGCAGCAATGGACTCTCGTGCTCGCAGGGCCAAAGGGGTGGGGTCCCGGGCTTCCCGCCACCCGCAACGTCGTGCCCATCGGATGGGTGGGCGACGAGACGCTGCCGGGACTTCTTGCGGCGTCCGAGCTCTTTTGTTATCCGTCGCTTTACGAGGGCTTCGGGCTCCCGCCACTGGAGGCGATGGCGACGGGAACGGCCTGTCTCGTCGGGCGGTACTCGGCCGCCGAGGAGGTCCTTGGGGCCGCGGCGCTGCTCGTCGACCCGACCGACGTTGGCGCGATCGCTTCCGGCCTGGAGGCTCTGGCGGACCCCAAGGAGCGGAGGCGGAGACAGCTCATCGGCAAGGCGCGCGCAGCGGAGTTCACGTGGGCACGCTGCGCGCGGGCCACCATGGAGGTGTACGCCACCGCTCTGAGCTGAGCCTTGTCCTCGCCGCCGTCGTGGCCATCGTCGCCGTTGCGATGGCGTCGCCTGCCCTGGCTGCCAAGACCGTCACGATC
>Ga0136632_10000077_pt1 | contig 21561 bp, 15 predicted proteins | sample AntDrymUQ6112106_2_FD_104670 | JGI IMG/M metagenome (GOLD analysis project Ga0136632, IMG submission 104670) | Polar desert sand microbial communities from Dry Valleys, Antarctica - metaG UQ611 (21.06) | ecosystem: Environmental > Terrestrial > Soil > Desert | place: Antarctica: Dry Valley...
CCTGGCGAGCGCCGCGAGCAGAGCGTCCATCACTTCGTCGCCTATGTCGTGCTCGTCGAAGACCTCCGACGCCAGCCGTCCTAGCTGCCGTACATCCTCGGCGTCACGCAGAAGGCCGAGGTCGCGTGGAAGGAGCCGGAAGGCTTGCATCAGCGCGACCTTCTCCCGCAGTGCGGTCATCTGCCCCTTCAATGCACCGACACGAACAGCAGCGTGTGTCGCCTGCTCGGCAGCGAGTGCGAACTGCTCGACCAGGGCCTCCCATTGCTCCAGGACCTCGTGTGCGTCCACAAGCACATCGCGCTCACTCCAGGCGGGGAGCGCCTCGCGATAGTCGGCGACGACGCGCTGGCATTGCTTCTCTGAGAGCTCGTGTCGATGGGCGATAGTCACCCAAGTGAGGCCCCGCGCTCGATCGGCAACGATCAACGCATCGCGCTCGACCTTTTTTTTGGCGCTAAGTCGGGAGATAGCAAGGTGATGATCGCTATCACGCCGGATGGGGCCACAGAGAGGTAACTCCACAGGAAAGCTCAGAGGCGTCTGCGCGACCCGCTCCGTGCCCGTAGTTCGCCTCCCTGGACTCGGCCTGCCCTTGTCGGGGAACCCAACCTCGCTCAGCTCTCGGAGCGGTCTGGAACCAGTCTAGATCCATTAAGTCCTCGGCTGACCCCACGGACCTCGGCCAGTACGTCCGGGTCATGCTCCCCTCCCTCTCCTTGCGCCGTTTCCGCTCCGCCCGCACAGCCTTGACAAGTCGCTGCGCGATCCCGTCGCGATGCACCCACCGAGTGCGCTCTCGCAATGTGCAGAAATTTTTTCTGAGGCACGCCCTTGACTTGCGCAGTTGAGCGGTCCATGCTGCTGGTCGTAATGACGACCCGACAGGCGCTCAGAGAACAGGCAACGCCCGCCCGAGCGCTGCTCGATGACCTTGATGTGAGCCAGGAAGATGTCTTCGAGATGGCACGCTCGTGGCCAGAGCCCACCTCAACTCGCGCTCGCACCATCTGCATGATGGTGGGCGGAGTTGATGCATTGGCAGGCCATCTTGGCGAGTACGTGTCCCTTGCGGATCCCTGGACTCGGCCCGCGATGGTAGAGGAGACCGCTAGTGCCCTGCGCGAGAATGACCCCAATCTCGGCGCCGAGGAAATACTCGGGTACGCGGATGTGGACGTGGAGGAGGAGACCGAGCGCGCCCTGGCTGAAGCCCAGGAGAAGGTTCAAGCAGCGGTAACAGCTTGGGCGAAGTCACGCCTCAGACGGGTGGCGCAGGCACCCCGAACGCCTCGTAGAGGTCACGACTCCCGTGAGCGACAAGGTGCTCGCCCGAGGCCTCGCGCCCGGCGCCGCAGCCGCTCGGGCGCTCGGGCTGGGCCCACTGGCCGCTCAGGCGAAGAGCCTCACCCACTAGCCGCAGCAAAAGCTGCGAGCATTGATGTAGAGCACGTCACCCCGGCAGAGAGCCTCCAGCAGCCGTTTCCGGCAGAGGCTGCTCCTGCGCTGAGCGCCGGGCTGCTCCATCCCCCGGGGCCCGTTCAACGCCACCCGCTGATCCCGGGTGATCGGCGCCTGACATGACGGACCTCGTTCGCATACTGGAAACCGTGCGGCCCGTCGCGGAGGAGTACGGCATCGCTCCCGCCGACCTAAAGCCCTGCATCGCTTACCTGCTCGACGGGAACGGCGGCGGGGCCCCACTGCGCAAGGTCGCCTTCACTATCGCCATCGAACTTCGTCGCATCGGCTGGGCCCAGTCGGAGGTGACGAAGGTGCTCGCTAAGTGGGCAACCAAGGTTGGCTGCCGACAGTCCGCAGTGGCCAGCGCGGTCAATTCTGCATTCAGGAAAAAGCCAGGTGGAGAATGGCTGTACTTGCCACCCGGCCTTAAGAAGGGCAGCACCTACAGCGAGACGATCAAGCCGATCTGCGACGACGTTGGCTGCCCGGCGAACTGCGCGCCCTTCGCTCACGTCCACCAGGGGCCTCGGAGCGAGAACTTCGGCAGGTTCGAGAAACTCGGTTGGGCAAGGTATCTGCGCCAGCAGCGACGCGCTGCTGCTGCCGACTACTACAGGGCCGTCTGCCGCCTGGAGGAGGACCGAGAGGTTGCACCTGGGGCGGAGATGCTGGTCAGCTACAAGCAGCTTGCGGAGAGAGCGGAGCGCGACTATTCAGCAGCAGGCGAGAACCTCGACGTTCTTCTTTCGCACGGCCTTCTCTCGAAGTTCACGCGAGGGTCGGGAAGCGGTCCCCACGCTCGTGACCGCGTGCCGTCTCGCGTCCGACGCCAGGTGCCGATCCCTCCACCGCCTAGTGCCGCACTAACGACAGGTGGTGCTCCGCGACCCCCTATAGGTGCTGGCTCGCCACCCACTACAGGTTCCCCGTCGCCACCTCATATAGGTGGGCGGCAGGACCCCAGCGACCCTGCCCGTCACTCGAAGTCGTGGGGCGGGATTCCCGGCACCGCTGGCGCGTTCGGGCGCAAGCCCTCGAAGGGCAGGAGGCGGTGAAGACGACCCGTCCGGACGGCGAACAGGGTCTCAACCCTTCCCAGGAGATCCGGGCGGGCGGCGACGTGACGCTGCGCCTCACCGGAGAGGACCTCGATCGACTGGCTGACCTTGTTGCCAACCGACTCGCGCACCGGTTCCGCGGTAGCGCGACTCGCATCACGGCAGTTGGCACGACATCTGAGCTGGCACCGGATGAAGGGGCGGCGCAGACAGCGCTTGCGCAGCGCATCGCGGCATACCTCAGCAGACGGCCATGCGCTCCCCAGGGGGATGTTGAACGGGCTGCCCGTGCGAGAGCAGCGGATGTTCGCAGGGCTCTCAGGGATCTGCCTCGGTTCGCTCACGTATCTCAGTGCCGGAGTGAACCGCGCCACCACCCCAACTCCAAGTGCTGGGCGCTTGTTGGGGGTGTCGTCCCGGGGTTAGGGACGGCAGAGGACGCGACGGTAGAGGAGGAGCTTGGCGGCGACTCGATCCTCGGGATCGGGCCCGGTACGGGTCACGAGGGAGTGCCAGCGTGAGCGAAGCTGTCTCGCCGGCAGGACGTGCGCTGCCACCTCTGCCCCGCTTCGCCCTATCGAAAGCAGAGGCTGCCGCGAGCCTCGGCGTCTCCACGGACTTCTTGGAAGAACATGTGCTTCCTGAGCTTCGCGTCGTGAGGCGCGGCCGCAAGGTCCTGATCACCGTCCGAGAGCTGGAGGGGTGGCTCGATGAGTCCTCGGCAGGGACGCTGGGTGGATGAACGGGTTTCTGCAACCTGAGCGTGCTCAAAAAGACGCCTATTTGCGGGCCTTTCGTGAACGTGCGCCAGTGTTGCGCCAGCCCCGGTCACGTAGAATCGAGGGCGAACAGCAAATGGGCGGGCACCGCTGGAACGGCCCCGCCCCGACACCAGGAGATAAGTCCTGATGCCGAAGCAGCATCGCACGGGGATCCGTGCTCGTCACGCACGCACGTGCTCCCTCAGCTCGGGCGGCACCTGTAGCTGCCGCCCGAGCTGGGAGGCGAGTGTCTACTCCGCGCGCGAGAAGAAGAAGCTCCGGAAGACGTTCCCGACCCAGGCGGCTGCGCGAGCCTGGCAGGGCGATGCGGCCGTCGCCGTCCGCCGCCGCACGATGGTCGCGCCGACACGGACAACGCTCCGTCAGGCGGCCGAAGCCTGGCTGGCCGGCGCGAGAGACGGCTCGATCCGCACGCGCGCGGGAGCCGAATACAAGCCGAGCGCCCTTCGGGGCTATGAGCAGGCGCTCCGGCTTCGCGTGCTCCCCGAGCTGGGGGGCGTCCGCCTCTCGGCGCTCGCGAGGAACGATGTTCAGGACCTGGCAGACCAGCTCGTCAGCCGTGGCCTCGATCCGAGCACGATCCGCAACACGCTGCTGCCTCTGCGGGCGATCCTGCGGCGTGCCGTCTCGCGTGGCGAGATCGCCTTGAACCCCACCACTGGGATCGAGCTGCCGGCCGTGCGGGGTAGGCGAGAGAGGATCGCCACACCCGAAGAGGCGGCTTCACTGATCGCCGTGCTGCGGTCTGGAGACCGTGCCGTCTGGGCCACCGCGATGTACGCCGGACTGCGTCTGGGCGAGCTACGTGCCATCCGCTGGGAGGATGTCGATCTCGCCACGGGGGTCATCAAGGTCGAGCGGTCGTGGGACAGCAAGGACGGGCTGATCGAGCCGAAGAGCCAGGCAGGACGCAGGAAGGTGCCGGTCCCGGCCGTGCTGAGAGACTTCCTCGTCGAGCACCGCCAGATCACGAAGCGGAGCGAGAGGCTTGCCTTTGGCCGCAACTCCGACACGCCATTCTCCCCTTCCTCGCTCCGCGCTCGGGCGCTTGCGGCCTGGAAGAAGGCCGAGCTGGAGCCGATCACCCTCCACGAGGCTCGGCACACGTTCGCGAGCCTGATGATCGCGGCGGGCGTGAACGCGAAGGCGCTCTCGACCTACATGGGGCACTCCAGCGTGATGATCACCTACGACCGCTACGGGCACCTGATGCCCGGAAACGAGGTGGAGGCGGCTGGCCTGTTGGACGCGTACCTTGTCCGCGCAGACACCGCCGCTCGGCTGACGCAGGTTCAGTAGAGCGAAATTCGGCGAGCCGCCGCACCGTCTCTATAGGGGTGAGTGGAGTCTGCCGCACATGGCTGCGCTGCCCCTCACCCCCTGCTTCGACGTCCCGCGCTCCCGGTTCCGTCCGGACACTCGATTAGACCGAGGAGGTCGCGATGTCGAGGGTTCGGGAGGTTGGTGTTGGAGGCAGTGGAGGAGCGCCGCAAGGAGCAGGTGGTGGTGGTGCTGCTGCGTGGGGAGTCGCTGAATCTGTTGACGCGGGAAGCGGGGCAGCCGGCCGGACGGATTGCCGGCTGGCGGGAGGAGTTCCTGGCTGCGGTCGTGAAGGGTTGAAGTCGCGGCCGGCGCCGGAGGGGGAGCGTCGTCTGGTCGATGCGCAGCGCAAGGTCGGTGAGCTGCAGCTGGAGGTCGACATCCTGCGGGTGCTGTTGGAGAAGAAGGGGGAGCCCTCCGTTGCCGAGGCGCTCGAGGTGAGCGAGACGCGCCATGGTCGAGGCGGAGCTCGACCGAGACGCTGCCGGCACCGTTGGGGACGGTCTGCCGGGCGGCGGGCTTGGCCCGGTCGGCGGCGCACGAGCAGCGCCGCCGCCGGCGCGTCTCGGCTGCGGAGGTGTCTGCTCGCCGACGTCCCGGCCCGATCGGGGCGCTCCCCGACTCCGAGCTCCTGGCCGAGATACGGCTGGATCTGGAGTTTTCCCCGTTCGTCGGTGAGGGCCACCGCAAGGTCTGGGCGCGGCTACGCCGCGAGCGCGGCATCCGCACCAGCCGCAAGCGCATGCTGCGCCTCACCCGCGAGGCGGGGCTGCTCGCCCCGAACCCCGCAGGTGCGCAAGCGCTCCCAGCGGCTGCACGAGGGCACGATCACCGTCGAGGTCCCGAACACGCTCTGGCGACCGACGCGACCGAGGCGTGGACGCGCGGCGAGGCTCGCTGCGCGGTGTTCGTGCTCGTCGACCACGCCCTAAGAGCGCCTGTCTTTCTGCGAGTCCAGGAGATGTCACGGCTACCTACTACGAACGTAGGTTCGAGCGAGGGCGAAATCGGCTCGACCTAGCATCACACGGAACGTCCAATACAGAGCGCGCAAAGAGCGACATCCGACTCGCCGATAGCCTCGCCGAACGGGAGCCATCCCGCCGTCCCCGAGCCTGCAAACCGTATGGCTGGCGGTGGCACGACACTGCCCACGAGAACCTGGCAGTCGCCGCTTCGGTGAATCAACGGTCTACCGTCGCTCTGCTGCCATACAAGCACGTCCTCCGGGATGGCGATCTCGAGCTGTCTCATCTCCTTTTCGGTGGGCGTCTCGCCGACTGACCGCCCAAGCGCTCCACGGCATGCTTGTTCGAACGCCGAACAGCTCGCGAATCGATCGCCGGGAGTTTTCGCAAGCGCCTGAAGGACGACGGGGTCGAAACACGCGTTGACCGACGAGTTGCACGAGGAAGGTACTGGCGGCTCTGCGTAGAGATGAGCGCCGTATACCTCATGCGTGAGCGGTCTCGGGAACGGCTCGACACCAGTGAGGGCCTGGTGAAGAACGCAGCCCAACGCATAGATGTCCGCCCGGCCGTCGACTTCGTCGCCACGGACTTGCTCGGGTGCCATGTACGCCGGAGTGCCGATCGAAGCGCCAGTGCGCGTCAGCCCGGAGGCCGCGACGAACCTCGCCAACCCGAAATCGGCAAGGTAGGCGTGCTCCACCCCGCCCATCGTCTGGAGAAGGATGTTGCGCGGCTTGACGTCGCGATGCACGAAACCGCGTTCATGTGCTACTTCGAGCGCGTTCGCAATCTGACAAACGATCGCAACGGCACGAGCCGCGTCGATGTAGACCTCTCGGTCGAGGACATCACCGAGACTCGGCCCGTCGATCAACTGCATCGCGATGTACAGAACCTCCTCGATCTGGTCGACAGTGTGGATCTGAACGACGTTGGGATGGTCGATCGCTGCTCCTGCGCGGGCTTCGATCAAGAAGCGCTGGCGCATGATCTCTGAGTCCGCACCCTCGGCTCGGATGAGCTTCACTGCAACCTGGCGCCCCAACAAGGGCTCATTGGCGCACCAGACGACGCCCATACCTCCGTGCCCGAGCTCGTGATCTAGCACGTAGCGGCCTACTTCGACGCCCGGTTTGAGCTCAAGCACGAGGCCGCTCTACGGCGCGTCGCCGTGCGCAGGGTCAACCGGGCCAGAGGAGAGTTCGACCGTCGCTTCGATCCCCGCCTCCTCGAGGCGCTCACGGATGGCGTTGCGGACCCATGTCTGGTCGTAGTCCTCTTTCGCAGTCGCTTCTACGCTCACCGACACGTCGACGGTCTCCGATTCGTCCGAGAGCGTTGCGAGCACTTGCATGGAGTCGAAGAGCTCTAACTTCCCCACCGAAAACGAAAGCGAGAGGCGTGTGCCGACGGCCGCTCCTCGTGCTCCGCTGCTGTCACCAGAAACACCTCCGGTCGACTCGCTCGCGGCGCCATCACCAGAAGAGCTGTCGGTAGGCTCCGGTTCCGGCAGATGGGCCAACTCACGCGCGTAGGCCGAGTCAAGCAGGAACGCCCCCTCTCCCAGGTCGACCTCGTCGACGCCGAGCGGGCGGCCGACTCGGACGAGCTCTGGCCGTGCTCTGAGTTCGCCGTCCTCGACCGTTGCCATCGAGACGTAACCGAAGACTCCCTTCATCGCGCCCTTCGCAACTGCCTCGTGGAGCGCAGCGGACGAGCGAAGCTTCGGAAACTGCAGATAGCTGAACGCGGCATCGACCGCCTCCGATGCCGCGACGCTGCAACGCTCCGGTCCGATCCGCAGCAAGGTTGCGAGCTTCTGAGGCGTGATCGTCTCGAAGACGTGGTTCGCGAGCCCCTCGAACACCCGGTCATGGACGACACGTCCTAGCCCGATGCGGGCGCTCAGATCGATTTCCTCGAAGCGATACGGGCGGTCGCCCTCCGTCGCTTCGACCGGGAGCAACACGAGCTCATAGGCCCGATCGAGCGTCGCGACCAGCTCGCGCTCGGCGCCGTCGCCTCGCTCCTTGAGCTCGGTGAGCTGCTCGCCGGCGATGTTCAACGACTTCGCCTGCTTCACAAGCGATCGCGCGGCGAGCACACGCCTCGCGGACTGGCGCGCATGCTCGATCGCCTCAGCGCTCGGAATGGCGAAGCCGATCGCGTTGCGATATGAGCGATTTGAGCCCACCCCACGGCGCTCGAACAGCTCCCGCAACCGCTCGTCGCGAGGCTTCTGGTCGAGACCAGCCCACGACGGATCGAGGTAGGCGACGCGGAATACCGGATCCTCGTCGGGAATTTGGCCGCCGTGTTGCGGCCAAAGCAACGCCGTCGGCGCCGGACCAATCCGTCGCTCGAGCTCCTTCCGAACAGCGTCGATCACCTCTTCCGAGCTGAACCGGTTCGCCTCGGTCGCAAGTAGCTGGTTGAGGTTCGCTTTCTTATCGAACCAATAGCGTCGGCCGGAATGGTGGAGGAAGAGCAGCTCGTCGCGGAGATCGGTTAGCGCCGTTGTTAGGAGGTTCCGGTCGAGATCCGGCCCGATGAGACCGCCGACCAGCTCGCTCTCCAGCACTCCGCGCTGATCCTCCGACTGTCCGCCGAAGGAATAGAGCAGGGTGGCGGACGCGACGCGCGTCCCGATCCGCAGCTGGCGGAGCTTTGGCACGTCGCCGCCCATGCGGCGATCGACTTCCTTCGCCTTCGCGTTGGCTCCGTTGAAGTCGCGCTCGAGGACCCCGGTATAGCCCTCGCGGTCGCCGACCTGCGAGAAGAACGCGCCACGCACCTTTTCTGCGTCGAACGGCACGTCTCCGGGACTGATCAGCCCGAGCGCCTGCCGGTCGCTGTTCCAAAGACCATGGACGACAGTCGCGAGGAATTGGAGCGCGCCACGAGTGCGTTGGTAGCTCGGAAGCGTCGTCCATCGCTGGTGCATCAAGTCGAGCAGCGCGGGGTGGAACGGATAGCTCGCAGTGATCCGATCCGCTAGGCGATCCGCCTCCGCGTCCGCATCCCGCCTCTCCTCTTCCGTGTCGGCGAGCTGGCGCCGGTATCGCCGGTAGAGATCGGCATGCTTGCGCACGACCTCCTCGCGCTCCTCGGATGGGCCGAGATCAGCGAAGAGGCGACGCTGAACGACACGCATGACCTCGTCTCCGATGACCGGCTCGCGCTTGGCATCCACGCGCGTCACGAGGTGGTCAAGTGCGAGAAGAAGAGATTCGTCGCCAGCGGCTTCGAGGACGCTCTTCTGCAGCGAGTACACCATGGCTGTTCGTTCATGGGCGCCGACGAACTCGGTGAGCGCCTGCAGAAACAGCAGCACCTGCGCACCCAGCGTCGAGTCCCCGCGCGGAAGCGCTTTCGCTTTCTCGACGTAGACGAGGACCTCGTCGAGAAGCAGCAACGTGGGCTCGGACTCTGGGAACAGACGCGTCAAGACGTCCTTGCCCGGCGCTTGCCCCGCCTCGTCCTGCGCAGCGACATGCTGGTACGCCTCAACGCCTCCGAGCTGCCAGGCGAGCTCGCCCCAGAGCGTTCTCGACACGATGCCGTCGTGCTCGCGGGGTGAGAGCGGGTCGAGATCGACGCCGGAGAGGACGGCGACCCTGGTCGACCCAGGATCCGGGAGCCCGGTCAGATCGGCCGCACCGACAGCCTTATCCCGTGCCGTGACGAGGTGGTAAAGCGCGAGCAGAGTGTGCGTCTTGCCGCCACCAAACGGGGTCCGCAGCTGGAGCACACGGTCACCTCCTTGCCCTGCAAGCGCACCGAGAACATCGGCGAGCAGCGAGCGCATACTCGCGGTCAGGTATGTCGCGCGGAAGAACGCCGCCGGATCGCCATACACCTCACGTATCGAGCCTTCGCGCCGGACGACGGAGCCAAGGTCCGCCGCGAAGACCGCCATCTCCAGATCACCACCGAGGATGTCGTCATGTGGCCGGACGATTTCCGTCCACGGCTTCATGTCGGCCCGCTCGTCAACAGATTGTCTTCGATGAGCCGCTTCCACGAGACGAGGAGTCGCTGGCATGCCTCGGTCTCCGGCCCGGCCCGAACCGCCGCGTCGAGGCCAGGCCGGGAAAGAGCCTGCGCGACCAGCTGCAGCTTGTTTCCGTCTGGACGGGTAGCGTCGAGATACTCGCGAACTCGCTCGGGCTCGTTGTCAGCGAGCCAGAGCACCCGGTGGAGATGGTCGATCGTAGTCCGACCGAGTCCGATCGCTTCTCCGCGATCGGCATAGTCGCGCAAACGAGCCTCGCTACGCTTCTTGCCGAAGCCGACGAGCGGATTGTCTCCGACCGTGAGGTCCTTTACCTCAACCCCAGTACCACGACCAAGTGTGTTCAGTTCATCCCAAGGCGCGAGCACGTCGTGGAACTCGAACCGGCCGATCACGTAAAACTGCGTCACCTGGTCGACACGACCGAGACCGGCACGGTCAGTGCAGAAGATGCGAGCAAGGATCGTCTCGGTCACCTCCCGCTCGACCTCCTCGAGGTAGTCGTTAGGCGCAAGCTCCTCGCCGTTCGGCCTTTCGACACGACCGAAACGGGTGTAAGCACGCATGCCAGCCCCGATCACGGCGATGACGAGGTCGGTCCCACTCACGCCTAGCTTCGTCAGCGTCTCGACGCGTGCGCCGACGATCTCCTGCAGCTCGGGCCGGACCTCGTGCGCCCAGTCACCAGTGCGTGTCTCGGTGCGAGGACGGGCGACGAGGAAGATTGAGGAGGCAAGCGAGGCCGTCTGAGCGCGCGCCAACGATCGGACGGGCATTTCGGTGTCGAGTGGCCAAGCTTCCACAACGACGAACCCTGATCGTCGAACAGCTTCGATTAGAGTCGCCCACCCCGCTGTGGTTTGGTGCGCGTAAACGCAGACCATGATGCCGTCGTCTTTCAGGACGCGGCGAGCTTCGGCGAATGCCTGGGCCATCATCTCCTCATAGGCAAGCTTTGCTCGTTCCGGACCGCCCTGTCTGTGTGGGGCAGCAACGATCTCGTTGCGTTTCGGCGCCATATCGGCGCCTAGATGTTCGCGATGCAAGCTGCCGATGCTTCGTTTCAAAAACATGTAATGGAAGTCCGAAAGATCGGCATAAGGCACGTTGTCGTAGTACGGCGGATCTGTAATGACTGCGTCAAACTCTCCGGCTCCAAAAGGAAGTTCCATTGCAGACGCGCGGATTACACGAACCGGCTTCCCGGTCACGGCACAATGTTCAACTACCTTTGCAATCCAGTCGAGGTTCATAGAGAGGTCTCCGGAGGAACCCCCGAACGGATTCGTTTCAGCGAAGTCCCAACTCATCGGAATCGCCTGGCGCGCAAAGGTACTTATGGCGGTTTCGCGCGAACTATCCCAGGTGCAGACGGTGCTTGACCGGTCCGCCACACGGTCGATGAGCAAACCGAGATATGTCGCCACGGCCTTCGCGCGATCGGGATCAAGGCCTTCTTCAACCATTGCCAGGTAAGAGTCCCTGGCGTGCTTGCAGAGCGTGAGCAGCATCGCGAGTTGGCGTTGGGTGAAGAGGTCGCTGAACTTCCTAAGTCCGTAAGGAGGCGTCCAGAAGCTGCGGGTGTCGTCCATCGGGAGTAGTTCGTCAGGAAGCGGAAGGCCAGCCTCATCGAGATCCGCCAGTACTCGGCCGATGCGCTCCGCGTCAGGGACGAGATGATTTGCGTCGTGGCTCCCGAGGTAAGCTTTGCCGCGGCCAGTTGGTGGCAGGGTGCCCACAGCCATCAACTCGACATTCATCCGTCCCGCTTTGCCTTCTCCCTTCACGTGCTTGAGATCGACTGACGCTCCGCAGAGCGGACAGGTTGACGATCCGCGCTGAGAAAGGCCAGCTGGACTGAACCCAAGGCCGTCTTCGCTTGTCGCCTGCACCACCTGGTAAGAGACGCTCATCGTCTCTCTGTCAGGAACCATGCGGAGCGCGACAAAGCGGCCCTTCCTCTTGACGAGCCACGTCTGCCGTGCGAGTGGCACCGTGTGCGGGCGGTCGGCCGGGTTGGGGCACGGCACGGTCCGCGTCCAAAAGTAGGCGATGGGCGTGCGGCGATTCGTTTCAACGGTACCGCTGATGGTCGTCTGGCCGCCACCATCGTCGTCAGCGATGACGACCGGGTACAGGTCACCAATCTCGTGCTTGGCGCGTTCGATCAGCCACGCTCCCCAACGTCGGACGTCGTCTGCCAGCGACGGCCCAAAACGCTGCGGGTAGTCGAGCGTGCAAAGCTCGATCACATGGGCTACAGGGTTGAGCTCGACCGCGGTGACTTCGCACCCCAGCCGGGTCGCCTCTAGCGGGATCGCGCCACCACCTGCGAATAGGTCGATCACCTTCCGCGGGATGCCGCCGTTCGCTGCGACGACCTGCCGTCGTGCCTCCTTGGTGCTTAAGTCGGATCCCCCCCATGCACACAGCGATTGGAAGAATTCAGCCTGCTCCTTGGCGTCGATCTCCTCGGGTGCAGGGACAAGCGCCGCGTAGACCGCTGCCCTCGCGGCCGCAAGCGGCCGACGCGCCCACCAAAGATGCAGCATCGAAATGTGATAATCGCGACGCCGCAACAGCTTTTCTCGCGTGGCCTCGTAGCTGACTGCCGAGATCGGGAGATACTCCTCGATCAGGCGGCGCTCGCTCACTGTGCCGCCCTCGCGATCGCAGCGGCCGGCACGCGGTAGCCGTTCACAACCTTGAGCTCCTCGACGTCATCGCGCAGCGAGCGGACCGGATCCTGCACACGTAGCAAGCGGGGCTCGGTCTTCGCGTTCCAGACGACGTAGAGCCAGTACGTGTCGCGATGGCGACCGGCCTGCACCCACTCGTTCGGAGTGAGCTCGACGGGTTGGTTGTCGGCGGCACGACCCTTGACCTCGATGCGGCGCACTGCGTGCTGGCCGCTCGCGTCTTCGGGCCCGACGCTGCGGATGTCGAACCCGGAACCGTCGTGGAGCTTCGAGACGTCGGTGGGCTCCCAGCCCTGCTCCCGCTCCCAGGCGAGGACGTGTTCCATCGCGGACAACTCGCACTCGTCGTCGCGCCGCATGTCGCGGCCGGCGAGCTCGGTCGGTTCCACGACGGCCGTGCCGAGGTACTCGATCTTCCCGGCTGCGACGACCGCGATGTTTTGGAGCGCGGAGAGCTTGTCATCACGGCGTCGTTCGAGGGCTTCGACGTCGCGGAGCGCGTTGTCACGTGTGAGCTTGAGGTTCTCATCTCCCTGGGCGACCTTGTCAGCGAAGCGCATCCACCGCTCCTTCGCGCGACGGATCGAGATCTTGAAGGACTCCTGTAGGTACTCCCTGCGGATAGCGGCCTCGGCGACGCGCTCCTCGCGAGCGCGAGTGGTCATCGGGTGCTGGACGTTGCCCATGACCCACTTGCGCACTCGGTCGGCTGCCTCTTCGGAGAGCTCTATCTCGTCCTTGTCCTTCGTCGGCGTGAGGTCGTGGAGAATGTCGGGCGCCCCGAGCTCCAGGGAGCCGGTGTCATCCTCGACGACGGTGACGAGCGTGCCGGTCGCTGGCTCGTAGTTTCCGGTCACCGTGCCGCCTTCGACCTCAACCTCGTAGAAGTGAAGGCGGTAGGGGCGGGGTGAGAACGGGTCGAGGAAGCGGGCAACGCCCTGTCGCGTGCCGGCGACTTTCGCGTTGAGCACCTCGTCGACCGCAGCGAAGAGCCGGTGACCTGGCGACATCAGCTCGGCGTCGAGGTTCTTGCTCTCGCGTGCTTGCTCTTTGCGGAACGTGAACTTTGGATAGCGCTGGTCTGGGCGACCGAGATGCTGAACCGAGCGGAGGTTGTCGCTGCGAAACATGGCCGGCACGTGTTCGGCCCGCAAGAGACCGTCGGCTCGGAGGTCGAGCGTCAAGCCAGTGGTTTCGCTCGCGCGAGCAAAGAATCCCTCGACAAACTCAGGCATGAGTCGGCGCTCCTGCGAACGCCAGTCTTCACCACGCACCTTGGCGAGATCGACGTGGCTCTTCGCGAGCGCGATCCCGGTGGCCTTCTCATACTCCTTGAGCCTCTCAGGGTCGATGCGCTCGATCTCGTCGAGGTACTCGGAAATGTCCTTCGGGTTGTAGGCCGCCTCGCGGAGAAGGTCCTCGAAGTTGACCTCGTTCAGCTTCAGGAGCTCGCCGATGACGTCGAAGACGCGATCTCCGAGCGTCTCCTTGATCTGCTCGAGCTTCGCAAGAAGCCGCGCCACGATCATCCCCTCGATCGTGTTCTCTGCGGCGAAGTTGAAGACGTAGACGTCGTGTTTCTGCCCGATCCGGTGAATGCGGCCCATGCGTTGCTCGAGCCGCATCGGGTTCCACGGCATGTCGTAGTTGATCATCAGGTGGCAGAACTGGAGGTTGATGCCTTCGCCTGCCGCTTCTGTCGCGACGCACACCTGCGCGTCGCGCTGAAACTCGATCTGGCGGAGCTTGCGCTCTTGGGGGCTCAAACCACCGTGGATCGTCGTCGTCGTGTACCCCCACGCCTCGAGGTTCGTGACGAGGTACGCAAGCGTGTCCTTGTGCTCGGTGAAGATGAGGAGCTTCCCCCGCCCGTCCTTCAGCTCCGCGAACTCAGTCTGCTCGAGGCAATGCTTGAGTGCATCGAGCTTGGCCTCCGTGCCGATGGCCATCGTGCCGCGTGCGAGCTTCACGAGTCGGTTCAGCTCCTCGACCTCTTCGCGGAGGCGTTCGATCGTCTCGGCGACGATCGCGGAGTCGATCAGCAGCTCCTGCTCCTCGTCGGTCTCGTCATCCGACTCCATCTCATCGTCGACTGGTACTTCGATCAGACGGAACTGCTCGAGCTTCTGAGCCCTCTCCGACTCCGGGAGGGCGTCGAGCTCAGCGAGCATTTCGGAAAGCCGCTTGTACCTACGTCCGAGCGTGCTCGTGATCGCGGCGAGCGAGCTGGCGAGCCGTCGCTGGAAGACGATGCGGGTGAGCGCGAAGACGTGCTTGCGCTTCCCCGTGACTCTCGGGAGGAAGTCGTTGATGTACTCCGTTACCTCCTCATAGAGCTCGTACTCAGCTCCCACGAGCGTGAAGGGCTGCGTCCGAGCGTGCCGCTCCGTGAAAAGCCGCTCTCCGTCGAAGTTCCTGAGGTCTTCTTTCATCCGCCGGAGATACCAGGGGTTGCCCTCGAGCTGAATGACCTTCTTGTCTCGTTCGAGGTCGATGAACTGATCCTCGTCGAGCAGTCGCAGGAAGTGGCTGAACTGATCGGCGTTGCCCTGGTGAGGGGTGGCGGTGAGAAGGAGCAGCCGCTCGGCCTTCGGCGAAAGGCGCTCGACGAGCTGGTATCGGTGCGTCTTGGTCACCTTCTGGCCGTCAGTCCGGGCCGAGCACTTGTGCGCCTCGTCAACGACTACAAGGTCCCAGTTGGCCTCGAGAAGCTTCTCTCGAACGTCGGGCCTCTTGGCGAGATCAATCGAGGTGATGCAGCGCTGGTATTCGTTCCAAGGGTTCGTCGACAGAGTTCCTTTGACCCGTTCAGACGTCATAAGCTCGAAGCCTTCGTCGAACTTCTGTGCCAGCTCGTCCTGCCACTGAATCGTCAGGGGAGCCGGGCAAAGGACGAGGATGCGCTCCACGATGTTGCGAAGGCGAAGCTCCTTCATCAGCAACCCGGCCATGATCGTCTTGCCAGCACCCGGGTCGTCGGCTAGGAGAAAGCGGAGCATCACCTGCGGGAGCATCCGCTCGTAGACGGCCTCCAGCTGGTGAGGGAGGACGTCGATGCCCGTCAGCGCGACGGCAAAGTGGGGATCGTGTGCGAAGGCTAGGCGGATCCGTGCCGACTCGACAAGGAGGAAGAAGTCCTCTGGCGAGACGGTCGTCCTCTTCGCGGGGACGGCAGTTGCAAGCGCAGCGGCAAGCTCTTCGGCAGAGATCGGGAGGTCGCGGAGTTCGTCCTTCCCGGTGCGAACCCGCAGGTAGACGATGTTGTCCGTCCCGAGCGGCTGGGCTTCCTCCACCCTCACCGGTCCCACGAAGTGTCCCGGGAGGATTACGGTCTTGCCGTTTGCCTCCTCGCAGACCCCTGATACGTCGATCTCGGTCAACTCGCCCACTCCCCCAGTCGTCCCTTTGGGACGATCATCGCAGCACCCAGGAGTTCGAGCCGATGCGACGGGATCTCGGCCTGTACCGCCGAGACGCGAGACGTCCGTTCGGTCTCGAGCTCCGCCAGCCGCTTGCGATCCGCAGCGATCTGACCCTTGCGTGCAGGAAGGATCCGCTGTTGCGATGCGGTGCCCTCTTGCTCAAGTCGTGCGACCTCCTTCTCGATCCGTGAGACGCGATCCTCGTGAAAACCGCGGCGAGAGCGAAACATGCGGTCAAGTCGGTCGAGCTCCGCCTCGACCATGGCGGCGTGGTCTTCCTTGTAGGCCTCGAATGCGCGGATCGCCTCGGCTCGAGCAGCTGCTCGACTGCGTCCTGCCATGTCGCGAACGAGGTCGTGCGGCCAAGTTGGTAGCTGCAGCTTGAGGAACGGATCGTCGGGTTGAATGATCGAGACCGGCGAACGCACGTCTGTTCGGGTCACGAGATGAGTCAAGAGCCGGCCTGAGTTTCGGATCCCATAGAGGTCGACTCTGTAGTCGACGAGAACTGCCGGCTCGTCGGACTCCCATTCCTCCGACTCGAATGCGGTCAGCGGCAGCCACCACGGGTCGCCGACCGTATCGAGGATCGCTCCGACAAGTGGGTGACCCATGGCGAAGAACTCCATTTGTTCGTCGCGGAGTGCTTCCGCGACATCGAAGGAACCACGGTAGTTTTCTTCGAGTCTCTTTCGGTCCTGGCGAACCACAACTCCTGGAACCTTGATGTACGTACCGCCTTCAGGGCTTGACCCGAAGCTGCCCCAGATCCCGAACCGCTCGATCGCAGTGCGACAGAACCGCTCGAGATCGACGCGTGTCGCGCGAGCCGCCCGACCAAGAATCCGCCCCGCCGCTTCAGGTTGGAGACTCCGCCAGTCAAGGACAAAATCGCGACGAAGCTCCTCAAGGCGGAGACTGGTTCGGATCTCAGACTCGAGATCCTCGTCGAGCTTGTTGAACGCGGCATCGGTCTCACCCTCCGCCCCAAGGGCGATCTTCCCGATCTCGTCCTCGAGGGACTCGAGAATTGGGTCGAGCGCCCCGACTGTCTGGGTGAAGAGTTTGATGCGGTACTGGAGGACGTCAAGGATTCGTTCGTCGAGCGTGCCCCTTGCGGCGAAATTGAAGATCTCCACGTCCTCGGTCTGGCCGACACGGTCAACGCGGCCGATCCGCTGCTCGATCTTCATCGGGTTCCACGGAAGGTCGTAGTTGACGATGTTGTGACAGAACTGGAAATTTCGCCCTTCGCCGCCAGCCTCTGATGAGACTAGGACTTGCACGGGCCCGCGAAACGCGTGGTGAGCCTTGTCCTTCTCGTCCCGAGACATGTGACCGTGGAACACCTGGACGAGATGCTTCCGAGCGAGTCGTTCGCGGATCATCTCAATCGTGCCCAGGAACTGGCTGAAGATGAGAACCTTCTCGCCTCCGGCAGTTTTCAATAGACGATCGACGAGGTCCTCGATTGCGACGAGTTTCGCGTCCTCGATCTCCGTGGCCCGCGACGCAAGACGCTGAAGGGTCACGGCCTCGTCCCGCGCTTGGCTTGAGGGAAGCTCGACGAGGGCACGTTGGGCCTCGGCCATGTCTACGTCGTCGGAGAATGCAGGGTCTTCCTCTTCTGCCTGGTTCAAGAGACGAGCAGCACGCGTCTCGAGAGCACCCGCGAGGGCTCGGGTCGAGCTGCAAGCCATCTTCTGGAAGGCGACGAGCACGAGACCAACGGCCGTGCGCTTGGCCGGATCGGTGTTCGCGTATCGGGCCCGGATGTAGGCCTGCACATCTCGTTCGAGCTGCAGCTCGGCGTCGCCCGGATCGACATCGATTCGGTGCGCGATCCGCTTCGTGAAGCCGCCGATCTCCACCTTGCGGTTCCGGACGAGTGCCTCGGACAGTCGATGACACCGAGAAAGCCACAGGGCAGCAAGCTCGCGGCCGTCGTGACCTGCTGTCGCTGCCTCGAGGAGTTCGGTCGAGGCGTCGTAGAGACGGAGCACTTCGAGGCAGTCATCAATTTCAGACTTTCCGGGCCTTGGCAAGCGAAGGACCGTGACGGCGCCGTTGATTCGAGCAATCTCCGCGCGGGAGTTGGCGAAATCCCTGTAGCTCGAAAAGAGCCCGGGCTCGACGAGCTCGATCATCGAGTAGAGCTCGAAGTCGTGGAGCTGCATCGGGGTGGCTGTGAGGAGAAGCAGACCACCCGCCTTGTCCCGAAGATCATCAAGGAGGCGATATCCGTCGTTGGGAACGGACTCCGGATCCTGGAACCGCCTCGGTTCACGACTGAGTCGAGGTCGTTGACGTGCAAGAACCTCAAGCATCTGAGGGGTTAATGCGGGAGCGCGGCCGCGTCGCGCCGACCCGTCGGCTGGAAGCGGGGTCGGCTTGTCTGCCGCGGCTTCGCGCGAGGCAGGCGAGAGGTTCTCCACCGGGAGGGTTCGGACTTCCTGGTTCAACCAACTGACCGTTTGCGTTTGCTCGGCACCGATCTCAGAAGCGGCTCGCTGCGGTGCATCTGCCCGTGCAGCGAGAAGAACAGCGATCTCGGCTATCTCTCGTCTGATGGCGTCGGGCGAGTCGGCACGGATCTCACGACTCGCATCCCTCTGCTGCTGTAACGCCTGCGCCCGCGCGCCGAGAAGAGCCGCAATTTCCGCCATTACTCCTCTGATCGACTCGCGGGGACTCCTCGGAATGGGATCTGCGACACGACTTGAAGGCGGAGAGCTCGTCTTCAGCGTGAGCAGTGTTTCCTTGGTCGGAGCGGGCCGAGCCGGGCCCGGCGCTAGTAAAGGTCGGTCGCCTTCCGAGACGCGAAGCTCAGAGAGAGGCTCCGACTCGCGCCCAGGAGCCTCAAGCTGCTGCTCCGAGCGACCGGCAGATTCCGATGGGTCGGAACTCGTGTAGCGCTCGGGCGGCGCGGGGGTCGTATCGCGGTCCGCAGGAACTCGACCGAGAAGTCGACGCAGCCGGTCGCCGAGACCCACTATCGGAGTTGCCTTCTGGCGTGATGGGCCTCATCCACGACCACGAGATCCCACCGGGCACCCGCGATGTCATGACGCTGCGATTCCATCCGCGCAAATTGGAGAGAGCAGATGACGTTCGGATGCACGTCCCAAGGGTTTTCCTGGGAATGCTTACCGCGAATCCGCGCAATCTCTGGGGAGTCGTGCAACAAGAAGACCTCGTTGAACTTCGTCCGAAGCTCGAATTGCCACTGCGTAACGAGGCTCGCTGGAACCATGATCAGAACGCGTTCGAGCTCTGCTCCCATTCGAGCACGCAGCTCCTTGAGGATCAGCCCGGCTTCGATCGTCTTCCCAAGCCCAACCTCATCAGCAAGGATTAGTCGTGGCTGTGGTTTCTCCAGCGCGCGGAGCGCGACAGAAACCTGATGGAGTTGAGGTTCAACGCGCGAGTTGGCGAGCCCGAGGGCCAGGTCGTTGTCGAACGCGTCCAGAAGTCGAAACCGCTCACGGCGGAGCCAGCCATCGAACGGGTACGACGGCGCACCGGAGCCCTCAGCAAGAAGCTCGAACGGATCCCACTCGGGCCGCAAGAGCTTCTGCGGAACCTCTTCGATTCCATGCGAGAACTCGACCCTGCAGAATCGCGCGTCCGGCTTCCCGGTCACTTGAGTAACCACTCCAGTTGCGCCCGTCTTCACGTGCTGGACACGGATGCCGATGACCGAGTTAGTCATAGGGGCTGTTCCTCGATCAGCGCGCTGCGTTCGACGCACTGGCAGACGAGTTGCTCGGCTCGAAGGTGATCGCGAAGCCGCACCGAATCTGCGGTTCGGTTGCGTCCGCTAGGGCTCGGCCCCCGCCCGGAAGTACCGTGCCCGAGCAGTCGATGTCCGCTTCGTCGATCGCGAGGCCCACGACGTCGTCCGCGATCGCGGCTACAGGCACGAGCCGTCGCCTTGGAAGGGGTCGACGTAGCAGCGCCGCAGGTCGTGGCTCTCGGGTCAGTGACTGGAGCGGGCAGGTCTGCATTCTGTCTTGTGAGCGCTCGGAGACAAAGAGAGCGCGGCGGGTTCGGCGCAGCGTGGGTCGCCGTCAGCTCCCTCCGAACTTGACCACATCGCCAAGCTTGAGGCCGCAGGGCCGCGCCCAGAGGTTGTCCCGTAGCTCGTAGAACTTGAGGCGGCAGTCCTCCCGCCTCGTCGAGCAGGTCGGCAGGAGCGAGCTCGGCTTGCCGGCGCGCGCTCGCTGACAGGCCGAGGCGGCAGCGGCGCTCCGGGCTTGGAGGTGCTCGGGAGCAGCCCGGCTGTGGCTTCGTGCCGAAACGGCAAGCGAAGCTCGCGGCGCGCCTCCGGGACACGAGGCTACGTCGCCGTGCGCGCCAGTTGCGCGCCAGCTAGGTTCGCGTTCAGGCGGTCTTGAGCGGCCTCCAGCGGTGATAGCGCGTGCCGTTTGCCGGGCTCGAGCCGAGCCGCAACCCCGCTCCTGGAGCGCGATTCGGCTTGACAAGGCGGAGGGGGAGGGATTTGAACCCTCGACGAGCCTAACGACCCGTAACGGTTTTCGAGACCGCCGCATTCGACCGCTCTGCCACCCCTCCGCGGCTGCGACAGGGTACCGATCGCGCCAAGACGCGGAGGCTGCGCTTTGCCGGTCGGTAGGGCCTGCCCGGCGGGAGGCACGGCAACGCGGGAGAGGCGCGCGCAGAAGAAGGGGGCTCGTGGGGGAAACACGGTTTCCCCCACGGTGGACGGAGAGGGCGGGATTCGAACCCGCGACCCACCTTTCGGCAGGTACGCGATTTCCAGTCGCGCTCCTTAGGCCAACTCGGACACCTCTCCGAGCGGGTCAGGGTACCGGGGCTCACCCGCGCCCGACTACCGGACGTCGAGGCGGGCCCGCATCCCGAGCTCCTCGTGGCCGGGGATCGAGCAGAGGAGCGTATAGCGGCCCTCGACGAGCGTCACGTCGAGCTCGGCGGTCGCCCCGGGTTTGAGGTTTGGCGTCCGCGCCTCGGGGACCTCCGGGCCGCTGACGACAAGGTTGTGGACTTCGTCGCCGTCGTTTCGCACTCGGATCGTGTAACTCGCCGGGCCGTCGGTCTCCGGCGAGGGCAGCTCGATCCGGTAGTCGACCTCGGAGACGGTGATCGTTCTCGCTCCCGACGAGCCAGTCGTCGTCTCGCCCGCCGTCCCGCCGTGCTCGCCCGCCCCGGCCTCTTCCTCCGACTCCTTCGCGAGGAAGACGACGGCCAGCATCATGCCGACGAAGAGCGCGACCGTCGCGACGATGAAGGGGCGAAGCCCGGTGCGGCCCGGAAACTGCGGCCAGCGTGTCGGCAGGACGAGGGCGGAGAGCAGCGCGAAGACGATGAAGGTGCCACCCACCACCCCGAGCCCGGCCTTCTGCGCGGCGGAGAGCGCAAGGGGTACGAACCCGAGCACGCGCGGGACGCTAGCACGACCGGCGCTGGGTGGCGGGGTCGCTGGAGGCTAGGCCGGATCCGGCTTCGCCGGGCTCTCGAGGGTCGCCTCGCGCTCGGTCAGCGCACGCTCCCTCAACTCCAGCTCCCGCTCGCGCTCGTCGAGGCGCTCCTCCCTCTGGGCAAGCTCCTCGGCCTCGAGCCGCTCGCTACGGTCCGCGAATCGCTCGCGCAGACGGGAGCGGCGGCGGGCCTCCTCACGTAGACCCGATCGCTGCCTCGCGAGACGCTTCGCGCGCCGATCCAGATGCCTGGAGGTGCGGTCGAGCTCCGCCTCTCGGTCGGCGACGGCGCGGGCCCGGTGCCGGAGAACGTCCTTCAGCTCGTCGAGCTCCTCGCGGGCCTCGGCTCGGATGCGCTCGATCTCGGCGAG
>Ga0136632_10000078_pt1 | contig 21425 bp, 20 predicted proteins | sample AntDrymUQ6112106_2_FD_104670 | JGI IMG/M metagenome (GOLD analysis project Ga0136632, IMG submission 104670) | Polar desert sand microbial communities from Dry Valleys, Antarctica - metaG UQ611 (21.06) | ecosystem: Environmental > Terrestrial > Soil > Desert | place: Antarctica: Dry Valley...
ACCCGCTGCGCGCTGTGCGTCGATCGCTGCCCCACCGGGGTCATCATCCTCGGCAAGGTCGGCCAGGCTGGGGTCGTGGGCGACACGCACGCCCGCACCAACAGCCACGGCTACGCCTACGGGATGAGGTTCTGATGGCCAAGATCATTGATGAGCAGCCGCGGCCGTCGGTCAAGGAGCGTCTGACGAAGACGTGGGACACCGTCCAGGGCGGCCAGGCGTGGAGCAGCATCTTCCGGCCGGGCTCGATCTTCCGCAAGGGCTACACGGACAGCCCTCGGAACCGCAGCTACGTGATCATGAACTCGGTGCTGTACCACCTGCACCCGGTCAAGGTGAAGCGCCACGCGGTGAAGGTCAGTTACACACTGTGCCTGGGCGGATTGAGCTTCTTCCTGTTCATCCTGCTCACGGTCACGGGCATCTTCCTGATGTTCTTCTACCGGCCAGAGGCTGCTGCGGCCTGGGACGACATCAACAACCTGCAGACGTCGGTGACGTTCGGGTTGTTGGTGCGCAACATGCATCGTTGGGGCGCGCACCTGATGGTGCTGACCGTGTTCTTGCACATGGCGCGCGTCTTCTACCACGGCGCCTACAAGCCGCCACGGGAGTTCAATTGGGTGATCGGCGTGATCCTGCTGACGCTCACGTTGTTGTTGTCGTTCACCGGTTACCTGCTGCCCTGGGACCAGCTCGCCCTGTGGGCCGTCACAGTGGGCACGAACATGATCGGCTACACGCCGGTGTTCGGTTCGGAGGTGCGCTTCGTGTTGCTTGGCGGCGCCGAGATCGGTACCGAGACGCTGTTGCGATGGTACGTGCTGCACGTGCTCTTCTTCCCGTTCATCATCGTCATCTTCATGGCCATCCACTTCTGGCGAGTGAGAAAGGACGGCGGCATTTCAGGGCCGCTCTAATGCTGCGCTCACTCGCTTTCGCTCGCTCGCTGTCCGGCTCGTCGCTGGCGCTTCCCTCTGCTTGGCCTCGCTCGCTGCGCTCGCTCGGCTGCTCCTCGTCGCTGGCGCTTCCCTCGTCGCCTGGCCTCGCATCCTTCGTGGCCCGGGGGCCAAAGCGGTACACCATGTGGCTCTCGTCGGTACTGGTTGGCGGGAAGGTGATTGGCGATGACTGAGATTCCGGAACATCTGTTGAAGCGGGCGCAGGCCGCTCGTGACAAGGCTGTCAGCGATGATGGTGGCGGCAGCGATGCCGCCGCTGACAGCGGATCCGCGGCCGCCGGCGAGACCTCTGGCGCGCCGTCGGAGGCGGAGTCGAAGATCCCGGCCCATTTGCTGGAGCGCAGTCGGGCGGCCAAGGCCAGCGTCGGTGGAGGGGGCGCCGGTGACGCTGCTCCTTCCGGTGGCGGCGGCGGTGGTGTGGCCGTGGCCGACAGGGTCGGTGAGGTAGTCGCTGCGCCGCCGTTGGATGCCCGAGTGCCCGTCGGAGCCGGGCCAGGTGGCAACACCCAGCGTCTGCTGACCGTTGTCAAGAGCGGCTCCATCCAGGCTGTCAAGGCCACCCCCGTCGACAAGGTGCACACGTGGCCGCACTTGCTGGCCGCAGAGTTCGTCGCCTCGCTGGCCTGTTTGGCGTTCACGTTCGTGTTCTCGGTGTTCGTCAACGCCCCGCTGCTACAGCTGGCGAACCCCAACCAGACGCCGAACCCGTCGAAGGCGCCGTGGTACTTCCTCGGCCTGCAAGAACTGCTCACGATGTTCCACCCGATGATCGCCGGGGTGACCATCCCGGGCGTCGGCATCATCGTGTTGATCTTCGCCCCGTTCATCGACAAGAACCCGTCGATCAAGCCTGAGGACCGCAAGTTCGCCACCTCCCTGATGACGATTCATCTCATGTTCTGGGCCGTGCTCGTGCTCATCGGGTCGTTCTTCAGAGGCCCAAGCTTCTTGTTCACCCTCCCGTGGAAGGACGGTTTGTTCTTCGAGCTGTAAAGCTCTCAGAGGAGAAACGATATGAATGCCCCCGTCATCATTGCCATTGCGATCGCCGCAGCCGTCGTGTTGGGCGCGGTCTCGTTCATCACGCTCGCACGTCGTTCCGACGTGCGCGGCGCCGGCGCACTGTCATCGGAGACCCGCCGGCGCGACGACGTGGCCAGGTCTGCTCGCGCCGCTGCGCCGGAAACGGCGTCTGAGGTCGTCCCTCCTGTGGCGCCGCGCTCTGCTGCAGAGGCTGAGAAGACTGGTGAGCTGGCCCGCTACGGCAGCGCCGTCGAGCCGGCCCCCGAGCCGGCACTCGTGCCGTTTCGCCCGCCCGATCCTGAGGCGCTCGGCGTGTCCCGGCGCCAGTTCTTCAACCGCGCCACCGTCACGTTGACGGGGACCAGCATCCTCGCCTTCTCAGCTGCCAGCATGGTGGCGTTCCTGTGGCCGTCCGGTACCGGCGGCTTCGGCTCCAAGGTGCCGATCGGCAAGCTCAGCGACATCCGCTCGGGCATCACCGGCGGCGACGGCTTCTTCTACGTGCCTCAGGCCCGCACGTGGGTCACCGAGTATCCGGCCGACGCCGTCGCCGCCGCCGAGACGGTGTACGACGAGGCGCTGCTGCCCGGCATGCGAGCCGGCATCGTCGCCCTCTACCAGAAGTGCCCGCACCTCGGTTGTCGCGTGCCCGAATGCGCGTCGAGCCAGTGGTTCGAGTGCGGCTGCCACGGCTCCCAGTACAACCGGGTCGGCGAGAAGAAGGGCGGTCCTGCGCCTCGCGGGATGGACCGATTCCCGGTCGAGATCAGCGCCAGTGACGAGGTCACTGTCGACACCGGCATCGTCATCCAAGGACCGGAGATCGGTGTCAACACCACGGGTCAGGAAGCTGAAGGTCCGCACTGCGTGTCGGGCGGGGAGCACTGATGATCGCGCTGGCCACCACATCGGTGGCCTGGATCCTGTTCGCCGTGCTGGCGATCGGGTGGATCGTCTACGGCCTGGCCAATATCGGCTCGTCGCGAAAGGAAGCCGGCGCCGAGATGGAGCTGGCAGCGAACCGCAAGCCGTACTACGACGACGGCGTCCTGGAAGGACGCCGTCTCGAGATGGTGCAGCTGCTCGGCGTGCTGTTGCTGATCGTCGTCGTCGTCGGACTGCCGCTGTACTGGATCTTCGAACCGTCCCGCCAGGCGGGGGCTCGCGAGGGTGCTGACAGCCGGCTGGCCGGCTGGGGCGAGGACCTGTTCGCCACGACCGCCGACGGCGGGTTCAACTGTGCAGGCTGCCACGGCGGCATGAACGCCGGGGGCGCCGATGCGCCGTACTCGATCACCGATCCGAGGACCGGCGAAGTGCGCGCCGTCACGTGGAAGGCGCCTGCGCTCAACACCATCTTCTACCGCTACAGCGAAGAGGAGGTGCAATTCATCATCGAGTACGGCAGACCGTATTCGCCCATGTCGGCGTGGGGCCTCGAGGGTGGCGGACCGCTGAACTCCCAGCAGGTCGACTCCCTGCTCGCCTACATGAAGTCGATCCAGATCGAGCGCGTCGGCTGCGCAGAGGGTGAGGGCGATCCCAAGCTGTGCGAGAGCGGCCAGCTGCCAGAAGACGTGCAGGCCGACATCGAGTCGTCGGCCCGTGCCTCGGTGGAGAGCGGCGAATACGAGAGCTACGGTGAGGCGCTGTTCAACCTCGAGCTGAACAGCGGGGCATACAGCTGCGCCCGTTGCCACACCGAGGGTTGGAGCTACGACGATCCCAGTGTGCCCGGCCAGGGCGCCTTGGGCTGGAACCTCACAGGAGGTTCGGTCAACTCCCACTTCCCCCTCGAAGAAGACATGGTGGAGTTCATCGACGCCGGATCGGAGTTTGGCGCCGTGTACGGGATACAGAGCCAGGGCACGGGTCGCATGCCCGGTTTCGGAGCCATGCTCACCGATGCTCAGATCGAGGCCATCGTCGAGTACGTGCGAGGTCTCTGAGTGAGCTCGTTGCTGGCGATCAGCTGGGAACCCGAACTGCGCGGTGTCCTCATCGTCATCATCGGTGTCGGCGTGCTGTGCGGAAGCATCTACATGGTCATGGCAACGAACCTCGGGATCCGTCTCGGGTTCCTCGTCGCCCTGACCGGGCTGACCGGGTGGATGGCGCTGATGGGGTTGATGTGGCTCATCTACGGCATCGGGCTCACTGGTCCCGTCCCCTCGTGGGAGCCGGTCCCAGGACGAACGGTGCTGCAGAACACCGGGGCGATCGTGCAGGCTGGGGCGTTGGAGCAGAGCGTCGACGTCTCCGACGACGCCATGGCGACCGACGTGGCGAACGCAGTGGCCGAACAGTTCGACAGTGAGGGTTGGGTAACGATTTCCGAGTCCGACACCTCGTTCGGTCAGGCGGCGTCTCGCGCAGGTGAGCTGATCGAGGAGACCGGCGCCTTGGCGGCCGGCGAGTACGAAGTCGTGAAGGTGTTCGACGTGGGAGGTGAGCGCTACCCGAGGATCGGCGACAGCCTCGACTTCGTCGCCTTCTTGCACAAACCCCACTACGCCGTCGCCGAGGTGGCGCCGCTGCAGGCGACTCGGGAGGAACCGGGTCGGGCGCCGGCGCCGGCACAGATCGACAACACCCGACCGCGCCAATACGTGTACATGATCCGCAACCTCGGCGCCGAGCGCCAGCCGGCGGCCGTGCTGCTGATCGGGTCGACGATCATCCTGGTGGCACTGGCGTACCTGCTGCACCGCCGCGATGCGCACGTGCGGCGTAACCGCGAACCGGCTCCATCGATGGCGAGCTGACGTCATGGGTCAATACCTGCCGATCATCGTGCTCGCTGTGCTGGCGGCTTTGTTCGGCGTGATGACGCTCGCCGCCTCCCACCTGCTCGCTCCTCGACGACCCTCCGACGCCAAGGAAGCGCCCTACGAGTGCGGCATCGTGCCCAGCCGGGAGCCGCCGGAACGCTTCCCCGTCAACTTCTACATCGTTGCGATGTTGTTCATCATGTTCGACATCGAGATCATCTTCCTGTATCCGTACGCCATTGGACGCGAGGACCTCGGCGTGTACGGGTTCGTGGCGATCATGATCTTCTCGGTGCTGTTCTTCCTGACGTTCGTCTACGAGGTGGCGAGAGGCGGGCTCGACTGGGGTCCGGTCCATCGCTCGCGTGACCTGTCCGCCGACGCCGACATCGTGTCGCCAGAGCGCACGTCCGCATCCACCGTGCGTCGCGTCGGTCTCGACGGTCGCCCCGCTGGCGAAGAAGCGGCCTGAGCGTGGGCACGCTCGACAACATCCTCGACGACGGCATGGCAGGGATGTCCCACAACGTCATCACCGGGCAGCTCGAGACGCTCGTCAAGTGGGCGCGTTCGCGCAGCTCGTGGCCGGCCACGTTCGGTCTGGCCTGCTGCGCCATCGAGATGATGGCCACCGGCGGCGCCCACTACGACCTGTCGCGCTTCGGCATGGAGGTGTTCCGCGCCTCTCCCCGCCAGGCCGACATCATGATCGTGGCCGGTCGGGTGAGCCAGAAGATGGCGCCGGTGCTGCGCCAGGTGTACGACCAGATGATGGAGCCCAAGTGGGTCATCTCGATGGGCGTGTGCGCATCGACAGGCGGCATGTTCAACAACTACGCGATCGTTCAGGGTGTCGATCAGATCGTGCCAGTCGACGTGTACGCCCCCGGCTGCCCGCCGACGCCCGAAACGCTGCTGCACGCCATCGAGACGCTGCACCAGGCGATCGAGGACGGTCACATCATGCAGCGCCGCAGCGAGACCGGTGCCGGCGCCGACCTGCACGTCACTGAGATCTCACCGTCGTCCCGGCCGATCACCGTCTCGCTCGGGAGCAACTGACCGATGACCGACGACGCCGAGGCGCCCGAAGAACGCGTCCCGACGCGTTACGGGTGCCCACTGACGCAGCGGTTCGGCCAAGACGTGATCTACGTCGATCGCCAACGGTACCTCGACGTGCTCAAGGCCACGGCCGACGACGGGTACGAGATGTGTCTCGACGTCACGGCCGTCGACTATCTCAAGCACCCGGACCGTTGGCTGCCTGACGGCGTCGAGCGCCATCGTTTCGAGGTCGTCGTGAACCTGCTCGACATGAAGGCCGGGCGCCGCCTGCGCGTGAACGTCGCCGTTCCCGAAGACGATCCCTCGCTGCCGACGCTGTTCGACCTGCATCCTGGCACGGAGGCCATGGAGCGCGAGGTGTTCGACATGTTCGGGATCAGCTTCGACGGCCATCCCGACCCGTCTCGGATCCTGATGCCGGAGGACTGGGACGGTCATCCACTGCGCAAGGACTACGCCACCGGTGAGATCCCGGTCCAGTTCAAAGCAGGGAACGCGCGATGACCGTGCATGTCGGTCATGTGAGCCAGACGTCTGAGGGCTCCCAGGAGATGAAGCCGCGCAGCGAGATCGTGGCCTCCGAGCTGCTGCGTGAGATCGGCGCCGTGTTGCGGCTCAGTGAGACCGAAGCTGCGGCGCTCGGTGATCTTCCAGAGACGCCCGAGGAAGACCAGACGATGGTCATCAACATGGGACCTCAGCATCCCAGCACGCATGGCGTGCTGCGGTTGATGCTCGAGCTTCGCGGCGAGGAGGTGCTGCGCTGCAAGCCGGTGATCGGCTACCTCCACACCGGCATGGAGAAGCAGGCCGAACAACTCAGCTACCTCCAGGGCGGCACGAACGTCACCCGTATGGACTACGCCAGTCCGCTGAGCAACGAGCTCGTGTTCTCCATGGCCGTTGAAGAATTGCTCGGCATCTCCAATGACATCCCCGAGCGGGCGCAGTGGATGCGGATGTTGCTCGTGGAGCTGAACAGGATGGCGAGCCATCTGCTGTTCCTCGCCACGAACGGCATGGATCTCGGCGCCGTCGGCATGATGATCTACGGCTGGCGCGAGCGCGAGGAGGTGCTGCGTTTCTTCCAGAAGGTCACAGGGCTGCGCATGAACCACAACTTCGTGCGCCCTGGCGGCGTGGCCGCTGACCTGCCAGCCGGATGGCGCGACGACGTGCTGCGGCTGCTCGAGTCCATTCCCGGCCGGCTCGACGAGTACGACCTGCTGATGACGGGCCAGCCCATCTGGCGCGAACGCCTGCAGGGCGTCGGGGTGCTGACCCCCACGGAGGCCGTCGCCCTCGGCGCAACCGGCCCCATCCTCCGCTCGACGGGCGTCGAGTGGGACCTGCGTCGCAACATGCCCTATCTGCACTACGACCAGGTCGAGTTCGACGTGCTGGTCGGCCAGTACGGCGACAGTTTCGACAGGTATGCCATCCGCCTCAACGAGGTGCGCGAGTCGATGCGCATCGTGCGCCAGATCGTCGAGCTCATGCCGTCGGGTCCGTACCGCGTGCAGAACAAGAAGGTGACGCCCCCCCCACGAGCCCGCATCGACGAATCGATGGAGGCTCTGATCCACCACTTCAAGATCTTCACCGAGGGCTTCAGGGTGCCGGAGGGTGAGGTGTACGTCGGCATCGAGGGCCCGCGGGGCGAGATCGGCTGCCACATCGTCAGCGACGGGTCTGCGGCGCCCTACCGTCTGCACATTCGCCCGCCGAGCTTCGTGAACCTCCAGTCGCTGCCGCACATGCTGCGCGGTTGCCTGATCGCCGACGCCGTCGCCGTGACCTCCTCCATCGATCCCATCCTGGGAGAGGTTGACCGATGAGTCCTGACCGATGAGTCGGTTGACGAGCACCAACATCTCGATCGCCAAGGAGATCATCGGCCGCTACCCGCGTCCGAAGAGCGCCTTGATCCCGCTGCTGCATCTCTCGCAGGAGCAGAACGGGTACGTCACAACGGAGGCGATGTCACACCTCGCCGAGTTGCTCGGCCTGACTCCGGCCGACGTGTACGGCACGGCAACGTTCTACGAGATGTTCAAGTTCGAGCCCGTCGGGCAGTACTGCATCAGCGTGTGCACGAACATCTCCTGCCAGCTGCTCGGAGCGTGGGAGCTGCTGGAGCACGCCGAGGCGCGCCTCGGCGTCAAGGCCGGGTCTACCACCGACGACGGCCGGTTCACGCTCGAAGATGTCGAGTGCATCGCCGCCTGCACCGAGGCCCCGGCTGTGCAGGTGAACTACCGCTACCGCCACTGCGTGACGCCAGCGGCCTTCGACCAACTGGTCGACGATCTGTCGGCAGGGAGGCTGTCCGAGGAAGTCCCGCCCCATGGGACGCTGGCTCGCGTGCGCCAGCGCACCACCGCCGGATGGTCGGGCACTGCCACTGCGCAGCAAGCAACCGTGGATGCGCTATGAGCGATCAGGACGAGCAGCCGGAACACGAGCAGCACTTCCGCGTCGAGGGCATGGTCCCGACAGGTGACGCCATCATCACGGCTCGCTTCGACCGCGACGACAGCCATACCTACGACGGGTACGTGAGCTCTGGCGGCTACACCGCGTTGCGCAAAGCGCTCACCGAGATGAGCGCTGCCACCGTGCACAACGAGATCAAGCTGTCGGAGATCCAGGGGCGCGGGGGTGCCGGCTTCCCGGCCGGCATCAAGTGGGGCTTCCTGCCAGAAGGCGTCTATCCGCGCTATGTGGTCGTGAACGGCGATGAGAGCGAGCCCGGTACGTACAAAGACCGCATGTTGATGGAGCGCGACCCGCACCAGCTGATCGAGGGCACCGTGCTGACGTGCTACGCCGTCGACGCCGCGCAGGCGTTCCTGTACGTGCGCGGCGAGATGGCGCTAGCGCAGGAACGGCTGGCCCAGGCACTCAACGAGGCCTACGAGCGAAACCTCGTGGGACGCAACGTGCTCGGCAGCGACTTCTCCGTCGACATCACGCTCACCTGGGGCGCCGGCGCCTACATCGTGGGCGAGGAGACGGCGCTGATCGAGAGCCTCGAGGGCGAGCGCGGGATGCCGCGTCTCAAACCGCCGTTCTTCCCTGCCGTCAAGGGCTTGTACCTGCAGCCGACGATCGTCAACAACGTCGAGACGTTGGCCAACGTGCCGTACATCGTCAACGAGGGCGGCCAGACATTTCACGATATCGGGGCGCCCACATCGACCGGCATGCGCATGTTCGCCGTCAGCGGCCACGTCAACCGGCCAGGGGTGTTCGAGGTGCCGAACGGCGTGACCACGTTCCGGATGCTGTTCGAGGCCCCCGAGTACTGCGGCGGCGTGCGCGACGGGCGGGCAATCAAGGCGTTCATCCCCGGCGGGGCGTCGGCGCCGTGGTTCTACGAGGAGCACCTGGACTTCCCGCTCGACAAGCCGACGGTCGACAAGGCCGGCTCCATGCTCGGCTCAGGTGCCATCGTGGTCATGGACGAGCGCACCGACGTAGTCGCCGCCTGCTGGCGCATCGTGCGCTTCTTCGCCCGCGAGAGCTGTGGCAAGTGCACACCGTGCCGTGAGGGCACGACGTGGCTGGAGCGGGTGCTGAAGCGCATCCTCGACGGAGCCGGGCGTGCCGAGGATCTCGACACGCTGCTGTCGGTCAGCGAGAACATCAGCCCCGGTCTGACGTTCCCGCCCCGCCAGACGACGATCTGCCCGCTCGGCCCTTCCGCCGTGGCGCCGATCACGTCGGCGATCGAGCGGTTCCGCGACGAGTTCGAGCACTACATCGACCACGGTGTCCCAAAGGACGGCATCGACCGTCACCCCATCACCGCCACCGGGGTCCCAGTCCATGCCTGAGCATCCGAAAGACGAGGCGTCCGAACCCGTGTCGTCCGGCGGCGAAGCCGCCACAGAAGCGGAGACCTCTGAGGGCCAAGCGCCTGGCGAGACCAGCACCAGCGAGACCAACGTCGCCGTCTCCGAGCCGGCGAAGAAGTCGACCGTCACGGTCAACATCGATGGAGTGACGCACGAGGCAAGACCTGGGCAGAAGGTCATCGACGCCGCGGAAGACGCCGGAACCTACGTGCCTCGCTTCTGCTACCACCACCGGATGACACCGGTCGGCATGTGCCGACAGTGCCTGGTGGAGATCGAGGGGCCCAAGGGTCCGATGATGGTCGTGAGCTGCATGACCGACGTGGCCGACGGCCAGATCGTGCGTACCGCCACACCGGAGATCAGGAAGGCCCAGGAGGGTGTGATCGAGTTCCTGCTCGCCAACCACCCCCTCGATTGCCCGGTTTGCGACAAGGGCGGCGAGTGCCCGTTGCAGGATCAGGCGATGAGCAACGGTCCTGGTGAGTCGCGTTACCTCGAGGAGAAGCGCCACTTCGAGAAGCCGATCCCCATCAGCGACCTCGTCTACCTCGACCGCGAGCGTTGCATCCTGTGCGACCGCTGCACCCGATTCGCCGACGAGGTGGCCGGCGACAAGCTGATCACGTTCACCTACCGCAGCAATGAGACACAGGTGCTGACGTTCCCGGACGAACCGTTTGCGTCGTACTTCTCGGGCAACACCGTGCAGATCTGTCCCGTGGGCGCGCTTACGGCGACGCCCTACCGGTTCAAGGCGCGACCGTGGGACCTCGAGGAGTCCGAGAGCACCTGCACCACGTGTGCCGTTGGCTGCCGCGTCGTGCTGCATTCGAGCCGTGACGAGCTCGTCCGTTACCAGGGCGTCGACTCCGACGCCGTGAACTGGAGTTGGCTGTGCGACCGCGGCCGGTTCAACTTTCAGTCCGTCATGTCCGATGACCGGCTGGCCGACCCACTGGTGCGTACGGCTGACGGGCTTGTGGCCACCAACTGGAGCGCGGCCATGGCGACGGCCGCCGAACTGCTCGACGACGCGCTCGAGGCAGGCGGGGGCGAATCGATCGCTATTCTCGGTGGCGCCAGGGGCAGCAATGAGGACGCCTTCTTATGGGCCCGGCTCGCCGACGCCTTGCAGACACCACATCGCGACGCCCAACTCGGCGACGGGCTGCCGCCCGAGCTGCTCTCGCTGCCACGGGCCACGATCAACGAAACGGCAAGCGCCGCCACCGTGGTCATCATCGGACCGGACCTCAAGGAGGAGCTGCCGGTGCTGTACCTGCGGCTGCGAGACGCCGCCAAGCACCGCCGCAGCCGGATCATCGAGCTGTCGCCGATGGCCACCGGGCTCACCGGCTACGCCTGGCGCAGCGTGCGGGTGGAGCCCGGCTCGACGGGCACCGTCACCGACGCACTCGGCGACGACGAGGTGCGCAGCCAGCTGGGCTCTGGTGACGTCGTCGTCGTGGCCGGCCGGTCGAACCTGGCCGAGTCCGAAGGCGTGGCGGCGGCGGCCATCAACGCCGTGCTGGCGGCCTGCCCGACGGCGAAGGTCCTGCCGGCGCTGCGGCGCGGCAACGTGTTCGGTGCGGTGCGCATGGGACTGAGCCCCCAGGACGGTGGGCTCGACGGACTCGGCATCCTTCAGGCGGCCGCCGGCGGCAAGCTGGAATGCCTCGTGCTGCTCGGCGCCGATCCGATCCGAGACTGTCCCGACGCCGACCTCGCCCGTCAGGCCCTCGCAGGTGCCAGGCGCCTGATCGCCGTCGACACCCACCTCACCGACTCGTCGAAGCTGGCGCACGTGGTGCTGGCGGCGAGCGCCTACGGCGAGAAGTCGGGCACGACGACGAACATCGAAGGCCGCGTGCAGACGCTGGCCCAGAAGGTGACGGCCACCGGAACCACCCGTCCCGACTGGATGATCGCCGCCGAGCTGATGAACCGCTTCGGGGTCGACGAAACGATCGAGCACCTGGAGACCGTCAACGACATCACCGACGAGATCGCCGCGAGCGTGCCAGGATTCGCCGGGGCGACGTTCGCCGCGTTGCGGTCGACGGCTGACGGCATCGTCGTCGGCACCGAGGGAGATGGGGCGACGGAGCTCCCGCTGCGAACGGCGTCGACGGCCGAGCCGCGCATCAGCTACGACTACCGCCTCGTGGTCAGCCGCAAGTTGTACGACCAGGCGGTGGGCACGTCGCGCTCTGCGTCGCTGGCCGGACTCGCGGCCGGCAGCGCCGCGCACGTGCATCCGCTGGACCTCGACCGGATCGGCGTCAAGTCCGGCACCGAGATCCGGGTGGTCGGCGCCCGCAGCACCGTTGTGCTGCCGGTCGTGCCCAACGTCACCGTCGCCAGGGGCACCGTCTGGGTGCCGTTCAACCAGGCCGGATCCAACATCGCCGATGCCATCGACGCCAGGGCCGGTGTCGCCGACGTCCGTCTCGAGCAACTCTGATGGCCCGATGACGATCCTCGCCATCGATCCGCTGCTCGACGGCGACCTGCTGTGGACGCCGATCATCATCGTCGCCCTGAAGGTGCTCGTGATCTTCGTCGTCGGTCTCGTCGGGACCATGTTCATGGTGTGGTTCGAGCGCAAGATGATCGCCGGCATGCAGAACCGTGTCGGGCCGAACAAAGCTGGACCCTTCGGGATGCTGCAGACGCTCGCCGACGGCATGAAGCTGATCTTCAAGGAGGGCTTCGTCCCCGACCGCGCCGACTCGTTGGTGTACCGGTTGGCGCCGTTCCTGGCGTTCGTGCCGGCGTTCCTGGTGTGGAGCGTGCTGCCGCTCGGCGGCGACTTCCGAGACGGCAACGGTGGCGTGGTCACGTGGTTCGGCGAGGAGACGCGAGTGCAGCTGGCCGATCCGCCGGTCGGCATCCTGCTCGTGCTGGCGCTGTCGTCGATCGCCGTGTACGGGATCATGCTCGCCGGCTGGTCGAGTGGCTCCAAGTACCCGCTGCTCGGCGCGGTGCGGGCAACGGCGCAGATGGTCAGCTACGAGGCGGCGCTCGGGCTGTCGCTGGCGGCGGTGCTCCTTGCGGCCGGGACGCTGTCGACTTCCGGCATCGTCGGTGCCCAGTCCAGCCTCAGCGACTGGCACATCGTCGCCACTGGCGTGCTGCCGTTCGTGATCTTCATGATCGCCGCCACGGCCGAGCTGAACCGGCCGCCGTTCGACCTCGTGGAGGCAGAGCAGGAGCTGGTCGGCGGTTTCAACACGGAGTACTCGGCGTTTCGTTTCGCGCTGTTCTTCCTTGCAGAGTTCATGAACGTCATCACCATGAGCGCCGTGATCGTGACGCTGTTCCTGGGCGGGCCCCAACCGATCAGGTTCGGTGACACGACACTCGACATCCCGCTGATCAACAATGGACTCGAGGGCACGATCTGGTTCCTGCTGAAGGTGTTCGTGTTCCTCTATGTCTACGTGTGGTTGCGGGGCACGTTGCCCCGGTTGCGCTATGACCAATTGATGGACTTCGGCTGGAAGGTGCTGATCCCCGTGTCACTCGGCTGGTTCCTGCTGCTGGCGGCACTGCGAGTGGGCGACGGTCAGGACTGGAACGCCGTCGCCGTGACGGCCGTGTCGCTCGGTGTGTTCGCGGTCTCGTACCTGCTGTTCGCGGCGGCGACGCGGGCCAGCGAACGGAACCGAGAGGGGGCGACGTCCTGATGGGCTTCTTCGAAGGATTCGGCGTCACGATCCGCCAGCACCGGTTGTTCGGCGGCAGGCGTTACACCAAGGACTATTCAGGCGGCCGTGTGTCGCGCAAGAAGGGCGACGATGCGCCGGACCTCGCCGGCGACCAGAAGGCGCCAAAGCCCGAGCGCCTTCACGGCCGCCACGTGCTGAACCGGTATGAGGACGGGATGGAGAAGTGCATCGGCTGCGAGCTGTGCGCCGGCGTGTGCCCAGCGAAGTGCATCTACGTACGCGGCGCCGACAACGATCCCGAGAACCCGACGTCGCCTGGCGAGCGCTTCGGCTACGTGTACGAGATCAACTACCTCCGCTGCATTCACTGCGACCTGTGCGTCGAGGCCTGTCCCACCGAGGCGATCACCGAGACGAAGCTGTTCGAGTTCTCGTTCACCAATCGTGACGATGCGATCTACACGAGGACCGAGCTCGTCGTGGATGACGACGGCAAAGCTCAACGCCTGCCGTGGGAGGACTGGCGCGACGGCGAGGACGAGCACACGAGCGGCTGGGTGCGCGCCACGTCGCCGTCCGGCGACCCCGACTTCGACGGTGTGATCGGCTGGAGCGGCGACCTCGGCTTCGGCGTCCGCCCCGGCGAAGGAACCCAAACCGAGCGAGACCACTGACATGACCTTGGTGGTGTTCGTGTTGGCGTCGATCATGGTGCTCGGTGGGGGAGTCGGCGTCGTGATCATGCGCAACCCGGTGCACGCGGCGTTGAGCCTGGTGCTCACGCTGTTCGGCGTGGCCGTTCACTTCGTGGCCATGGAAGCTCACTTCCTGGCCGCCGTGCAGGTGATCGTGTATGCCGGCGCCATCGTCGTGCTGTTCCTGTTCGTGCTCATGCTGCTCGGCGTCGACAAGGTCGAGAACCTGCGCATCGAGCCGCTTGCGGTGCAGCGACCGTTGGCGGCGGTGATGGGCATGGCGCTCGTCGGTCTGATCGTTGCCGCCGTGATCGATACTCGTGATGCGGTGCTGACCGGTGTCGGTGGGGGAATCGACGTCGCCGCCAACACGGCGTTGGCAGACGAGGTCGGCGGCCACGACGCCAACATCCGCCAGTTGTCCGACAACCTCTTCAGCCAATACGTGTTCGCCTTCGAGCTGACCTCCGTGTTGCTCGTGGTGGCTGTGGCCGCCACCGTGCTGATGACTCGCAAGCTGCCAGACCGTCCCGACGACGGTGGTGGCGGCGAATGATCGCCGACGTCGTCCCCACCACCACGTGGTACCTGGTGCTCGGTGCCGTGCTGTTCGGCATCGGAGCCGTCGGTGTGCTCGTGCGTCGCAATCCGCTCGTCCTGTTCATGTGCATCGAGCTGATGCTCAACGCCGTAAACCTCACGTTCGTGTCGTTGTCGGACCGTCTCGGTGACATCGGCGGCCAGACGGCGGTGTTCTTCGTGCTCGTCGTCGCCGCTGCCGAGGTGGTCGTGGGTCTCGGCATCGTCATCTCGATCCTGCGCCGGCGGGCCGGGCTCACGGCCGACGACCTCACGGAGCTTCGCGGATGAGGAGTTTCGTGTCAGCTGATCGTTCGGGAGCGTCACGATGACCGATGTCGTGTGGTTGATCCCGGCGTTTCCGCTGTTCGGGTTCGTGCTCATCCTGCTGTTCGGGCGACGGCTCGGCGAGCCCCTTGTCGGGTACCTCGCCACGGCGATGATGGTGGCGTCGTTCGTCGTCTCCGTCGGGGCGTTCTTCGATCTGCTGGCAATGCCGGAGGAGGAGCGGGCGAACATCGAGACGCTGTTCTCGTGGGTACCGGTGTCGTCGCTACAGGTCGATCTGGCGTTACTGGCCGACCCGCTGAGCATCACGATGTGCCTCTTCGTGACGGGTGTCGGGGCGCTGATCCACCTCTACGCCATCGGCTACATGCATGGCGATGCCAAGTTCTCGAAGTTCTTCCTGTACCTCAACCTGTTCGCGCTCTCGATGCTGTTGCTGGTGCTCGGCGAGAACCTGCTCGTCACGTTCCTCGGCTGGGAGGGGGTCGGCACGTGCTCGTACTTGCTGATCGCCTTCTGGCACACCAGGGAATCGGCAGCCACTGCTGGCAAGAAGGCGTTCATCACGAACCGGGTGGGCGACTGGGGCTTCATGCTGGCGATGTTCCTGGCCTTCTCGGCCATCGGCTCGGTGAGCTACGGAGCGCTGAACGAAGCGGCCGAAGCTGGTGAGTTGGCCACGTCCACGGCGACCGGCATCGCCGCGCTGCTGTTTGTCGGCGCCATCGGCAAGAGCGCTCAGCTGCCGCTGTACGTCTGGCTGCCCGACGCCATGGAGGGTCCGACGCCCGTGTCGGCGCTGATCCACGCCGCCACCATGGTGACCGCCGGCGTGTTCCTGCTGACTCGCATCAACCCACTGATCGAAGTGTCGGCCGATTGGGTGCCGACGCTCATCGCCTGGGTCGGTGTCATCACAGCCTTCTTCGCAGCGAGTGTGGCCGTGGCGCAGAACGACATCAAGAGGGTGCTGGCGTACTCGACGGTCAGCCAGCTCGGCTACATGTTCCTCGCCGTCGGCACCGGTGCCTACGTGGCGGCGATCTTCCACATGGTTACGCATGCGTTCTTCAAGGCCCTGCTGTTCCTCGGTTCCGGCTCGGTCATTCACGGTATGCACGACGAGCAGGACATGCGCAGGATGGGCCTGCTGCGCAAGCTGATGCCGGTCACGGCCATCACGTTCATCGTCGGCTGGCTGGCCATCGCCGGCGTGCCGCCGTTCGCCGGGTTCTGGAGCAAGGACGAGATCCTGCTGTTCGCGCTCGCCCGCAGTCCGGCGCTCTACGTCGTCGGTCTGGTGACGGCGCTGCTCACTGCGTACTACATGACCCGCCAGGTGGTCATGGTGTTCTTCGGCGAGGCCCGTTGGGAGAGCCATGCCGAAGAACACGGGGCCCGCGGCGACTTCAGGCCACATGAGTCACCGGCGCTGATGCTGCTGCCGCTCGTCGTGCTCGCAGGCGCCTCGATCGTCGGCGGAGGCATCCAACTGCCGTTCTCCGACGCCACGCATCGCCTCGAGCAATGGCTGCATCCGGTCGTGGAGTTCGGTGAGGCCGAGATCGAAGGAACCTGGGCCAACGACAACAAGTACCTGCTGCTGGTGCTCGCCGCCGTCGTCACGCTCGTCGGCATCGCCGTGGCGTGGATGGTGTACCAGCGTCGGCGGCTACCGGTGGTCGAGCCGGCCGTGCTGGAGCAGGCCTGGTACTACGACCGGGCGATCACCGACGCTGTTGGCGGACCCGGCCGTCAAGCGTTCGAGGCGACGTCGTGGTTCGATCGCAACGTCGTTGACGGTGGTGTCAACGGCGTCGCCTGGAGCCTCCGCAACGCCGCACAGGAGTTGCGCAAACCTCAGAACGGGTACGTGCGCGCTTCAGCAGGGATCATCGGCATGGGGGCCGTTGGACTGCTCGTGTGGTTCGTCGTCGTGCGAGGGATCTTGTGAACGAGGGATCGTTCCCGATCCTCACCGCGCTCATCGCCACGCCGCTGGCGGGCGCTGTGTTGGTGATGCTGGCGAACGCTCGAAGGCCCGAGATCGCCAAGCTCGTCGGCCTGCTCACGTCGGTGGCGACGGCGGCGCTCAGCGTGTGGCTGCTGGCCTCGTTCGAGAGTGGTGCCGAGAGCTACCAGTTCGTCTCCAAGCATCCGTGGATCGAGCAGTGGGGAATCTCGTGGCATCTCGGCGTCGACGGCATCTCGCTGTTCCTCGTCGTGCTCACGGCCGTTCTGTTTCCCTTGTCGCTGCTGGGCGCCGACCCGCACCACGGGCACAAGCAGTACCTGGTGTGGATGCTGATCCTCGAGGCCGGCGTCATGGGCTCGTTCTTGAGTCTCGACCTGTTCGTGTTCTTCCTGTTCTTCGAGGTGGTGCTCGTCCCGATGTACTTCCTCATCGGAGGCTGGGGCTACGAAGACCGCGTCCACGCCGCGCTCAAGTTCTTCCTCTACACGGCTGGCGGTTCGGCGTTCATGTTCGTCGGCATCATCGCCACGGTCTACCTGGCCCGCGACAGTGTCGGTGAGATCACATTCGACCTCGTGCGGCTGTCGGAGGACGCCGACTTCGCTACATCGACGGGTCGATGGTTGTTCTTCGCCTTTGCCGTGGCGTTCGCCGTCAAGGTGCCGATCTTCCCGCTGCACACGTGGTTGCCCGACGCGCACACGCAGGCGCCGACGGCGGGATCGGTGGTCTTGGCCGGCGTGATGCTGAAGCTCGGCACGTATGGGTTGTTGCGGTTCGGGCTCGGCCTGTTCCCCGAGGCTGCGTACTGGGCCCGCCCCCTGCTGCTCACGCTCGGTGTTGTCGGCATCATCTACGGGGCGATGGTGGCGACGATGCAGAAGGATCTGAAGCGGCTCGTCGCCTACTCCTCGATCGCCCACCTCGGGTTCATCATCCTCGGCACGTTCGCCTTCACATCGCAGTCGATGTCGGGCAGCGTGCTACAGATGATCAACCATGGCGTGTCGACGGGTGCGCTGTTCCTGCTCGTGGGATGGATCTACGAGCGGCGAAAGACCCGCCTGATCGCCGAGCTGCGCGGCATCCAGCAGGTGGCGCCGATCTTCGCCGCCGGGTTCATGGTCGTGATGCTGTCGTCGATCGGCGTGCCAGGGCTCAACGGCTTCGTCGGCGAGTACCTGGTGCTGATCGGTTCCTTCCTCACGGCACGCTGGTGGACCGTGGTGGCCGCCGCCGGCGTGATCCTTGCTGCGGTGTACCTGTTGTGGGCGTACCAGCGGGTGTTCCACGGCGAACCCGATGACGCCAACCGCACGTTCAAGGAGTTGACGTTGCGCGAAGGCATGGTGCTGCTGCCGTTCATCGGGTTGATCGTGTTCTGCGGCGTTTACCCCAAGCCGATGCTCGACCGGATCGAGCCCAGCATCGCCGAGCTGATCGAACACGTCGAGGAGAACACGGATTTCGTGTCGCCAGAACCGGCGAGAGCGGGGATTGACGAATGATCGCTCAGCCCGTCTCCACGTTCACTGGTCCCGAGATCGGCTGGTACGCGTTGTCGCCGTTGCTCGTCCTCGTCGCTGCCGCAGTCGCCTTGTTGGTGGCCGGCGCGCTGACCCCGCCGTGGCCCAAGGGCGGTTACGCCATCGTCACCGTCGGTGCGGCAACGGCGTCGGCGGTGCTGGCGATCATCCAGTGGCAGAACATCTCGGACGACGGCCCGTCCACGCTCGTGGCAGGTGCTGTGTCGTTCGACCTGTCGGCGATGTTCTTCACCATCACCATCTGCGTCGCCGTGGCGCTGGTGGCCCTGCTCACCGACGACTTCCTGCGCCGCCAGGCGCTCGATGGCCCTGAGTTCTACGCCCTGTACCTCGTGGCTGCGGCCGGCGGCATCGTGATGGCGTCGGCCAACGATCTGATCGTGCTGTTCCTCGGCGTCGAGACGTTGTCGCTGGCGCTGTACGTGTTGGCCGCCGCCGATCGTCGGCGATCGAAGAGCCAGGAGAGCGGACTCAAGTACTTCGTGCTCGGCAGCTTCTCGTCGGCGTTCCTGCTGTACGGCATCGCCCTCGTGTACGGCGCCACGGGATCCACGAACATCACCCGGGTCGTGGTCTATCTGCAGGAGTCCGTCCCGCTGGAACGCTTCGACGCCCTGCTGCTGACGGGTGTGGCGCTGATGATGGTCGGCCTGGCGTTCAAGATCGCTGCCGCCCCCTTCCACGTGTGGACGCCCGACGTGTACGAGGGTGCGCCGTCGCCGGTCTCGGCGTTCATGGCGTCGGCCGGCAAGGTCGCCGCGTTCGGTGCGCTCGTGCGGGTGTTGATCGTGGCGCTGCCGTTCTACCGCGAAGACTGGCAGCCGGTGGTGTGGGTCCTGGCGCTCGTGTCGCTGGTGGTCGGCTCGGTGCTTGCCGTGGTGCAGACGAACGTGAAGCGGCTGCTGGCGTACTCGTCCATCAACCACGTCGGCTTCGTGCTCGTGGGCATCGAATCTGCGGCGCATCGCGCAGGAGCCGTCGATTCCGGTCCAGGTGTGCCGAGCGTCGGCGTCTACCTGCTCGCCTACACGGTGATGGTCATCGGCTCGTTCGGTGTGGTCGCCATCGCCTCGCGCAGCGGCGACGACGCTACGAGCCTCGACTCGTTCCGAGGCTTCGCCACTCGCCGTCCGGTGCTCGCAGTGGCGTTCACGGTGTTCCTGCTCGCTCAGGCCGGCGTGCCGTTCACCAGCGGGTTCATCGCCAAGTTCGGGGTCGTCCAAGCCGCCGTGGAGGAGCAGTCCTACGCCATCGCTCTCATCGCCATGCTGACGTCGGTCGTTGCCGCTTTTCTGTACTTGCGCATCATCGTGACGATGTGGATGAGCGAACCCGACGATGCGTCGGTCGAGCTCGCCGGTGCCGGCACGTCCAACTCGTGGACAGGAACGCTGAGCATCGGACTCGCCGCAGGGTTCACGGTGGCGGTCGGCATCGTGCCCGGCTGGCTGCTCGACGCCGCCGATGACCTGACGCAGTTCGCCCGTTGAGTGCCGTAGCCCGACTGGCTTGGTTGACCGTCATGGCAGGGCTCGTGGCAGGATGCAGCGGTGGTGACGACGAGGCGGCGACGCCGCCGGCGGAGGCGCCAGCCGTGACCGATCCGGTCGTCACGCCTCCGACCGAGGTCGCTCCCGCCGCCGATCCGGTCGTGACGGCTCCGACCGTGCTGCCAACGTCGGCCACAACTCCGGCCACCGACTCCTTCGCCGTCGGCACGTTGCCGCCGACCGAGCTGCGCACGTTCCAGGTGGATCTCATCGATCCCTCTCGCCAGACTGCGGCCGCCGCCGGGACGCCCGGCGCACCCGACCGCACCCTGGAGACGACCGTGTACCTCCCGGCCACCAGCGAGCCGGCGCCGTTGATCGTGCTCGCCCACGGGCACTCGGGTCATCCCGACAAGTTCACCGACCTGGCGACGTACTGGTCCGACGCCGGGTACCTGGTGGCAGTGCCGCGGTTCCCGCTGTCCAACGACAGGGTGCCAGAGCCGTACGTGGGCGACATCGCCGAGCAGGGCCGTGACATCAGCTTCGTGATCGACGAGATGCTCGCCGCTTCCGCTTCGGATGACGAACGGTTGGCCGATCGCATCGACCCCGAGCGCATCGGCCTGTTCGGGCTGTCGCTCGGCGCGCTCACCATGTGGAGCACCATGTTCAACGACTGCTGCGAGGCCGACCGCATCGATGCCGTGATCCAGTCCGACGGGGCCTTTCCCCTACCGGCCGAGCGGCTGAGCGAGATCACGTACCCGGTGATGATCGCCCACTCCGACATGGACCCGTTCTTCGGCTACGACACGATCAGGTCCGAGTTCGAGGCGCTGCCGAAGCCGGCGTTCCTGCTGACCATGTTCGGAGCACGGCACGCCGCCGTCGGCGAGAACACGGTGACGCCTGCCGACGAGGCCTTCCGTCGGGCAACGACCGTGTTCTGGGACCGCTACCTCGGCGGCCGGCCCGACACGGAGTTCCCCGCCACCGTGCGCATCGAGGGCGTCACACGCTTCGAAGCCACCCCCTGACAGTCAGCCCTCGATGAGGGAGCCGTCGGGGGCGACAGCCAACCAGACGTCGCCGACGCCCTGCCCGTTCACGTCGCCGGGAGCCGTGTCGCTGGCGAACGTGTACAGCGGCCAGTCTCCAGCCTTGAGCTGTGAGCCCTCTGGGTGCTCGACCACGGTGAACACGGATGCGTCGAGATCGCCGCCGAAGTTCGGCTCACCGTCCACGAGGGCCGGCGGCCACGTTCCGGCGCAGTCGTCGACACACGTGGGCTCGCCCTCGGTGTCGTTCATGAAGGCGTAGAGCGTGAGTCCTTCTGCGTTCACGAGCACGGGACCGAGGTCGGACTCGCCCGTCGCCACGTCGGCGTCGGCGGAGGCATCGCCAGATGGTGCCGTCTCGCCGCCCGTCACGGCCGTCGTGGTCTCAGTCGGTGCGGGGCCGTACGGATCATCGGCGGCGCCCGTCGAAGA
>Ga0136632_10000079_pt1 | contig 21397 bp, 19 predicted proteins | sample AntDrymUQ6112106_2_FD_104670 | JGI IMG/M metagenome (GOLD analysis project Ga0136632, IMG submission 104670) | Polar desert sand microbial communities from Dry Valleys, Antarctica - metaG UQ611 (21.06) | ecosystem: Environmental > Terrestrial > Soil > Desert | place: Antarctica: Dry Valley...
AAGGTCGGCACTACACGCGCTTTCCCAGGGAATCCAATTAAGGCAATACGGATAATCAGTGAGTTAACGATGCCAAATATCTGATCCTTGGAAAAACGAAGTCGAGTTGCGGAAGTCGGGTTAGAAATGACGGGGTTGTGAGCGAATCAAGAAGCGCTCCGGTGGGGTAGGGTCATGGCGTAGCAAGACAGCTGGACGCCGTTCGACTTGCGGTACCGAGGGCTATGTGAAGACCGCTCTTCGCCGGTCAGCGAATGGCCAGAAACCACCCATAGCGGACTATCGACATGAAAGGCAACCGTATGCGGAAACGGCCATTAAATTCAGACCATTGCTTTCCGGGCTTGCAAGTTAACGCCAATGGCGTCTATGCTTAAACATGGAAACAAAAACACCGGACGAAATCGATATCGAAGCTTTCCTGGAAACGCTAAGGCCGCCCAGCATTCCAGATGAGGCTTTTAGTTCCGATAACATTGATCTCTACCAGATCAAGGCGTGGACGAAGAACTTTGCGGTTTCCGTGCTTGCTGGATTGTCGACCGAACCTGCTTTTCATTCAAACGGAATAAGGCTCGATTGGCTGCAACGGCTCGTATTTTCTAAATCCGAAGGCCGACGGAAACCACAGCCGGACGAACTAAGCTGCGCTTTAAATAGCGGCCTAGATCACGCCAAAGTTCTCAGATTGGAGGACCCAAATGAGGACTCGTTCTGCGATCTGATTGCGACCCCACGGGACAACTATCGAATTTTTACAGGCCAATGGGAAGCGGCTGGACCATACACTCAAACCCTGCTGGACGCCTTCGAGGCTTTGCCCCCCGGGCCTCAAAAGCAGCGTGCTCTGACGTCCATACATTCGCTCTTAACGATAAGTGATGAGATCGCGCAGAGGGCGAACGTCCACCGCTTGACCCCGTCATCCGGGGAACCCATGGGTTTGATTGCTGTACCCAGTGCCGAAGCACTGAAACGGCTCGCTCGAAGGGTCCAGTTTACGGATGAGGAACTTGGCCACCTGGGCATCAACAAGGATGCCCTTGTTCCCTTCTTACTCGAACCTCGTCACTTTCCCCACATCAGCGCCCTAAAGGCTGGAGATACGGCTCTCGAGTTCTATCCCCTGCTCGCGAACCCAAACGGCGTCATTGTCGCGAGCCCAGCGGGAATTTCGCTTGCGGTCAGGGCGGTCATGGTTGCAGCCGCCAAAAAGGGCGGAATGGACAACTTATTGCTGTCCGCAATGCTGACTGAGCAGCAGAAATACGCAGAAGCATCCGGCTTCTGGCCAGTCCCTTATCTGAAGCTGACGCCGCCAAATCAGCATTGTTTGCGATCTGCCATATGTGAGTTCGCGAAAGGGCGGTTCCTTCATATTATCCAGGTGCCGGTGACGTTCGATCAGTTTCCGCAAAAGGCTTTTGCATCAATCAGAGTGCTTGATCACGGGGCGAGTCAAGCCATCGCAGATGATGTATTGAGGTTTTGGCACTTTCTGCGAAGGCGGCCCGGTTATCGGGAAAGTATTACGGTCCTTCTCTTAAGTGGCTGGGGAACACCCCATAGCGTGTCACCACCTATTGACGACAGCAAGGCTCCGAAGGGTTGGCATTTTTTCGACTTGAGCTTTGCAGATGCCGCGGTTCTTGGCGCCTGTGATAACGGTAAGTTTCGGGATATTTGTCGGATTCTTGAACAAGTCGAGCGGCTGGAAGGCGAAGGGTTCTCGCTCAAGAATGTAAATGGGATACTGAACCTTTTCGGATTCTGGCGGAGCACAAAGGGCAATCTCATACCGGAGCATATGCGGCAGATCGAGCCGCCCTGCAATCTGATGATTCCGACGGATGATCTGCTCATACCGAGAATAGAGGCTTCGAAAAAAAGAGACCTTCGTGCATTGGCCTTTCCGGACGGCGCTTTTCGACTGGTCCAGCGCGAAGATTGGAGTGATGACGATAATCTGCAATCGATATATGGAAGCCTCGAGGACATAGCGCAAGGACGGTTGCTCGGCGCAGTTGTTGTAGAAGAGCGAATTTGGTGGATTGAATCACTTGGTGAGGCTGGCGCAACGAAAGAGTGGCGGTACCGAATTTGGCACGCGATGCTACAGTGGCTGGGAACGGTTGGACCGGAGATTATTCTGCGGTTCCCAAATATGTTTCCACCTGGTCCTGCAAGAGTTGCGATCAGCATTCCTGCGCGTTCGGCCTTCGAAAACATCGGCTCGCCAGAATCTGGTACGTCTGAGCTAGCGGGAACGATCACAGGCTCGCGGAATAGTAACGATAAACCCGCAAGGGTGCAGATTGTGCCGGAATGGCTGACGCATCTTCGGAGGCCAGAGAATGACGCGGAGATAGAACTTATTGCCGCCATACTTGAACAAATAGCGACCCACAAAGCGGATGTCATGTCACGCGAAAGGCTGCGTGAAGCCGTCCGTGACGCAATCGGCTCAAGCGACTGGCGTTGGCTCCATGCCCGTGAAATATTCACCCCCTTGGAGCGGCTCGGGAGCACTGGTCTGATTGGCCGGTTCAGGGAGATCCCCCTGTCGGCTCTTACGCTCGTGAAGTGCGGATCAATCTGGGGATGTCACGCACGGACGGATGGTCTTGAGATAAGCGGAGAAGACGAGTGCAGAGACTTTCTCATCCAATATCGAGAACATATTCTCGATGAATTAATCGAAAATATACGCAAGTTTAATCGTGAAAAACTCATCGTACTGGCGGCCGAACACTATCAGGCGGCACGTTTTGAGCAGTCCCATTGGCGCGGGGCAATAAGAGCGATGAGGGCAATCCAAGGGGCGTCAGCGGATCAGAATGCATTCAAGCGACAGAATGCTATCAACGCTGTGCAGCGCGCCGCAAAATCAATCATGGAAATCGCATCCTGTGAAGCTGCACAAGTCGGCGGGATGGATCCGGATCGCTATGATTTAGAGGAAATGTTTGCGACGTCCTTGTTGTTCTTTAGCAATGGACAACTCTTCGCGTCTATCCGCTCGGGTCTGATCAAACCGACGTTACGAATAAGTCCGGCGGGTGACCTCCTTAGTGAGCGATCTGTGTTTGAAACCACCCTCAGACCTGCAGCTGAGTGGACCAATACACGGGCGCTCAACGAAGCCGATGAGGCGTATGGCCGCGATCGACCAAAGAAGGATTCCGGGGTCGCAGAAAGTAAATTGTCATTCGATGACGCGCTGCGCAGAGCAATCGAGGCAGAGTATCGCGTATCCGCGGAGGCTTTTGGCGAATTGCAGTACGCAATACTTCAAATTATGGAGGAAAACCGCAGCGGCGTTGTAACGATGAAGCGTTCAGAACTATCCAGCGCGCTTGTTGCTAACAAATCCTATCCATCAGATGATCCTGCAGCGCTACTTACACGCCTCACACTTTCGCGACGGTCCTCTTGGAGAGATAGGTCTTCCGGCCTAAGGGAATCGGATACCGACTTGAGCCGCTTTGATCGACCGTTCTCGCTCATCAATCGTCCCTTGCTGGCATTAGATGACGACGCAAATCCCACAATACTAATTGCCCCAATGTTAGTGAGCGATTCAACGATGTATGCCCTGTCTGGCTTGATGGACGGATGCCTGCAGAACCAGTTTTGGACTTCAGACGAGGCAAAGAGATATGTTGGGATGCGATCCCACGCCACAGGACTGGAGTTTGAGGAACGTGTCGCCGAAAGGCTGAGGAGCTTGGGCTTGAAGGCCTGGGCTCGCTGCAAACTCTCATGGGCACTGAATGAGAAAGTCGATAACGAATTGGGAGATATCGACGTGCTTGCTGTTAGTCCTAACCGTCACCGTGTTTGGGTGATAGAAGCGAAAAACCTGAGATTGTGTCGCACTGAGGTTGAGGTTTCGGCTCGTCTTTCGGAGTACCGTGGACGAATGGTCCATGATCGCAATGGTCGTGATAAGCCGGATAAGATGCTCAAGCACATTCGAAGGGCTCAGTATTTACGGCAGCGAAATGCCGCGCTGTGTGGACGTCTGAAGTTGGACGCGGCCCCCGAGGTTCGGGGCTTGCTCATCGTTGACACACCCCAGCCGATGAATTTTTACATGCTCGATCAGTTGGAGGACGGTGAAAGTGTTTTTCTGGACGCAATCGATAGCTTCAGCTTCTGAGAGGTCAATCGAGATCTTTGACGCAAGATTGCTGCACGCATGAGCGTCCGCTTCTGGCCGGGTGCTGACATTCAAGTGCAGCCGAGGCCGCCTTCGCCGAGGCGGTCGCGAACTCGACAGCTGTTGTTACCCTTGGGCACCGCTTGACTCCTCCGTGGCCGACGCAGGTGTCCGCGATCCTCGGCCTCGCGGCCGGCCACCTGACAACCCAGGCGCGCGGTGGCGAGGGTGCTGGCGCTTGGGCCAGCAAGGGCACGACTGGAACCGCAGGCGATGGAGCCGGTTCAACGATCTGCACGGGTGCGGCTTTGACCGAAGCCGCCGCGGGACAACTCTCTTCGCTTTCCGAAACGCCCCCCGGGGCGGAAGCCCCGGGGGAAGTTGCGCGATCACACGCTCGCTTGGACCGTGACCCGACCTTCCTTCCCGATCTTCACGTGGTAGCTGCGCCCCGCGAGCGCCGGGTAGTCCCGGAGCCGGGCGCTCTCCAGCACCGCCGCGAGCATAGCCTCGGGCGTCTCGCTCCGGTGGGCGAGGATGAAGGTCTGCATGAGCGCTTCCTCTTCCTCCGCCTCGTGCTCCTCGTACTGGTCGTTCGCGTCCATGAAGTCCTGGAGCTGGTGCACCACGCGGCCACTCGTCTCTCCCTCTGGGATCACAATCTCGCCGTTCTCCTCGGCGTCCTCATCGAGCCAGTGATAGAGACCGGCATCGGTGACTTCGATCGTCTCCCCGCCGATCGTGATCCGGTAGGCCTTGCAGAAGCGGACTGTCCGGCCCCAGACCCAGCGGCCAGGCTCGAACGGCACGGCCTTGCCGGAGGAGACGACATCGAGAGCGAACTCCGCCCCGTCGAGGTCCTTCACGTGGCGGTGCACCCAGTAACCCGCATCGAGAAAATCGGCATCGATGAGCGTGTAGCCCGCCTTCCAGGCGAACACCCACCGAACGGCGCCGCCAGGCTCGTCCTCGTACATCCGCTCGAGCTTCGCGAGCCGAACCTCGCTTGCCTCCACCGATTCTTGTGGAATGGAGGTGCCGTAGCCCTCGATCCCGTCCCCGTCCCAGCGCGGCACGATCGGGTAGTCCGTGATGGACCAGAGGACCTCGGGCGGCAAGAACGGCACATCGTTCAGGAGCGAAACGGCGCCCCAGTGCCGCAGTGACCGGAACCCCCGGATGAACGCCTCGGGGGCGAGGCGCGCCTTCTGTGCGCGCAGGCGCGTGAGGGCAATCGTCTTGATCGCCGCCCGCACCGCATCGATCGCCTCGGGCTCGTCGATGAGCCTGTCCCGATCGGGGAGGCGGGCAAGGAAGCGCCCGGAATCGAGATGGACGATCGCGGCGCGCTCGCTGCGGTCTCCGTAACCGCACGTGTAGACCGGGAGCCCCTGGAGATAACAGGCGATCTCGTCCGAGGCGTAGGTCCAATCCTCCCCCGGCATGGCGCCGTAGAGGTAGATCTCGCCCGCCTCCGTCCGCTCGAACCTGAGACCCCCATCGAGCGCACGGGGCCGTGGCAACGACTCGCCGTTGTACCGCACCTCGATGGGGAAGCCCGTCGCACGGTGCCGGAGCGCGGCCTCGAGGTGCGGGATCTCCCGCAACCCTTCGAGCACGATCCGCGTGCCCGGTCCGGTGTCGCACGCCTCGACCGCGAGCGGTCGAAAGGCGAGTAGATCCGCCGTCGCGAAGGCGAGGCGCCTTCCGGCGCTCTCGACCGTGATGCGCTCCGAGGCATAGACCGCTGCGAGGAACCCCAAACCATAGGGGTGCTCGTGCTCGATGGTCTCCGCATCCCAGCCGCTCTCGGCGACGGTGACGAGCTGCTGCAGATCCCCGATGCCGATGCCGTCGTCCGTGACGGTGAGACGGTGGCTGCTCTCCTCGTAGTCGAAGGCCACGACGCTGGCCTTGGCCCGCCGAGCGTTCTGCATCAGCTCGCCGAGCACGGTAACCTGGCTCGTGAATCCGAACTTCAGGTTCCGGACCAGCGCCTCCTGGTTCACCTTGAGTGTGACTTCATTCATGGAGTACCTCCTTCGGTGGAATGAATACAATCCGCCCGAAGGAGCACCCCGAGCCGGGGTGCTCCCCGGACGGGGTAGTGGAAGAATGCGGCCGGCACGCTCGCGGAGCGTGGGGCCGCGCCTTACATCAGGCCGCGCTCGGCCATCGACACCGAAGCCTCCGCCGAGACCACGAGGTGGTCGAGGAGGCGGATGTCGAGGAGCGCGAGCGCGTCCTTGAGCCTGCGCGTCAGAACCTCATCCGCGCGGCTCGGCTCCGCCTGGCCGCTCGGGTGGTTGTGAAAAACGATGATCGCCGCCGCATTGAGGGCGAGTGCGCGCTGCGCGATGACCCGCGGGTGGACCTCCGTGCCATCTATCGTGCCCGTGAAGAGCTCCTCACAGGCGATCACCCGGTGGCGGTTGTCGAGGTAGATCACGCCGAACACCTCGTTGGGACGCTCGGCGAGACGCAAGCGCAGGTAGGCCCGCGTCGCGTCCGGATCCGTCAGGGCCGCTCCGCGTGCATGACGGCGCTCGAGGATCTCGAGCGCGGCCGCGATGAGCTGCTCCTCCCTGGCGATCTGGGGTAGCTCGGCCACGGCGCTCATGCCGCAGCCTTTTCGATCACCTCGCCGAGTAACGCGCGCGGCAACCGGTAGACCACCCCGCCGTGCTCGCCGCGGAGCGGCCGGAGCGATGTGATCCGCACCCAGGGGAGGCGCGATCTCACGAGCGTCACCTTCTGGCCGACCTCGAATGGACGGCGCAGGCGCGCGTAGTAAGCACGCACCTGCTCCCGCCAGGCCTCGCAGGCGATGGACGCCATCGCGAGGTAGCCGAGCGGACAATCGTAGTAGAAAGGGTGCAGGGACTCGTCCATGTCCTTGTACCCCCAGCCCCGGCAGCTCTTGTCGTAGGCCAGGAGATAGCAGGCGATGTAGCGCTCGAGGCGCGTTTCCTGCTCACCCACGACCTCGACCACGGCCCAGAGGCGGTTGCCTCGCAGGCAGTGAGCGAGGGTGTGCCACCTCCGCCGCTTGTTGCTTTCCGGCGCGGCGAGCCTTGCGATCAGTTCGCGCTTGCTCTGGTTGTGTGTAAATAGCCATCCCATGATGCACCTCCTCTCGGATCAAGACCGGGGTGCACCTCGCCCAGGGGGTGCGTGACACCCCGCTGGGTTGCTGTGGATGAATGCCTGCTCGGCCTCGCGGCCGGCCACCGGATCGCAGGCGCGCGGTGGCGGGGGTGCCGGCGCTCGGGCCGGCAAGGGTGCGACTGGAACCGCAGTCGCCACGGTACAAAGTCATGAGAGGCCTTCGGCCTTTTCTCAAGGTCCCGCGAGGCCCTGAGAAAAGGCCCCCGGGGGGGACGAATGCCCCCCAAGGGGTGGACCTGCCCGCCGCGCAGGCAGGCAGGAGCGGAACGCCGCTACCCGGCGAGCCGCTGGAACGCGGGGCTCGCGAGCGCGCGCCGCACGAGCGATTCGCGATTGAGCACGACTGCCGCACGGTTGGCCTCCGAGGCCGCCCGCACCGGTGCGTGCGTCGACCAGCGCGTGAGCGCGTTGTAGAGACCCCAGACCGTCTGGCCGGCGAGCCGTGCCTCGATGGCCCAGGCCTCGTCCAGGCGTGCTAAGCGCCTGGGGTTGGCCTCGGGCATCGCCTCGAAGACCGCGCGGGCGGCCTCCGGTGTGATCCCCAGGGCGGCCCAGCGCTTCCACTCGCCATCGAGGGCGAAATAGCGATCCATCGCCCTCCGGATCCCGTCGACCGCCCGCTCGCTCGAGAACCCCGAGGTGTGGCGGGCGTAGACCTGGGCCTTGCGCTCCTCGCCGACGAGGCCGTTAAGGCACAGGCGCCGCCGCCCGGCCATGACCGCCCGGAAGGCGTTCGTGGCGTCGTAGGAGTTGACGACGAGCAGCTTGAACTCGACGACATCGCCGATCTGAGGCTCGAGCGCGACGTGGGGGAAGATGTACTCGCGCACCACGGTGCGGCCGCGGTAGGCGAGCCCCTCGTGGACCTCGAGGCCCTCGACCGGGATCCCCGATTGCAGGATCGCCTCCTCGAACGGCTCGAAGACCTCCCGATTCGGGACGAGCCGATAGGCCCCCCGGTGGATCCCGAGGACATCGCCCGTGTCCTCCCGGACGACCGCGTGATACTCCCGCGCCTTCGCGGCCTCATCGCCGACGAAGACCGGTCGCAGTCCGGGAAGTAGGCCCGGGTCTCGGTGCCAAAGGTAGTGGTATGCATATGCACCTCCGGATGCAAGGGGGCGCATGGACCCCGTACGGGGCGCGTGACACCCCGCAAGGGTTGACGTTGACGAACTGCCTGCTGCGGCCCGAGGGCCGGCCACCGGGAACGCAGGCGCGCGGTGGCAAGGGGCTGGTTATGGGACCAGCAAGGGTGCGACTGAGACCGCAGTCGCCACGGTGAAAAACCTGACTTCCGCTCGCGCCACTACTCAACGGCGAAACAGCGTTTCCTCGGACGGTCCCGCCGGTTTTCCGGCGGAGCACTCAGCTACCGCGCTGCCCCTGCTCCACGGGCAAGATCCGAGGCACGCGCCCGAGCGCTTGGCCCTCGGCACGGGCCTTCGACGTTCGGCGCTTGGGCCTGCCGGGCCGGGACGCGCGGGCCTGTGGCTGAGTCAACTCCACCACGTTCTCCTCTCGCGCCGCTTCGAGCGGGTCCCTGCTCGCAGGGTGCTCGCCCGGCACGCGGTCGAGCGATCCCATATTCGACGCCTCAGCCTCGATCGTACCGGGGGCTTCCGGCAGCGGATCTGCTGGCGCAGCTCGCAGCACGCCGTGCATGGATCCCCAGTGGCCGGCGAAGCCGAAAGGACGCCAGGGCTCGGCGGGCCTTCGGGCACGGCCCTCGCGCGCCAGAGCCGTGATGGCGAGCACGGCCGAGATCTGGAAGAGCACGAGCCCCGTGCACTCCATGACGATAACCAGGATCTCCATCCGTGCCGTGTTTCGGGGCGCCTCACGGTGGAGGGCTGTAAGCCTTCGACGGGCGTCCTCGATCTGCGCCTGGGTCGCCTCGATCGCCGGGAGCCAGCCGGAGCGGTTCTCCGAGTTCGTCGTGAACGTCGCAAGCTGTCGCTCGAGGCCTCCTATCTCGGCCTCCACCATCGGGATCTCCTTGGCCCGGGCCCGATCGCTGTGCTCTGCGCTAGCGAGTCCCTCCAGGATCGGCGTGCCCACCTGGTAAAGCGGTCCGAGCAGGAGTAACACGCTCGCAAGAAGCGCGAGCAGGCGATTCGCAATGGCAGTCCGCGACCAGAGCCAGAGCGCGATCGCTTCGAGGAGCACCGACCAGGCGATCCCGTAGGAACCGAGCTTGCTCGACCAGAACGCGATCCCATGGGCCTGGAGCAGGCCGATGGCACCCGCGAGCACGACGGCGGGTCCAAGCCATCCGAGTGTTTGCGCCATGACAGCTCCTTCGCCGCCTCCGCAGGCGGCGCTTGTGGTGGAAACCCCGGGAGGCGGAACGAGGACAGCCCTCCTTCCCGGGACAATATGCTGGTGGTCCGACGAGCCATGGCCGCCTTTCCGGAAAGCTCGGAACGAGCGCTCGGGAAAGGCCCCGCTGCTGCGGGGCAGGGTGAACGAGGGCGTCCTCGGGGTGATGGGTCAAGGTCCCCGAAGACGCACGGATGCAAGGCCTCCTGGCCGTCAACCCCTGCAAGCGTCCTTGGGCCGCCTCGCAGTCAGCCTTCCGGGATCACCTGCCGGTTCGCCTTCACGGGGTGCTCGAACCTCAAGAACCTCGGGCACGGACAGGCCGTACAAAGGGGCGCCGCGCTTCGGACCCGGCGGCGGGCAGCCGGCGGGGTACGACGATGAAGGCCGGACGGCCTTCCCGGAGCCGCCTGCCCGGGCTCGGGGAAGGCCGCAGGATGCGGTCTCTAGTCGGGCGTCGGGCCACGTGCTTGGGCGCTCGCGAGCCTGTGCCGCTCGAGCTCCGCCCACGGCAGTACCAGCACGTAGCTGTCCCCGGTTGCCGCCTTGAGGTACAGCCTGCGAATGACGAAGTCGCCTTCGTGTTCCCCTGCCGGCATCCCGGCGAAGGCTTCGCGGGCGACGCTGAGCTCGCCGATCTCGGTCCTGAGGTCGGGCGCTGTCGCCGAACGCCGAGGATCACGGTACCGTGGATCGAAACAGTCATGATGTCTCTCCTGTGTGCCGATCGCGGTGAGACACGGCACCCCGGAGGGATCCGTGCTCGCCGCAGAGGCTTGATGGAAGGGGGGGCCGCCGGTTCACGGACGGCGGCGCGGTTGAGCGCGCGCAAGACTTGGGGCTTGCGTGTGTCCTGGGCCTCGGTCTTCTTCCGAAGACCGGCGCACCTGTGACGTGGCCCGAAGGTGCTGAAGGGCGCTGATCCTGGGATCAGCAAGGGGGCCTGATACGGACAGGCGGCCGGTGAAACGCGCTTTGGAGAGGATCGCTCAAGCGATACTCTGCAAAGCGTGCTCGTTGGGAGCTGGCGGTCTTGGATCCGCCTTGTGCTAAGCTGCGCTTATGAGATCCGAGACCGCATAGGGATGGAGCTGATCCCCGGAAATCGCGACCGGCTCCACGAGGAAGCACGCGCCGCCCTGCTCGACTGCCTGGTACACGGGAGAGAGGATGCCGAAGCTCGTCTCTACGAGATCGACGGCATCCTCTCTCGCCGCGGGGCACTCAGGCTCGCTTGCGCAAGCGAGCGAGATCGGCCCGCGCCACCAGCTCCCGGTCCATCTCCCGGATGATCCGCCGGACATCCGCGCGGATGTCCGGATCCCTGAGCTGTCTCAGCACCTCGCGCGCCTTGTCCCGGCGCGCGAAGATCTCGCCAAGCTTGGCCGCGTCGAGCCAGCGGTAGAGATCGATCCAGTCCTCCCGATCCATCTCGGCCGCCTCATGCTGCGATCTGCCGGGGCGTATCGCTCTCCTGCGACCTCGGCCGCACGGCATACTCCCCGTCGATCTTCGCCCAGTGGATGGAGAGGAGCCTGGCCTTGAGCCGGACGCCCATCTGGCCCTTCTTCTCACCCTTCTCGTACTGGAACGGCTCGGCGTAGAGATCGCCCAGCTTGAAGCCGACGAGCACCCGCTTCTCGGCCTCGATGGCGGGCATCAGCTCGCGCACGATCGCCTGGGCCTCGCGGCCCGAGACACGCGTATCGAAGCGGGTGTACTGGACGGCGTCCTCCGCCCCGTGCAAGGCTGAGATCTCTACGGCGAGGAAGGACTCCCCGCGTTTCGGTGTGACCTCGCGGGCCCGGTGCAGATAGCCGAGGCCCTGGGTATGGAGATCGAAGTAGGTAGTGTGTTGCTCGGTCATGGTGTATCTCCTCGAGGATGAAAACCCCGGGGAGCGCACACGCACCCCTGCCGGGGAGGTGGTCGTCCCCGGGAAGGGTCAGGCGGAGCAATTCCGCCACGATGCCTGCGGGCCCTCACGGGCCGGCCACCGGAAATGCAGACGTGGGTGGCCAAGGGCGCCGAGTACGCGTAGGGGTTCCGGAACTGCAAGGGGACCCGAACGGCCTGCAGGGTCTCGGCGATCTTGACCTCCATGCCGGGCGTGCGCCGCAACAGCTCCTCCACCCGCTCGCGCAGGGCTTTGATCTCTTCCGCGGCCTGCTCGAGGGCCCCCTCGACTTTGAGCAGCCACCAGTCCGCATAGGGGTCATCGGCCAGCACGCAGACCTGGAGCTGGGAGAGGATGGCTCCGAACCGGGTGAGGCCGATGATGTAGGGCTTCTCCGCACTCGCCTTCCGGCCCATGAACACCTGCTGCGCATGCCGGGTCTGGAGCATGAGCCAGACCTCGCTCCGCAAGGCGCCGGGGACGTCAGTGGATGGCCGCCCACGGTCAGCCTCCTGCGCTGGCGATAACGGTAGGGGAGCTTTCGAGTCGTTTACAGTCATCGAGCGTCTCTCGACACGTGCGGTCAGGGTTATGGCACTGCCATAACCTCCCATTGTTCGATACGCATGGTCAGTCGCCAATCGTTGTCAATTCATGCCCCTAAGCTCCACAGCGGACGACCTCGTGTAGGTAGGAGACCAGGTGTTTCAGGCTGAAACACTCTCGTGTATTCGATACGCGATCTCGGCCTCAACACCGAGACCCACCGTCTCGCGCCGTCGGTATGGCCGCCCCCCGCCGCACCCAAGCTCGGTGATCCTGCGTAGTCATGGGGCGTCTCTCGACACGTGCGGTCAGGGTTATGGCACTGCCATAACCTTCCTTCGCTCGATACGCGTGGTCAGTCGCCAATCGTTGTCAATTCATGCCCCTGAGCTCCACGGCGGGCGACCTCGTCTAGGGACGAGACCAGGTGTTTCAGGCTGAAACACTTTCGTGTATTCGATACGCGATCTCGGCCTCGTCACCGAGACCCACCGTCTCGTGCCGCCGATATGGCCGCCCCCCGCCGCACCCCAAGCTCGGTGATCCTGCGTTTCTCCGCCTCATCGTGCTCACGCAGGAGCCGTTCGCGCTCCCGGCGTGCTCGGTACTGCAGGTGAGCACTGGTCAAGGGCGGCTGTCCTGCCCTCGCCTCCTTGCACATCCAGGCCAGGAGCCCTATCGGGTTCCGGACCCGGCGATTGGTTTTTGCTTGCGCTCGGATCTTCTCGCTGAGCTCATCGAGAAGCGCCTGCTGGAGCGCGGCTTCCAAACCTCGCAGGTACATCTCGGCCAGGCGCCGTTCATTCTCGGACAGGCCCTCCGGGTAGACGAGACGCGGGTAAAAATTTTTGCCCTCCGGTTCCTGATCCGATGTTGTAGTAGTAGTTTTTTTTATAGATCTACTACTACTACATAGAGCCGAGTTCGAATTTTGAACTCGGTCGGCATGTAAAATTTTTGCCTCCACCGCGTTTGAATTTTGAACTCGGTGCGTATCGCCCGGCTCGGCGTCGTGAGCCTGCGATTCTTTCTCCACTGTCCAGCGCCAGGATCGGAGAGTCGACAGCGCCCCCTGCCGGAACCCAAAGAAGTTGCCACTGCCCTTTCCACGGATCGCCGAGAGGGCTTCGAGACGCTGATCGGCTTGCGACAGGGGTGGGGTTGCGAGCACATCCTCGCCTTCGTCGATGCACTCCCCAAGGCTGTGGAGCATGGCCGCCGCGACCTGCCGCACCCGTGCGTGGTGGTGATGGGTCGCGTCCTGCAAGAAGGCCATGTAGCCTGGGTCCAGATAAAAGCTGCTCCCGAGCCCCAGGGGCTCGTCGTGCAGGGCATAGATGTTCCCGCGATAGCGCCCGGATCGATCCCGCACCCGCCGGCAGAGGGTGACCCAGCGGGTGATCCGCAGGATGGCCAGAGAACGTGCCACGGTCGATCGCGCCTGCAGATTGGTGCGCTTGATGAGGTAGTCATAGGACGGGAAGGCCACTGTGCTCCGTCCCTGCTCCCGCGCCCAGAGCCAGAGCACGGCGAAGACGCGGGAATCCACGGCCTCGAGCACCGGGTCGAGATGCACGAGCGCGGGCATGGCCTCATGCCAGGCGCTCAAGACCAGGAGCCCGCTCGGCGAGGCCTCGCTTCCCGAGAGCAACCGATCGAGGCTCGCTTCGAGATAGGTTTCGAGCGCTCGCATCGCCGGATCGACCGGGCCCTGCCCCGGGGCAGCGGTGGGTGTTATTGCGGTGTCTGGTCCATCCTCACGGCGTTCGCCGCGCCCGGCTCGCGCGGCGATCTCGTGTAAGCGTCGTTTCTCGTCGATCACCGGGGGTCACCCTGCCGATCCTGCGGGGCCCTTCCTTGGTGCTGCGCCGCGGGTGCGCTGGAAGACCAGCCAGAGGGTCCGGAGCGGGATCCCGGTGATTCGGTGGAGGGCCAGGTAGTCGTCGGCGGTCAGGTCCTCTTCCCCGTGTTTGTCGAGGTCTTGATATGCCTGCCAGATGGCACGCTCTTCGACCTCGGTAGGCTCCCGCGGCCGGCCGGTGAGCCGCACCACGCGCAGGCTTCGGCCCCGCTCGGCATACTCGCTCGAGTCCATCCCGAAGAAGTGGTGCATGAGCGGGAGGGGCGCATCGTGGGCCAAGAGCTCGTCTCGCAGGGACTTCGAGGCGCGTTCGAGGCGCACGTGGCTCATCAGACGGCGAAAGACGTTGCGGTCGATGGCGCTTTCACGGAGCAGCGGGAAGTGGATCGAGCTCAGGAGGTCTAGATCTCCGAACCCGAGTGACACGGCGCCCTCGGCATCTTGCCGCTCGAGCCCGAGGTGAGTGAGGGCCCGATCATCCCCTTCGCTGGCACACTTCGCGACGTATTGCAAGAGCGCCACGTTGAGCTCGGCTTCTTTGCTGGTCCGCATTGCCATTGCTCCCGGAGGGTGCCCCCTCACAGGTCCCAGACCCACTTCTTGCCGAGGCGGCGGCAGTGGGCCTGCAGGGCCCAGCGTGTCTCGATGAGTCGCATCACGATCTCGAAGTTCCGGTCCTCGAGGACGGCGAAGAGATACTGGCAGAGGCGCGCGAACATCGGGGGTTCGTCTACGAAGGGGACCAAGATCGAAGAGAGTGTGGTGGCGTCCTCCGTGGCCGCCGCCTGCAGCACCGGGTACATCCGGGAGTCCTCCAGATGGGCCAGGGCGGGCACACCCTGAACTCCCGGCCCGAACGGCCACTGCTCCGCAAAGGTCGAGAGGAGCCACCAGATCGTGAGACGCTCGACCTCCTTGACCGTCTCCGGCCTCCCGGTAGCACAGAGCGGCTCGCTCGGCAAATCGACGAGATAGCCGCAACCTTTGGAACAGAGGAGGATGCAGTCCGAGAGACCGCTGCGGCTGGCGAGCTGGGAGGCCAGCGTCCACATGCGGCCGCGCAGGCTTTTGAGGTCTTGGGGCAACGCGGGCCGGTCTTGTGGCTTCGGATCCTTTGCTGGGGTGCGGCTTCGCGCGAGCCCAGGACCGTCCTCTTGCTCTCCGCCCGGAGTCGGCTTCGCTCTGGACCTCTCCCAGTCGACATCCTCAACGAAGCTGTTCGTCGCACGCTTGGGACCTGCTCTTGCCATCGCATCCGTATCCAGATCCGGAACGGAGCTCGCCGGTGCTGGAGGGGCTTCCACGCCAGCGGACCTCGGCCTCACGACGGCAGCCGGCGGTGCATCGGGGCTGGGCTCTGCCTGTTCCGAGATGCCCTGCAGATCGGCCCTGACCTTCGCCGTGCTTTCGCCGAGGACCTCCGCGAGATGGACCTCAAGCTCGCATTCCACGGGCTCAAGCAGCCAACGCTCGCTGTCGTGGCGGGCGAGGCAGCCGAGGAACCAGCGCTGGGTCTCCTCGACAAGAGATCGCTCGCACTTTCGCCGCCCGAGGATGCCGAGGGTGATTTTGTGGAGCTTGCGGATCCGATCGATCTGCGAAGGACCGAGACCGCTCCGTAACGCGATCGGGATGACAGGGGATAGAACGTCGACGGCGAAGGCCATGCGCGAGATGGTCGCCGGGTCAATGGTGTACCCCCGGGCCCGCAATGTCGCGGTGAGCTCGCGCGTGGAGAGCTTTTGTCCCGCTTCCTGTTCCAGTAGGCCCCGCAGCTCGGACACGGCCCGCGCCCGGTCGATAAAGAGAAGCTCGCCTCTCGCGTCGTTCTCGACGAGATGGGCGATGAGCGTCTCGCTCTCGCTCACCCACGGCTCAAAGAGGCATTGGAGGGTATGGAACCTCGGGTCCTGCGTCTCCTCGTAGAAGGCTTTGAGGATCCGTAGCACCGTGTTGCCGCCTTCCGCAACCCGGTAGTGGGGCTCCCCGGGCCGCCGCGTGATGGGCAGCGTGCCCACGAAGCCGCGCCGCCGGATCGACGTCTCGATCTCATCGTAGGCCTCGTTGTGCTCTCGGCGCGGGTTGCGGTCGTACTCGAGGATCCGGTCGATAGGCACGGCCATCGGCGTCGGCTCGATCGGATCGCCCTCGTCGAGCTCGCGGGCCGGCTCAACTACACTTTCCTGCGCCTTCGCTGCGGCCGGGGTCGTCGTGCCCACCCCGCCCTTGGTCGAGACCACAGTCACTTGGGTCGTCATACCGAGGCCGGACGCCTGCGAGCCGGCCCCAAATCTGCCGGCCGCGTCTTGTAGAAGTGCGCGAGGAGGTCATCCAGGGTCACAACATTCCCACTGGCCGAAACGAGCTTCCGCATCAGGCCGGGCCTTGGGATCTTGCGCTGTGTGAGGAGATGGCACTGGATGTAACGGACCGTGGTCCCGGCGCGCCTCGCAAAGGAATCGCGTTCCGTCGGGGTCAGTCGGTAGAAGTACTGCTTGAGGTCCATGGAGAGTATATACCAGAGAGATTCACTTCTGGTCAACAATGGTATACCTTATAGGGCGTTTACCTTAAAGGTAAGCTTCTGGTCTAATACGCCCTATGGATGTGCACCAAACGAGACGAGCCAACCTCAGGTGGCTTATCGAGAACGAGTGCGAGGGGGTGGCGGCGAACCTCGCGCGGACCCTCGGGATCCAGGCCACCCAGCTCTCCCGGATCTTCAGCGAGAACGCCCGTCATCGGCGCAACATTGGCGCGCGCTTGGCCCGTGCCATCGAGCAGGCGACCAGCAAGCGTCGCGGGTGGATGGATGAACCCCATGTGGCACCCGAGGCTTTCAGTCCCGGCGCAAGCAAGACCGACCAGGGAAACGCGGTGGTGCTGACGCCCTTCGGAGACCGGATGGTCCCTGTGCTCGACTACGTACAGGCCTCGGAATGGACGGCGAGCACCAAGCCCTATCCGATCACGGAGAGGACGGAGATCCTGTGGACGCGCCTTCCGCAACTGAGCGAGCGGGCGTTTGCGCTGGTGGTCGAAGGCGAGAGCATGATCGACGAGTTCTATCCGGGGGACATCGTCATCGTCGACCCGGAAATCCCGCCGCGGCCCGGTGATTATGTGGTTGCCAGGCTGACCAAGGAAGAGACCGTGACCTTCCGGAAATACCGGCCCAGGGGGAGCGACAGGTCCGGCAGGCCGGTCATCGAGCTCGCGCCACTAAACGAAGACTATCCCACCACCGTGATGGACAGCAGAGCGCCCGGCTCGATCATCGGAACTATGGTGGAGCACCGTAAGTATCGGAGGACCGCCCGTCTGTCGGTACCGGATCACACGCCGGCGCAGCGGCGGAAAGCCTAAGAACTCACCTTCCATCGGGTAGACGTTTCGGACGAAACGTCTACCCATGATTGCGTTCTTGACATCCCCCTGCTGTGCTAGGGGAGCACCACTCTATGACCCTCCCAACGCCTTGAGCCTCGTGACAAGCTCTTAGCACGCCTTGGTGTAGCGGTTCCAGGAGCTTACTTTGGCGCCGCTAACCCCAGATATTGACCATAGAGTACCTCCATGGTATATACATAGCAGGTTCTTGTCAGCGTTGGCGCAATGCTGGCAGTGCGACGTTTCTGGCGGATCACCCGCGTCAAACAGGTTGGGCTCTAGACGACGTCGAACGTGGCATAAACCCTTCTGACGCCATGGCCAAGATGACGATACCTGGGATCCTCCCTCGATTCATACGCCTCAGAGACGCCCCAGCCTACCTTGGCATGGACCGCCACCGGTTCAATTTCGAAGTGAGGCCACATCTGGTTGAGATACCCATTGGCAACCAAGGCCTCAGCTTCGACCGACTTGACCTCGACGCCTGGGCGGATGAATATAAGTCCCGCAACGGGCGACGGGCGAAAGGAGAACTCGCATGTCGACCAAGCAAAAAAGAACGCCCGGCCTCATCAAGAGGTGCGGGGTATGGCACATTGACAAGCAGATCGGAGGCCAGCGAATTTGCGAAAGCACTGGAACAGGCGATCTCGCTGAAGCGCTGAGGCAGCTGGCGCGGCGTATCGAGCAAATACGGCAGGCAGCCGTCTATGGAGTCAGACCACGACGGACCTTCCGAGAAACAGCAACGAAATACCTGACGGAGGGTAACAAACGGAGCATTGGACGTGATGCGCAAGACTTGAGAATCGTGGTCCCGTACATTGGGGATCTATACGTTGACGCAGTGCATATGGGGACCCTGCAGAGCTTTGTTAACGAGCGTCGAGCGCAGGGTGTGAAGAGCGCAACTGTCAACAGGACGTTGGCCATCGTCCGAAGGATTCTCAATCTCGCTGCGCGGATGTGGCGTGACGAACATGGGTTAACGTGGCTGGAAACGCCTCCTATGATTCAACTGCAGGATTGGGAAGACCGACGACCTCCGTATCCCTTGTCGTGGGACGAGCAGGCGCTCTTGTTTCGGCGCTTGCCGGGCTACATTGCCAAGATGGCGCTGTTCAAGGTCAACACAGGGACGCGCGAACAAGAGGTGTGCGGGCTGCGCTGGGACTGGGAAGAACGAGTTCGCGAACTCGGTACAACAGTATTCGTGGTTCCGGGGCTGAACACCAAGAACAAGGAGGATCGGCTGATTGTCCTCAACCAGACTGCGCGATCTGTGGTTGACGCGCAACGCGGTAAGGACTGCACGTGGGTGTTTCCGTATGAAGGAAGACGCCTTTCACGGATGTATAACAAGGCGTGGCGGCAGGCGCGGCGTGAGGCCTCCGAGGTCTATGAGAGGGAGATTGGTAGCGCTTGCCCAAAGGGTTTCCAGCGTGTCCGTGTACATGACCTCAAGCACACGTTCGGCCGCAGACTTCGATCTGCCGGGGTATCCCTTGAGACTCGGAGGGTCCTCTTGGGACACAAGAATGGGGACATCACGACGCATTACTCGGCACCCGAGCTTAAGGAACTCTTGGACGCGGCAGAGAGGGTGTCCGAACGGGCCGAGCAAGGCCAAGGATTGGTGCTCTTGAGGGGTTCGGCGCGGGCTTAAGTCCCGCAAAAGTCCCGCAAGCAGAATCAAGTGCTGGAAGAGCGTAGGTAAGCCCTTGATTTATGGTGGCTATGGGTGGACTCGAACCACCGACCTCAGCATTATGAGTGCCGCGCTCTAACCGGCTGAGCTACATAGCCAGGCACGCCGGCGCCGCAGGACGCGTAACGACCGGCGCGAGGAGCGGTGGATTGTGGGAAGGGAGGTTATCGATGTCAAGCGACACCCGCATGACCACCTGCAGGCGCGCGGGCAGCGTTCGAGCTAGCGGGCGCCGTAGACGACGATGGTCTTGCCCTTGACGAAGATCAGGTCCTGCTCGGCGAGCGACTTCAGGACCCGGCCCACGACTTCGCGCGAGCAGCCCACGATGCGCCCTAGCTCCTGCCGGGTGACGCGGATTTGCATGCCGTCCGGATGCGTCATGGCATCGGGTTCCTTGCACAGGTCCAGCAGCGTACGTGCGACCCGCCCCGACACGTCCATGAACGCTAAATCTCTTAACCTGCGGTTGGTCTTCAACAATCGCGACGCGAGCTGACAGGCGATGAGGAAGATAACGCCCGGGAAGATCACGGGCAGGCTCTTCAGACGCGCATAGCCGATATGCGCCACCTGGCAGGGGCTACGTGCGCGCACGAAGGCCGTTCTGTTGTGACTGTCGGTCAACAAACCGATCTCGCCGAAGAACTCGCCCTCGTTGAGATACCCGAGGATGATCTCGCGGCCGTGCTCGTCTTCGAGCAGGACGGTGACGGAGCCGCTCACGATGTACAAGAGATCGTTGGACGGCTGCCCGCGGGCAATGATGGGCGTCCTCGCCGCGTAACGGGTGAGGCGGCAGTGCAGCATGAGACTGGCGATGAGATCGTCTTTATCCGACTTCGCGGTGGCAGTGAGCGTCATGGCGGTGTCATCGGCAGGGTCGGTTTCGCGCGCCGGCCCCGCGGTGTTAGAGCTGTGGTAAGCTTTGACCCGACAACCGCTCGGAAACACGAATGAAAAGCACGGTTCGGTGGATAGACGATGCGCGGTTCCTGGGAGAATCGGGGAGCGGGCATTCGGTGGTGATGGATGGTCCCCCGGAAGCGGGCGGTCGCAACCTGGCGGTGCGGCCCATGGAGATGCTGCTCCTCGGTCTCGGCGGGTGTACGGCCTTCGACGTCGTGCATATCCTCAGGAAGGCCCGTGTTCGGGTCACGAGTTGCCAGGTCGATCTCACGGCCGAACGCGCCCCCTCGCCCCCACAGGTCTTCACCCAAATCCACATTCATTTCGTTTTGAGCGGCGAGGGCCTGTCGAACGACCATGTCGAACGGGCCATCACCCTGTCGGCGGAGAAATACTGCTCGGCCTCGATCATGCTGGGAAAGACCGCCGAGATCACGCACGACTTCGAGATCATCGCCAGCGCTCAGAGTTTGTGAACAAACCGTCGCGAGCGCAGTAGGTTTTTTCACCAACTCTCAAGCGCTGGATCAAACGGCGGCGCAGTAGGTACCCGGATCGGTGTTCACGGCCATGTGCTTGGCGACGCGATCGACCAGACTCATCGCGTCGTCGCCCTTGCGCCAGGCGGTGACTCCCAGGCTGATCTCGACCGTCGCATCAATCAGACCGTGACGGTACATTTCGTCGCGGAGCTTGTGCATGAAGCCTTGCGCGGACTCCAGACCGGTCTCGGGGAGAACGGCGAGGATATTGTTGCGGTTCCAGCACCCCGTGATGTCCACCCAGCGCAGGCGCTCCTTCAGGAACGCGGCTATCCGAACCAGGACGGCATCGACCCGGTCGTCCGAGTGCCCGGCCTGCCCCTCTCCGGTCCGCCATACCCGTATGACCAGGATCGCGAGGGGATTGTCGTAGCGCCGACTCCTCGAGACTTCTGCGACCAGGGCAGCCAGCACGGCCTTCTGGGTGAGCAGACCACTGGCAGCATCGATCTTCGCGGGGTCCTGAACCCCGAGCACCAACCCCCGGCGGGTTCTAGCCCGTTCATAGTGCGTCACGTCCCAGAGACACCCGACCCGCGCGGCCCTCCCCGCCGTCATCGCCACATTTCCGGCGATGCACTCCAACCAGCGGTCGGTGTCGAGTGTGGCCCCCGGCACGTGGTAGACCTCCGCGATCGGATAGAGCATCAATACCTTGCTCGCCGGGATGTCCTCACATGAACAGCCGACGAGCGCATCGCGCGGCACGCCGATCTGCGTACCGAGCGCCTGGTTGGCCCAGGTGATGATACCGTTCTCGTCGGCCACCCAGATCCCGATAGGCAGGGACTCCAGGACATCGACTGCGAGACTCGGTGCTAGATTCAAGCTGACCATAGTCATCCGCGTTCCTCCCACGCTTCAGAAGTAGATGCGATGACCCGCTAGC